>Ga0181519_10000745_pt1 | contig 29024 bp, 28 predicted proteins | sample PEATcosm2014_Bin_26_FD_121102 | JGI IMG/M metagenome (GOLD analysis project Ga0181519, IMG submission 121102) | Peatland microbial communities from MTU Mesocosm Facility, Houghton, MI, USA - PEATcosm2014_Bin02_10_metaG | ecosystem: Environmental > Terrestrial > Soil > Wetlands > Peat | place...
GGTCGGTGGGTACGGCCCGCGGCTGTCTCGGTGGCGGGCTGCTCATCGTCACCGGCACCTACACGGTCGTCCAGGCCCGCCGGGCCGGCGTCACCGCCCACCCGGTCGGCACCCGGTTGGGCCCGTTGACCCTCGCCGCCGCCTTGAGCGTCGACCACCTCGTCGTCGGCTTCGCCCTCCGGACCTCCCGGGAGTCGGTCGCCCCGGCCGCCGTCGTGATCGCCGTGGTCAGCGTCGGTATGGCGCTCGTCGGCCTGGAGCTGGGTGCCCGGCCCGCCCGATCGGTCGGGGAGCGCAGCGGCGAGATCGGCGGGGCGCTCCTCGTCGTCGTCGGCGTGGCCATCGCCGACGGGTGGGGGTGACCGCGGCGGTCCTCGGCCGCCGGGTCAGCGCAGCGCCGGCAGCACCTCGTCGACCAGACGGCGCCGCGACGCCTGCAGCTCGTTGGTGTCGGCCCCGGGCACGCCGGCGTTGATGAAGATGCGCGACAGGCCCAGCTCGGCCATCTCGGTCAGCCGGTCCACGCAGTAGGCCGGGGGCCCGGCCACGCAGAAGGCGTCGATGACGTCGTCGGTCAAAGCCGCCGACTGGGGTGAACCGCTGGTGAAGTGGCTGTTCATGTCGTAGGCGGCGTAGATGTCGTCCAGGGCTCGGCGTTGGGCCTCGTCGACCGGTCCGAGGACCTGGCCGTGCATCACCGAGAACCGGGCGAAGGAGGCCACCGCCCCGGCGACCAGGGCCCGGGCCACCGCCTGGTCGGGGTGGACGACCATGGGCACGAAGGCGCCGAGCGGCTGGTCGCCGGGCCGGCCGGCCCGGGCCCGGGCCGCCCGGGCCGTCTCGATGGCCCAGCGCAGGCGGGCCGGGTCCGAGCCGACGGCGAAGGTGACCCGGTCGGCCCGACTGGCCCCCAGGGCGATGACCTTGGGCCCGGTGGCGAAGACGTCGATGGGCACCGGAGCCAGATCGGCCGGCAGCCACTCCAGGCGGCTGCCGGTCGGCCCGCCGGCCAGGTGGAGGTCGGCCGACGACCGAACGGCGGCCGTGCCCAGCGGCTCGTCGAAGGCCACCTCGTCACCGTCCAGGTAGCCCCGGAGCTGGTCGAGCTGGTGGGCCAGCACCGAGACGGCCACCGGAGCCAGGCCCAGGTGGGCCAGGGCCGAGTCGCCCCGGCCGATGCCCAGGACGGCCCGCCCCCCCGACTCGGCCTGGATGGTGGCGATGGCCCCGGCGGTCACCGCCGGGTGCCGGGTCAGCGGGTTGGTGACCGCCGTCGACAGGCCGAGGCTGGTGGTGGCCACGGCGGCCAGCGCCAGCTCGGTGTACACGTCGGCCGCCAGGTTCTGGGAGTCGCCGACGCCGATGCCGTCCCACCCCTCGTCCTCGCAGCGTCGGGCCCACCGGACGGTGGCTCCGGGGAAGGCCAGACGGACGGACCACAACTCGACCTCGGGCACCGACCCTCCTCGCGCTCGCTCGTCCCCGGGGGCCCGAGCATCGCGCGGCCAGCGACGACGTGTCGCCCGTCGCCCGACCGCTCACCCCGGCCGGTCGGCGGCCAGCAGGCCCTCGACCACCGACACGCTGCGGGTCAGGGCCGCCTCGAGGCCCTCGGCCTCGATCGCCGGCCCCATGACCTCGAGCTCGAAGGGGCCCCGGTAGCCGGCGCCCAGCAGCGCATCGACGAACCGGCCGAGCGCCAGGTCGCCGTCCCCGGGCACCACCCGGGACAGGACCGGCCCGTCGAGTCGCAGGTCGGCCAGGTGCACGGTGCCGGCCCGGGGGGCCGCCGCGGCCAGCAGGGCTCCGAGCCCGGGCTCCCACCAGCAGTGGGTGACGTCGACCACCAGGCCCAGGTCCAGGTGCTCGGCCACGGCCAGCCCGTCGCGCAGCGTGTGCACGAAATTGGCGTAGGCGAACTGGGTGCGCACCGGCTCGAGCAGGAGGGCAACGCCGCCGTCGGCGGCCGGTCGGCGGACCGGGCCGAGGGCCTCGGCGTACGCCGCCCGCGCCTCCTCGAAGCCGAGGCCGCGCGGGGCCCCGTTGGCCATGACCCCGGTCGCCCCGATCTGCGACGCCACCTCCACCGCGTCGACCAGCCGGGCGGCGCTGTCGGCCCACGACGACGGCCGGGCCAGGTCGAGGCCGCCCGATGGGTACACCACGTCGACCTCCAGGCCCGATGCCGCCAGCGCCTCGAGGCCGGCCGGCCGCCCGGCGGCGTCCACCTTGGCCAGGGCCACGCTGGTGCGCGTCAGGCCCAGCCGGGCGGCCAACTCGAGGTCGCGGCCGAGGTCCCAGGCCCCGGTGGAGAGGGGGCACAGCGAGATCGGGCCGCGGCCGGGCACCGGGCGAGCGTATCGTCGCCTCTGACCCGTCTCACCCGAACCGGTGGGCCAGGGGGTGGGGCGATGCCCCGGGGGGCGATCCGACGATGGGAGCACGGTGACCGATATCCAGTCCACAGCCACGGTGCCCGAGTTCGTGCGGGCCATTGCGGCCACGCACGGGGACCGACCGGCCATCGTGCTGGACGAGCACGTCCTCACCTACCGGGCCCTCGAGGCCGAGTCGGCGGAGATGGCCCGGGGGCTCCTGGCCCGGGGGGTGGGCAAGGGGTCGCGGATCGGGCTGCTGCTGCCCAACAGCCCCGAGTTCGCCGTGGCCTGGGCGGCCGTCTCGCGTATCGGCGCGGTGGCCGTACCCCTATCCACGTACATGAAGGGCCGCGAGCTCGGCCGGGTGGTGCGCCACGCCGACCTGGCCGGGCTGATCGGCCGGCGCACCATCGTCAGTCAGGACTTCGCTCAGCAGCTCGAATCGGCGCTGCCCGGACTGGCCGACGTCGACGTCGACGCCGGGTCCGGGCCACTGGCCCTGCCCGGGGCGCCCTTCCTGCGCTGGGTGGTCCTGTCGGGCGACGACCGGCCGGCGTGGGCCCGGGGTCCGGACTGGCTCACCGCCGGCGCCGCCGCCCCCTACGACGACTCCCTGCTGGCCGCCGTGGAGTCCGAGGTCCATCCACAGGACCCGGCGCTCATGATCTACACCTCGGGCCAGAGCGCCGATCCCAAGGGCGTGCCCCACACCCACGGCGGGCTGATCAACAAGGTCCACTACCTGACCGAGATGATGGGGGTGACCGCCGAGCACGCCCCTGAGGCGGTCATGCCCTTCTTCTGGGTCGGCGGCCTGGCCATCACCTTGTTCCCGACGTTCGAGGCCGGCGGGGTGGTCATCTGCCACGAGAAGCCGACGGTGGCCGTGCTCCCGCTGGGCAACGTCAGCCGGGGCGGCGAGCCCGAGCCCCCACCGGGCTGGAAGGCCTTCTCCAGCCTGGGCATGACCGAGACCTTCGCCATCTACGCCTGGGGCACGGTCAGCCTGGTCGGCAGCCACCCCTACGTCCCGCTCGACTTCTTCGAGCCCGGCTACGACGTGAAGGTGGTCGACCCCATGGGCCGGCCGGTCCCCGACGGCGCCCGGGGCGAGATCCTCATCCGGGGCCCGAGCGTCACCCCGGGCCACCACAAGGTGCCCCGGTCCACCTACTTCGACGCCGACGGCTTCTTCAAGACGGGCGACGAAGGCCTGGTCGACGGGGACCGGATCCACTTCCTGGGTCGGCTCGGCGACATGATCAAGACCCGGATGGCCAACGTGGCCCCGCCCGAGGTGGAACAGGAGATCGTGGCCCTCGACGGCGTGGCCACGGCCTACGTGGTGGCGGTGGACGACCCCACCCTGGGCCAGGCCGTGGGGGCGGCCATCGTGCCCGAGGAGGGCGCCGACCTGACCCCCGAGGCCATCGCCGCCGCCCTGCGCTCGGAGATCTCGACCTTCAAGGTGCCCAAGGTCATGGTCATCGTGCCCAACGAGGAGATCCCGGTGACCCCGTCGAACAAGCTGAACAAGCGGGCCCTGGCCGCCCTGATCGCCGAGCGGGGGCAGTGGGTGTCGCGCTGAGCCGACCCGGGGCGCCCGCTCGTCGACCAAACGGTTGGTCGGCATGGTCGGGTCGGGCTGGATAGCCTGGCCGGGCGTCCGGTCGCCTGGCCGGCCTGAGCGAGGTGAGCGCCATGAGCGACCTTCCCTGGATCATCTCCGTCGACGACCACGTCCTGGAGCCGCCCGACCTGTGGCAGTCCCGCCTGGCCGCCCGATTCAAGGCCGACGGGCCCCGGGTCGAGCGCAAGAAGATGGCCTTCGGTGGCCACGACGTCGGCTGGGTGGAGAGCGACGACGGGGCCTGGTGCGACGTCTGGCTGTACGACCAGATGAGGTCCCCGCTCATGATGCTCTCGGCGGCCGTGGGCTTCGACTCGCTGTCCATGCAGTTCACCACCTTCGAGGACGTGCGGCCCGGAGCCTGGAAGCAGACGGAGCGCCTGGCCGACATGGACCTCGACCGGATCGAGGCCGCGGTGTGCTTCCCCAACACCCTGCCCCGCTTCTGTGGGCAGACCTTCATGGAGCAGCCCGACCGGGAGCTCGGCCTGGCCTCGGTCCAGGCCTACAACGATTGGATCATCGACGAGTGGACGGCCGGCCAGGGCCGGGGCCGACTCATCCCCCTGACCATCGTGCCCCTGTGGAGTGCCGAGCTGGCGGCGGCCGAGATCCGGCGCTGCGCCGACAAGGGCAGCCACGCCGTCTCCTTCACCGAGAACCCCTCGCCCCTGGGCCTGCCGTCGCTGTGGGACAAGGACCGCTTCTGGGACCCCTTCTTCCAGGCCTGCGACGACACCGACACGGTGATCTGCATGCACATCGGCTCGTCGTCGAAGATGCCCACCACCTCGCCCGACGCCCCGATGATCGTGGGCTGTGCGCTGGACTGGCAGAACGCCGTGGGGTCGCTCACCGACTACCTGCTCTCGGGCACGCTGGCCCGATTCCCCAACATCAAGCTGGCCTACTCGGAGGGCCAGATCGGTTGGATGCCCTACACGCTGGAGCGGATCGACTTCGTCTGGGCCGAGTTCCCCGACGAGCAGTTCGGCAACCGGCTGGACCAGCCGCCGTCGACCTACGCCCGGGGCCGGGTGTTCGGCTGCCTGTTCGACGACCCGACCGGGCTGCGCAACCGGGACGCCATCGGGATGGACCAGATCTGCTACGAGACGGACTACCCCCACGCCCAGGCCACCTGGCCCCACACCCACGAGGTGTTCGGGCGGCTGTGCGCCAAGGCCGGCCTGTCCGACCAGGAGATCTACAAGCTGGCCCGGGGCAACGCCATCGCCGCCTTCGGGCTCGAGCGCTTCGGCATCACCGCCTGACGTCCCCCGAGGCGGCGCCGCCCGCTCCGACGGGCCAGACTGCCGGGGGACCCGCAGGCGCGGGCGACAGTGACGAGGCCCGCACCGGCGGGCCCGACGATGGCCGGCTCCGCCCCCGGGGCCGGCCGGAGAGGGGGGTGGGGCGCGGTGAGCGACGACGTCACGGCCAATCCGTTCTACGGCGAGGTCCCGACCGGCCTGGGCCACGAGGTGGCCATCGGCGGGGCCCTGATCACCATGGTCGAGCCCCACGTCGGGCACGAGCGGGCCTACAACCGGTGGTACGAGGATGACCACTTCTACGCCGGGGCCATGTGCATGCCCTGGATGATGGCCGGCCGGCGCTTCGTGGCCACCCGGGAGCTCCAGCTCCTGCGCTACCCCGAGGACTCCTTCATCGCCCAGCCGGTGACCGCCGGCTGCTACATCCACCTGTACTGGATCACCGTCAACCACGTGGCCGACCATGAGGCGTGGACCCGCTCGACCAACGTCGAGCTGACCAAGCTGGACCGGCGCTACGAGGGCCGCACCCACATCTACACCACGTTCTCGGACTTCACCGGGGTCACCTACCGCGACGCCACCGGGCCCCGGGACATCCACTCGCTGGACTACCCCTACGTCGGGATGGTGCTCGAGGTGGTCGACGCCGGGCCGGGCCAGTCCCGCCAGGAGCTCCATGACTGGCTGCATGGCACCTACCTGCCCGATCTCCAGGGGGCGGCCCACAGCCCGGTCGCCCAGAGCCTGACTTTCACGGCCCGCCACGTGCCCGACGGCGACGAGGACGACGCCCCGTCCGAGCAGGCCGGGTCGACCATCATGTCGCCCCAGCGGGGCTTCGCCATCCCGCGGGCCAACCGGCGCATCACGGTGATCCACCTGCTCGACGAGGACCCCCGGCTCAACTGGCACCGGCACTTCGCCGGCAACGGCGAGACGGTGGCCGCCCGGGGCCTCGGCCGGCTGGAGCTGTGTGCCCCGTTCATCCCGGTCCTCCAGGGCACCGACCGCTACGTGGACGAGCTCCGCTGACGTCACCGGTGGCCCCGAGCCGGGAGACAGGCGGCCGGGAGACAGGCGGCCGGGGGACAGGCGGCCGGGAGACAGGCGGCCCGGCTCTACGTGACGGTGAGTGACAGCTGGGCCAGGGCGACGTGGGGCGGCTGGTGGGCGTCGACCACGGCCACGGTCACGGTGAACGACCCGGGCTCGGCCGGAGTCCCCGAGAGGACACCGGTCCTCGGGTCGAGCGTCAGCCCGTCGAGCCACCGGCGTCCCGGCGCACTGACCCACAGGTACGGCGGCGTGCCCCCGCTGGCCTGGAGGGTGAACGAGTAGGGCTGGCCGACGGTGGCGTCCGGCAGGGCGGTCGAGACCACGGTCAGCGGGCCGATGGTGCCCGTCTCGACCAGCGTCTGGTCGGGGGAGTCCAGGTACGAGAAGCTCACGGCGACGCAGAAGCCCGGGCCGGGGCACGAGACGCCCTGGAGGCTGCTGCTGGTCCCGGGGTCCGGGCTGGCCGTGACCGACCAGCTCCGGCCGTCCCACGACTCGATGAGCGTCCGGTCGCCCGGCCCGTCCTGGTACCGGCCCACGGCGGCGCAGCTGGCCGGCCCGCTGCACGACACGCCGGTGAGGATGCTGCCGTCCACTCCGGCCGGCGGGGTGGGCTCGGCCGTCCAGGCGGTCCCACTGGTGTTCCCGGTGTCGACGACGCCCCGGCCGCCCTCCGTCCCCACCGCCGTACAGGTTCCCGGGTCCACGCACGACACGCCGGTCAGGATGTCGGACTGGGGGTTCGGGCTGGGGCTCCCGGCGATGGTCCAGGCCGTACCGTTCCACACCTCGACCAGCGACTCGATGCCGCCGTCGCCGTAGCCCACGGCGGCACAGCTGTCGGCCGAGGTGCACGAGACGGCATCCAGATCGCTCGGGCCCGAGCTCGGGGTGGCCACGACCGACCAGGCCGACCCGTTCCACGACTCGACCAGGGTCCCGGCGGGCGGGCCGGTGCCCACGGCCACGCAGCTGGACGGGCCCACGCAGGAGACGGCGCTGAGGCGGGCCGTGGCCGGGGCGGTCGGCTCGGGGACCGGCACCACCGACCACGTGGCTCCGTCCCACGACTCGACCAGCGGCTCGGGAGCCTGTCCGCCCCGGCTGCCCACGGCGACGCACCCGTCGGGCCCGAAGCACGAGACGCCGGCCAGCTCGCCGCCGGCCTGGCCCAGGTGCGGGCTGTGGGCGATGGACCAGGTCGTACCGTTCCACGATTCGATCAGCGGCTGGGTCGGATCGCCTTCGTAGCCCACGGCCACGCAGGACCGGGGGCTCAGGCACGACACGCCGACCAGGTCGTTGCCGACGGCGGGCACGTTCGGGCTCGGGGTCACCGTCCACGTCGACGGGGCGGCGCCGGCCGGCCCGGCCGAGACCCCGAAAGCGCCGAGGGCCCCAGCCACCAGGCCGCCGACGACGGCCAGCCGGCCGAGCCGGCGGCGCCGGGGTCGCCCACCGGGCCGCCGACGCCAGTGGTGGCTGTGCATGGCGCCCGCCTCCTGACGGCCCGGGGTGGCGGCCCGGTCAGCCGCATCCCCTCGGGGTCCGCCCCATCATCGCCCACCGGGGCCGCGGTGTCAGCCGGCCCGGTCACCGCGCCCGGTCGGTGCCGGAGGGCGGGCTCAGCGGTCCACGTTGCCGATGGCCGTGGCGGGCGTGTTCGACGAGACCACCCCGTCACCGCGGAACGGGTTGTGGCAGAAGGCGAAGCGGTCGACCCCGGCGGTGGCCAGCCCGTCGAGGTTCATGGTCTCGCCCAGCCGGATGCCGAAGCGGACGAACATCTCCTGGTGCAGCGAACCGCCCCGACCGGCCACGGCGTCGACGTTGTTGGTGCCCCACATGATGGTGTCGGCCCCGAGCACGGCGGGCACGAACCGGGCCAGCCACCGGCTCTCCCGGAGCCACACCCCGGGGTTCTGCTCGCCGAACGGCCGGCCCCCGTGGCGGGACGACCCGGTGAAGATCAAGATGGCGTCGCCCGGCTCGAAGGCCGGCAGCTGTTGGGCGGCCATGGCCGACTCGAGGTCCTCCACGGTGATCCGGTAGTGGGGGGCCAGGGCCGGCCGGCCGTCCTCGGCCCACGACAGCGCCGCCTCGTCGCCCCGGGCCACCTTGTCGGCCACCACGTCGATGAGAAAGCCCCGGGTGAGCAGGGGCGGACCCCACGTCGGGGTGTCGAGCTGGCCCACGCCGTCGGCGGCGATGATGTCGTCCAGCCGGCGGTCGCCGTAGTAGGTCTGGCCGACCCCGCTGTGGTGCAGCCCGTTGATCTTGGCGCCCAGGTTGAAGCTCAGCCGGGCCTGCTCTTGGAGGTGGGTGATCCGGTTGGGCCGCTCGGGCACGGCCGACGCCTGCAGGTGGACCTCGTAGGCCCGGCCCGGGTAGCCGGGGAACCCGGGGTAGAGGCGGTGGCCCAGATCGAACACGCCGATCGGCCGGGTCAGGTCGACCAGGGCCAGGGCGGCGGCGTACTTGGCCGGCCCCACCTCGTGGTAGGTGCCCAGCGAGTCGCCGGCCCCGTAGGGTCCGGGCGACCAGGCTCCGGCCTCCACCGCCTCCGGGTCGAAGGGGACGTCGTCGAGCGGCACGTCCCACGGTGACGGCGTCGGTGGCACGGCCGGCCTCCCCCATTCCTCAGCCCGGCCACCCTGGCCGGAGCGCTCAGGATGGCACACCCCGGCCCTCCGGGTCGGGGGCGGCGGCCGGCCCTCCGGGTCGGGGCCGGCGGCCGCGGTTTACCGACATGGCCTTCGGGCATGACTGGTCCGAGTGCGGTGGGAGCGTCGACGAGGGCGCCCGCCACGGCAGCCGACGGGGGCCAGTGGCCCGAGAAAAGGAGTCAGACATGATCATCCTCTTGGCGTTGTTGCTGGTGCTGCTGTTCTTCGGCCTGGGCTTCGCCATCCACTTCCTGTGGATCGTGGCCGTGGTCTTCTTCGTGCTGTGGTTGGTCGGTTTCGCCGTGGGCCGGGGCGAGTCCTCGGGCAGCCACCGCTTCTACCGCTGGTAGGGGCCAGCCTTCCCGAGCCGGCCGACCGCCGTCCGCCCCGTTCCCAAGGCTCGGGCGGCGGCCGGCTGCTCGGGCCCGAAGCCAGGGAGGGTGAGCCGGTAAGTTGCACTGGCCGTCGGGGGTTTGGCCACTGGCTGCCCCGGGCACAGTGTCAAGCGACCATCCGGCTGCGCTGGAGCGCCGGGATTTCGGCCCATGTCGAGAAAAGGCGGAGCAATGGTGGAACAGACGTTCGAGGTCAACGAGCGGCGGTCGGGTGACGGCGTCCCGGTGATCGTCGTGACCGGGGAGATCGACGTGGCCACGGCGCCGGCGTTGCGCGAGTGCCTCCAGACGACGATCGACGGGGGGGCGGCGAGGATGGTCGTCGACCTCCTCGGGGTGAGCTTCCTCGACTCCACCGCGCTGGGCGTCCTGATCGGCGCGCTCAAGCGGTGCCGGGAGCTCGGAGGTCGGCTCGATCTGGTGCTGGGCGAGCAGCGTATCGTCAAGGTGTTCGAGATCACCGGCCTGACCGAGGTGTTCACCATCTTCCCCACGGTTGACGAGGCGCTGCGGGCATGACATCGACCACGGACCGCGAGGCGGGACAGGTGGGTGACGTCATCGAGCTGAGCCTCCCGGTGGCCGCGGACCTGCTGGTCGTGGTCCGGCTCACCGCCGCCGCCGTGGCCAGCCGGGCCGAGTTCAACGTGGAGGACATCGAGGACCTGCGCCTGGCCGTCGACGAGCTCTGCCTGCCCCTGGTCCGGTCGGCGCCCGAGGGCCGGTTGGTCCTGCGCTTCATCCGGACCGCCGACTCGGTGGAGATCACGGCGTGCGTCGACGGCCCGGAAGCCTCGGGTGGTCCGGACGCCGCCTCCCACGATCCCGAGGACGCACTGTCGGCGCAGATCCTCGACGCCCTGGTCGACGAGCACGGCTGGGACGGCACGGGCTCCCGTTGCTGGTTGCGCAAGCGCCGGTCGTCGCTCCCGGTCTGATGGACTGCGCCGTCCGACCTCTCGGACCGAGCCGGGAGCGGTTCGCCGCCTTCGCCACCACCGGCGATCCCGCGCTGCGGGACCAGCTGGTCACCGAGCACCTGGGCCTGGCCCACCAGTTGGCCCGGCGGTTCGTCAACCGGGGTGAGGCGCTCGACGACCTGGTGCAGGTGGCTTCCGTGGCCCTGATCAAGTCGGTTGACCGCTTCGATCCCGAACGGGGGGTGGAGTTCTCCACCTTCGCCACCCGGACCATCATCGGCGAGCTCAAGCGCCACTTCCGGGACAAGGGCTGGGCCGTCCGGGCACCCCGGAGGATCCAGGAGCTCTACCTCGAGCTCGGTCACATCATCAGCTCGCTCTCCCAGGAGCTCGGCCGCTCGCCCACGGTGGCCGAGCTGGCCTCGGCCACCGGGGCCTCAGAGGAGGCCGTGCTCGAGGCCCTGGAGGCCGGCCAGGGCTACCGGGCGTCGTCGATCGACGCCGGCGGTGAGGGCCAGCCCGAGGGCCTCTCGGCCCGGTTGGGCTCCGAGGACAAGCGCTTCGACGGGGTCGACGACCGCTCGGTGCTGGCCCCGGCGCTCGGCCTCCTGCCCGAGCGTGAGCAGACGATCCTCCGCCTGCGCTTCGTCGACGGGCTGACCCAGTCCGAGATCGCCTCGCAGATCGGCGTCAGCCAGATGCACGTGTCGCGCCTGCTCACGGCCAGCCTGGCCAAGTTGCGCCAGGCTTTCGACGACCAGCGCTGAACGGCGTCCCGGCGGCGCCGGTTTGCCGGCCCTCCGACCGGGTATCCCACAGGCAGGCTGCGCCGAAGGCCGGCGCAGCGAGGATCGGACCGCGACCGGGCGGACGGGCTGACCTCCAGCGTCAGGGAGGAGGCATCGAACCGTGAGGTGTCGGACGATCGTGAGGTGTTCCCCCCTTTCCGGTCGGCGGTCAGCCGGACCCCAGGCCCTGCCCCGTCAGCCGGTCCCCGAGCAGTGCGGCCCGGGGTAAGCCTGGTGCCGGGTACGGATCGACGACGTCTGGCCACGGAACCCACGGACATGGACATGGGCGACCGACGCTGGCCCGGGGCCTCCGTCCGGGCTGAGTTCCGGGTGCCGTCCCGGCCCGAGAGCGTGGCCGCCGCCCGGCACTTCGCCGAGCCTCTCTTGAGCGTGCTCGAGCACGTCGGATTGGCCGAGATCGTGGTCCTCTTGCTGAGCGAGGTCGTGACCAACGCCGTGGTGCATGCCCGGCCCTCCGGCGACGGGGACATCTGGGTGGGGCTCGAGGCGACCGGCGGCCAGGTGCGCGTCGAGGTCCACGACCAGGACCACCGGGTTCCCCAGTTGCGGCCGGCCCTTCCGGGCCGGGAGTCCGGACGGGGCCTGTCCCTGGTCAACGGGCTGGCCAGCGCCTGGGGCGTCCGCGCCGAGCCTCCGGGCAAGGCCGTCTGGTTCGAAGTCCGGGCGTGAGCGCCACGCCGAGGTTTTGGTGCGGCACCGCGTTGGGAACAGCTAGCGCATGACCGACACACGCGACTGCGCCGACTTGTCAGCGATCGACTCGGGGCTGACCATGGGTCTGGACCTCGACGACGGGGTCGTCGGCCTGGCCTTCGTCGGGATCCTCGACGCCGGGTCGGTGACCGTGGTCGACGTGCTGATCGACCAGTTGGCCTGCACGTCCTTTCACACGGTGGTGGTCGACGTGACCGGTGTACGCGGCGTCGACGATGTCGGCCTCAATGTGCTCACCGGGCTCCGCTATTACCTGCAGGGCCGGGGGGCGACGGTGCAGGTGCGCGGGGGGTTCCCCCTGGTGGTTGAGGCGCTGGCCGCTCGGCCGCTCGAGGTGCAGGTCCCGACGCCGCCCCCGGCGGCCCAGTCGGCCCTCCGGCCGCCGGGGCGAGTGTCCCCGGCTTTCTGACCGCCGTCACCATCACTGGGGAACGGCGGCGGCCTTCCGGCGGCCAGCTCCCTGGCCGGCCGGCCCCTGATCGCCCCCGCTCCACCGGTGTGCTCCCCTCCGGCAGCCGGGCGGCTGACCAGGGGCCGCGCTCGGGCAGGACGCTCCGCCGGCAGGAACGGGCTCGGCGGTCGTGGTGGCGAGATCCGGGCGCCGGGGCGGGCCAGACCAGGTCATGGCGCCGGTGTCGACCGCGCCCCACAAGACCGCCGTTCTCGGCCCTCGCCAACGCTCGGCCGACCTGGCGTCTCGGGGACAGCTACACGCCGCCCTGCAGCACGGCGCCGACGACCTGGCGCAGTTCGGCGGGGTCGGGCGCCCCGCCTTCCCGGTCGGTGAAGAGCAGGTGGGCCGACCCGATGAGCGTGCGCGAGAGCGTCGGAACGTCGGCGGTGGCGGCGACCCGGCCGCGTGCCTGCTCCAGCCTCAGATACGCCGTCACCATGGCGCATCCCTCGACGAGCATGGGGAAGCGGGCGGCGCCCGCCTCGCCCAAGCGGGTACGCAGGCCGTCGCGGGTGACGACCAGGGCAATCATGGCCACCGCCAATGGGGTGAACACGGCCCGCAAGGCGTCGGCGAGGTTGTCGACGACCGTGCTCGATCCGGCGGCATCGCACAGGACGCTGGCCGTCCGGTCGAGCTGGGCCGTCCGATCGAGGACGAGCTCGGCCAGGAACGCGTCGAAGTCGGCGAAGTGGTGGTGCATGACCCCTTTGGCCACGCCCGCTTCGGTGGTGACGGCCCGACTGGTCAGGCCGCCGGCCCCGTCTCGGCGCACCACGCGCTCGGCCGAGACGAACAACAGCTCTCGAGCGTCGGCGAGGTGGACTCCGGTAGGCAGCGCTGCTCCTCTCGTCGCCCAGCTAAATGGGCAGGCGCCCATTATAATGGGCACGTGACCACTTCGGGGCCAGAACCCGAGCAGCCCGTTCCCGGCGAATCACACCACGCCCGCCAGATCGCCGAGTCGTTCGGGAGCCAGGCCGAACGCTACGAGCGGACGCGCCCGAGGTATCCGAAGACCATGGTGGCCAGGATCCTGGCCGCCAGCCCAGGGGGCGATGTCCTCGACGTCGGCATCGGCACCGGCATCTCGGCGCGCCCCTTCGAGCAGGCGGGCTGCCACGTGCTCGGTATCGATCCGGACGTGCGGATGGCCGAGTACGCCCGACGAAACGGGCTCGAGGTCGAGATCGCCACGTTCGAAGCGTGGGACCCGGCCGGGCGGACGGTCGACGTGGTGATCGCCGGACAGGCCTGGCACTGGGTCGACCCTCTCCTCGGGGCCGCCAAGGCGGCCGAGGTGCTTCGACCTGGCGGTCGACTCGCCGTGTTCTGGAACGTCATGTCGTTTCCGCCGGACTTCGCCGAGGCGTGCTCAGCCGTGTATCGGCGGGTCCTGCCCGAGTTCCCGTTCTTGGCCAACGGTTCGCCCGGCGGCACGGCGTCCTACGCCCCGCTCTCGGACAAGGCCGCCGAGGGCATCAGGCAGACCGGGATGTTCGGTGAGACCGAGCAGTGGGAATTCGAGTGGGATCGGAGCTACACCCGTGACGAGTGGCTCGATACCGTCCCGACCTTCGGCGGGCACAGCCAGGTGCCCCCGGCCACGCTGGACGAGTTGCTGACCGGCATAGGAAAGGTGATCGACGCGGCGGGCGCCAGCGTCACGGTCGGCTACACCACGGTGGTGGTCACGGCCACCCGGCTCGGTCCTGGCTGACCCGAGCGCCCGGACGACGGCACCGGCGGCCCAGATCGGCGGACGGGCCGTCATGGTCGTCGCCGGCGCCGACCGCTGGGGGATCCGCCGGTGCTCCCGGTCCCGACGGTCGAGCCCGCTGTCCCCAGTGCGCCTCGTGGAACCGGTCCCCGTCCTTGAGCTCCCACGTCTATGAGCTCCCCGGCCGCTCACCGATCCCCGAGGGCCCGTTCGAGCTGCGCCTTGGTCATGGTCGAGCGGCCGGGGATGCCCCGTCGGCGCGCCTGTTCGTAGAGCTGGGCCTTGGTCCGTCCGGCCGCCCCCGACTGCGAGCGCAGGCCACCCCGACGAGACGATGAGATGTCGTCGAGCGACGCGCCACTGACCTCTTGCGACTCGCCGGCCCGGGCCCGCGACTTGTTGACCGTGCGGGCGGCGATCTCCTGGGCCACCGGCTCCGGTCGGCCCCGCTCCACCAGCCCGTTCCTGATGTGCGCGTACTGGCGCTCCCGTTTCCCACTCCATGCTCGTTGCGGCGTGTCGACCTCCTCTCGGGCCGTCCGGCACCTCGGTCGGTACCCCGGCGACCGCCGGCGCATGCGTCGGCCCGGCCGTCCGGTTTTGCCGCGCCAGCGGTCGGGTACATAGGCGACACATCGGCCACCCAGGTCCGGCGTCTCGGCCGGTCCGGCGACCCGAACTGACGACGGGGAGGCACCCATGGTTGCTCGTAGCAGGCGCGACGGGAGCGTTCCGGCCAGCTCCCGACCTGGGGTCTCCGAGCTCGGACCCGGTAGTCGGGGGCCCTCCCGGCGCTGCACCCTGTTCGGGCACCGCTACCGCTTCGACGCCGCCGGGCCGGTCATGCGCTGGCAGTGCGAACGGGGATGCGGCACCGGCGGGGCCAAGCGCTACGGCTCGGCGGTCGAGGCCCGCCGCTACGCCGAGGCGCTCGATCGTGAGGACCGCGACGAGATCGGGCGTCGGGCCCCGTTCCTCGGGATGTTCCCGCTGCGACTGGCCTACTGGGCCCGCCAGCGGGCGGCCCGCCGGGACGCCGGGACCTCGGCCGGGACGACCGGACGGGCCGCCTGATGGCCGCCGTCGCCACCGCCCCGAAGGCTGACGCCCCGGCCGACCAGGGCGTGATCCGCACCCGGATCCCGGCCCGGCTGGACCGCCTCCCGTGGTCCCGCTTCCACTGGCGCATCCTGATCGGCCTGGGCACGGTGTGGATCCTCGACGGGCTCGAGGTGACCAACGTGGGCAACGTGGCCTCCCGGCTCACCCAGTCGGGCAGCGGCATCACCATCACCGTGGCCCAGATCGGTTTCGCCGGCGGGGCCTACGTCGCCGGCGCCTGTCTGGGCGCCCTGTTCTTCGGCCATTTGACCGACCGGTTCGGCCGCAAACGGCTCTTCATGATCACCCTCGGCGTGTACATCGCCTCCACCGCGCTGACCGCCATCTCGGTCGACGCCTGGATGTTCATCCTCTTCCGCTTCCTCACCGGTACCGGGATCGGCGGGGAGTACGCCGCCATCAACTCGGCCATCGACGAGCTCATCCCGGCCCGGGCCCGGGGCCGGATCGACCTGGCCATCAACGGCTCCTACTGGTTCGGGGCCATCCTGGCCGCCGGCCTGGCGCTGATCTTCTTGGACGAGTCGATCTTCGCCGCCAACGTCGGCTGGCGCCTGGCCTTCGCCATCGGCGTGGGCCTGGCCCTCTTGATCCTCCTGGTCCGGCGGAACGTGCCCGAGAGCCCCCGTTGGCTGTTCATCCACGGCCGGGAGGACGAGGCCGAGCGGATCGTCGACGGGATCGAGCACGAGGTGACCGCCGACACCCGACAGCCCCTGGCGCCGGCCCGTCGGACCATCACCGTCCGGCCCCGGCAGTCGACGTCCTTCCGGGAGATCGCCCGGACGGCGTTCCGGACCTATCCGACCCGCTCGATCCTGTGCCTGACCCTCTTCATCGGGCAGGCCTTCTTGTACAACGGGATCACGTTCAACCTGGGGACCCTGCTCACCACCTTCTTCGGCGTGGCCTCGGGCGTGGTCCCGGTGTTCATCGTCGTCTACGCGGCATCGAACCTCTCGGGCCCGCTCGTCCTGGGCCGGCTGTTCGACACCGTGGGCCGCAAGCCCATGATCAGTGCCACGTACATCGGCTCGGCCGTGCTCGGGGCGGTCCTGATCCCCCTGTTCTTGGACCAGGGCCTCCTGGGGCCGTGGACCTTCATGATCATCATCATGGCCACGTTCTTCCTGGCCTCGGCCGGTGCCAGCTCGGCCTACCTGACGGCCTCGGAGATCTTCCCGATGGAGACCCGGGCCCTGGCCATCGCGTTCTTCTACGCCGTCGGCACGGCCGTCGGTGGCATCTCGGGGTCGTTCCTCTTCGGGGGGCTGATCGGAAGTGGGCACCGGAGCGAGGTGGTCATCGCCTTCGCCATCGGGGCGGCGGTGATGCTGCTCGGTGGTCTGGCCGAGCTCCTCTGGGGGGTCCGGGCCGAAGGGGCCAGCCTGGAGGACATCGCCGCTCCCCTGAGCTCGGTCGAGCAGGGATCAGGAGGGCCGGGCCAGTCGACCCACCAGATGGGCGCCCTCCAGGCTCGGGAGCGGGCCAACGTCGAGCGGGCCCGGGCCGCCGAGCTCCGGGCGGCCGGCCACGAGCACTTGGCGGCGGGCACCGCCGGCGACCGGGCGGCGGTCGAGCGGGCCGAGGTGGAGTTCCAGCTGGCCGACGTGGCCGACCAGGTCGCCCTGGCCCATGACGAGCTGGCCACCATGTGCGAGGAACGGGCCCGGGCCGAGGAGGCCGAGGACGACGTGGGCCTGGCCGCCGCGGGCCAGCGGGCGCGGGCGGCCGAGGAGCGAGCGTGGTCCCACCACCAAGAAGCCCAGTCCCTGGTCACCGAGGACGACCAGGAGGCCGAACGCCACCGCCAGCTGGCTGCCGCCGCCCTCGAGCGGGCTCGGGAGCAGGAGCAGCGGGCATTGGCCGATGAGGCGCGAGGCCGGGCCGAGAGCGCCGAGGGCGCCGACGGGGCGGTCGACCAGAACCGGGCCCGCATGCACGGGCTGTGGGCCCGGATGCACGCCGAGCGGGCCCAGGCCCATCAGCAGCAGGCCGAGGGCGACGTCGCCGGAGCCACCCAGCGCTTCCATGCGGCCGAGGCACTCGAGGAGCGGGCCCGAGCGGCCGGGTTCATGGTCGAGGCCGAGGAGCGACGCCATGACGTCGAGCGCCAGCGGGACGAGGAGGAGTCGGTGGGCCGGTCCCTGGCCGCCGCCCACGAGGAGCTCGAGGAGTCCGAGCGCCGGGCCCGGTCCGAGGCCCGGATCGAGCGCCGGTTGGATCGCCGCCGACGCCAGGAGGTCGGTCTCCGGCGCTTCCGCCCGGGTCCCGGGCGCACGGCGTCGTTCTTCGGAACCGGCGTGCCCAGCCCGGTGCCCGAAGAGGCTCTGGACAACGAGATCGAGGCCATCGAGCGGGCCCTGAGCGAGAATGGCCCGATGGACCGTGAGGAGCTGGCCCGGCTGGTCGGGGCCCGCTACTGGGGGCCGGGGGTGTTCGCCGAGGCCTTGCGCCAGGCCGTCATCGACGACGGGGCCCGTCGGGTGTCCCGCACCATGTACGGGCCCCCCGATCGGCGGGAGCGCCAGGCCACCGGACGCTGAGCGGAGCGACCCCTGCGGGCCCGGCCCGGGCGCTCCCGGGCCGGCTGACCAGTTGGATGGCCAGCGGTTCAGGCGGAGCGGTGCGGGCGGCGAAGCTCAGGCCGCCCCGCTCAGGCCGGGGCGGTGCCGGCCGAGCCGCTCAGGCCGAGTGGACGTGCAGGCGCACCGACGACCCGCCGGCCGTCGACCGGACCTGGACCAGGTCGCACAGCTGGTTGGCGATCCACAGGCCTCGGCCGTGGTCGCTGTCGGGGGCCGGCGGGAACTGGCCGACCGTGGGATCGTCGATCCGGCCCCGGTCGGCCACGTCGAAGACGACTCGCTGCGCGGTGTGCCAGACCGACAGCGTCCCGGTCCCACCCCCGTGCTGGACGCTGTTGCCGGCCACCTCGTTGACGGCCAGCACCACCTCGACTACCCGCTCGTCATCCAGCCCGGCCCGCCGACCGTGCCCGGCCACCATGGCCCGGACGTCGGCCAGGCTGTCGGCCGAGAAGGTCAGGTGGTCGGCGCCGGCCGGCGGAGGCGGCAGCGGGCGCCGAAACGGCTCGACCGGGTCGAGCAGGTGGTAGTGGCCCGACGGCGTCCGGCCGGTCGCCGCCACCAGCGAGGGATGGCACGCCAGGGCCTCGTCCACCTCGGGACGGCCCTGAAGGTCGCCGTCGTAGAGGCAGAGCAGCCAGAGCGGCGTGGCCGAGTCGAAGACCAGGTTGAGGAGGGACTCATGGAGGCGGCACTCGGCCAGCTCGTCGTCTGAACGCCCGGCGTAGATCGGCTCGCCGATGCCCCGGAGCCGCCGGGCGCCCGGGTGGTCGGCTACGAAGGCCTGCCACCGGGCGGTGAACCGGGCCGGGTTCCGGCCCATCTCGGCCATGTCGGCGAAGGCCACGCCGGAGGCGTGGGGCCCGAGGGCGGCCCGGAGCCGCTCCAGCTTGGGCCGTTCCATGACCGCCAGCACCGGTTCGCCCTCGGTCACGGCCCCGCTGACGAAGGCCGCCGAAAGCTCGGTCAGCTCGTCGGGTCCCGAATACAACAGGGCCTCGTGGCGGAAGCCCATCCGCGAATCCCGCTCGAGCGCCGAGAACCCGGCCCGCGCCACCACGTCTCGCAGTTTACAAACCTCGGCCCACCGTTACGGTCCCGTGTCGCCCGTTCCGGCTCCGGACGCCGAGCCCCGACCCACCACCCCCGTGCGCCGGACCCGGGCCGCCCGCCGGTCAGGCCTCGGCCGGGAGCAGCTCCCCGGTGGCCACGTCGAAGACGAATCCCTCGGCACTGGTGGAGAGCAGCCACGGACAGCTCCGGAGCACGGCCAGCGCCCGGCGGACGTCCTCGAAGGGGTCGGTGAAGGCGCCGGGGACCCACGGCGGGCGCTGGCCGGTGGCCCCTTCCAGCTCGTCCAGGAAGGACTCGTCGGTGATCTTCTGGAGCCCGCAGTCGGTGTGGTGGATGAGCACGGTGTGCCGGGTGCCGAGAGCTCGCTGGCTGAGAACCAACGAGCGGACGGCGTCGTCGGTCAGGAGGCCACCGGCGTTGCGCAGGATGTGGGCGTCGCCGACGTCCAGTCCGAGCAGGCGGAACAGGTCGAGCCGAGCGTCCATGCAGGCCAGGACGGCCACGTGTCGTCGCGGGGCCGGCCCCATGGCCGAGGGGACGAATGTCTCACGGAATCGGGTGGCGGCCTCGGTGGCCTCTTCGTGGAATGCCATGGCTGCATTCTGCCGCTCTCCGAGGCCGCATCGATCGCACCGATCCCGCCGTGGCCCGATCGCCCGGGCCGGGGCAGGTGGCCGATCAGTGGGTGAAGCTCACGAAGCGCGATGGGGGCGCCGGCAGCACCGCGGCCGAGTCCACGCCGCCCCCCTCGAACAGGGTCAGCCCCGGGGCCACCGGCCGCCACCACGACGTACGGGCGAACAGGCGCTGGCCGATCTCGCGGCCCTGGGGACCGATGACCAACCGGCGGGGAGCCGGCTGGTCGGCCAGCTGCCAGCGGTACTCGGCCGAGAAGCGCATCCGGTCCTCCCGGTTGGGCAGGGCGCCGTGCGTGGTCAGGCAGTGGAACACGAGCACGTCCCCGGCCTCGTAATCGGTGGTCACCCAGCCCCGCTCGAGGCCGGTGAGGGGCCGGGGCCGCACCACCGTGGTGTGCTGGCTGCCCGGCCGGATGGCCAGTCCGCCCAGCGTGCGAGGCACGTCGCCCAGCGGCACCCAACAGGTGAACATGTCCTGGACGGCCCCGTAGTCCTTGTGGACGAAGGTGCCGGGCGGCCGGGGGACCACCGACGCCGGGTAGACCACCCGGGCCAGCTTGAAGGGGTAGCAGAACCCGGCCGGGCCGAGGATCCGGGCCATCAGATCGGCCAAGGGCCCGGTGAAGGGAATGCGGTTGAAGTCCGGTTCAGCCAGGAGGCGCCGGTAGCCGGGGTCGCGGAGGGCGTCGCGCATGCGGACCGCCCGGACCGGGGGCCGGGGCGGGGCGGTCACCGGGTCCCCTCCGGTCTCGGTCCACCCGGCGGCCTGGAGGTGGGCCAGCCCGGTACGTCCGATACCTCGGACGGTCCCCGGGTCGAGGAGGCCCCGGACGAAGACGTAGCCGTCGGTGGCCATCCGTGCCCGCAGTGCTCGCCAGTCGCCGACCAGGGACGCCGAGTCCACCAGCTCGTCGGAGATGGTCCACCGCCGTGCCGAGCGCATAGCCATGATGATCGGACCGCCGGGTCAGCAGGCGGTGAGCGGGCTGTTAGGGGTCGATGAGGGGCGGCCGGCCGGTCGGTCGACCCCGGACCGGGAGGGCCGGGTACTGTCGACCGGACCCGGCGGGCCCTATCCCAGGAGGTGCGATCCGATGGCTGAGCTCCCCCGACGAACGCTCGGGCGCACCGGCGCCGAGGTGACGACCCTGGGCTTCGGGGCCATGGAGCTCCGGGGACCGCCCAACGGCCCCGAGATCAGCGACGCCGACGCCGATCACCTGCTCAACGCCGTGCTCGATCACGGGGTCAACCTCATCGACACGTCGATCGACTACGGCCGCAGCCAGGAGCTGATGGGTCGGTTCATCGCCCATCGCCGGGACGAGTACTTCTTGGCCTCCAAGTGCGGGTGTGTCCCCGGGGCGGCCATGGGCACCGACCACGTGCACACCGCGGCCAACGTCCGGGCCGGCGTGGAGCACAGCCTGCGCCTGCTCAAGACCGACCATCTCGATCTGGTGCAGTTCCACCGCAGCTTGACCCCCGAGGAGTTCCACGCCGACGGGGCGCTCGAGGAGGCGCTGGCCCTGAAGGACGAAGGCAAGGTGCGGTTCGTCGGGGTGTCGGCCGTCCTGCCCACGCTGGACCAGCAGATCGCCATGGGGGTCTTCGACGCCTTCCAGATTCCCTACTCGGCCCTCCAGCGGGAGCACGAGGACGTGATCACCCGGGCCTCGGACGCCGGTATGGGCATCATCATCCGCGGTGGGGTGGCCCGGGGCGCCCCCGAGGACTGGGCCGGCCGCCGCTACTACATGGTCCCCACCGAGACCATGCGCGACGTCTGGGAGGAGGCCCGGCTCGACGAGCTCCTCGACGGCATGACCAGGACGGCGTTCATGCTGCGCTTCACCCTGTCGCACCCCGGGCTCGACACGACCATCGTCGGGACCCGGAGCCTCGAGCACTTCGAAGCCAACCTGGCCACGGCGGCCCTCGGCCCCCTACCCGACGACGTCATGGCCGAGGCCCGGACCCGGCTGGACGCCGCCGGCGCCCGGTCGGCCGGATGACCCGTCCGGTCGGCCGTCCGGTCGCCCCGAGCCGGGAGGTGGCGGTGCTGGCGGAACCGCGGGCCGGGCGGGGCCGGTCCATCGGGGTGCCCGGGCGATGAGCGTGCGCTTCGGGGTCCTGTTCCCCTTCGTCGACGGACTGGTGAACTCCGGGCCGTTCCTTCGTCGGTTCCTGGCCACGGTCGAAGACTGCGGGGCCGACTCGGTGTGGGCGGTCGAGCACGTCATCGTGGCCGACGACTACCAGCCCCGGTATCCGTACTCGGCCGACGGCCGCATGCCCTCGGCCCCGGGCGTCACCCCCATGCCCGACCCCCTGGAGCTGCTGGCCTTTGCCGCCGGGGTGACTGACCGCCTCCTCTTGTGCACCGGGGTCGTCGTGGCCCCCCTGCACAGCCCGGTGCTCCTGGCCAAGCGGGTGGCCACCGTCGACGCGCTGTCCGGTGGCCGCATGGTGCTCGGGCTCGGGATCGGCTGGCAGAGGGAGGAGTACGACGCCCTCGGTGCCCCGTTCACCGACCGCGGCGCCCGGCTGGAGGAGGGCATCGGGGCCATGCGGGCCCTGTGGGCCGGTGGTCCCGCCACCTTCCACGGCCGCTTCACCGCCTTCGACCGGGTCCACCTGTCCCCCGGCCCCGAGCGGGGGAGCGTGCCCATCGTCCTGGGCGGCAACAGTGCCCCGGCGGTCGAGCGGGCGGCCCGGGTGGCCGACGGCTGGCTGCCCTACACCCTCGGCCCCGAGGAGTTCGCGGCGGGGGCCGAGCGCCTGCGGGCGGCCACCGTGGCCGCCGGCCGACCGGCCGATGCCGTGGAGATCACGGCCTGGCCGGGCAGCGCCGACTACCGGCGGGAGCTCGAGGTCGACTGGGTCCGGGGCTACCTGGACGGCGGGGCGTCGCGCCTGTTGATCAACCCCCGGATCCGCACCCCCGACCAGCTCGACTCGCTGGCCGACCAGCTGATCCGGTACCGGACCGAGGTCCTGGAACGGCTGTGACCGGGGCGGCCGGGCCCGGTGGACCGGGCCCGGTGGACCGGCCCGCCGGCCCGCCGGCCTGGTTGGTAGGGTCGGCGGCCATGGCCCGGCACGTGCCGCACCCCCGGCCGTCCGACCGCCCGCCCGCGCCGCGGCCGGCCGCCCGATGAGAGACGACTTCGTCGACCGTTACGGCCCCTGGGCCCTGGTCGCCGGGGCCTCGGAGGGCATCGGGGCGGCGTTCGCCAACCGGATCGCCGCCGCCGGGCTGAACCTCATCCTGGTGGCCCGGCGCCCCGGCCCCCTCGAGGAGCTGGCCACCGAGCTGCGGGCGGCCCACGGCGTCGAGGTGCGGTGGGCCACCATCGACCTGACCAGTCCCGACCTGCGCGCCGAGCTGCTCCCGGTGACCGTCGGGGCCGACGTCGGCCTGCTGGTCTACAACGCCGGGGCGGTCCACGGGGCCGACCTGTTCGTCGAGCGGCCGCTCGACGACGCCCTGGGCCTGATCGACCTGAACTGCCGGGGCGTCACCTTGCTCACCCATCACTTCGCCCGGGCCATGGTCGAGCGGCACCGCGGGGGCATCATCTTGATGACGTCGATGTCGGCGGTGGCCGGCAGCGGGTACACCGCCGTCTACAACGCCACCAAAGCCTTCGATCTGGTCCTGGCCGAAGGCCTGTGGATGGAGCTGGGGACCTCGTCAGTGGATGTGCTGGCCGTGCCGGCCGGCCTGACCGAGACCCCGGCCATGCGCCGCTCGGGCATCCTCGACACCGACTCGGGCTTCGTGGCCATGGCGGCCGACGACGTGGCCGGGGAGGCCCTGGACGCGCTGGGGGTGGTCGGACCGATGCTGGTCCCGGGGACGGCCAACAAGGAGGGGGCGGCCTTCATGTGGCCGGTGCCCCGGGCCCAGCTCGTCCGGGCCATGACCGACGGGGCGACCGCCCTGTACGACGTGCCGGTCCTCGACGATCCGGCGACCGTGGGGCCCGACGACCCCGGCTGACGACTGACCCTCCCGTCCCGCCGGACCGGTCGATCGGGACCGGTGGATCGGGACCGGTCGATCCGGGCCGGTCGCACCGGGGCCGATGCGCCGGGCCGTCCGGTCAGTCCCGGACCAGCGGCTTGTAGCGGATCCGGTGGGGTTGGTCGGCGTCGCCGCCCAGCCGCTTCTTGCGGTCGGCCTCGTAGTCGCTGAAGTTGCCCTCCCACCACCGGACCACCGAGTCGCCCTCGAAGGCCAGGATGTGGGTGGCGATGCGGTCCAGGAACCAGCGGTCGTGGCTGATGACCACAACGCAGCCCGGGAAGCCCAGCAGGGCCTCTTCGAGTGAGCGCAGGGTGTCGACGTCGAGGTCGTTGGTGGGCTCGTCGAGCAGGAGGACGTTGCCGCCGGTCTTCAACACCTTGGCCAGCTGGACCCGGCTGCGCTCGCCCCCCGAGAGCTGACCCACCAGCTTCTGCTGGTCACTGCCCTTGAAGCCGAAGCTGGCCACGTAGGCCCGGGCGTGGAGCTCCCGGTTGGCGACCACGATGCGGTCGGAGCCTCCGGTGATCTCGTCGAACACCGTGGCCTGGGCGGCCAGGTCCTCTCGGGACTGGTCGACGTAGGCCAGGGCCACGGTGGCCCCGATCTCGAGCCGGCCGCCGTCGGGGGCCTCCTGGCCGACGATCATCTTGAACAGCGTCGTCTTGCCGGCCCCGTTGGGCCCGATCACCCCGACGATGCCCCCCGGAGGCAGGAGGAACGACAGGTCGTCGATCAAGAGGCGGTCGCCGAACCCCTTCTCGAGGTGCTCGGCCTCCACCACCCGGTCGCCCAACCGGGGTCCGGGCAGGATGGTGATCTCCAGCTTGTCGGCCCGGCGGTCGGCCGACTCGGCCTGGGCCACCAGGTCGTTGTAGGCGTTGATCCGGGCCTTGCCCTTGCTCTGGCGGGCCCTCGGGGACATCCGGATCCACTCGAGCTCCCGGGCCAGGGCCTCCTGGCGGGACCGGTCGGCCTTCTCCTCGCCGGCCAGCCGGGCCTGCTTCTGCTCCAGCCACGACGAGTAGTTGCCCTCCCACGGGATGCCGGCCCCGCGGTCCAGCTCGAGGATCCACCCGGCCACGTTGTCCAAGAAGTACCGGTCGTGGGTGACGGCCACCACGGTGCCCGGGTAGTCGGCCAGGAATCGCTCGAGCCACAGCACCGATTCGGCGTCGAGGTGGTTCGTCGGCTCGTCCAAGAGGAGGAGGTCGGGTCGCGACAACAAGAGCCGGCACAGGGCGACCCGCCGGCGCTCGCCGCCCGACAGCGTCGTCACCTCGGCGTCGCCGGGGGGCAGCCGCAGGGCGTCCATGGCGATCTCCAGGGTGCGGCCGAGGTCCCAGGCCCCGGCGGCGTCGATCCGGGCCTGGAGGTCGGATTGCTCGGCCAGCAGGGCGTCGAAGTCGGCGTCGGGCAGGCCCATGGCCGCGCACACCTCGTTGAACCGGTCCAACAGGGCCACCGTCTCGGCGACGCCGTCCGAGACGTTGCCGGCCACATCCTTGGCCGGGTCGAGCTCGGGCTCCTGGGCCAGGTAGCCGACGGTGAACCCGGGGGTCAGCCGGGCCTCGCCGGCGAAGCCGTCGTCCTGGCCGGCCATGATGCGCAGCAGCGAGGACTTGCCCGAGCCATTGGACCCGATGACCCCGATCTTGGCCCCGGGGTAGAAGGACAGGTTGATCCCCCGGAGGACCTCGCGGTCGGGGGGGTAGAACCGCCGGAGGTCGCGCATGGTGAAGATGAACTGGGGTGCCATGCCTGCCAGTGTGGCGCGGCCCGGCGCCGGGAGTGGACCGCCGGGCTCCGGCCCGGGCCGGGGGCCGGCCATCTCCCCCCTCGCTGGCATCGGCGGACCGGCCCTCGAGGGCCGGGACCCGGGCGGTAGGTTGGCCCGGTGACCACGCCGTTCGCCCCACCGGCCGGCACCGAGTGGGTCAGGGTGTCCCGGCGTATGCGCACCATGCGACGGACCACGCTGCTCGGGCCGGCGCTGATCCTGGTCGGGGCGTCGGCCGGCCTCCTGGCCGCGGCCAGCGCCGTCGGCGGGGCGGTGCTCGGGCTGGTCGGCCTGGTCGCCCTGGGCGCCGGTTGGGCGGCCATCGGGCGGAACTGGCGATCGTGGGGCTACGCCGAGCGAGCCGACGACCTGCTGGTGACCCACGGGGCCCTGTTCAAGAAGCTGACCGTTGTCCCCTACGGGCGCATGCAGCTGGTCGACGTGGAGGCCGGTCCGTTCGAGCGGCTGTTCGGCGTGGTGACGGTCAAGCTGCACACGGCGGCGGCCACCACCGACGCCCGGGTGGCCGGACTGCTGCCGGCCGACGCGCTGGCCCTCCGGGACCGGCTGACCGCTCTGGGCGAAGCCCACGCCGCCGGCCTCTGAGGTGCCCGACCCCCCGGCGCCCGACCCCCCGGCGCCCGAACCCACAACGACCGACGACCCGACTCTCGCCGCCTCGGCCCGGGACCCGGGACCCGGCGACCCGCCGGCCTTCCTCCGTCTCCACCCGCTGACCCCGGTGGCCTATGCCGGGCGGGTGATCGGGCTGGTGGTGGCGATCGTGGTGTTCGGCCACCTCGAGCAGTCGACCGGCACCCGCGGCGGCAGCTCCAGCGGGACGACCACCCTCGTCATCCTGGCCGCCCTGCTGGCCCTGACCCTGGCCCGGGGCACCGTGGCCTATCTCACCACCGCCTACCGGCTGGAGCCCAGCGAGTTCCGGGTGGACAGCGGCCTGTTCCGGCGCCAGTCCAAGCGGGTGCGGCTCAACCGCCTCCAGAGCGTCGACGTCCTCCAACCGCTCACCGCCCGGGTCCTCGGCCTGGCCGAGCTCCGGCTCAGCACGGCCGGGACCGAGAAGGCGTCGGTCCGGGTCCGCTACGTGTCCCACCCCATCGCCCAGGAGTTGCGGGCCGAGCTGTTGGGCCGCTCGGCCGGGGCCGGGCCCGGGGTGGCCGAGGCGCCCGAGCGGGCCCTCTACTCGGTGCCGCCGGGCCAGCTGGTCGGCGCCGTCCTGCTGGAGCTGGTCTCCTGGCGCCTGCTGTTGGTCCTGGCCGGGCCCATCCTGGCCGTGGTCTCGACGGAGGCCAGCAGCGGGCCGCACCCGGCGGCCACCGGGTTGGGCGTCGGGCTCTTCCTCTACGGCCTCATCGTGGTGGCCCACTTCATCTGGCGCCGGGTGACCGCCCTGTGGGATTTCACGGTGGCCGAGTCACCCGACGGGGTGCGCATCCGCCGGGGCCTCCTGGCGACCAGCGCCCAGACGGTCCCCTTCGACCGGATCCAGGCTCTCCGCCTCCACCAGCCCCTCCTCTTCCGACCCTTCGGGTGGGTCACCGTCCGGATGAACGTTGCCGGCTACGTCGGTCGCCGGGAGGCCGGGAGCACCGTGCTGGTGCCGGTGGCCCCCCGGGACTTCGCCGAGTGGCTGCTCAGCCGGGTGGCCGGGGTGGACGTGGTCCATCTGCCGCTCACCGGGCCGCCCCGTCGGGCCCGCTTCCGGGCTCCGGTGTGGTGGCGGGCCCAGGCCGTGGCCGACAACGACGAGATCTTCGTGAGCCACCACGGGGTGTTCTCCCGGACCATCGATGTGGTGCCCCACCAACGGACGCAGAGCGTCGGACTGTCGGCCGGGCCCTGGCAGAGGGCCCTCGGCCTGGCCACTGTCCAGCTGGACTCGACCCGGGGCCCGGTGCGCATCCGGGCCCGCTTCCGCGACGCCGGCGAGGCCCGGGCTCTGCTCGACCTCCAGGTCGACCGGGGGGCCCAGGCCCGCCGCCGGGCCAGCGGCCGGCCGGGCCAGCGGACCGACGTGGCTCCGAATCTGGGCCCCGGCAACGGTCTCCCCGTGGACGGCCCACCCGTGAACGGCCCACCCGGGGACAGGCCGACTCCCGGGACGCGCCCGCTGAGCTGACCGCCGGGGCGTCGGAGGTTCGGGGAGCCGGCGGGCGACCTCAGGTCGACGTCGGGGCCCGGAGAGCGTCGACCGCCGCCAGGTCGTCAGCTCCGTGGCCGGCGGCCACCGTCTCGGCCAACCGTCGGTGCACCGCCTCGAGCAGGGGAGTGGGAGCCACCGCCTGACGGGCCAGGTCGAGGTCCTTCAGAGCCAGCTGCACGGCGAAACCCACCGGGTAGGAGTGCTCGTCCATCATCTCCAGCTTGGCCAGGGCGTAGGGCATGGCCAGGGCACCGGCCGACAGGGCCTGGACCAGCGACCCGTGGTCCACGCCGAGTGCGTCGCACAGGCCGGCCACGTCGCTCATGGCCACCGTGGCCGCCGTCATCCAGGCGTTGACGGCCAGCTTGAGGGCGCTGCCCTGGACCCCGTCCCCCACCCCGACGACCCGGGAACCGAGGTCGTCGAGCACCGGCCGGGCCCGTTCGAGAGCCTGGTCGGTTCCGGACACCAGCCAGATGAGCGATCCCTGGCGGGCCGGCTCGGTGCTACCCGACACCGGGGCGTCCAAGTAGGCCACGCCCTCATCGGAGGCCCGCCGGGCCAGCTCGGCGGCCCACGTCGGGCCGATCGTGCTGGCCTGGATCCACACGGCGCTCCGGTCGAGCCGTTCGAGGACCCCGGCCATGACATCGGCCACGGCGTCGCCGTCGCGGAGCACGGTGAGCACAGCCGACGGGCCGGCCGCCGCGTCGGCGGCGCTGGCGAAGGCCTGCACCCCCTCCACCGAGCGGGCCACCGCCTCGGCCCGCTCGGCCGTCCGGTTCCACAGGGCCACGCGGTGGCCCTGGCGGGCCAGGCGTTCGGCCATGGCCGCCCCGAGAGCTCCTGCACCGAGTACCGCCACGTCGCATCGGTCAACCATCGCGCCCCTCCTTCACCGGCCCCGGCCCCGTCCGGGACCCACGCCGGCCTCGGGGCCGGGGGTGGTCGGCTCAGTGCACAAGCATGCCCGGGCCTCCTGGTCCGAACCAGCCCTCGCCGAAGCCGGCGCGCTGGGTGCCCGACCCTGGGTGCCCGACCCTGGGTGCCCGACCCTGGGCGCCCGATCCTGGGTGCCCGACCCTGGCAGTGGTCAGCCGTACTGGAGGGACCCCGGGGTGGTCAGCACCTCGCCGGTCTCCAGCCACGTCTTCAACCCCGACAGGATCATGGGCCAGCCGCCGTAGATCTGCGGGTTGGCTCCGTCGCGCATCTCGTCGTGGGTGACGGTCAGCCGGCACGAGTCCTCGATGGGCTCGATCTCCCAGGTCACCCTGGACGCCCCTTCGGCCTTCACCTCGTCGCTCCACAGCGCCACCATGGTCTGGACCAGCCGGCGGGGCGGGTCGATCTCAAGGACCTCCCCCTCCCCCAGGAGCCCACCGGGGTGGCTCATCTCGACCCGGGCCCCGACCGTCCAATCCGAGGTGAACCGGGCGCCGAAGGTGTACTTGCTGCGGATCTCGGGGTCGGTGATGGCCTCCCACAGCCGCTCGGGGGTGGTCCGGATGTAGATCTCATAGACCTGCTCCATGGGGCTCTCCAGTCTCTCCTTGAGCTCGCTGAGCGCGGACACCCAGGGCTCGGCGTATTTGCTCACCCA
>Ga0181519_10000747_pt1 | contig 29003 bp, 22 predicted proteins | sample PEATcosm2014_Bin_26_FD_121102 | JGI IMG/M metagenome (GOLD analysis project Ga0181519, IMG submission 121102) | Peatland microbial communities from MTU Mesocosm Facility, Houghton, MI, USA - PEATcosm2014_Bin02_10_metaG | ecosystem: Environmental > Terrestrial > Soil > Wetlands > Peat | place...
ATCGCCAACTCCATCGTGCTCGACGGCTTCGCTGTCGTCGCCACGGGCATCATCGCCGTCTCCATGGGCCTGACGGCCCTTGTCGCGGACGGGTGGCTCGAGGACGCCGGCTACACGGGTGTTGACCTGCACATCCTGGCGCTGTCGTCGGCGGCCGGCGCGATGATGATGGCGGCTGCGAACGACCTCGTGATCATCTTCCTCGGTCTCGAGATCCTCTCGATCGCCCTCTACGTGCTGGCGGCGTTCGATCGGCGCTCCGAGCGATCGGGCGAGGCCGCGCTCAAGTACTTCCTCCTCGGCGGGTTCGCATCGGCGATCTTCGTCTACGGCATCGCGCTCACCTACGGGGCGACCGGCACGACGCAGCTCACCCAGATCTCCGACTTCCTCGCCCAGAACCTCCTCAAGTCGGACGGCCTGCTGCTCGCCGGAGCGGCGCTGCTGCTCGTCGGCTTCGCGTTCAAGGTCGCGGCGGTCCCGTTCCACGCCTGGTCCCCGGACGTCTACGAGGGTTCCCCCACGCCGGTGACCGGCTTCATGGCGGCCGTGGTCAAGGTCGGCGCCTTCGCGGCGGTGCTCCGCGTCTTCTCGTCGGCGCTCTTCACCCAGCAGACCGCGTGGCGGCCGATCGTCTTCGCCCTGGCCGTCCTCTCCCTCCTCGCCGGCGCGGGCCTGGCCGTCGTCCAGCGCAACATCAAGCGGATGCTCGCGTACTCCTCGATCAGTCACGCCGGGTTCATCCTCATGGGGCTGTGGGCCGCCTCGCCCCGCGGTTCGTCGGCGTCGCTCTACTACCTGATGGTCTATTCCCTGATGGTGATCGGAACCTTCGCGATCGTCACGGTGGTCTCCGCGAACGGACGCGAGGACATCTCCGACTACCGCGGCCTCGGCCGGCGACGACCCGCGCTCGCTGCCGCGCTCACGGTGCTGCTGCTCGCCCAGGCGGGGACGCCGTTCACCACCGGCTTCCTCGCGAAGCTGTCGGTGCTCGAGGCGACGATCCAGGCGCAGGGCCCTGCAGCCGACACCCTCGCCGTGATCGCGATGATCGCGACCGCGATCGGTGTCTACTTCTACCTGCGCGTCGTCGTGCTCTGCTACTCAGGCGAGGCGGAAGACGACGGGGATGAGCCAGCCCCGTCCGTGCCGGTCGCGCGTCTGTCAGCGGTAGGCGCGGGGATCGCGGTCGATGACGACCGCGACGGGGCCTCCGCAGACCGGAGCACCGAGCCGGCCGAAACCGACGAGGTCGGACCCGATCAGACGCTCCGGGTCCCCGTGCTCACCTCGATCGCGATCTTCCTGTGCGTGGCGCCGACGATCGTGTTCGGCGTCTGGCCCTCCCCGCTCGCGGACCTGGCCCAGCACGCCTCCATGCTCTTCCACCCGTGATCCGCGTCGCCCTCGCGACAGCCGAGGGCTTCGATGACCCCGACCAGCCGATCCTGATCGACGCGCTTGCCCAGCTCGGAATCACCGCAGAGGCTGCCCGCTGGCGCGATCCCGAGGTCGATTGGGATGCCTTCGACGCCACCGTCGTTCGGACGACCTGGGACTACACGTCGGACCTCGCCGCCTTCCTCGCCTGGACCCGCCTCGTCCCCAGGCTCGTCAACCCGGCGTCGGTCGTCGCGTGGAACTCGGACAAGCGCTACCTCGCGGACCTCGCGGGCTCCGGTGTCCCGATCGTGCCGACGATGTTCGTCGAGCCCGGCGCCGCGGTCGAGGTCCCCGACGGGGACGTGGTCGTCAAGCCGTCCATCGGCGCGGGCTCGCGGCTGGCGGCCCGGTTCACGCAGGGCCAGCGTGACGACGTGCTCGCCCACGTCGCCCGCATCGGATCCCTCGGGCTCACCGCGATGGTCCAGCCGTTCATCGCGAGCGTCGCCAGCGAGGGCGAGACGGACGTGATCGTGCTCGACGGCGAGGTCAGCCACGCCGTCCGCAAGCGCGTGCAGGTCTCGGGGGGCACGATCGCCCACCCGAGCGGCGCGGAGACCTCCGCGTCCGACGTGGTCACCGCGGAGCAGCGGGCCGTCATCGCGATGGCGCTGCGCAACATCCCGGTGACCTCGCCCCCCTGCTACGCGAGGGTGGACCTCTTCCAGGGGACGGAGGGTCCCCTCGTGAACGAGGTCGAACTCATCGAGCCGTTCCTGTTCCTCTCGACATCGAGCGGAGCTCCCGAGCGCTTCGCCCGGGCGATCGCGCGCCGGGCGGGCCGCTAGGCCTTGGGCACCGCCGCGACGGGGGCCGACAGCGCCCCGTCGCCCCCCGCGGTCACCGCGGCGATCCGGAACGTGTACCTGCGGCCTGCGACGAGGTCGGGGATGGTGACGTGGAGGATCACGGGGAGGGTCACCTGCTCGGAGCCGCCCGCCCACGTGACCGACATCACGTAGCCGGTGACGGGACTGCCGCCGTTGCTCGAGGGCGGAGACCACCTCGCGGAGACGTCGAGCGGGCCCGGGGTCACGACGAGGGACCGCGGGGCCGTCGCAGGCATGTTCGTCACGAGCGTCACTGATGCGGGGGCGGAGGCCTGGCCGTCCGAGGAGACCGCCTCGACCGTGTAGGTGTACCGCTGGTGGTACTGGAGTCCCGTGCCGTCCACGAAGCTCGTTGATGACGAGGTGCCGATCTCGACGGGCGCGGCGCCGTTGAGGCCGCGCGCGATGCTGTAGTACGAGATCCCAGAGCCCGTCACCGAGGGAGCGGTCCACGAGACCGTCGCTGTCGTTGCGTGCTCGATCACCCGCGCCTCGCCGGGAGCTCCTGGCGGCAGGAAGACCAGGGCCGTGATCGGGAGCTGCGCGGCAGGGGAGGCCCCGTCGGACCCGGACGCCGTGCAGTCGTGTGACGCCGTGCACGACACCCCGTTGGCGTCGAGCGATTGATCCGCGGCGGCGTCGGCAGGCGCGGTGAGCTCGACGCTCGCGCGCCACGCACCTCCGACGAGCTCATCGACGACCGCCCCGGTCAGTCCAGCGGCCTCGTCGAACCCGCCGACCGCCGCGCACGTCCCGGCTCCTGCGCATGACACCGACCTGAGTGCGACCGATCCGCCGGCCGCGAGGCCCGCCGGGCCGCGGAGGGTGCCTGCTGTCCACGCGGTTGCGTGCTGTTGGACAACGAGCGCCACCCTGTCGCCCGAGGCGTTGGTGTAGTCGCCGACGACCTCGCAGGACCGCGGGGCCGTGCAGGAGATCGCCGTGGCGACCTCGTCGGTCTTGGCGGCGTTCGTCCCCGGGCCGAGGGGCAGGGCCGCAGCAGGACCGGGCATTCCGGCGGATGTCGCCGCGACGAAGGGGAGCACGCCGGTCGACGTGGAGTACGTGCCGGTGAGCTCGCAAGCGGCCGCAGCGATGCACGAGAGGCCGGTCACGCTGGCGTGCTGCGCGCTGGTCCTGAGCGCGTCCGTCGGCAGCGTGATCTGGCTGGCGGGCTGCCACGCGCTGCCCGTGAGCTCGTCCACGAACGCGAGGGTGCCCGCAGCGCCGCCGTCGACCGATCCGCCGACCAGGCAGGTCGTGGCCGAGAAGCAGTCGACCGCGTCGAGCAGGCTCACCGGGTGCGCCGGTGCCGAGGTGGGGAGCGGGGGATCGCCGAGGACCTTGATGGCGCCGTTGGTCCACGTCACCGCGAAGGCCGACCGGTGGCCGATCGAGTTCACGTAGTCCCCGACAGCCAGGCAGACGCGCGGCTGCGGACAGGACACAGCCGTGAGCTCGGCGGCCGGGTCGTTCGCCTTGTCGGAGGGCAGGGGCACCTCCGTGCCCGTCGCGGCGACGCCGTCGACCGACGAGGCGATGACGGCCTGGCGGACCGAGCTCGAGTCGATGTACGACCCGACCTCGAGGCACGCATTGCCCGGATCGCACGACACGGCCTGGTAGGAGGCTCCCGGCCCGGTCGCAAGGGCGTTCGCCGGCAGCGCGCCGCGGACGGCGATGGGCGCAATCTGTGAGGCCGTCGCCGCTGCGGCCGTGGCGACGGCGAATCCGGCGCACGCGACAATGAGGACGAGCGAGACTGCGAGCGGCCCGGAGGGCCGCCTTGCAGGACGCCTCGTCAGGTCCATGGATCCTCCTGCGCAGTGCGCTCCGACTCGCGGGGCGCTGGTGCGCTCGCGACCGGACTCTACCGCCGGGGGCGGCCGATCCTGCGTCGGCAGTGGCCCTGGCGGGCCTCCAGCGATCCATCGCGGGGAACGTTCGGTCGCCCCCCGCTCGCGCGAGGCGCAAAGTTTGGTTCCGGCTGTAACGCAGGGCCCTCCCGAGGGACTACACCGTCACCATGCTGGAGCTTCTGGGCGTCGGATTCCTCGCAGGGCTGGTCACGGCCCTGTCTCCCTGCGTGCTGCCCGTCCTCCCGGTCATCTTCGCCGGGAGCTCCACCGGCGGGAGGCGTCGGTCCGTCACGATCGTCGTTGGCCTCGTCGCCAGCTTCGGGATCACGACGCTCGTCGGCGGGATCGTCCTGTCCGCGCTCGGCCTCCCCGAGGACCTCCTCCGTGACGTGGGGATCGCGCTCCTCCTCCTCCTCGCGATCGGGCTGCTCGTTGATCCGGTGGGACAGCTCCTCGAGCGGCCGTTCGCGCGCATGGCCCGCTCCCCGGATCCTGCGACGTCGAGCGGCCTGCTGCTCGGCGCCGGCCTCGGGCTGGTCTTCGTCCCGTGCGCCGGACCGATCCTCGCAGCCATCTCCGTCGTTGCCGCGACCCACCGCGTGGGTCTCGAGGCAGCAGCCCTCACCGCGTCCTACTGCGTCGGCGTGGCGATCCCGCTGCTCGTCTTCGCGCTGCTCTCCCAGCGGCTGTCCGCGTCGTGGTCGGTGCTCAAGCAGCACGCGCGCACCGTGCGCCGCGCGGCGGGCGCCCTGATCGGGGTGACAGCCCTCGCGATCGCCTTCAACCTGACGGCGCCGCTGCAGACGGACGTGCCGTCCTACGCGACGTCCATCGAGGCCCATCTCACGCAGAATGAGACGGTGCAGGGCCAGATCCACTCCATCACGGGCGAGCACGCGAACAGCTACGCCGCCAAGCAGTCAAAGGCCATCGCGGGCTCGCTGCCGAACCTCGGACCAGCGGCGAACTTCACCGGGATCACCGCCTGGCTGAACACGCCGGGCAACCGCCCCCTCAGCTTGTCGAAGCTCCGGGGTCACGTCGTGCTGGTCGACTTCTGGACGTACTCGTGCATCAACTGCCGCAGGTCGCTCCCGCACGTCGAGGCCTGGTACAAGTCGTACGCGAGGGACGGGTTCGTGGTGGTGGGCGTGCACACGCCCGAGTTCGCGTTCGAGCACGTGGTCTCGAACGTGAAGTCGGCTGCGTCGAGCCTCGGCGTCAGGTACCCGGTCGCAATCGACGACAATGACGCGACGTGGAACGCCTACAACAACGAGTACTGGCCTGCCGAGTACCTGATCGACCAGAACGGCGACGTCAGGCGGACCGATTTCGGCGAGGGCCAGTACGGGGCGATGGAGCAGGACATCCGCCTCCTCCTGACCGCCGGTGGCGCGACGAAGCTGCCGCCGCCCACGGACATCCCCGATTTGACCCCGACGACGCCGCTGACGCCGGAGAGCTACCTCGGCTACAGCCGGCTCGACGACGCCGTGAACGCGAGCATCGCCGACAACTCGATGACGAACTACACGGTCCCCGTCGGCTTCGACGGGGACTCGGACTCCCTCGCGTTCTCCGGCCGCTGGAACGTGCACGAGCAGGAGGCGACCGCGGGACGGAGCGCGTCGCTGCACCTCAACTTCACCGCCGACGACGTCTACATCGTCCTCGGTGGCCATGGCAGCGTCACCGTCCGCTATCCCGGGCAGCCGACGAGGACGCTCGCGGTGAACGGATACCCGACCCTGTACACCCTCGTCGCGTCGAGCTCGCTGCAGAGCGGCGTGCTCAGCATGTCGGCGACGCCGGGAGTCGAGGCCTACGACCTCACGTTCGGCTGAGCGGGACGTCAGCGCCGCGTGGCGTCGATGCCCATCAGCTCCTCGGGCACGACCGTGCCCGGCCGGTTCGATGGGTCCTGCGACAAGAACCGGCCGATGACCGGGAGCTCGGTGATCGACTCTGCGCGCAGCGTAGACATGACGACCGGCAGGAACGACTCGGCGGCCGGGAACACCAGGTAGCGGGGGAGCCACTCGGGGTCGTACTTGGCGTTGAACCGCCAGAGCGTCTCGATCGGCAGGATCCCCGAGAGGCGCTTGAGCGCCCATCGCTCCGCCCTGGTCGTCATCCCCTCGCCGCGCTCCCCGTCGAGGATCGAACGGAAGGCTGCGAAGTTGAGCGACAGCCCCGTTGCGCCCTGCGCCTGCAGGTGCTCGATCGTGGTGCACAGGGCGTAGTCGATGAGCCCGTTGGGGTGCTCCGCGGGGTCCCGGCGCATCAGGTCCAGGGAGTACCCGCGGATCGCGGGCGACGACACGAACTGGCACATCGCCGCAGGCCTGCCGTCCGGTCCGGTGATCACGGTCAGGAGGAGGCCCGTGTCCTTCGGGTTGAAGAGGCGGCCGAGGCACATGGAGAACCCGCGCTCGCCCTCGCCGCGCCGGTTGAGCTCCATGAGCCCGACGAGCCCGGGCACGCGCGCAGGATCGATCCGCGAGGGATCGAGGAACTCCGCGGTGTAGCCATGGCGCTCGAGGCGCGTGCACGCCTGGCGAAGGCCCTTCATCTTCCCGCCCGCGAGGGAGAACCGCTGGACGTCGACCACGGCCTCGTCTCCGAGGTAGAGGTAGCGCATGCCGGCCTGGGAGTAGAGGGGGAGCCAGGCCTCGCCCGCTCCCACGACGCCGATCGTCCATCCCTTGGCCTCCGCGAACCCGCGGAACTCGCCCCACGCCTCCTCGCGCTCGTCGTCGGGGCCGATGGGGTCGGGCGAGACCAGGCAGACGCCTCCGTAGACGGCGTAGGCGACGAGCGTGTCGCGATGGAAGAAGAACTGCTTGTCATCGCGCAGCGCGAAGTAGTCGAGCGTTCCGCGGCCGTGCCGGCGGACGAGGTCCCGGGCGCGCAGCTCCGCCGCGCGGCGCTCGGCCGACGTGCTGCGCTCCGAGAGTCGCCGGTCCACGACGGGGCGCGTCGCGAGGTAGAGCGCGCTCGCGGCGACCGCGATGCCGACGGTGAGCATCGCGGGGAAGACGAAGTCGTCGACGGCGTCGGGGAGCGAGATCGTCGTGATCCCCGCGAGTCGCTCGACGACGGCAAGGACGACCAGCCCGAAGCCCGGCAGCTCGCCGCGCCGCAGGTTCGTCAGCTCCACCCCGATGACGGCGCCCACGACGGCCGCGCCGCAGATGAGGGCCAGCCAGGGGAGGGCGGTGGCAAGACTGCCGCGGTCGGACTGCCCGCGGAAGTCCGCACGGCGGACCAGCAGGAATATGAGCACCGCGGTGGAGACGAGGACGCCGAGCAGGGCGCCGTTGCGTCCGACGTGGCCGATGATCGACGCCGAGAGCACCAGGACCGAGGCGATCCACGCCCGCCGCTGACCACGACGGACGCCGCGCGCGAGCATGATCAGCGCGACCCCCGTCAGGGCGACGAGGGCTGCCGCAGTCTGGGACACGCCGATCGGGATCGCGCCGAGGAGGGCGTGGAGGTGGCCGCGCAGCGGCGGGACCATCGCGACGACCACGTTCGCGAGGCCCGCGAGGACGAGAGCCCCTGCAGCGACGCGTCGGACGAGCCGCTGGCTGCGCTGCCGGTCGATGGCGTCGGGATCGGACGGCCACCGTTGGCCGTGGGGCCACGAGGCAACGAGCGACATCCGCAGGGCCCGTGCCCTTGACGTCCGCTCGCTCGATACCCGCTCCCTCGACGCGAGCCGTTCGAGCGCGGTCGAACCGGGCAGGGGCTCATCGCCGAGAAGCAGCCGTGCATGCAGCTCGGTACCCGCCTCGAGCTCGAGGAAACCGGCCCGCATGCGCGCAAGGAAGACCGGTGGGAGGCCCAGATGCCCGGGAAGCTCGCAGACGACCTCGCCCGTCGCACCGGCCATCGCGAGGAAGCCGTCCAGCAGGGGTCCGATCGCCGCGCGCATGGATCCGCCGACGACATAGCCGCTCGCCCCGTGCTCCAACAGCTGGCGGGCGCGGTCGAGCACGGGCGCCTCGTCGGTCGAGAGCCCCGAGAAGGGGTCCTCGCGGCGTGGCCGGTCGCGGAGCTCTCGGGGGTAGCGCCTCGACGAGACGACGGCGGCCGTTGTCGCGACGACGATCTCCGCGGCGATGATGACCACCAGGGTGATCAGGAGCCTGGTCGGCCAGGACATGCCGACGACGCGCTCAACGACGTGGTGCGCTCGCTCGGACCGGATGGTGAGGCGGCCGAGTCCGGACGCGACGATCCCGATCCGCGTCGCGATGAAGGCGAGCACGGCGACGAGCGGAGCGAGCCACAGGAGATGGCGGAAGCCGCGGTAGCGGATCCTCGAAGCGACGAACCGTGGTGCCGCAGCAGGATCCTCGAGCCGGTCCTCGCCGCGGAGCCACTCGGACGAACCCCGCCGCTCGGTCACCACGTCGGGTCGGGCGGACTCCACGACGACCTGACGGACGCCTGTCGCCGTCACGAGGTCGATCACGAGCGACGGGACGACCTCGAGGCCGAGCATCGCGAGGCGCTGCCGGCCGGGGACCTCGGCAAGTTCCGAGTCACGCCATCCGGGCAGGACGTAGCCCCCCCGGTCGGGCTGCGCGCAGAACTCGCTGATCGCATCGCGGAAGCCGGGGTGGGCGTTGAGGGACATTTCGACCATCCGCGCGACGTCCGTCGTCGCGGACGGATCGACCAGGTTCCCCGCGATCACCAGCACGCCGGGTCCCTGCCAGGAGGCGAGCTCGACGACCAGCGCTGCGCAGGTGGCGGCTGACGCCTGGGTCGCAACGGTCGGGAGCAGGAGGTCGCTCACCACGAGGACCCGGGATCCTCGTGGGACCTGGACCGAGACGGCGGAAGGCGTGCACCCTTCGAGATCCACGGATCCAGTCTCGCACGCCTGCAGGCGTTCGACGCGTGCCCGTAGCGGGCCTCGCCGACCTCGATCCCTCGCTAATCTGCGCTCGAGATGCCGATCGACCCCCGCCGCGGCCACTGGTGGTGGCGCGAGGATCCCCTGGAGGCAGGATCGGCGGTGATCTTCGACCTCGATGGAGTCCTGGCTGACGCCCAGGGGCGCCAGCACCATCTCGAATGGGGTCGCCGAGACTGGGACGCGTTCTTCGAGGCGTGCGGGGATGATCCCGTGATCGAGGAGGTCGAGGCGCTCCTCGCGCTCCTCGATCCGGGCCTCGGGGTCCTCCTCGTGACGGCCCGCCCGCAACGGGTGCGGGACCTCACCCTCTCATGGCTGGACCACCACAGCCTTCGGTGGGACCTCCTCATCATGCGGCCGACGCGCGACTTCGCGCCCGCGGACCAGTTCAAGCGCGATGTCGTCGAGGAGCTCCGCGAGGAGGACTTCGTGCTGCGACTCGCGGTGGAGGACGACCCGCGGAACCGCGACATGTACGTCGCCGCCGGCGTGCCGTGCCTCTACGTGCACTCCGGCTACTACGACTGATCCGCCAACCATGCGCGGAGGTTCCGAGCCGACGTGCGCCCGCTTCCGATGCACGCCGGGATGCCCACCCCGCGGTAGGCGGCACCCGCAACGGCCAGGCCGCCGAGGGCGCTCACCGCGGCATCGACGCCGTCGACGCGGACGAGGTGGTTGACCCGATACTGGGGGAACGCGTCGGGCCACCGGGTCACCGCGGCCGCACTCGGCGCAGCGATCTCGCCGATCAGCAGGGTGAGGTCGAGGAGGACCCGCTCGACGAGCACATCGTCGTCCAGGTCCATCCAGCGAGCGTCATCGATGCGTCCGACGGATGCGCGGAGGAGCACCTCGCCCGGCCGGGCAAGGTGCGGCCACTTGCGGTCGAGGAACGTCACGGCCGTGACCATGAAGCGATCCTCGGGAGCGGCGTGCCCGATCGGCACGAGCACGCCCGTGCCCGACGCAGGCAGGGTGATGGCATCAGCCGGGAAGCGCAGCGTCACGACAGCGACCCCCGCTGCGTCGATCGATCCGACCATGGACGCAGCCTCGCGGTCGATGTCGTCGAGCAGCAGGGATGTGGCCGCAGCCGGCGTCGCGAGCACCACGCCGTCTGCCTCGAGCCGGTCGCGCCCCGTCTCGACGACCCATCGGGGCCTCCCCGGAGCGCCGCGGTGCAGCCCGGTGGCCGTCGTGCCCAGGGCAAGCTCCGCCTCGCGGTCGCGAAGCGTCGCGGCGATGAGCTCGGGCAGTGACCCCACGCCGTCGCGCAGCGTGTAGAAGGCGGGCGTTGCCACCGACTCGTCTTCGGGGATCGGGTCGCGCACCGCAGCCTTTGCCTGGAGCGCGCGCATGAGGCTCCCGCGCACCTGCCCGGCGGCGAGGATCGGCGGGTAGACGGCGGCGGCCGACAGGTCCTTCACCCTCCCCGCGTGGATGCCTCCGATCAGCGGATCGATGAGCATGTCGACAACGCGATGCCCGAGCTTGTCGCCGACGAGCGGGCCGATCGCCCGATCCTCGAGCGCGGACCGGCTCGGCTGGCGCGGGGCGATCAGGTCGAGGGACGCACGTGCGGCTCCCGCAATCCCAAGGATGCCGACGGCGTCCTTCGTGCGGAGGTCGCGAAGCCGGGTCGGGATCCCGAGCGCGAGCCCCGGTGGAAGCAGGCGGAGCCGACCGCGAGCGAAGACCCAGGCACCCTGCGCGCCGATCGGTTCGAGCAGTTCGGAGCAGCCGAGCTCCGAGATGAGTGCGACGGCCTCGGGGCGCCGCGCGAGGAATCCGTCGGGGCCGACATCAACTGCACGCCCGGCGATCGGCGCGCACAGGAGCTTGCCGCCCAGTCGCTCGTCAGCCTCGAGCACGGTCACGCTGGACGTCGCCCCCACGGGTCCCGCTGCGCCCCCCAGCAGCTCGTACGCGCACGAGAGACCGGCGACGCCGCCGCCGACGACGACGACGTGGCTCACGGCGTCGACTTCCGCTCGATGATGTCTGCGAGGACCTCGAGGAATCGGGGATCATCGTTGAGCGACGGCGTCCGGCGCAGCGAGATGCCGAGCTCCCGTGCGAGGTGGTCTGCCTCGATGTCCACGTCGTAGAGGACCTCGAGGTGGTCCGAGACGAAGCCCACCGGGCACACGACGACGTGCGACGTCTCTGCCGGATCGAGAGACCGCAGGTAGTCGAGGATGTCGGGTCCCAGCCACTCCTCCTCGGTCCGTCCGGCGCTCTGCCAGCACTGGGCGTACTCGCGCAATCCGGCGAGCGAGGCGATCCGACCTGCGGCGTCGGCGAGCTGCTCCGCGTAGTCACCGCCCTCGGCGACGACCCGGACGGGCAGGGCGTGGGCGCTGAAGACCACGATGCGCGAGCCTTCGGGTGTCCCTGCGATGGCCGCCTGGACGTTTGCGGCCACGATCTCGCAGAATCCCGGCGCGTCCCACCACGCCCAGATCGGGACGTACGGGACGAGCCCGTCGAGCGCCGACTCCGCGCGATCGTGGTACTGGCCGGTCGACATGGCAGCGCTCAGGGGGGCGAGGACGAGACCGATGACCCGGTCGACGCCCGAGGCGGCCAGCGCCGACGCCGCCTCCTCGATCGACGGCTCCTCGTAGCGGGTGGCGTTGGCGACCAGGAATCGACCAGGCGAGCGGCGCTCGAGCTCGCGAGTGATCCCGTCCACCTGGGCCTGCGTGCGGTCGTTCAGCGGCGAGGTGCCCCCGATCGCGTCGTACCGCTTGACGAGATCGGCGAGCTGCTCGGGCGAGGGGGGCCTCCCGCGCCGGATGCGCGTGTAATAGGGCTCGATGCCCTCCCGGGTGCGGGGCGTGCCGTAGGAGAGCACGAGGACGCCCGTCTGCCCGCTCATGACGCACCGCCCACCCCGGCGCGGCCCTCGGCGTGCACGACCGCGACGACCTCGGCGAGGACCCCTGGGTCCGTCGACGGGAAGACCCCGTGTCCGAGGTTGAAGATGTGGCCGGGCCGATCGCCCGCGAGCGCGAGGATGCTTCTCGTGGCTTCGAGGGCCACGCCGACGTCCGACACGCAGAGCGCGGGATCGAGATTCCCCTGGACCGCGAGGTCGCCGACTCGCCCGCGGGCGAGGTCCAGCGGGACGTGCCAGTCGACGCCGATGACGTCCGCGCCGGACGTCGCCATCAGGCCCAGCAGTTCGCCCGTCCCCAGCCCAAAGAGGATCCGGGGCACGCCAAGCGGGGCGAGCGCCTCCATGACGCGCCGGGTCGCGGGCAGCGCGAACCGCTCGTACTCGTCGGGGGTGAGCGACCCCGCCCACGAATCGAAGAGCTGGATCGCCTGGGCACCTGCCTTCACCTGGGCCGTGATGAACGCGATGGCCATGTCGGCCAGCCGGTCGGTGAGCTGGGCGAACAGCCGGGGCTCCGCGTGGGCGAGATTCTTCACGACCTCGAAGGTCCTCGTCGGGCCTCCTTCCACGAGGTAGCTCGCGACCGTGTAGGGCGCGCCCGCGAATCCAATGAGCGGGGTGCCGGTCGAACTCAGCTCGGCGCAGACGAGGCGGACGGTGTCGGTGACGTGGGCGATGTCGCCGTCCTCGAGGGGCCGCAGCCGTGGGAGGTCCGCGGCGGACCGGAACGGCTCGGCGACCTGGGGCCCCTTGCCCGGGACGACGTCGACCCCGAAGCCAATGGCATGGACGGGCACGACGATGTCACAGAAGAGGATGGCCGCGTCGACCCCGTACCGGCGGACCGGCTGCAGGGTCACCTCGCAGGCGATCTCCGGCCGCGCGATCGCCTCCAGGATCGATCCGGTCCCGCGCAGGGCCCGGTACTCGGGGAGGGATCGGCCCGCCTGCCGCATGAACCAGACGGGTACGTGGTCCACGTGATCGCCCCGGCAGGCGGCGAGGAAGGTCGCGCGGGAAGCGTCGGAAGGCACGACGCCATCGTAAGACCACCCTGCCCGTGCCACCGACGTGTCGGGGAGGGGTGCGTGGCGGGCCGTAGAATGATCCGTTCCCGGTTTCAGCGGAGGAGGGGTCGTGCCACAGGAGCGTGAGGTCGCCGACGAGCAGGCATTCCTCAATCGCGCCTACGTCGCACTCGAGATGATGCGCGACGAGGCTCGCTCCATGCTCGGCGATGTGCTCGACATCGGCAGGGGCGGGACGTTCCAGTCCCGCACCGAGCGAGACATCGTGGTCAACACCGCGCTCTCGCGGCTCCAGCAGCTCGACATTGGTGACCAGGCACTCTGCTTCGGGCGCATCGACACTGCGGCCGAGGATCCGGACGGTCTCGGCGAGGCATTCCACATCGGACGCGTCGCGGTCTCCGGAGACGACCTCGAGCCGCTCGTCGTGGACTGGCGAGCTCCGGTCGCGGAGCCCTTCTACCGGGCGACCGGCATCGAGCCGCTGGGTCTCGCGCGGCGCAGGCACCTCCACGTCCGCAACAAGGAGGTGCTCGGCGTCGAAGACGAGTACTTCACGCGCGGCGACGGCACCGGGCCGAACCACAGCCAGGTCGAGCAGGCCACCCGGGACGGGCTCGTCGAGGACGGCCTCGCCCTCGGCGGGCCGGGCGCGCTGCTCGCGGCGCTGGGCCAGGCGCGCACCGGCCGCATGGGGGACATCGTCGGCACGATCCAGCGCGAGCAGGACGAGATCATCCGCGCGCCGCTGCCCGGGCTCCTCATCGTGCAGGGGGGACCCGGGACGGGCAAGACGGCCGTCGCGCTGCACCGCGCCGCCTACCTCCTCTACACCCACCGGTTCCCGTTGGAGCGCCAGGGCGTCCTGGTCGTCGGTCCCAACCCGCTGTTCCTGCGCTACATCGAGCAGGTGCTCCCATCGCTCGGCGAGACGGGCGTGACCCTGTCGACGGTCTCGGGACTGGTGCCGGAGATCCAGGTGAGCGCGGTGGAGCCCGACGAGGTCGCCGCCCTCAAGGGCGATGCGCGGATGGCGCGGCTGCTCGCGCGTGCCGTGCGCACGAGGCAGCGGCCCCTCAAGCAGGATGTCTCGATCGCCTTCGGCGTGGCGGTGCTGACGCTCTCGGTGGAAATGACCGAGGCGGTCGTCGCCCGTGCGAAGCGGCGTCCGGGCCCGCACAACCAGCGGCACCGGTTCGTGGAGCGCGAGCTCTCGGGGGTCCTCGCGTCCCAGTACCGCCGGAGGATCTACGGGAACGTGGAGCCCGAAGAGGGAGATGACTTCGAGGATCAGATCCGAAGGGCACCGGAATTCCGCGCGGCACTCCGTCGGATCTGGCCGCGGCTCGCGCCGCACGAGCTCGTTCACGACCTGCTCGGGGCACCTGCGCTAATTCGTGCGGCAGGCACGGACCTGTTCAGCGAGGGCGACCTGGCGCTGCTGTACCGACCGCGGTCCGAGATGCTCGAGGACGTCTCGTGGACGCCAGCCGACGCGGCGCTCGTAGACGAGGCGCGCTCCCTGCTCGGCCCCCTGCGCGCGCCGCGGCGCCAGGCTCTGGCGTCTGCTGGCCCCCAGGACCTGTTCGACCAGTACCGGGTGCCCGAGCCCGTGACGGAGGAGGAGATCCGCAGCTACGGCCACATCGTGGTCGACGAGGTGCAGGACCTGTCCCCGATGCAGCTGCGGATGATCGAGCGCCGATCGATCTCAGGCTCGATGACGGTTGTGGGCGACATGGGCCAGGCGACGGCCCCCGCCGCGGCCGGGACGTGGGAGTCGGTCGTCACCCACCTGGCGCCGCGCAAGCCGCCGATCGTCGTCGAGCTCACGGTCAGCTACCGGACCCCGATGGAGGTGCTGGACGCGGCGGCGAAGGTGCTTGCCGTGGCCGAGCCATCGATGCGCCCGCCCCGGCCGGTCCGCACCACCGGGATCCTGCCGGACCTCCGCGTGGTGGCACCCGATGAGCTGGGCGAGGCCGTCGTCGCTGCGGCCTGGCGCGAGCTGGAGGCCGTTGCTCCGGGCCGCGTCGCGGTCCTGCTCCCCGCCCCGCGCTACGAGGAGATCGCCCAGTACCTGCGGGCGGCGGGCCTCCCTGCGGTCGACCCGAGGATTTCGGCTGGCGAGGGCCTCGGAGCGACGCTCGTGGTCCTGCCAGCCGACGACGCCAATGGCCTGGAGTTCGACGCCGTGGTCGTCGTCGAGCCCGCGAGCATCGCCGAGCGCGGCGGAGGCGGCAGGGGCCACACCCAGCGGGGCCTGCGGACCCTGTACGTGGCGATGACCCGCCCGACGAGGAGGCTGACGGTCCTCGGGACCACGCCCCTTCCCTCGGCGGAAATCGAGACAGGGGAGTCCGAAATGTGGCAAGTCCGTGCCGGGATCAACTAGAAATACCGAATCATGTCGCAGGCTCCCCCGATAGACAGCCTCGCGAAGCCGTCGAAGATCGTCCACGACCGCCCGCCGATGCTGGCGATCGGCGTGATGATCTGGCTCGGCTCCGAGCTCATGTTCTTCTCGGGCCTCTTCGCCGCGCTGTTCACGATCCGCGCGCACCTCGCCAGCTGGCCCCCGAAGGGCACGCAGCTCGACGTCTTGCAGGCAGGAATCTTCACGATCATCCTCGTCTCGTCCTCGTTCACCATGCAATACGCGGTCTGGCAGCAGGAGCACAACCAGCGGGCGTCGGCGAAGAGGTGGGTGTGGGCCACCTTCGTGCTGGGCGGGATGTTCCTCTGCAACCAGATGTACGAGTGGACGCACATCACGACACGCTGGTACACGAACGCATACGGATCGATCTTCTTCATCACGACGGGCCTGCACGGCCTGCACGTGTTCCTGGGACTTGTAGCGATGGTGTTCCTCGCGATCCGCATGAAGGGCAGGACCGTCGGTGACTCCGGCGAGCTTTCGAACTTCCAAGCAGTGAGCTACTACTGGCACTTCGTCGACATCGTCTGGATCGGGCTGTACTCATGCCTGTTCCTGCTCAAGTAGCCGCCGTGCATCGCTCGCGCGCCAATGGAGTCCGCCTCGCAGCGGCATCGATCATCGGAACGATGGCCGTGCTCACGATGCTGTCGGTCGTCGGTGCCACGGGTGCTGCGGCGACCTCGACCACGACGACGACCACCTCAACGACGACCACCACAACGACGACAACGACCACGCCTGCCTCGAGGCCGGTGCCCCCTTCAGCGCACCCGACGACCCGCTTCAACTCGGGAACGCCCAACTCGACGATCCGGATCTTCAACTCCAAGGGCCAGCTGATCCAGTACGGGAACCAGTTCGTGCGCTACACGCTGCCGGCGAGCTCGCTCATCCCGTACGGCGAGGCGCTCTACTCGGTGAACTGCTCCGCGTGCCATGGAGCCGATGCGAACGGGCACCCTGCGGCAGGGACGCCGGGCGGTCCGTATCCGGATCTCCTCGGCCTCGGACCCGCGACGTACTCGTTCTGGATCAACTCGGGAAGGATGCCGGCGGCCCAGACACCGGACGTCCAGGCGGTTCGGCGCAACCCCAAGCTCTCGCCCTATCAGGCGAGCGCGGTCGCGGCATACATCAACTCCCTGCAGCCCGCGACGCCCTACGTGCCGGTCGTCAATCTGAACGGTGCGAGCCTCTCCGACGGTGCCCAGCTGTTCTCCCTCAACTGCGCCGCCTGCCACACGATCACCGGCGACGGTGACGCGCTGGCCTGGAACACGTACGCGCCCTCGCTCCGTCACGTGCCCGCCCAGCAGGTGGCCGAGGCGCTGCGCACGGGTCCCGGAAACATGCCCGTCTTCACGGGCAACCTGACGGACCGCCAGCTCCGTGACGTCGTGGCCTACGTCACCGAGAAGATCCAGCACCCCCAGAACCCCGGTGGTCTCGGTCTCGGCGGGCTCGGACCGGTCGGCGAGGGATTCATCGGCCTCGCCCTCGGCGTCGGGCTCCTCGCCCTCGTCGGATTCTGGGTAGGGGACCGGACATGACCGGCGAACGACCACTCGAGCACCGTTCGCCGGTCGAGCTGAAGGCAGCCTCATGGTCCGACCCGCACATGCAGCCGGCCGCCAAGCACCCGCGGTTCGTCGAGCGGATCATCGCGCTCACCTTCATCGCGGGCCTCGCCCTCTTCGCCCTCTTCGTGGTCGCCTACTGGCAGAACTGGTCGGCGTGGACCCTCGGAGCCACCATGGGCGCGGGGATGCTGTTCATCGGCTTCGGGCTCGTTGCCTGGGGCAAGTACCTGATGCCCAGAGGTCCGTTCGTCGAGGAGCGCCACGATCTCGCCTCCTCCAAGGAGGAGGTCGAGGCCTTCACGAACGCGCTCGTCGAGCGCGGCGGCGGGACGCTGCAGCGACGGCGCGTGCTTGGCGGGCTGCTCGCAGCCGGGCTCGGAGTCTTCTCGCTCGGCACGATCAGCCTGCTGGTCCGTTCTCTCGGACCCCTGCCGAAGCTGACGCTCACGGAGACCGACTGGAAGGCAGGAACGTACCTCGTCGACCAGGCGGGCCGCCGTGTCACGGCCGGCCAGCTCTCGGTCGGCTCCGTCCTCACCGTGTTCCCCGAGGGCTTCCAGAACACTGACAACGGACAGGCCGTCGACCAGACGATCCTCATCCGCGTCAAGGACACGAGCTTCACCACCGTCGAGGGACGGTCCACGTGGGCGCCGCTCGGATACGTCGCGTACTCCAAGCTCTGCACGCACCTCGGCTGTCCCGTCGGGCTCTACGAGAAGGAGCTGAAGCTCCTCGTGTGCCCGTGCCACCAGTCCATGTTCGATGTGGAGGAGGGCGCGATCCCGACGTTCGGGCCCGCTCCGAGGCCGCTCCCGCAGCTGCCCCTCTACGTCGACAGCTTCGGATTCCTCCGCGCGCAGCGCGGCTACGACCAGCCGGTCGGGCCCGGCTACTGGGAGCGCACGACATGACCGCCTCGGTGGGCGCCGGCAAGACGAAGCGCCAGCAGCGAGCGCAGCTCGGTCCGTACGGGCGGATCGGCAAGGCAGTCGAGGAGCTCGACGAGCGGCTCGGTGTGGCCAAGGGCGGCAGGACATTCCTCGACAAGATCTTCCCGGACCACTGGTCGTTCATGCTGGGCGAGATCGCCCTCTACTCGTTCGTGGTGCTGCTCGCCACGGGCGTGTTTCTGACGCTCTACTACGTGCCCTCGTCCGCGATGACGATCTACAGGGGCTCGTACGCCCCGCTGCGCGGCCAGCTGGTGTCCGAGGCGTACAACTCGACGGTGAACCTCTCGTTCGCCGTGCGCGGTGGCCTGCTGATGCGCCAGATGCACCACTGGGCCTGCGACATCTTCGTCGGGGCGATCGTGATCCACATGGCGCGCGTGTTCTTCACCGGCGCGTTCCGCAAGCCCCGCGAGCTGAACTGGACGATCGGCGTGACGATGCTGATCCTGGCGATCGCCAACGGCTTCATCGGCTACTCCCTCCCCGACGACCTCATCTCGGGCACAGGCATCCGCATCGCCTACTCGATCACCCTCTCGGTGCCGATCGTCGGCTCGTACCTGGCGTTCTTCCTGTTCGGCGGCAATTTCCCGGGCACGACGATCATCCCGCGCTTCTACACGATCCACGTCCTCATCATCCCGGCGATCTTCGTCGGGCTCGTGAGTGCGCACCTCTTCCTCCTGGTGCGCCAGAAGCACACGCAGTTCAAGGGCGAGGGGCGCACCGAGCACAACGTCGTGGGCTCGCCCATGTTCCCGATCTTCATGGCGAAGACGACGGGCTTCCTCTTCATCGTGACGGGTATCACCGCCGCCCTTGGCGCGTTCTTCCAGATCAACCCGATCTGGCAGTTCGGGCAGTACCACGCGTCGCAGATCTCCTATGCGGTCCAGCCCGACTGGTACATGGGCTGGCTCGACGGAGCCTTGCGGATCATGCCCTCATGGGAGCTCACGGGATTCGGCCACACGATCCCGCTCGAGGTCCTTCTGCCCGCTGCGGTGTTCCCGGGGATCATCTTCGGGATCTGCATGCTGTGGCCCGCCATCGAGCGCCGCTACACCGGCGACAACCTGATGCACAACCTGCTCGACCGGCCACGGGACAGGCCGAAGCGCACTGCGGCGGGCGCGGCGATGCTGGGGCTCCTCGGCACGCTCTTCCTCGCGAGCTCCACCGACGTGGTGGCGAACTTCTTCCACATCTCGCTCAACACGGTCCTGTGGGCCATGCGGATCCTCACCGTGATCGTCCCGATCATCGCGTACTTCGTCACCTGGGAGATCTGCCGGGAGCTCCAGGGGATTGAAGGGGGCGGCAAGCGCAAGCGGGTCAACGTCGTCACGCTCACTCCCGAAGGTGAGTATCTGGCCGTGCCCGCACCGGAGTCCCCCAACGACGCGGTCACCGAACTCGAGCCCGAGCCGGTGCCGCTGCTGCTCGAGAGCGGATCTCCGGACGGCGGAAACGCCCTCGAGTCCGGCGAGGACGTCGAGCCGGCCGCCACCGGCGTCCGGACCGTCACGCGCTGACTGGTTGGCGCGGCCCGGATCAGCGATGGGCGTTCGTAGAATCTGAGGTCATCAGACCATCACCCCTCTCCATGCTCCCTCGCTGCCTGGCCAGCCGGTGAACCTGGACTCCGAGCAACAGGTGTCCGCAGCGGACGGGAGGGACGGCCCCGGTCTCCGCCTGCTGGTCCCAGCGCTGATCTCGGTCGGGGCCATGGTGTCGGTGATCTCGAGCCTGGGTGCGCCGCTCATCCCCTCGATCGCGACCGCTAACCATGTCTCGCTCAGCACGGCCCAGTGGGTCCTCACGAGCGCGCTGCTCACCGGGGCACTGGCGACCCCGGTCATGGGGAGGCTCGCCGACGGGCCGCACCAGCGCCACGTGATCCTCGTCACGCTCACCGTCGTGTTGGTGGGATCAGTGCTCGCCGCGATGTCCCCGACCTTCCTCGTGCTGATCATCGGCCGCGGGCTGCAGGGCGTGGGTCTCGGGCTCATACCGGTGACCATGGCGATCGCCCGCAGCCACCTCGCTCCCGAGCGGGCGGCGCGTGTCATCGCACTCCTCGCGGTGACCGTTGCGACGGGGGCAGGGCTGGGTTTTCCGATCACGAGCCTTCTCGCGCAGGTCTACGACTACCACGCCTCCTTCTGGTTCGGTGCGCTGATGGTCGCGGGCTCGATCGCCGTCGTGTGGATCGTCGTGCCGCGAACCACGGACGCGGAATCGCGCCCCTTCGACCTCATCGGCGCCCTCAGCCTCTCGGTGGCCGTCGTCGGCCTGCTCGTCGTGCTCAGCGAGGGCGGCGACTGGGGCTGGACATCGGCAACGACGCTCGGCATCCTCGGCGTCTCCGCGATCGTGCTGGCAGGCTGGGTGCTCCACGAACTTCGAGTCATCGATCCGCTGATCGACGTTCGCCAGGTGCGGATGCGCCCGGTCCTCATGGCCGACGTCTCCGGCTTCCTCATCGGGACGGCGATGTACCTGTTCCTCCCCGTCATGGTCGAGTTCGTCCAGGTGCCGACATCGACGGGCTACGGCTTCGGGGCATCGATTCTGGTGGCGGGCTTCATGATGGTCCCCTTCTCGGTCGGGACCTTCACGGCGAGCCGCTTCATCGACGCCTACACCCGCCACTTCGGCATGCGATCGATGATTCCCTTCGGCACGTCGCTGTGCGCGGCGTCGATCCTCTGGTTCGCCCTGTTGCACACATCGCTGTGGCAGGCCTACCTCGCCATGGGGTTGGTCGGCGTCGGCCTCGGCTTCTCATGGGCGGCGATGCCCGGTTTCATCATCCGGTCGGTGCCACAGAGCGAGACGGGCAGCGCCACGGGCCTGTACCAGGTGATCAGGAGCGTCGGTCTCTCGGTCGGCAGCGCGTGCAGCGCCGCGATCCTCGCCCTGTACACGGTCCACGGGAACTCCCTCCCCGCCGTCGAAGGGTTCAAGGTGGCGCTGCTGGCTGCCTCGGGGCTCTGCCTCATGACGGCCCTGGTCAGTTACGCGCTCTCGGGAGGGAAACCGACGGCGGCCGGGAGGCGCCCGAGGCACGACGAGGAGGAGATCGAAGAGATCATGGTGGAGAACGCCGAGCTCGGATCGTCGGGCATCTCGCTGGCCGAGGAGCCGCTCCTCGGCCAGCAGGCGCATGCGGATCACGACCTGCCTCGCGGGGGCGGCCGACCGTGACGACCCGCGACGCCGGCAGGTTGACGACCTACGTCCTGACCCTGCAGTGCCAGGACGCGCCGGGCATCGTCCGATCCGCCGCCGAGGGGATCTTCGAGGTGGACGGCAACATCGTTGAGAACGACCAGTTCACGGATCCCACCACCGGGCAGTTCTGCATGCGTTCGAGGTTCGAGGCCGCGAGCGACGACCTCGGTGGCGTCCGAGCGACGCTCCTCGCGCGGCTTGCGCACCTGGATCCAAGGCTCCGCCTGCGGCGCGAGTCAGAACACCGACGTGCGTTGGTGATGGTGTCCAAGGAGGACCACTGCCTGGCGGACCTGCTTGCGCGCAGGGACCACGGCGAGCTACCGCTGGACATCCCCGCGGTCGTCTCGAATCACACCGACTGCGAAGCCACCGCGGTGCGATCCGGGGTGCCGTTCGCGTACCTTCCGGTGACCGCGACGTCCAAGCCCGACGCCGAGGCGGCACTCGTCTCACTGATCGAGGAGCACCGGATCGATTTCGTGGTGCTCGCGCGGTACATGCAGGTCCTCTCACCCGAGCTGTGTCGACGCCTCGAAGGTCGGGTGATCAACATCCACCACTCCTTCCTTCCGGGGTTCAAGGGCGCCCGCCCCTACCACCAGGCCTACGACCGGGGGGTGAAGCTGATCGGTGCCACGGCGCACTACGTGACGGCCGACCTCGACGAGGGGCCGATCATCGACCAGGACGTCGCCCGGGTCACCCATGCGAGGCAGCCGGCCGACCTCATCGCCATCGGCCGTGACCTCGAGCGCACGGTCCTCGCGCGGGCGGTGCGCCTCGAGGCCGAGGATCGCATCGCACTCGTGGGGCGACGGACGGTCGTGTTCTCCCAGTAGGCGCCCGCCGGATTCGTCGAACGACGCTGTGCATGGCACGCGAGCGCTCACAGAGGCGTGGTCGGCGCCTCCCGGCGCACTGGGCACGAGCGGATGGTGCGGTCGGGCGTGTGTCCCGCGGGCGGGTCCGGCTCAGTGGTGGACGACGTCGGTGTGACCGGCGGCATCGGTGTGGCCGCCACGACGAGACTCGTTGACCGCACCGAGCAGCGCCCACACGACGAGCCCCGCGGCGGGGACCGCGAACCATGTCCCGAAGACGAGGCTCAGACCGATGAAGAAGGTCCCGGCGCCGAGCGTGAACGGCCAGATGGAGCTTCCGGGGAAGGTCTCGACGATGCCGGCCCCGTCGGCGATCTCCGCGTCGTTCCTGTCGGAGGGGCGCTGCTTCATGTGGGAGCTCCACCACAGGTAGTACAGGCCCGGGAGGAAACCGAGACCGGCCGCGGCGATGAGCATCATCCCGCCGGCGTCCTCACCGCTCCACAGCCAGTAGACGATCGCCATCGCGCCGAAGAACACGCCGAGGCCGAGGAGGAGCTTCGCCTCGACCTTCATGGCGTCACCGCAGCGGGAGCGTGGTCCGGCACCTGGTGTCCGTGGGCGAGCGACCTCGCATCAGGGTGGTTGTAGTCCCAGGTCGGGCGCTCGGATCGGATCGGGGGGAGGCTGTAGTAGTTGTGGTGCGGCGGCGGGGACGTGGTGAACCACTCGAGCGTCTGCGCGTCCCACGGGTTGTCGCCGGCGGGGTAGCGCTTCCACGAGTACGCGATGTTGACGACCAGCAGGAGCGTGCTGATGCCCATGAGCAGCGCCCCCGCCGTGGCGATCCGGTTGAGGTTCGCCCACTGCGGGTCGTTGGGGTAGATCGCCATGCGCCTCGGCATGCCCTCGAGGCCGAGCTGGTACATCGGGAACGTCATCAGCTGGGCGCCGATGAAGAAGGTCCAGAACTGCCACTTGCCGATCTTCTCGTTCAGCAGGTACCCGGTGATCTTCGGTCCCCAGTAGTAGAGGCCGCCGACACCCGCCATCACGAGGGCCGTCACCACGGAGTGGAAGTGCGCGACCACGAAGTAGGTGTCGTGGGTGAAGAAGTCGAGCGGCGGGGATGCGAGGTAGATGCCCGTGATCCCGCCGATGAGGAAGGTGATGACGAAGCCGACGGCGAAGAGCATCGCCGTCGTCAGATGGACCTTCCCGCCCCACATCGTCCCGATCCAGTTGAAGATCTTGATGCCTGTCGGCACCGCGATGAGGAGGCTCATGATCGAGAAGAAGGGCAGCAGCACCACGCCCGTCGTGAACATGTGGTGGGCCCAGACACCGAGGGACAGGGCGGCGATCGTGATGGTGGCGAAGACCATCCCCTTGTAGCCGAACACGGGCTTCTTGGAGAAGCAGGCGATGATCTCGGTCACCATTCCGAAGAACGGCAGCGCGAGGATGTACACCTCGGGATGGCCCCAGAACCAGAAGATGTTCTGCCACAGCACCGGCACACCACCGCCCTGGACCGTGAAGATGTGCGTGCCGAAATGCCGGTCGCAGTACAGCATGATGAGCCCGGCGGTCAGCACGGGGAACGCGAGCAGGATCAGGATGCCCACGACGAGCATGTTCCACGTGAAGATCGGCATCCGGAACATCGTCATGCCGGGGGCCCGCAGGTAGAAGACGGTCGCACAGAGGTTGACCCCGGTGAAGATCGCCGAGAAGCCCGTGAGCAGCAGCGCGGCGATCCAGAGGTCGGCGCCGTAGCCGGGGCTGTAGATGGCGTTCGAGAGCGGCGCGTAACCCACCCAGCCGAAGTCGGCGGCCCCGCCGGCGACGGCGAAGCCGAGGAGCATCGTGATCGAGCCCGACAGGTACAGCCAGTAGCTGAGGGCGTTCAGCCGCGGGAACGCCATGTCCGGGGCGCCGATCTGCAGCGGGACGATGATGTTGGCGAGGCCGCCGAAGGCGAACGGACCCGCGAACAGGTAGATCATCACGCTGCCGTGCATCGTGAAGAGCTGGTTGTACTCGGAGAGCGAGACGTAGGTCCCGTTTGGCGACGCGAGCTGGATGCGGATCAGCTCGGCCAGGAATCCGCCGATCACGAGCATGATCACCGACGTCACCGTGTAGCTGAGGCCGATGATCTTGTGGTCCGTCGTGGTCAGCCACTTGAGGATGCCCGTCGGGCCCCCGTGGTCGTGCCCGCCGTGGTCATCGTCGAAGTGGTCGATGTGCATCCCGCCGTCGCCAGCGGCGACCGGTCGCTCGATCAGCTCGGTCATCTAGTTGTTTCCCCCTCCGATGGCGGGCTTGATCGGGATGCCGGCGCCGGTCTGCTTCCCCGTCTGCAGCTTCGCTGCCGAACCGGTCGCCTTCGTCGCAGCAGCCTGCTCCTGGGAGAGCCAGACCTGGTAGCTCGCCGGTGTGACCACCTTGACCCGGAAGAACATCAGCGAGTGATAGAGCCCGCAGAGCTGCGTGCACTGCCCGAAGAAGGTTCCCGTCTTCTGCGGGCTGAGCGTGAATTCGTTGATGACGCCGGGCAGCGCGTATCGCGAGAAGTTGAACTGCCGGACGTAGAAGCCGTGGACGACGTCCGACGACGTCAGCCAGATCCTGACGTTCTCATTCTCGGGTATGACCATCTCGGGGCTCTGGGTGGTCTGACCGACGATCGAGAAGTGGTGCCCGGGGTAGGTGAAGCGCCAGCCCCACTGGAACGCGTTGACATCGACGACGGCGCTCGGGGTTGGGTTCGCCGTCACCTTGTCCTCGACGACGACCGTTGCAGCGAAGAGGCCGATGACGATGAGGATCGGGATGATCGTGTAGGTGATCTCGAGGGGTAGGTGGTACTGGGTCTGGCGGGGCACCTCCGTGTCGCCCTTGCGCGCCCGGTAGCGCAGGGCCGCCCAGATGATGAGCGCCAGGGTCGGGATGCCGATGATGAGCGCGACGATGGAGAACCCCTGCCAGAGGTGGAACGAGGAGCGCCCCTGGGAGGTCACCGACTTGAAGGCGCCGAAGTTCGACGCGTCGCACCCGGACAGCAGGATGGGGGCCGCGACGAGTGCGATGAGCCCCAACAGGCGTCGGCGTCGGTTTCCCGAGGTCATGCCCACGCCCGAGGGGGTGTCGGACGGCGAGTGCACGCAGTGACTGTAGTCAACCGAGCCCTGCCCCTGAAACTTTTAGGCCTCCTCGCCGAGGGACTCTCGCGCCGCCCAGGTGAAGACGCCCCTGGCCATCGTGGACGTGGCCGTCCTGGCCCGGGCCGTGAAGACCAGCCGGCGGACCTCGCAGACCGCTGGATCCTCTGGAGCGGCCTGCCACGCCAGCTCGGCGAGGTGACCCGCGAGCCGCAGCGAGGCGTCGTCCCCCGCCTCGCAGAGCGCGAGCGCCCGGTCGCTCAGCACCGACGGCCCGCCCGCCATCGCTGCCAGCTCGGCCGCGAGCGCTCGCTCGGGAGCGGGCTTCAGGTGCGCCGGATTGGCGTCCCACCACCCGCCGTTCAGCCGCCAGACGCTTCGGACGATGAACTCCGGTTCGTCGTACGAAGGCTGCAGGTACGGGCGATCGAGGAGGTCGGCGGGGGGCCGCACCGTGTCAACGATGTCGGCCAACCTGGCCCCCTCGTTCATCAGTGCGATCGTCTGGTCGACGATGCTTTCCAGGTAGCGCGCGGTGTCCGTCAGCGCCGAAGCGACGCGCTCGGCGCCCATGACGGGCAGCCCGTGGCCGGGCAGGAGGATCTCCGCGCGCAGGGCCGCCATCCGCCGCAGCGCCGCGGCCCACTCTGCCGGATAGCGCTGCACCTTCTGGGGATTGCCGGCGTTCGGGCTCGTCCAGATGAAGAGGTCCCCAGGACACAGGACCTTCGAGGACGGGATCCAGGTGACCGTGTGGTCGTCGGTCTCGCCCTTCTCATGGCGGAGATGGAAGGCGTGGCCGCCCACCTCGAGGTCGAGCGACGAGGCGTAGGTCACGTCCGGGTACCGGTACTGCGTGGGCCAGACCAGCTGCTTGAGCCCGAACTGGCGCCGGTTGACAGTCTGGTTGAACCCGGCTGTCCGCACGTATCGGTCGAACCTCTTGGTGATGTTCTCATGCGCGATCACTCGAGGTGGCGCCCATCCGCGATCAGCGGCCTCGGCCTCGAAGGTCCCGACGCCGAAGACATGATCCACGTGCCCGTGGCTGAACACCGCAGTGTGGAGCCGGTCGGTCCGCCAGGTGCGCACTGTCTGGTGGACCTGCTCGGCGACGAGCGGCGAGCCTGAGTCGACCATCAGCAGGCCGTCGTCGGTCGCCACGGCGGTCACGTTGGCGAACGAGGGGAGGAACGCGACGCCCGGCGCAACCTCGACCAGGCCGCCAATGTGCCCCAGCGGGTGGATCTCGGCGGTCGACAGCTCGCCCCTCCAGAGGCGATCGGCGGTCCCCAGGATGTCGTCCACGTGGGTCAGCGTGAGGATCGGTCAGCTGGCGGGCTTGTCCGTGGAGTCGGGGGTATCCGACTTCGCATCGGTCCCGGAGGCGGATTCCTTCGTCTCCGATCCGCCTTCCTTCAATCCCTTCTCGAACTCCGACTTCGCTGATCCGAGGCCACGGGCGATCTTTGGGATCCTCGAGCCGCCGAAGACAACGACGGCGATGAGGATGACGATGAGGATGACTTCTGGGGTGATCTCACCTAGCAGCATGGAAGCTCCCGAGCCCCCGGCACGAGATGCCGGCTGCCCCGAATCTAGTCCCTTGGACCGCTCGCAGCCGCTCAGCCTGCCAGGAGGACGCCGAGGATTACCGCGACGATCGAGGCCGTGCCGGCGATCGAACCCCAGGCGGCCAGAGACGGCCGTGTCTTCGCGCGACCATGGACGAACGCTGCGACACCCGCGACGACGACCACGACGATCTTGACCGCAAGCACGATCTTCCACGCATGCGTGGAGTCAGAGCTGTGGACCGCGCTGACGTTCCAGAAGCCGGTTATGACGAGCACGGCGAACGCGGGCCAGCTGACGCGTGCGAACGCGCGCGCGACCTTTACCGAGGCCTCGCCGCCGAGCCGCCGGACGTCGGGGAGCAGGCCGAGCATCACGATCTGCCCGCCCACCCAGACGCACGCGGCGAGCACGTGGAGCGAGAGTCGAATGGTCGTCAGCGAGTCGGCGAGCTGATTCACGGCCCTAGGCCCCGGTCCAGGTGGGCTCGCGCTTCTCGGCGAACGCGACGGCACCCTCCATCGCGTCGTGGGACCGGCCGATGGTCCCGAAGGAGCGGTCGTTCAGCTCCCACGCCTGTGCCTCGTCGAGCTCGATCGAGCGGAGCATCACGTCCTTGCTGACCCTGACCGCCAGGGGGGCGTTGCGGGCGATCTGGTCGGCGAGGGCCACGGCCTCGTGGACCAGTTCCTCGGCGGGAACCACCCGGTTGACCAGTCCGACCGCGAGCGCCCGCTGCGCATCGATCGGGGCCGCGGTCAGCGCGAGCTCGAGGGCGACCGCGCGCGGGATCCGCTTCGCGAGTCGGATCAGGCCCCCACCACCTGCGATGAGGCCGCGAGACGCCTCGGGGATGCCGAAGGTCGCATGCGACGCGGCGACCACGAGGTCGCAGCTCAGCATGATCTCGAAGCCACCGGCCAGCGCGGAGCCGTTCACCGCCGCGATGATGGGCTTGGGGAAGTCCCGCTTGGTGATTCCCGCGAAGCCCTCCTTGGTGATGGGGAACTCGCCGCGCGCGAAGGCCTTGAGGTCCATCCCGGCGCTGAAGGCCTTGTCTCCCGCACCCGTGAGCACGACGACCCACGCGTCGTCGTCCGCGGCGATGTCGTCAAGCGCCGCCGAGAGGGCCTCGGCGACGGCGAGGTTGATCGCGTTCCGTGCCTCGGGCCTGTTGATCGTCAGGATCTCGACGCGTCCGTGCCGCTCTCTCAGGATCTCGTCCGCCATGGTGTCCTCCAGCAATCTTGGTCACGCCGACGCTACCGCTCCCGCCACGTGCCGGCCTCCGTGCGTCGGATGCGAGACTGCGCGGGTGGCGAACGCTGATCGCGTGCTCGGCGTGACCCTCGACGGCTATGCCATCGAGGGCGGGTATGACGTCGAAGACGGACCCGCAACCTCCTTCGGGGTCTCCCAGGTTCTCGGACGGATCGCTCCCAGCCTGCGAAGCACGGGAACCTTCGACCACCTCGCAGAGCTCGTGGATGCGGCTGCGGGGCTCGGCTTCTCCGAGCTGCGCCTCACGGTCGAGTGGGCGCGGCTCGAGCCGCGACCGGACGTCCGAAGCGACGGTGCCATGGCGACGTACGAGCGCGCGATCTCCCGGGCCGTGAGCTGCGGCCTCGCGGTTTCGGTCGTGCTGTGCGATCAGGCCTGGCCATCCTGGGTCGGCCAGGAGCCTTGGCTCGCGCCCTGGTCCGCCGACCGGTTCGCGCTGCACGCACGCTGGGTGGCGGAGCGCCTCGAGGGGCTCGTCGGGGCCTTCGTCACGTTCCGCGCCCCGAACACGGTCGCCAGGGACGGTTGGGTGCGAGGCTCGCGCCCGCCCTTCCGAAGGAGGGCGGACGCGGACGCCGTGGGTGCGATGGACGGGATGCTCCGAGCGCACGCGGCGGCGGCGCACGCCCTTGCCGCGGCGGCACCCGACGCGGAGCTCGCCGTCATCCTCGAGGTCCACCGGCGCTACGAGGACGAGGGACTCTGGCGCGACCTGCTCAGCGGCATCGTCGACCCGGTGCTGCTGGCCGCGCGACGAGACCGGTGGGAGCAGTTGGTCCCGAGCGACGCAGGGCGGGAATCCGCGGGTCTCCTCTCCTCAGGCGCGCGCGAGGTGGTCGGGATGCTCCCGGCCCTTCGAGCCGTGCGCGGCGCGCCCGGCGCATCATGCTGGCTCGCCGGTCGCGACAACGGCCTTCTGACCGCCGCGGTCGAGCA
>Ga0181519_10000748_pt1 | contig 28976 bp, 28 predicted proteins | sample PEATcosm2014_Bin_26_FD_121102 | JGI IMG/M metagenome (GOLD analysis project Ga0181519, IMG submission 121102) | Peatland microbial communities from MTU Mesocosm Facility, Houghton, MI, USA - PEATcosm2014_Bin02_10_metaG | ecosystem: Environmental > Terrestrial > Soil > Wetlands > Peat | place...
GAACGTGCGGCGGCCCACCAACCGGTCGTGCTCGATATCGCGATGGTTGTTGACCGACAGCGCGGCGGCCGCCAGACCGCCGATCGCCATCGAGGCGAGCAGACCCACCTGCCCGATGCGCCCGCTCAGCACCCATTCGGTGCCCGCCACGGCCACGAGTCCAAAAAAAACGAACACCGTCAACTCACCGAACGGGGTATAAGCGATCGGTTTGGGCCCCCCCATATAAGCCAGCGCTGCCGTCAGTGACGCTGCGCCGATCACGAGTACCGGCCATCCGCGGTACGCTGCCAGCATCACCCCCAGCCCGCAAGCGATGGTGCCGACGATCACGATACCGGCGCGCACCTGGCCGACTCCGAGCCAACCGTGCGCGGTGGCGCGCGGCAGGCCGGTGCGCGAACCTGCTTTTTCGCCGCCGCGCACGGTGTAGCCGACGTCGTTTTGCAAATTCGTCGCAATCTGCATCAGCACCGCCGCTACGAGCACGAGCAGCACCACCAGGACATTGAGCGTGCCGGCCCGCTGAAAGCCGAGCGATGTCCCCACCAGCACCGGACTGATCGCCGCCAGCAGGGTCCGCGGCCGCACAGCCAGTCCCCACGCACGCACCGACCCTGCACGAACCAGAGGCGGGGTGCCGGAGCGGGCCGCTTGCGGGCTGGTACTCATCGCACGACCTCACGCGGGATTGGCATCCCGTTGCAGGCATACGGCGGACATTGAACACTCGGCGCAGCGGCCGGACGGCATGTGAGCGGGGTTCAGGCGCGGCTCGGCACCCAGCCAGAGCAGTATATTGGCGAGAACGCAATAGCCGGTTGCGGCGAACCAGATCATTGCAGCGCCGACGAAGCCGGTGAACAGCGTCCACCACGGCGAATAGGCGAGCACCAACAGGGATCCGATGCAGATGTTGACGCCGACGGTCACGTAGATGCGCCGCTCGAGGTACCACTGGTCGGTCTGCAGGAAATAGAGATTCCATCGCCTTGGCGATTTTGATTCGAGCATGGCGCGAAACCCAAACAGCCGCAAGATGTTGCCGACCGGGCAGAATCCCGTGAACGCGACATTGATCGAAACCAGTCCCGTTACGGTGACCAGCAGGATCCAAAGTGGATCCAACAAAACCGCAAGGAGGGTGCCGAGGAGGAGTACCAGTCCGGCAGTCAGCCAGACGGTACGCTCGATGTACCATCGATGTGTGGGAACGATATAAACTCCGGTGCGAGGCGCCATGACGAATCATCTCCTCCAAGAATCGCTGGGGTGTGCGCCGCGATTGCATCACTTTTCGCGCCGTCCGCCTGTGCGGTAACGTACGCAACGCGGGTAAACCCGGTTTTCCAAGGTACGTTAGCGTACAGACCGCGTCCGGTCGGGCACCTAGAATGAAAAACCCGACTGACGCTCGACCAGGAACAGATGCACGTTCGCCCACTCGCCCCGCGAACCACTCGACCGGTCGATCGCCTTCACGGAACCCTGGAAGCGGAGGGCGCGCTCGAGAACGCGATTGCGGCGGCGTTTCGCGCGCACGGCAGCTCCAATCGTGCGCTCTGCATGAGCCTCGAGGCGCCGTTGGCGCCGGCCGAGCGCCTGCTCACGCTGACGGGCCATGGACACCGGATATTATGGTCGCCAACGGCCGAGCATGAGCATTCGGGCGTCGGGGCTGCAGATCTTCTGATCGCAACCGGTGAGAGTCGCTTCGCGCGGATACGAGACGCGGCGCGGCGGGCATTCGAGGACCTGGCCCTGATCGCGCTCGACGGCGATGCCGCCCCGGATCCCCAGCTGTTCGGCGGTTTCTCGTTCCAGCCCGCGCGGGCCGCGAGCGTCCTGTGGCGGGGCTTTGACGATGCGCAATTCGTGCTGCCGCGCATCGCCTACACGCGCCGCGCCGGGCGCGCCTGGCTCACGCTCACGGCAACCACACAGGATCTGTCGGGTGCGGTGGGGCGTTCGCGCCTGGCCCGGGAGGCAGCTCAGGCGCTGCAGGCGCTGCGCGGCAAGGTCAGCGGCGCGTCGCCCGCACACGGCGCATTGCAGCGGATCGATGCGGCCGAGGGTGCCTGGTCGGCGCTGGTCAGCGGAATTCGCCGCGAAATTGCCTCAGGGCATCTCGAAAAAGCGATTGCCGCGCAGTGCACGGTGGTGCGCGGCGCGGGTTTGCCGTCCGCGGCGCTGGTGCTCGAGCGGCTGCGCACGCAGGCTCCTGATTGCGCGCGCTTCGCGCTGGCGGTCGGTGATCGCACCTTCCTTGGGGCCTCGCCCGAACGAATGGTCAAACGTTCTGGTGCGCGCCTGTGGACGGAGGCGGTCGCCGGATCCATACCGAGCGACGATCCGACGGACGGCAGATCGCTGCTTTTCAGCAAAAAGGACGGTCTCGAGCATGCCATCGTGGCGCGGGAGATCCGCGCCGCGCTGGGGCCGCTCTGCGAGACGCTCGGCGCCTTCGGGCCGGAACTGCATCGATTGCCACATCTCACGCATCTGCGCACGCGCTTCGAAGGCGTGCTGAAGGAACCGCTGCATGTGCTCGACCTGGTCGAGCGTCTGCATCCGACGCCGGCCGTGGGCGGTGCGCCACGGGCTGCCGCGCTCGACTGGATCGCCGCCCACGAGCACGTCGATCGCGGACTGTACGCGGGACCCTTCGGCGGTTTCGATCGCGCCGGTAATGGCGAATTCATCGTGGCAATCCGTTCGGGACTGCTGGCCGCAGGCGAGGCGCACCTGTTCGCGGGTGCCGGCATCATCGACGGGTCGAATGTCGAGAATGAGCGCAGAGAAACGCGCTGGAAGCTGCGCGGCCTGCTGGCGGCCCTCGGCGTTGACTAAAGACATGGGGTGCACCGGCGGCGCGGGGGATGACGCACACCTCCTCGGGCAGTGGGCGCGCCTGCTGTTCGGCACGCTGTACGCGGCGGGCGTCAGCGACTTATTCATCAGCCCCGGTTCCCGTTCCACGCCCTTCACATGGCACGCGCTGCACACCCGGGGGCTTGATTGCCACGCCATCGTCGACGAACGTTCGGCGGCCTTCGCAGCGATCGGTTTTGCACGTGCTACCGGACGTCCGGCGGCGCTGTTATGCACCTCCGGCAGCGCCGCGGCACAGTACTTCCCGGCCCTGGTCGAGGCTGACCTCGCCTTCCTGCCGGTGCTCGTGATCACGGCCGATCGGCCCTTCGAAACGCAGCACAGCGGGGCTGCGCAATCCATCGACCAGGTGAAACTCTATGGGGATCGCGTGCGCCGATATTTCGAACTGGGACTGCCCGATGCGGCACCGAGCGCGCTCGTCGGCCTCCGTCGTGCCGTCTGCCAGGCAGTATCGCTGTCGCAGGGCGCGGTGCCGGGCCCGGTGCACCTCAATGCGCGCGCCCGCAAGCCACTGGAGCCGCGCGCGGCGGCAAGTGCCGCACAGTCCGAGCTTACGGCGCGCGTGGGCGCGCTGTTGACCCAACCGCTCACCCGCCATGCGCCGTCCTCATCCGCGCCCGACATCGGCGCGATGCGCGAGATCGCCCGAACGCTGCTTGCGGCGCGCGCCGGCGCGATCGTGCTCGGGCCGCTGCCGCCCGCGCGAGCGGTCATCGCCGCGTCATTGGCCGAGCTCGCGAGCGCGCTCGGCGTTCCGATCCTGGCGGAAGCCTCGAGCCAGATGCGCTTTGCGCTGAATTCACATCCGCTGTCCTGTCCCGAATTCGGCTGGCTGCTCGGCAGCGAGGCGATTCGACGTCTGCACGCTCCCGATGCGCTGCTGTGCCTCGGTGCGACGCCGACCTGTGCAGGCTTCGAACCCTGGGCGCTGGAATCCGGTGCGGCGCGCTTGGTGCTGGCCGAACACGGATGCCCCGACCCGCTCGGTGGCGCCCGCGTCATGGCATGCGGCGAACTCGCAGCGTCGCTCGAGATGCTGCGGCGGGAAATCGCCTCGGTTCGTCATCAGCCGCACGCGGAGCAGCAGGCCTTCACGGACGCGCTGCTCGAGTCCGGGCGCAGCTGCCGCGCGCTGATCCGCGAGGAACTTGCATCCGAGTCCGGACTGGCCGAAGGGGCGGCCGTTGCCTGCATCGCCCGGGCGCTGCCGACGGGCGCGCAGTGGATGCTGGGCAACAGCCTGCCCATCAGAGATGTCGATGCATATGTGACGGACATCGCCGATGTCGTGATCCTGAGCCAACGCGGTGCCAATGGCATCGATGGTCTGGTATCCGGGGCCGCCGGCAGCGCGCTCGCCACGCGCTTGCCGACGCTGCTGCTGCTCGGCGATGTGAGCTTGCTGCATGATCTCGGGGGCCTCGCGGTCGCACGACGGCTGCACACGCCGCTGGTGCTCGCGGTACTCGACAACGCCGGCGGTCGCATATTCGATCAGCTGCCGGTACATGACCTGTATGAGGCGGATCCGCGTCTCGGCCAATTTTGGCGCACCACTCCGGGCCTGGATCTGAGGCACGCCGCGCGCCTGTTCGGCTTGCAATACGCTTCGCCGGCCACCGAAGCGGAGCTGTCGACGGCGACCCGCGAAGCGATCCAGCGGAATTCGGCCACGCTGCTGCACGTGCGAGTGGGGCCTGACAGCGCCCGAGCGGTGCGCGAGCGGGTGCTTGCGAGGCTCGCCGATTCGAATGCGGAAGCGGTGGCATGAGTTGGCTGATGCTGCATGGTTTTACGGGCTCGCAAGCGAGCTTCGCCCGATTGGCAGTGCCGCGATCTGCCTTGGTTCCCACGTTGGGCGGGCATCTCGACGAGCCGGCGAGCACGGACTTCTGGGCGGAGGTGGAGAGGCTCGCCGCGCTTGATTCTGCCGCGACGCAGCTGTTCGGATACTCGCTGGGAGCGCGCCTCGCCCTGGGTCTCCTGGCGCGCTACCCGAAGCGCTATGAGCGCGCGATCCTGGTATCAGCCCATCCCGGGCTTCGCACCGAGGCGCAGCGCGTCGAGCGCTGCCGGCACGACGATCGATACGTGCGCCTGCTGCGCGAGCGAGGACTCGCCGAATTCGTCTCGGCCTGGGAGGAGCAGCCCTTGTGGCATACGCAGCGTGCCCTGGACGAGACTGTCCGATCCGCCAAGCGACGCGAGCGCCTCGCCCATACGGCCGAAGGGCTCGCCCAATCGCTCACGAGCGTCGGTCTCGGACGAATGCCTGATTTGAGGCCCGAACTCGTGCGGGTGGCGTGCCCCGTAGAGGTGCTGGTCGGCGCGCAGGATACGAAGTTCGCGGTGTTGGGCGGGGAACTGTGCAGCATCCTGCCGCGCGCCAGACTCGGCGTCGCCCGAGGCGCCGGGCACGATCTGGTCCTGGAGCGTCCGGCATTCTGTTCGGCATTTCTCTCGCAAGGAGCCTCGAGATGAACGTGGAATGGCAGGAAATCGGCGGGTTCAAGGACCTTCTGTACGAGAAGGCCCCTGAGGGCATTGCGAAGATCACCATCAACCGGCCCAAGGTCAGGAACGCCTTCCGGCCCTTGACCATCCAGGAGCTGTGCCAGGCGTTTACCGACGCCCGCGACGACGTGAACATCGGTGTCGTCATCCTCACCGGCGCCGGCAAGGAGGCGTTCTGCTCCGGCGGCGACCAACGGGTGCGCGGCACGGGGGGCTATGTCGGTGATGACGGGGTGGCGCGGCTCAACGTGCTCGATTTGCAACGGCAAATCCGCACCCTTCCCAAGCCGGTCGTCGCGATGGTGGCCGGCTACGCGATCGGGGGTGGCCACATCTTGCACCTGATATGCGACCTGACGATCGCCGCCGAGAATGCGCGCTTCGGCCAAACCGGGCCCAAGGTCGGCAGCTTCGACGGCGGCTATGGGTCTTCCTATCTGGCGCGTATCGTCGGCCAGAAAAAGGCGCGCGAGATCTGGTTTCTGTGCCGTCAGTACGACGCCCGGCAGGCGCTCGACATGGGGCTCGTCAATCACGTGGTGCCCTACGCGCAGCTGGAAGCGGAGACCGTCGGCTGGTGCCGCGAGATTTTGCAGCACAGTCCGATGGCGCTGCGCTGCCTCAAGTCCGCGCTGAACGCCGATTGCGACGGCCAGGCGGGACTGCAGGAACTGGCAGGCAATGCGACCTTGCTCTTCTATATGAGCGAAGAGGCCAAGGAGGGCAGGGATGCCTTCCTGGAGAAGCGCAAGCCCGACTTCAAGCGGTTCAAGCGCTTCCCGTGAGCCGCTGTCGAAGCAGGCCGCCATGAAGTTATCACTCAGACGCTTCGTCGGCAGCACCCGCGGTGCGCAAAACGCGCACAGACAATGGTCTTCGCGATCCGGCCTCCTGGTCGAACTGCACGCAGGTTCCAGCCGGGGCCTCGGCGAGGCCTCACCCCTGCCGGGTCATTCAACCGATACCCTGGAGCAGGCGGAGACGGCGTTCGGCTCGCTGAACCTCGCGGCGCTGGAGCGTGCCATCAGCGTTGAAGACACGGGTGAGGCGCTCAAATCCGTGGCGAATCTTGTGCCGCGGGAACTGCCGGCGGCGCGCATGGCGCTCGAAACCGCCGCGCTCGACCTGCGCGGGCACGAGCGCGGCACCTCCGCCCCGGCGCTATTGGGTGCCGAACCCGGAGCCGAACGAGCGCTGGCATGGCTCGTGGGCGCGCCGGACGCAGGCGCCCTCGCGGCGATCCGGCGCGCTCAGCGGGCCGGCTATGACCACTTCAAGATCAAGCTGGGGCGGGGCGGAAATCTCGAGCGCGAGATCACGGCCGTGCGCGAGCTGCGCCAGGCACTCGGCGCGGGGCCCCGCCTGCGCCTGGATGCCAATCGCGCTTGGTGCGAGGCCGAGGCAAAGTTCGCGTGCAACACGCTTAACGCACTGGACATCGAGTTCATCGAAGAACCCTGTGCCAATCCCACCCGCCTTGGCATCCCCATTCCGGTGGCGCTCGATGAGTCGCTGCGGGGCATCGATCCGGACGCTCTGCAAGCACATGCACTCGCCTGCGGTGCCGGCTTCGTGGTGTTGAAGCCGATGCTGCTCGGCGGGCTGAGCCGGTGTCTGGAGCTCGGCCGTCGTGCCGCAGCCCTCCATCTTGGCGTGGTGGTCTCCCACAGCTTCGACGGGCCGGTGGCGCTCACCGCCGCCGCGGCCCTCGCGCTGGTGCTGCCCACCCAAATCGCGCAGGGGCTTGCACCTCATCCGGGGCTCGGCGCCTGGCCGCGAATCCCGCTGCCCATCACGCAGGCAGCTCTGCATACGTGGTCCACACCCGGGCTCGGTCTTGCCGCGGAGCTTTTCCGGTGACGCGGTTGTCCATTTTCGCCGCCGCGCGTGAGGCGCCGGAACGGGTGGCGCTCATCACGGAGACCGCTTGCTTCACGTATGCAGAGCTGGCGGCACGTGCTCTGGGCCGGACCGCCGCCCTGGCAACATGGCGCGGACCGTTGCTCCTGCAGCCGCAACTCGATCTCGACAGCCTGCTCTGGCTGTATGCGGCATCGGCCACGGGCACGCCGTTCGTGGCGCTGCGCAGCGGCGCAACCGCGGGCGAGCGCGAAGCGGCACGGGTCCTCACGGCTGCCCGGAATCCGCCGCCGCCCGGCTTGTCGGCGGCGGTCATCGAGCACGAGGTCGATCCCGATCCCGAGAGTCCTTATGCGCTCATGCTGACATCCGGCTCGACCGGGGCGCCGAAGGTCATCGCCATGAGCCGACGCGCGGTCATGGCGTCCGCCGCCGCCTCGCAGAGCAACTTGGGCCTCGACGAGGCGGAGCGCTGGCTGCTGTGCCTGCCGCTGTGCCATGTGGGCGGCCTTTCCATCGTGGTGCGCATGCTCGCCGCCCGGCGCACCGTCGTGCTGTTCAGCCCGGGGCCGGCCGGCCTCCTCGCCCGCATGCGGGACCTCGCCCGGTGTATCGAGGAGCAGAAAGTGACGCTGGTATCGCTCGTTCCGACGCTGCTCGAGCGGCTGCTGCAGGTTGGGTTTTCCCCGCCACCGACGCTGCGCGCCGTATTGCTCGGCGGCGCCGGCTGTTCATCAGACCTCGCCGGGCGGGCGCAGCGTGCCGGCGTTCCTCTGCTGACGAGCTACGGCCTCACCGAATCGGCTTCGCAGATCGTGGCGCGCCGCTATGCGGAGCGGCACGCGCCGCTGCCGGAGCGCAGCGGATGCGTGAGCTCGGGGCATCCGCTCGCCGGCGTCGAGCTGAGAATTGTCGGCGGGCGCGTCGCGGTGAAAACTGCCGCTCTGTTCTCAGGCTACGTGGGCGCCGCCACCGCGCCGCTCGAGGACGGCTGGTTTCTCACGAGCGATCGTGGAGTCCTCGGCCCTGAAGGGGAGCTGTACGTTCTCGGACGCACCGATCTGGTCATCGTCACCGGAGGCGAGAAGGTGGATCCGGAAGAGGTGGAGCGGGCGCTGCGCGCGCTGCCCGAGGTGCGGGAAGCTTGCGTGTACGGTGTGCCCTGCGTCGAATTCGGACAACGCGTGGTCGCCGTGGTAGTACCCACCGCCGGGACGCCGCCGTTCGAGCTCGAACACCTGATGCCGCGGCTGCGCCCGCGGCTCGCCCGGTTCAAGCTGCCGCGAACCCTGGTCATCGCCGACGAGCTGCCGGTCACCGCGTCCGGAAAGCTGGATCGCCCGGCCTGCGCTGCGATTCGAGGCATTCTGTAAAGTCCCGCGGACGAGATGCGATGAGGGTGGAGGCACCGGGACGTCGCTTTACCTCACGAAGCGAGCGGGATGGCAGCGGTCCGACCGGGGGCAGACCGCCCAATCCCTGAGCCGACGTCACCATACGAATAAAAACAAGGGGATGCCTTCCCTGTCGCCATCCGGCAGTCCCGGCTGATGGCCGAGCGCCTGGGCAAAGCCGGCGTGAAAAACCAGTTGATCACGTGGGACGATTTGGATCATCAACTCGAGGACTCGGACGCGCGCGCCCAGATGTTGCGCAAGAGCGATCAGTTTCTGCGTCAAGTCATGGGCTTGGATCAATAGAGAGGGCGCGCACGCCCGCTCGGTCCTCGCAGTGCCGGCAGCGGCTGTTCCGACAAACACGGCCTGCCTCCACGGTTCCACGCTCATCCGGTATATTTCGCTGGCACTGCAGCCGGCAGCCTCATCGGCTTGGGCGGAAACTGCAATCGGAGCATGAGAAGTTGAAAAAACCGTCCGCAGGCGTCGGAACATGAGGATCGTCCCGCAGTTCGACACTTACCCGAGACTGGTGAATTTTCGGTCAAAGCGCGTCGGGCAAGGCCGTGCTGCTCGGGGTGTTTGCATTGGGCCTGGTGGCCGGCCATGAACGTCTATGGGTCGAGATGACTGCAGCTGTGGCGCTGATGACGTATTTTCCGGCGCAACGGCGCCTGATCGCCAGCTGCGGCGCGCTGTACTGGCTGATCTTCCATGGCGAGTGGCTTCAATGGGGTTTTCTGCGCGATGTGGCGCAGGCCGAGGGGCAAAGGACGGACTGGACGCTCACGTTGCTCGTTTATGGTTGCAGCTGGGGACGCTGCGCCCATTTTGGGGCGACAGCCCGCTGCCTTTCACCAAAGGCGCCGCGTATCTTCGGAAGATCGAGGCGCACACTCCCCGGGACCTCAGCATCACCCAGCTCAAGGCGATCAAGCTCCTCATATGGGTGGCAATTCTGCACGGCCTGGAATAGGCGCTCCATGTGTTCGTCTATGGCGATCCCCTGACCAAGAGGTTTTGGTTCATCGGACATGGCGATTGGATCGCCCCCAATCTCGGCGTGCCGACGCTGCAGGCGGCCATACTCACGCCGGCTCTCCGCCTGGTGATACGTGAGTTCGTGCAGAAGCTGCTGAAGCGCAAGGGCGATGGCGCGCCTTTTTCGGTCGAGCAATTGCTCACGCGCGGCCGTTTGCAATCCATCGACGCCGTCAAGGTGCTGGTGTTTCTTGAAGAGAAGTACGGGATTGACTTCGCGGAGACCGGATTCGATCAGAGCCAGGTGGAAAGCGTCGATTGCATCGTGGCCATGATTCAGACAAAAGGGACTTAGGCGAGACTTAGGTGCGGCCCAGGCGTGCGATCAGCCGCGTGGCATTCGTGTGCAGGATCAGCGCCTTGGCGTCGGCGTCGATGAGCGCAGTCGCATCAATCTGTGCCGCGAGACGGCGCACGACGCCTTCGGGGGTATAAGGCCAGTCGCTGCCGTACAGGATCTGCTGCACGGGCACGATTGCCAGCAGACTCGGCAACATCTTGGGGACCGCATAGCCGGCCAGATCAAAATGCAGACGGCGCAGCAGCGCGAACACCTCCTCCGGTGCCGGCGCATTCGCGATGCCGAGCGCCGGAATCAGCCCGGCGATCCGATCCGACAGCGTCGGCACCGCCGCACCCGCATGCGGCACGATGAAGCGCACGTTCGGATGCCGCGCCAGCGTACCCGAGAAGATCAGATGGGTGACGGCGCGGGTGGTCTCGAACATGAACTCGATCATGGGCGCCGGATAGGGCAGATCACTCACGCAGGCGGCGCAGGGTGCGGTCGGATGGATGAAAACGACGGCTGCGCGGCGATCGAGTTCGGCAAACACGGGTTCGAAGCGCGCATCGCCGAGATGCGACCCCTGGTAGTTCGTCAGCAGCACGATGCCGTCGGCGTGGAGGGTATCGAGCGCAAATTCGAGCTCACGCAGGCTGGCATCGACATCCGGCAGCGGCAGGGAGGCGAACAAGCCGAATCGCGCGGGGTGCGTGGCGACGGCATGGGCTCCAGCCTCATTCACGGCGCGCGCCAGCGCGCGTGCCGCCGGATCATCGCCGAAATGCACCCCGGGCGATGAGATCGAGAGCACCGCCGTTGCGATTTCCAGCCGGTCCATGACCGCCAGCGCAGCGCCCAGATCCCAGGCCGGCCACGCGGGCATGCCGTCGGGCTTGAGCTGCCCGGCCGCCACGGCCGCCTGACGGTAGAATTCCGGGACGAAGTGCGCGTGTACGTCGATCCTGCCCTGCGACGGGCCGCCCCTCGAGTACGGCGTCGCCGCCAAGCCGGCTGCAGTTGCCATCAAGCCCCCCAAAAATCCTCGTCGATCTGAAACCATGGGCGTCAATCATTGGATCCTGTTTTGAACAAACTCGCGCTCTTCGCCGGTCTCGCAGACACCGGTATTGATGCGGCCATGACGCGCTGCAATTCCGCCGGGTTCACACCCAGGCCCTGCAGCATGACATGAACCACCTCGTCCGTGCGCGCCGCAGCGCGCGGCGTCGCGGCCATCCGCTGCACGGCCTGCGCCACAATGCCGGCCGCGAGATCATGGGCCGCCTGAACATGTGGAAAGCGAAATACACCCGATTTTTGGCCGTCGCGCAGATCGCGCAGCAGGCGGCGGCGGGCGAGCGTGCCGATTTGCGGAACGTGGGTTACGAAAGCACACCAGCGGCGATGCGCCGCGGCCCAGCGCAGATACATCCGGGTCGCGGTCGCCAGGCGCAGCGCGACGTCCGGTATCGCGGCCGCCTCCGGCTCCATGGAACCGAAAACGTCGTCTTCCAGCCATTCGATGGTCGCATGCAGCAGCGCGTGGGTGGTGTCGAAGTAATTATAGAACGTGCCGCGGGAGATGCCGGCGGCGCGCACGAAGTCGTCGATCACCGGCGCATGCGCACCTTTGAGTGCGAACACGCCCACCGCGGATTCGAGGATGTGAGCGCGCGTCTTCCGGCTCCGCTCAACGCCGACGCGCCTGCGGTGATCCGGTTTGTGGGGCGATATCAATGCGGGCCCAGACCGGCGATATCGACGAGCGTGGTGGCGTCGGCCGCGTGCAGGGCCCGGGTGCGTTCCACATGCTGCGCAAGACCGGGCGGCAGGGCGACCTCAGCCGCAAATTCCGGACGCGCCTGCAGGGAGCTGAACCATCCGTGCAGACGCGGATGCAGCCGCGCGACCGGATATCCCGCCACGGTCAGTCGATTCACGTAGATGAACCAGGCAATGTCGAGAACGGTAAGCGAATCGCCCATCAAAAAAAACTGCATCGCCAGGCGTCGCTCCAGTTCGTCGAACTCTGCGCGGAACCTGGCAACCGATAATCGCACCGTCTCATCGGTCACACCCTCCCGGGCGTAATTGCGCCAAAACCGCATCTGCTCCTCCTTGCCGAGGTCGCGCGCGCCGTTCAACAGGCCGGATCCCGAACGCGCGTAGCGATCCAGCACCTCGGGAGTCTTGGGGTTCGAAGCCGGATTGAATACGAAGCGCAAGCTCAATGAACGCAGGTCCAGGTGCAGCTCGTCCTCGTGATGCAGCAATTTCCCGATCGCGCCGAATTGATCGTCGGGAAGCAAGCAAGGTTGCGGAAATGCCCGCTCCAGGTGCAGCAGCACGTCGTTGCTTTCGATGTGCACTTCTCCGTCGTGCACGAGCGCCGGCACCAATCCGCGCGGATTGATGCCCAGATACCACTCGTCCATGTTGGCGGTGGCCGCCAGATCGACGATGTGCGATTCCCATTTCACGCCCTTGATGTTCAGGAAAATCCTGACTTTCTGCGAGCATGAGGAAATCGGATGATGAAACAAATGCAGGCCCTTCCAGCCGAGGACCTCCCGCGTACGCACCTCGGAATCCGCCAATCTGACCATGCATCGCCCTCCCGCCACGGCGGATCAGATTGACATGAAAATCCAACTTGACAGAATTGTCAATATGGCGGCCATGAGCACGGGGTCAAAGCCGGTGGCCTTCCAGCCGGCCGCGTCGCAGCAACGTCGGCGCGCCGCGGCTGCCGGAATGTTCTACACTGGCGCCTCCGGCCTTGCCTGAGCAGAACCATGAGCGCCGTCTCAATCGCCGCCAAGCCGACCACCTACAAACCCGTTCACCGGGTGCGCCTTCTGACGGCCACCGCGCTGTTCGATGGCCACGACGCCTCCGTCAACATCATGCGACGCGTGTTGCAGGCTTCGGGGGCGGAGGTCATCCATCTGGGTCATAACCGCTCGGTGCAGGAGATCGTTGACGCCGCCCTGCAGGAGGACGTGCATGGCGTGGCGATCACCTCCTACCAGGGCGGACACGTCGAATTCTTCAAGTACTTGATCGACCTGCTGCGTGCGCGCGGCGGCGCGAACATCAAGGTGTTTGGCGGAGGCGGTGGCGTCATCGTGCCTGCCGAAATCCAGGAATTGATGGAGTATGGCGTGACGCGGCTGTACTCGCCGCAGGATGGCGCCCGTCTGGGGTTGCAGGGGATGATCGACGATGTCCTTCGCTCGAGCGACTATGATCTTGCCGCGCTGGCACCCGCCGAGGCGGCTGCCGTGGATGCGCTGCGGAGCGGCGATCGCCGTCAACTCGCACGGGTCATCACGGCGGTGGAGAATCGTCTGTATCCGATGCGTCTCCGCCAGGAGCTGATGCAGGCGGCCGCCAACATTAGGACCCCCGTACTCGGAATCACCGGCACCGGTGGTGCGGGAAAATCATCGCTCACGGACGAACTCATTCTGCGATTGCGGCTCGACCAGGGCGACAGGACCCGGATTGCCGTCATTTCCATCGATCCTTCGCGCAAACGCACCGGCGGCGCGCTGCTCGGTGATCGGATTCGGATGAATGCGATCAACTCGGACACGGTGTTCATGCGCTCCCTGGCCACCCGCGACACGGGCACGGAAATATCCGCCGCGCTGCCGGACGTCCTGGCCTGCTGCAAAATCAGCGGCTTTGACCTGATCGTCGTGGAAACCTCCGGCATCGGCCAGGGGGAATCGGCCATCGTCCCGCTGGTCGACGTTTCCGTGTACGTCATGACTCCGGAATTCGGCGCAGCCACGCAGCTGGAGAAAATCGACATGCTCGATTTTGCGGACTTCGTGGCCATCAACAAGTTCGACCGCAAGGGCTCCGAGGATGCGCTGCGCGACGTACGCAAACAATATCAGCGCAACCATGAAGGCTTCGCGCAGACGTTGGACAGCATGCCGGTGTTCGGCACCATGGCCTCGCGCTTCAATGACGATGGCGTGACCGCGCTATACCAGGCGTTGGTGGCGTGCTTGCGGGACAGGGGATTGAGGCTTGGCGAGGGACGGCTGCCGCACGTTGAGGTGACCGCGTCCTCGCGCGGCCGGGCCATCGTGCCGCCGCAGCGCGCCCGCTACCTGGCGGAAATCTCCCTTGTGCTGCGAAAGTTCCACGAAGCCGTCGGCCGCCAATCAACGGTGGCGCGGGAATGCCAGGCGCTGCGCATTTCCAAGTCATTGTTTGCGGCAGCCCACCAGTCCGTCGCGGGGTTCGACGAACTCATCGCCGCCAAGGAGGCCGAACTCGATCCCGCCTCGGTGGCCTTGTTGAACAAATGGCCGCAGACTCTCGAGTCGTATTCGGCTTCCGAATACATCTCCAAGGTTCGCGACGTGGAGATCCGTACCGCGCTCACTTCCGAGACGTTGTCGGGCACCCGGATCCGAAAAATATCATTGCCGCACTTCGAGGACTCGGGAGAAATCCTGCGCTTCCTGCTCAAGGACAATCTGCCGGGCTCCTATCCCTTCACCGCCGGGGTGTTCCCGTTCAAGCGCGAAAACGAGGATCCAACCCGGATGTTCGCCGGCGAAGGCGATGCAAACCGCACGAATCAGCGTTTCAAGCGATTATGCGCGGGCATGCCCGCGCATCGGCTGTCCACCGCCTTTGACTCGGTGACGCTCTACGGGTGGGACCCGGATTCGCGCCCCGATATTTACGGCAAGGTCGGCAATGCCGGCGTTTCGATCGCCACGCTCGATGACATGAAGGTGCTGTACTCGGGCTTCAATCTCTGTGCGCCGACGACGTCCGTGTCGATGACCATCAACGGGCCGGCGCCCATGATCCTGGCCATGTTCATGAACACCGCCATCGATCAGCAGGTGCAGGAGTTCGAGGCGCATAATGGACGCACTGCGTCCGGCGAGGAACACGCCGCCATCAAGGCGCGGACGTTGTCGACCGTACGCGGAACGGTGCAGGCGGATATTCTGAAGGAGGATCAAGGTCAGAACACGTGCATATTTTCAACCGATTTCGCGCTGAAAATGATGGGAGACATACAGGAATATTTCGTGTGCAACGACGTCCGGAATTTCTATTCCGTATCAATCTCCGGCTATCACATTGCCGAGGCGGGCGCCAATCCGATCTCGCAACTGGCGTTCACACTCGCGAATGCGTTCACCTACGTCGAGAGCTATCTGGCCCGCGGGATGCCGGTCGATGACTTTGCCCCGAACTTGTCGTTCTTTTTTTCAAACGGCATGGACCCGGAGTACACGGTGATCGGCCGGGTGGCGCGCCGCATCTGGGCCGTGGCGATGAAGACCTTGTATGGGGCGAATGAGCGCAGCCAGAAGCTCAAGTATCATGTCCAGACCTCCGGCCGCTCATTGCACGCCCAGGAAATGGCGTTCAACGACATTCGCACCACGCTGCAGGCGCTGTGCGCGATTTACGACAATTGCAACAGCCTGCATACCAATGCCTATGACGAGGCAATCACCACGCCCACCGAGGAGAGCGTGCGGCGGGCGATGGCGATTCAGCTGATCATCAACCGGGAATGGGGCCTTGCGAGGAATGAGAATCCCAATCAGGGCAGCTTCATCATCGATGAATTGACGGATCTGGTCGAGGAGGCGGTTCTCAGGGAATTCGACGCCATCGCGGACCGCGGCGGCGTACTCGGTGCGATGGAGACCGGCTATCAGCGCGGCAAGATCCAGGAGCAATCGCTGTTCTACGAGCGGCGTAAGCACGATGGATCATTGCCGATAATCGGCGTGAAAAACTTCAGGCATCCAGGCGCCGAGGCGATTCCGCCCACGATTGAGTTGGCGCGTTCCACCGACGGCGAAAAGCAGTCGCAGCTCAGGCGTTTGAGGGATTTCCAGGAGCGCAATGCCCTCGTGTCGGTGGATATGCTGCAACGGCTGCGCCGCACGGTCATCCAGGACGGGAACACCTTCGAGGTGTTGATGGACGCCGTGCGCGTCTGCTCATTGGGTCAGATCACACACGCACTGTACGATGTCGGCGGGCGCTATCGCCGCAACATGTGAGTGGTTGGCTGAATCCATGGACGGCTATCCGAACCGCATCGTCTGCCTGACCGAGGAGCCCACCGAGGTCATCTATGCGCTGGGCCTCGAGCAGCGGATCGTGGGCATCTCCGGTTTTACCGTGCGCCCACCGAGGGCGCGACGCGAAAAACCCCGGGTATCGGCGTTTACCAGCGCCAAGATCGATCGCATTCTGGAATTGCAGCCGGATTTTGTGGTGGGCTTCTCGGATATTCAGGCCGATATCGCACAGACACTGATCAAGAAAGGCGTCGAGGTCTGGATCAGCAACCATCGCTCGGTGCAGGGGATTTTGAATTATGTGCGCCGGCTAGGGGCTTTGCTGGGCGCCGCCGATCATGCCGCGCGCTATGCCGATGAGCTCGAAATGCATGTCGAGCGCATACGCAACTCGGCCGCATCGATGTCCCCCCGCCCACGGGTTTACTTCGAGGAATGGGACGATCCGCTCATCACCGGCATCCGCTGGGTCAGCGAGTTGATCGGCATCGCCGGTGGCGACGACGTGTTTCCCGAACGTGCCGCATGCGCCCTCGGCAAGGATCGCATTCTGGCAGATGCCGGCGAGGTCGTACGCCGCGCGCCCGATGTGATTTTTGGCTCTTGGTGCGGCAAACGCTTCAGGCCGGCTCAGGTGGTTTCCCGGGCCGGCTGGGACGCGGTGCCTGCGGTGCGCGATGGCGAGTTGCACGAGATCAAGTCGCCGCTCATCCTGCAGCCGGGCCCGGCGGCGCTGACCGATGGGCTCGACGGCATCCACCAGGTATTGAAGCGATGGTCCGAGCGGCGTGCCGGTCGGCGGCGTCAGGTTGGCTAGGGTCACGATGGCGGCCACAGGGGCAGGCCGGACAGCCGTCAGCTGCGTTTTTTTGCTTTGGGAATGCGCGCGCCGGAGGCACGCGCCTCAGACAGGCCGATCGCAATGGCTTGCTTGCGGCTGCTCACCACTTTGCCCGATCGGCCGCTCTTGAGCTGCCCATTCTTCATTTCGTGCAGTGCACGTCCGACTTGAACACTGCCGTTTTTCTTTTTGGTTGCCATGTTACTCAGCCTGGAATTTGCCTGAATGATCGTCCGCAAAGAAACACGCCATCCATCGGCGAATGGCTCGAATTCCGGTCGGATTTATCTGATAGTGCAATGTTCAAATGCCAAGGGTATGCCCCCGCCGCAGCTTTAGACCATGAATCTCGGGCGCAGCTCGCGCAGCGCTCCGATCAGGGATTCCACGTCCGCCGCATCGTTATAGAAGTGAAAGCTCGCCCGGACCTTGGACTCGCGATGCGAGGTGACGATGCCGCGATGCTTGAGTTCGGCGCACAGGGCGCCGCTGTCGCGCGAGGGGATGGCGACCGTGGCGCCGCGGCATTCGTCCTGCAGCGGCGTGATGCTCGGCCAGCCGATCTCCCGCAGCAGCTCCATGCAGCGACGCGACAGCGCGTAATTGCGCCGTTCGATCGCCGGCAGGCCGACCGCCAGCAGGATCTTCAGTCCGGCCTCCGCGGCATAGCAGTTGACGACCGCCGGCGTGCCGGCCTCGAAGCGGCGCGCAGTCGGCGCGGGCCGGTTGGCGCTGATGTCCATGGCGCCGATGTCGGCCTGCGCGAACCAGCCGCTGTTTGCGGGTATCAGCGACGGAATCAGCGATCCGCGCACGTACAGGAAGCCGATGCCGGCGGTGCCGAGCAGGTACTTGGCCATGCCGCCGGCGGCGAAATCGACATCCAGGGCCTTGACGTCGACCGCCAGCGAGCCCGCGGCCTGATAGCAATCGAGCAGCACCCAGGCGCCGCGGGCGTGCGCCAGGCGTACGATGCCGGGAATGTCGAGCCGGGCGCCGTTGGTGTAGCAGACCTGGGTGACGGCCACGAGCCGGGTGGTCTCGTCGATGGCCGCGGCGAAATGCTCCAATGGGATATGGCCGTCGGCGCCGCGATGGACGTGCTCGACGCGCGCGCCGCGCCGCTCCTGCGCGTGCCAGATCTGGGCGATGGTGGGGAATTCGAAGTCGCTGACCACCACCTTGTTGCGCGGACCGGAGAAATCGAGCGCGCTCGCCAGGGCATTGACGCCGGCCGACACCGAGGCGGTGACCGCGATCTCAACGGCCGAGGCATGCAGCAGCGCGGCGGTCAGCGCGCGCACCGATTCGTTCTTGTCCACCCACAGATCCCAGTCCGCACCCACCGACAACCGGTCTGCGAGGTAGGCTCCGAAGGCTGCCTGCACGCCGTTGGCGAGCGCGGCATAGGAGCCGCTGTTCAGGTAGGTCTTGTGCGAAAGCAGCGGGAATTCGCGGCGCAGGGCCTCAAAATCCGGTTCCTTCACGGCGTCGACCCTGACACGGATGGGTCGCGCGACGGGCGCCGCCCTGGGAGGAGGCAGTGACGCAGCGCCGCCAGATCCGCATGGCGCGTGGCGAGGTCGGCTCGCTCAGCGGCGAGCCGCATATCGCGCAGCGTCTCGAGGGAACGCATCAGCACCGGCAGCGGCGGCCCGCTGGCCGTGATCCCGTTCAATTCGTCGGCGGGCAGCTGCGCGGCGGGCTCCGCGATGAAGCGCCGCACCAGGCCGTCGTGGTGCTGCGCGGCGGATCGGCCGAACAGCTCGCAGACCTCGAGAAAAGCGCGTGCATTGCGTTGAAACCAATCCGCACCGGCATGCTCGCGGCGCAGCTCCAAAAATTCATCGAGCAGGCTGCGCCTTTGCATGCACTCGCGCAGGCGCGCCTGATCCGAGGGCAGCATGAACAGCATCTTGTCCACCAGCAATTGCGCGTAGTAGGGGTCGTTCGCCCGGCACAGACCGAGCAACAGGTCGAGCTCGTTGATGCCGGAAAAATCGCCGGCATTCGCGCCGCGGTACTCCTGGCGGCCGACGCGGTAGGGTTTGTAATACGGCCGCACGGAGTAGAAGAATCGGCCGACGTCGAGCCGGCTCATCAGCCGCTCGTTGAACCGCATGACCTCCAGCAGCGCGTTCTTCGCCGCCTCGAACAGGACATCCGCCACCGGGCTCGACACGCCGAGGTGCACCACCTGGGTTAGCGCATCGGCCGCGCGTTGCAGCGCCAGAACGCCGCGGGTGTTCTCGTCGATGAACAGGAACTCGTCGGGCAGCGAGGTGAAGCTTTTGCGCAGTCCGGCGACCGCCTTGTTGCGTATCGCCAAATGCGCCGTCGCGAACCGCGGCGCCATGCCGAGCGAGGCGCCGACGTACAGGGCGAGTGAGGAGGCCTCGCGAAACGGCGACCGGTCCTCGCGCGCCGGATTGGTGAGTTCGTGGCGGCGCAGGGCGCCCAGGTACATGCCGACGTTGCCGAGCACGCCGAAGGCGATGTCGAAGCCGTCGCCGGTGTTGCCCTCGGCGAGCAGCCCCACCACGTGCACGTGACCCTCGTCGCGCAGCGCCGCCTTGATTTCCCCGCCGACGTCCTGAACCCGGGCGCGATCGGCCTGTGCATAGTAGAGCTCCTCGAGTTCGGTGTTCAGCCGGACGAAGGCGGTCCGGATCCAGTGCTCGAAGGCGTCCACCCGGCTGCTCATGGTTCACCAATCACGCGGAGGCTGGTCCGACGCCGAGCTTCTCGACCATCGCGACGAGCAATTCGTTTTGATATTCCAGGTGCTGCAGAATCATTTCGATTTCCCCTTCGGCCTTCACATTCACCTCGAGATCATTGGCGGCCCGCAGCTCCGAATGCCGCGCCTGGACATTCTGTCCGACCATGATCAGCGGCATCAACAGCAGCTGGATCAGATTCGAAATGAAAAGCCAAAACACGAAGGCCATCGGTGGATCAAACTGCAGCGAACGCGGCACCAGCAAATTCCAGCCCAGCCAGATGACCGTCCAGGTCAGAACGATCAGAAAAAAGCCCATCGTGCCGACCCGGTCGGTGGTCCAGCAGGCAAGCCTGTCCAAGGTTCCGAGCTCGTCGGCCGCCTCATCGTTCAGGTTTCGGAGGGGCTTTCGCCGCTTCCGGAACTCGGCCAGCGACACGGGCGGCTTGACTCTTTCTGTTGTGGCGTTGTGCATGGCGAAACCTCGGGTGTGCGGCATAAACCCACTGACGGGATGGAAAGTTTGCCAGGGGGCAGTTCGATGAGCCACACTGTTCCCAAGAAGGAGGGCCGCAACCGATGACCGAGCCCGTCGAATCCGCGGTGCTGGATGAATGGCACGTGTTGTGTGCGCTGAATGACCTGAAGCCCGCGGCTCCCCGGCATTTTACGCTGCTCGGTGAGGTCCTGGCGGCCCTTCGATCGGCCGAAGACACGGTGGCGGCGTGGCGAACCGCGGATGCCGGCCGCGGTCCGGGCTTGCCGATCCGCATCCATTGCGGGCACGTGTGGACCAGTCTCGGGACGCCCTCGCATGAGCCGTTCCCGGTTCCGGAGTTCTTCGAGGCCGATCGGCGCCTGGTCTATTGCGGCAGCTTCGGGGTGAACGTGTCGGCGCCGCGGGCGGTCGAGAATTTTCTGGATATGGCGCATTTCCCCTTCGTGCACACCGACGTGCTCGGCGTGGAGCCGCACACCGAGGTCAAGGATTACGAAGTCAGCGTCAGCGGTGATTCGCGGGAAGTGGTGGCGCGCGGCTGCCGCTTCTATCAGCCGCTGTCGGCGTTGTCCGCGAAAGCCGGCTTCGAGGTCGAGTACATCTACCGCGTGCCGCATCCCTACTGCGCCGTGCTCTACAAGTCCGCGGCCCCGGACCCCAGCCGCAACGATGTCATCGCGATCTTTGCCCGGCCGATTTCCGAGGAGACCATCAGCGCCACCCTGTTCATGGCGCTGGTCGATGAGGAGAGCACCGATATCGGGTTGTCGCAATTCCAGCAGATGATTTTCAGCCAGGACAAGCCGATTCTCGAGAATCAGCGCCCACGGCGCCTGCCGCTCGAGCCGACCGCGGAAACCTCCGTGCGCGCCGACCGGGTATCGGTCGCGTACCGGCGCTGGCTGCATGAGCGGGGAATTTGCTACGGAACCATTCCCCGGGCGGGGCGGCTCAGTCCCGAGACGGCCGCGGCTTGAGGGTCCGGAAACACGGCGCGAACAAAAGCCATCCGCCGGCGGCAAACACGGCGACGACCACCGGCAGGGCGGCATAGCTCGCCCCGGTGATCACCAGTCCGGAGAAAAAGGCGCCGGCCGCAAAGCCGATCACCTGGGCCGCGGAGATGCCGAGCGTCGCGCGGCCGCCGGGGTCCAGGGCGACCACCAGCGCCATCTCATACACCGTCGAATAATTCCAGAAGATATTGAAGGCGGAGAGCGCCGACGCGAGTGTCACCCCACTGGTGCAGTGGCCATAGGCTGCGACCGATGCGCACAACAGACCGGTGCCGATGGTGATCGGCCCAAAGCGGCCCCACCTCACCCCCTGCCAGGCTGCCACGACCGATCCCAACAGACCGGCGGCGTTGCCCACCGCGAGTGCAAGGCCGATGGTCTCGCCGGGAATCTTGCGCGCCGCGGCGGCGCTCTCGGCAAAGGTCCAGAAGGCGCCCGGTGCCGCGAACCACAGCGCCATTCCCGCGACGGCGAGAACGGCCAGACGCGCATTCGGCCGGGTTGCCGCGGCACTCGCGCCGCCCGGGGCAGCGGGCGCACCGCGAGGCATCCATCGGAGCGCGAGAAATATCCCCAGGGGCAGCAGCGCCAAGGGCAGCAGCGCGCCGGTGCCGTGGGGCACTCGATCGAGCAATGTCGACGTGCCGAGCACCAGCGATCCAAACATCACGACGGCCGTCAGTCCAATGCCGAACGAGCGCTCCGGGTCGCGCGTCGACCCGAGCACCACGAAGGCAAGCGAAAATAGAATGCCCTCACCGAGCAGTCCCACCAAGAACCGCGTCACCACCAGCCAGTCGAAGCTGCGGCTGCCGAACGCGACGAGGTTGAGCAGCACACAGAACACCGCTCCGGCGGCGGCCAACTGCCGGCGATCGACACGCGCGAGCCAGAACATGCCGAGAATGGACGCCAGCGCGATCCCGATGTTCTCCGCGGCCGAGATCGAGCCCATCTGGGCCTCGTTGAGGCCGAGTTGCGAGGAGAGTTCGCCCAGATACGCGGGCAGCACGTACAGGATCGCGGAGCCCGCCGCGTACAGCAGTGAACCGAGCACCACCCGGCCGCTGTCCGAACGATCAGGCATGCACTGGCAGGGACAGGATTCCGGGCATGGTGACGAAGCCGGGCAGCAGTTTAACGCGATCCAGCCAGCGGCGGATGGCCGGGTAGTCGCGCCGTGCGATACCGCCTTCCTCGGAAAGCTGCACGTAGGGGTACACGGCGATGTCGGCAATGCTCGGATGCGCACCCGGAGCGAGCCAGCCCTGCGCGCTGCGCTCGGAAAACCACAGGTGCTCGTCCAAAATCCGAAACAGGCGGTGCGCTCCGCTGCGACAGCGCTCGATGTCGAAATCGTAGAAAAAGCCGTCATGCAGCCTGGCCGCCGACGCGGTGCCCGTGATCGCATCGGCAAACATCAGCCAGGAGCTGATCACGCCCAGCAGGGCCGGCTCACCAGCGGGATACCAGCGTCCGGAGCTGTCATACATGCTCGCGAGGTAGACGAGTATCGCCTGCGCGTCGCGCAGCACCAGGCCGTCATCCTCGAGCACCGGCAGCTGGCCCAGCGGATTCAACGCCAGGAACCACGGGCTCTTGTGTTCCCGGCCGGGATAAAAATCGATGGGGTGCCGCTGATAGGAAACGCCGAGCAGGGCGAGCAGCAGCCTGACTTTGTAGCAGTTCCCCGACAAATCATAATCGTACAGAGTGATCATGGGGCCCGATCCCGCACGCCACGCTCGCAGGCGTCGCGCAACCGTCCGAACAGTTGCGCGTGATGCCTGAGCGCCGCCTCCAGCCGCTGCCCGTCCGGCACCTCGCACAGAACACCGTGGATGTTCGTGGTCTGCGCATCGACCGGCTGGAGGAACAGGTAAACCTCGGAGGTCAGGCGACCCTTGCGCGCGACGGATTGAAAACCATAGGCATCGATCTGCACCGTCGAACACGATTCGTCCGCCGTTTCCGGCGCCGCAAGCGCAGCCGAGGGTCTGAAGCGATAGCCTGCCAGATGAATCGCGACCTCGGCCGGCCGGGATTTCACCGCCAACCCATACAGCGGTGTGAAGTCGCCCGTGCCGTCCAGCGGCGGCCCGGCGGCCGGTTCAGGGTCTGCGAGCCGCGTCCAGATGAGACCACCCGCTTCAAGCACGGGATAGCTTTTGACGCACAAGCTGCGCGGCGCAGCCCTCCCGGGTTGGGCGGGAACGGCGGTGCACGCACCCGATCCGTTCGTGTAGCGATAGCCGTGGTAGGCACAGCGCAGCTCTGCGCCCATGATGGCGCCGACCGTCAGGCGCATGCCGCGATGCGGGCAGCGGTTCACCCACACGTTCACGATGCCGCCCGGTCCCCGCCACACCGCGAGTTCCTGTCCCAAAAGATCGGTCTCGAAGATATGCGTCGCCGGCAGATCCTCCCGGCTGCACAGCGCGAACCAGCGCCTGCGATCAATATCCTCGGCGCCGCTCACTCCCGGCCGCTGCCCCGGCTTATCCAAAATCCCCGGTGCGCATCGGCGATCTCTTCGGATAATTCGGCGAACGGCCCGCGAACCTCGACTTTGCGCTGCCCCGCACCGAAGACGACGCTGCACGGCAGATCCTGCGTGAGGTTTTCACTGTGGCCGGCGGTGATCTCGAGCAATCGATGCTCGGTCATCCCATACACCACGGCGCCGATGTTGGCCCAATATATCGTGCCCGCGCACATGCAGCACGGCTCCACCGACGTGTACAAAACGCATCCCTCGAGATAGTCCGCCGGAAAGGTGCGCGCGGCGAAGCGCGCCAGGTTGGTCTCGGCATGGCCGGGCCCGCCATCCGTCAGGAAGGTGTTTTCACCCTCCGCAACGACCTTGCCGTCGGCGTCGACCAGCACCGCGCCGAACGGGTGGTTGCCCTTGGCCTTGGCCTTCGCCGCGACGGCGATGGCCTGGCGCAGACGGTCAATGTCGGTGGATCGATCCATGGTGCTCCGGCAGTCTAGAACTTGTAATGGACGCCCACCACGTACTCACGCGGCGGCGCGTACACCTGGGTGGTTTCCGCGCCGAACTGGTTGGTGAAGCGCGAGGACACCTGCTCGCGGTCGAACAGGTTGTTGACGGCGAGCGAGAAATCCCAGCTGTGCGGTGCCAGGATGTAATCGAAGAACAGATTGAACATGGTGTACGACGGCGCCGTATAGATCGGCGTCTTGCCGAAAATGGTGGTGGCGTAGTCGGAGCGGTACTGGGCGCTCAGGCGCGACAACAACGAGGACTCGTTGCCGAGCGCGAGCGTGTGGCTCAGATTGATGGTCGCAATCAGCGTGGGAAGGCTGGGCGGCGCATTGCCGTACACATCGAAATACGCCTTCTTGCGAAAGGTCTGCAGCAGCTGGCCGTTGGTCCCGGTCGGATTCGAGTAGGCGTCGATGAAATCGGCGTAGGTGATGCCCGGCAGGGAGAGAAAGGCGTTGTTCGCGATGTTCCCGGAATAATTGTCGAGCGCCTCGAAGTGCGAGGTGATGCTGCCATGCTCCCAGGTGGCGTTGCTGTCGATGCGCAGATTGAGCGGCAGCAGCGCCGCCATCTCCGCTTCCAGGCCGTACATGCGAACGTCCGGAATGTTGCCCACGCCGCCCTGGTAGGGAATCAGGTCATCGCCCTGGTACTGCATGTTCTTGTCCTGATACAGGAATGCAGCCATGTTGAGATTCAGCCGCTTGTCGAGCAGCGAATTCTTCGAGCCCAGTTCAAACGCCGTGATCGTCTCCGGCAGGAACTGATATGGCTCGCCACTCGGAAAGGCCGTGATGGGGCAGCCGCTGCCGACCGGTGCACCCGACGGGCAATTCGAGATGTTGCCGCCGCCCGGCTTGAAGCCGGTGGAGACGCTGCCATACAGCAGATTCACGCTGGTCACATCGTAGTCGAGGGCCACGCGCCAGGTCAGCTTGTCCGAGGTCTGCTCTTGCAAAATCGCGTGACCGGGCGGAAACAGGTCGTAATAATCGTCGAACCAGGTGGTGTTGTGATCGTGCGTGTAGCGCACGCCGGCGGTGAACCGGGCGGCATCCGTGACATGCCAGGTGCCCTGGCCGTACACCGAGGCCGAATCGCGATTTTCGACGCCGAAATTCTGAAAATACAGCGTGCCGTTGTAGATGGCATTGGTGATGAACTGGCCCACCACGCTGGTGGGGTCGTACACGGTGGATTCGGGCACCGACAAGAGGTTGGGGGATGAGGTGCCGTTGAAGGTCGGTTCGCCGCCGAACAGATTGTACTGGTCATAGGCCACGGTGGTGCGGCTCTTCAGATAAAACGCACCGACGATCCAATCGAGCGCGCCGCCCGGCTTGGAACCGAGGTTGATCTCCTCGGTGAGACTCTTCGAATTGTGCTCGAACCATTCCACGTCATGCGGCGAATCCTGGCTGGTGATCAGCGCCAGCGACTCGCCGTCCTCGTTGACCGAGCCGTGGTGGTTGACCTCCTGATAGCTCGACAGGATCTTCAGCGTCGCGGCCGACAGATTGTAGGTGATCGTGGCGCCGGCGAGCTGCTGGTCGTAGATCATCTGGCCGGGCCAGTCGGAGGTCTGCTGGTACGGGTCCGGATTCGGATCGTTGATGTTCTTGCCCGAGGTTTCGTGCTGGTTGGCGCGCGCGTATTCGGCGCGCAACAGCACCGACAGATCGTCGGTGGTCTGCCACAGCGCCTGCAGGCGCACATGCCAGTTGTTCTGGTTGTTGAGGCCGAAATTCGGGTCGCCCGGCACATCGATCGCCTTGACGTAGCCCCTCTGGGTGACCTGGTCGGCCGCCGCGCGGATGGCGAAGGTGCTGGAGAGCGGGATATTGATCGCCGCGGTGAGGTGCTCGAGGCCGTAGGAGCCGGCCGAGGCGTCTACGAAGCCGTTGACGCCGTCGAAGGTCGGCTGCCGGCTGATCACATTGATCGTGCCGCCCACCGCATTCTGGCCGAACACCGTTCCTTGCGGGCCGCGCAGCACTTCGACGTGATCGACGTCGAGAAAGCCGGAGTCGAGCGCCACCGGAAATGCGACATAGATGCCGTCCTCGTGGTAGGAGACCGAGGTTTGTGCCGAATCGTCCTGCGGCACGTTGAAGCCGACTCCGCGGATCGACACGCTGCGGTTGTATCCCTCGCTCTGCGTGATCACCAGTCCCGGCACCTGCCCGTTCAAATCGATGGGATTGACGATGTTGAGCTGCGCGAGCGCATCTCCCGCCAGGGCCGTGATGGCCACCGGCGCCTTTTGCAGGTCGATGTTCTGTTTCTGGGCGACCACCTGGATTTCCTCCAGTGAGTCGGTGCTGGCCGCGGTGGCGGACGAGTCCGCAAGAGTCGCCGTGTCGGCCAGGGTGCGCGTGGCGGAAGCCCCTCCCCAGCACAGGAATGCCGTAAAGACCGCCGTAAGCGTTGAACGAGATCGCATCGAGTTCTCCCTTCGAGGATTATGGGCTGCAAAAGACCGCGCCCCGTTCCGACTCGGAACGACACGTGCCCGTTTGACATCAAACCGCCGTTGAAGCGTTCATCCCCTTGGTGCCGACATCCCTAAGGGTCTTAAAGCCCTTTTCGCCATGATGGGATCGGTCGGCTGTCGCTCGAAATCCCTGACTCCAGCTCGTTCAACGAAACACGCCGAATATGTCATTGGCGTGAAAGCGTGTCAATGAATTCGCGAAAGCGGCGTGCGGCTACTTGCTATTCGGGGGCAGATTGGGTTTCAGATAATTCTGCAGGCCTTCACGGGTCTGATCGTGCAAATGATCGAGTTCCTGCGCGGTCAGGCAGGTCGTTTCCTTTTGCAAATGGGAGCCGGTCTTCATCTCTGATCGGCAATACAGCCGTTCACCGTCGCTGTTGACGACGGTGTAGCCCATCTTTTTGGCCATGGCCACACGCTGGGCTTCCGGGTCGGCCGGCGAAGCCCCCGCCGATGCCAGGGTGGCGGCGGGGGCTTCGGTGGCATAGTGGGCGGCGGGCGGATTGCTCGGTTGGCCGGCACAGGCGGCAAGCGCCATGAGCGCCAAGATGATCGGGGTGCGCACGGATTCTCCTTGGTTTATTTCCCTTGGGACAAGCATAACTCACCGGCCCGGCGTGTGCCGGCCGGCGTTGCCCGTCGGAAAAAATAGCGTAATCTCGTTTCGCCGACCCGGTTTATCGGCGCAACCACGCTCACGTCGTCAGGGAGGTCATGATCGCCATCCGCCACCGCATCGCCGCACTGTGCTTCCTGGCCGTGTTCGTCGGCTACAGCGACCGCGTCAACATGGCGGTGGCATCGGTGGCGATGGGCGAGGCACTGGGCTGGACCCAGTCGCGCAAAGGCGTGGTGCTGTCGGCCTTTTTCGTGGGCTATATCGTGTCGCTGATTCCGAGCGGATGGCTGGCCATGCGTTTCGGCGGCCGGCGCATGCTGCCCATCGCCGTGTTCGCCTGGTCCCTGTGCACCCTCGTGATGCCGTTCGCCGCCCTGGATTCCTTCGCGGCGCTCCTGGCCGCGCGCATCTGTCTGGGTTTGGCCGAGGGTGCGTTATTTCCCTCGTGCTATGACCTGCTGGGTGAATGGATTCCGGCCGCGGCGCGCACCCGGGCCATCTCGGTGATGATGAGCGGCATCCCCGTCGGCCAGGTCGGCGGCCTCGCGGCGGCGGGGTGGATCATCGAGCGCCACCCCTGGCCCACCGTATTCTATGTGTTCGGCGCCGCCGGATTCCTCTGGCTGTGTGCCTGGATCTGGGCCACGGCGGGCGTCGGTCGGGACAACGCCCCACCGTCGCATTCCGGAGAGGCGGGCCCCCGGCAATCGATTCCGTGGCGCCGGCTGCTGACGAGGCGGCCGATCTGGGCCGTATTCATCGCCTTGTTCTGCGGCAATTGGGGCCTGTATTTTCTGTTGTCATGGCTGCCGAGCTATTTCCGCGGAGCCCAGGGGCTGAGCATCGCCAACGCAGGCCTGTTCTCTGCGGCGCCGTGGGTGAGCGCCTTCGTGATGAGCAATGCGGGCGCCTATCTCGCGGATGCGGCCATCGCACGCGGGGTGAGCGTCACGCGGGTGCGCAAGGTCGTGCTCTGCGCCGGGTTCTTAGGTTCGGCCGGCTGTCTGCTGCTCGCCCGCGATGCGCATTCGGCGGCCGGCGCGCTCGCCTGCCTGTGCGGCGCCACGGGTGCGCTCAGCGTCGCCTGGTCAGCCTATGCCGCGAACTATCTGGATCTGGCGCCGCGCCATGCCTCATTCATCACCTCCATCGGCAACACCTTGGGAACCATTCCCGGCATCGTCGGTGTGGTCGTGACCGGCTGGCTCATCGATACCACCGGTACCTACGCGAGTGCGTTTGCGCTGACCGCGGCACTCTGCGTGATTGGCGCGGTCGTCTACTGCGCGTTCGGCAGCGGACGGCAGCTCGAGTAGATCGCACAGTGCGCGGCGATCGGTTCGCGCAGCCATACGACGGCGGCATGCTCGCGGTTGATACGAACTTCCTTGTGCGGCTCCTCGGATGACGTTGAGCGCTTGGGATAATCGCGGCGCCGGGTGCCGTGCGATTGACTTGGCCATGCGGGTCCTATAGCGTCTGGACGGATTCGGCAAATCGCCGCGGCAGGCAACTTGGAACCAAGAAAAGGATGCGTCGGCGCGACTTCCTGCGGACCGTTGCTTCAGCCGGGGTCTTCGCGCATGCGCAGCCCGGCTGGGCGATCGCGGATGATCCGACCATCATGCACGTCATCCGGATCCGCCTGGCCGCCGACATCAGCCCCGCCCTGCGCGCCCGGCTGACCACCACGGTC
>Ga0181519_10000751_pt1 | contig 28922 bp, 24 predicted proteins | sample PEATcosm2014_Bin_26_FD_121102 | JGI IMG/M metagenome (GOLD analysis project Ga0181519, IMG submission 121102) | Peatland microbial communities from MTU Mesocosm Facility, Houghton, MI, USA - PEATcosm2014_Bin02_10_metaG | ecosystem: Environmental > Terrestrial > Soil > Wetlands > Peat | place...
AGGCCCAGGGGCCGTAGACGACGAGGGGGTTGTAGACCGGCACATAGACCACCGCCGGATCGACCGGCTGGATCACCACGGCCGGCCCGTCGTGCACGACCTGCAATTGCGGCGTCGAGACCAGTTTGCCCGCCGCCTCGGCCTGGGCGCGCAGCACCTGCACCTGCTGCATGACATCCGCCTGCTGGTTGGCGAATGCGGTGCCGACGGATTGCGTCCAGTCGAGATTGTCATTCATCTGCGCGACGATCTGCGGGAACGGGATCAGCGATTTGACGCTCGGGTCCCAGGGCAGCGGCTGCAGCGCGGCGACCAGCGTCGGGCCGCGGATCGCGGCATCGGCCGAATTCTGCAACCACCGTTCGGCCTCGACGATCTCGACCGGAAAAGTCGCGGCCATCAGGATCTGCGCCAGCAGCGCATCCGGATAGAGCGCGATGGGCGCCAGCATCTGATCGAGTTCCGGTGCCGTGTAAAGCGCCGGTACCGGCGCGGCCGGCTGACCGGGCGGCGGCTGATAGGCCGGTTGGTATCCCGGCGACGGCGGATTCTGGTAGGCCGGCGCCTGAGCGGGCGCGTAGCCGGGCGCCTGCTGCGGATAGGTCGGCAGTACGGCCGGCGCCGGGGTCGGCTGATAGACCGGCGGCGGCACGACCTGCTGCGCCCACCCGATGGCCGGCATCAGGCCGAGGAACAGCCCGACCATCGCGATCGACGGAATTCTCGTCATTCGATAATCCCCCGTAGCAATGTGGCGGCGGCGGCCGATCCGGCGCGCCGCCCGCAGAGACCGAAGTATCGCCGATACGCTGCACCGTCTGTCGATCGATAGTAATGAGATAGTTCGGCCGGGAATTATGACAAGGGACAGTGACATTTTATCGAGTCTGACGGAAATGCAGCACAGAAACCTGATTTGGTGATCCAGCGCCGCAGAGTCTGCAACTTATAATTATTTCGTCAATAAAATATTCTGTATATCAATTCTCTAAAAAATAGAGAATAATAAAAATTACACGCCATATTTGTATTTTAGCAAGCCGAAACGGTCGATTACGCCGGCACGAGAAATACCGAACCGGATTGACGGAGCGGGCATCGGCGTCCTAAGTCTCGTCGCGCTGCCAGATGGCTGGATGGCCGCTCTCGATCGTCGCGTCGGGAGAGGAAAGTCCGGGCTCCACGGAAAACGCGGTGCCGGGTAACGCCCGGCGGGGGCGACCCCAGGGAAAGTGCCACAGAAAGCAAACCGCCCTCAGCGCTTTCGGCTTCGGCCGGGACGCCGGGCAAGGGTGAAAGGGTGCGGTAAGAGCGCACCGCGGCGCCGGCAACGGCGCCGGCATGGTAAACCCCACCGGGAGCAAGACCGAGTAGGGATGGCTGGCCGGCCGCTCTTGCCTTCGGGGGAGCGCGGACCGGCGGGCGGGTTTTCCGCGCCGCCATCCGGGTGTGTCGCGCGAGGCGCCTGGCGACAGGCGTCCCAGAGGAATGGTCATCCACCGGATTTCGGTCCGGAGACAGAACCCGGCTTACAGGCCATCTGGCACGTTTTGCGCGGCTCAGGCCGTGTCGTAGCGATCCGCCAGCTCTGCGGCGATCGCCGCTTCCGGCAAGAGCCGCGTGCCGCCGAGCCAGACCGCAATGACGGTGCCCGCCGCGTCGCGCTCCAGGCGGAGCCTTTCGCCGTGGTGCGCGAAGCTGCCGGCGAGCGCGATGCGGCCCTCATCCGGCCCGATGATCTCGACCTCCGACGCGTCGAGCAGCGGGTTGGCGAGGCCGGGCGCAGCGATCAGCACCCGGTCGCCCATCGGCACCAGGTCGAACGCGCCCCAGAGGCTCCACCAGCGCCCGGTCCAGCCGGCGGTCGTCGGTGCGGGCGCGCCCCGCTTGGCGAAGCCCTGCAGGATGTGAAGCGCAGCTTCGCTCCAGCCCTGGGCGGGCCCGTCCGCGGCATTGGTCAGCACCGACACGGTCAGCGCCTGCGCCGGCACGGTCACGGTACGCGTGATATAGCCCTGGAATCCGCCTGAGTGGCCGAAGCCCGACCAGTCGCCGACCTCGCCACAGATGATGCCGAGCCCGTATTGGCGCTTGCCGCTCGAATGCGCCTCCGGCCATTGCGGGCGGATCATCTCGCGCCGGCTCGCCGCTGAAAGCACCGAGGTCTCGGAATCCGGCGCCAGCTGGTTGAAGAACAGCGCCAGATCAGCCGCAGTCGAGACGAAGCCCGTGGCCGGGGCCAAAGCACCGGTTTCGTTCTCGCCGGGAATGATCGCACGCCGGCCGAGCGGCAGCTTGGCGCCATGGCCGCGCGCGAAAGGCGCCGCGGCGTGCAGCGGCATGTCGGGTTCGGTCTCGCGCAGTCCCGCGGGTCCGACGATCTCACGCTGAATCCAGCTGCGGTAGGTCTCGCCCGTCACTGCCTCGATCACGAAGCCAAGCACGCCATAGCCGTGGTTCGAGTATTTCATCCGGGTATTGGCCGGAAGCACCGGGCCGGCGGCCAGATCGGCGCGAATTTCCGCCGCGTCGAGGAACGGCCGGCGGTCGGACCATTGCCCGGAATCGTTGCCGTCGCGCACCAGTCCGGCCGAATGTGACAGCAGCTGCGCGATCGTCGCCGCACCCACCTCCGGATGCAGCCCGTCGACGTATTGTCCGACCGGATCGTCGAGCCGGACCCGGCCTTGTTCGCGTAGTTTCATAATGCCGGCGGCCGTGAAACTTTTCGAGTGCGAGGCGACGCGGAAGCGGTGGCGCGGTGTCAGATCCTCGCCGCGACCGAGATCGGCCGATCCGAAGGCGCGGTCGAAGCGGAGCCGGCCGGCTTCGACAATTGCGAACACGCAGCCCGGCTGCTCGCTCTGCCGCATCTGGAATTCGAGCCATTGAGGAATGTATCCGAGCGCCGCATCGAGCCAACTACCCATTCCTTCCCCCTTCGCGCCACGCTGAAATAGTAGCCGGTACTAATATCCGGGGTATCTTTGCCATGATACTTTTTTCGACCGCCCCGCCTTGGAAGTATCGCCGAAAGTATCCATGCTTTCGGAACATAAAAAGAACGACGATTTTTTGAACGTATGAGGAACAAAACTCATGGCGATTCGGTCTCGCGCCGGACGTTGATTGTCCGCCGGGAACACACTTGCCGGCAAGGGCCGCCGAGTCGACCGAAGTTGATTTCGACATTGTTGGGGTAGTCCCAATATCTATTGCCGGGGACATTGACGCCCAGTCTATCCCATGATATCCCATGACATCCCAATTCAAAGGGGATGGGTGGGGGGGTCTACCCATTCCTGACGGCGGCCGATCCCGGCCGCGATGGGTGTCGCTGGGAGAGTTCCGTGGCGCTGTTTCTGTCCACGATCACGAACAAGGTCGACAAGAAGGGGCGGGTTTCGGTACCCGCCGCCTTCCGCGCGAACTTGTCCGGACCGGGGGCACCGGCGAACGGCGCCTTGGTACTGTTCCGCTCGTTCCAGTATCCAGCACTCGAAGGTTGCACGCTCGATCGCATGCAGGAGTTGAGCGCGCGGCTCGACACGCTGGAGCAATTCTCACCAGAGCATGACCAACTATCGACCTTGTTCGCCGATGCCCAACAATTGACGCTCGACAGCGAAGGCCGAATTGGACTGCCGGAAGACTTGATCGTCTTCGCCAATATTTCGGAAACCGTGTCCTTTGTCGGTGCCGGCAGCACGTTTCAGCTGTGGGAGCCGGCCGCGCATGCCGCGCACAAGGAGGCGATGCGCGAGCGGATGCGCAAGAACAACACAACTTTGCCGCCAAAAGGCCCGGCCTCGACCCCGACGGTGGCGCCGTGACCGAGCCCCTCCACATCCCGGTCCTGGTCGACGAAATCGTGCTCGCACTGGCGCCGGGGCCGAACGCCGTGATCCTCGACGGCACTTTCGGTCTCGGCGGCTACGCCAAGGCGCTGCTGCGCGCCGCGCCCTGCCGGGTCGTCGGCATCGACCGCGACCCGCAGGCGATCGCCCGCGGCCGGGCGCTGGCGGCCGAGTATCCCGGCCGGCTCGACCTGATCGAAGGCCGCTTCGGCGAAATGGAGGAATTGCTGCACGCCGCCGGCATTGATGCCGTGGACGGCGTGGCGCTCGATCTCGGCGTCTCCTCGCCCCAGATCGACGACCCGGCGCGCGGCTTTTCATTCCGTTTCGACGGTCCTTTGGACATGCGCATGAGCGGCGACGGCACGAGTGCTGCCAACCTGGTCAACTCCCTGGGCGAAGCCGAACTCGCCGATATCATCTGGCGGCTGGGCGAAGAGCGCCTGTCGCGCCGCGTCGCCCGCGCAATCGTGGCGGCTCGGGCTGAGGCGCCGATCGAGCGCACCGCGGCGCTGGCCCGCATCGTGCGGTCGGTCGTGCCGGCCAGCCGCGACGGCATCGATCCCGCCACCCGAACCTTTCAGGCGTTGCGTCTCTACGTGAATGACGAGTTGGGTGAGCTGGAGCGCGGCCTCAGTGCTGCGGAGCGGCTGCTCAAGGCCGGCGGCAGGCTGGCCGTCGTCTCGTTTCATTCGCTTGAAGACCGCGCCGTCAAGCTGTTCCTGCGCGATCGCGCCGGCGTCGCCCCCGCCGGTTCGCGCCACCTGCCCACCACAGTTTCGCGCAGGGACCCCAGTTTCCGCCTCGTCGGCCGCAAGCCGATCGTGCCCCAAGACGACGAGATCGCCCGCAATCCCCGCGCCCGTTCGGCCAAGCTTCGCATCGCCGAACGGACCGCCGCCCCCGCCTGGGAGGTCGCAGCATGATTCGCCAGCCCACCATCGTCGCCTTCACCCTCGCCTTCGGCTTGGGATTCAGCCTGTTCATGGTCAAGTATGACGTGCAATCGCTGGAAGAGCAGTTGGTCAAGACCGAGCGCCAGGCGGCCGCCGATCAGGATGCGATCCATGTGCTGAACGCGGAATGGAGCTTTCTGACCCAGCCGGAGCGGCTGGCCGAACTGGCCGACCGGCATCTGGCGCTGCACCCGCTGACCGCGAACCAGCTTGGCGATTTCGAGCGCCTGGCGGCGCGCCCGGAACGACCGGATGGACCGCAGATCGCCGCCGCCGACAAGGATACGAGCGACAAGAATGCGACCGAACGCGACGTCTCGGTCGACTCGGTGCTGAAGGCGATGCAACTCGCCGACTACCGGCCGGATACAGGATTGCGCCCCGGCCCGGCCAAACACGGAGGGACGCAATGAAGGCCGCGCCCATCGATGGCGACGAGAACCCCTGCCGCCCGCGCCATTTCCTGCCGGTCGCGACGCCGTCGGCGGCGCTCGTGCCGCAGACCATGGCGCTGCGGCTCGGCCGCAACCGCCTGGTCGTGACGGGCAGCGTCTTTGTCTGCGCCTTCCTCGCGATCGGCCTGCGCCTGGCCCAGGTGGCGCTGCTGTCGAAGCCGGATGCGGCATTGACCCATCTGGTCCAGCCGCCTGCCGTGAAATCGACGGAATATGGCCGCGTCGACATCGTCGACCGCAACGGCGTCGTGCTGGCGACGACCTTGGATAGCCCGTCGCTCTTCGCCGACCCGCGCAAGATCACCGATCCGGCCGACGCCGCGCGTAAGATCGCGCATGCGCTGCCCGGCACCAGCGAGGCCGAGCTGAAGGCCAAGCTCGCCTCGGAAAAGAGCTTCGTCTGGCTCTACCGGCATCTCACGCCGACTCAGCAATATGCGGTCAATTCCCTGGGCATTCCCGGCGTCGATTTCGAGCGCGAAGAGCGGCGGATCTATCCGCAGGGGCCGCTGGCGGCCCATGTCGTCGGCTATTCCGGACTCGACAACAAGGGGCTGGCCGGCATCGAACGCTCCTTCGACGCGGCGCTCGAGGACGAGCGCGAGCCGCTGCAGCTCTCGATCGACATCCGCCTGCAGGAGATCCTGCGCCAGGAGATGCAGAAGACGGTCGCGGATTTCTCCGCGATCGGCGCCACCGGCATCGTCATGGACGTCCGTTCGGGCGAGATCCTCTCGCTGGTCTCGCTGCCCGACTTCGATCCCAATGATCTGAATACGGCCGTACCCGAAACGATTTTCAACCGGGCCACGCTCGGCGTGTACGAAATGGGCTCCGTGTTCAAGATCTTCAATACCGCGTTGGCGCTCAACAGTCACAAATCGACCTTGACGTCGATTTATGACACGCGCCCGATCACCATCGGCCGCTTTACCATCCATGATTATCACCCATTCAATCGGCCGGCTTCGGTGACCGAGATTTTCATGGAATCCTCCAATATCGGCTCGGCCCGGATGGTCATGGAAAACGGGCCGGAGGTGCAGCGGACCTTCCTCGACAGTCTGGGGTTGCTGCACTCGCCGGCGATCGAAATTCCGGAAATCGGCGCGCCGGAAGTGCCGCATCCGTGGCGCGACATCAACGCCATGACCATCGCCTACGGCCACGGCTTGGCGGTCAGCCCGATCCAGACGGCGATCGCCGCATCCGCAATCGTCGATGGCGGCATCCTGCGCCCGGCGACGCTGATCAAGCACGCCGAGGGCTATGTCCCGGCCGGCACGCGCGTCATCTCCGAAGAGACCTCATCGGAGATGCGCAAGCTCATGCGGCTGGTCGTGACAGAAGGCACCGGCAAGCAGGCCGAAGTGCCGGGCTATCTGATCGGCGGCAAGACCGGCACCGCCGACAAGGTCTCGGCCCATGGCGGCTATGCCAAGAAGTCTCTGCTGTCGTCCTTCATCGGCGTCTTCCCGATCAACGACCCGCAATACATGGTCTATGTCATCATCGACGAACCGCACGGCACCAAGAAGTCCTACGGCTTCGCCACGGCAGGCTGGACCGCGGCGCCCGCGGTCGCGCGCATCGTCGCCCGAATGGCGCCATTATTCGGCATCAAACCGATCGAAGAAACGCCCGAAATCCATCGCGCGATCACCATCGACCTTCCCGGGGCGAGCAGGCAAGTTGCGGAAATTGATTGACCTTTTCGAGTCTTCCGCGGCGCCGGGAACGGCGCCGTCGAATTTTTCCGACCTCGAGATTTCGGGCATTACCGCCGATTCGCGCCAGATCCGGCCGGGCGCCCTGTTCGTCGCGCTCGCCGGCACCAAGGCCGACGGGCGCAGCTTCGTCGCGGATGCCGTCGCGCGCGGCGCCGCGGCCGTGCTGACCGACCCCGAATCGGCCGCCGCGCTCGGACCGAATTGCGCCGTGCCGGTCCTGGGCGACATCAATCCGCGCCGCCGCCTGGCGCTCATCGCCGCGCGCTTTCATGACGGGCAGCCCGAGATCGTGGCGGCCGTCACCGGCACCAACGGCAAGACCTCGACCGCCTCCTTCACGCGCCAGCTCTGGGCCGCCGCCGGGCATCGCGCCGCCGCGATCGGCACGCTCGGCGTCGAAGGGCCGGATAGCGACCTGCCGGGCAGCATGACCACGCCCGATCCCGTAGCGCTGCACCGCATCCTGGCCGATCTCAAGCGCGCGCATGTCGATCACGCGGTCATGGAGGCATCGTCGCACGGGCTCGACCAGTATCGGCTCGACGGCGTGCGCATTACCGCCGCCGCCTTCACCAATCTGACGCAGGACCATCTGGATTATCACCGCACGATGGCGGCGTATTTCGCGGCCAAGCTGCGGCTGTTCGAGCAGGTGCTGGCGCCCGGCGGCGTGGCGGTGCTGAATGCCGATATTCCGGAATTCCCGGCGCTCGCCGAAGCCGCCCGGCATGCCGGCCATCCGGTACTCGATTTCGGGGCGGCAGCGCAGACGCTGCGCCTGATCGCGCGCCAAGCCGATGCCGCCGGCCAGATCCTCGACCTTGACGTACTCGGCCGCCGGCGCCAGGTACGGCTGCCGCTGGTCGGCGGCTTCCAGGCGATGAATGCGCTGGCCGCGCTCGGCCTCGCCATCGCCACCGATATCGCGCCCGACCGCGCCCTCGACGCCTTGGCCGGCCTCACCGTCGTGCGCGGCCGGGTCGAAAAAGTTGCCGAGCTTTCGAACGGTGCGGCGGTCTTCGTCGATTACGCGCACACGCCGGACGGACTCGACAAGGTGCTGACGGCGCTCCGCCCGCATGCGGCCAACCGCCTCGTCTGCGTGTTCGGCGCGGGCGGCGACCGCGACCCGACCAAGCGGCCGCTGATGGGCGAGATCGTCCGGCACCTCGCCGATCTGGCCATCGTCACCGACGACAATCCGCGCAGCGAGGACCCGGCGGCGATCCGCGCCGCCATCCGCGCCGCCTGTCCCGACGCGCTCGACATCGGCGATCGCGCCTGCGCGATCGAGACCGCGATGCGCGGGCTCGTATCCGGCGACGTGCTGGTCGTCGCCGGTAAAGGCCATGAGCAGGGCCAGACGATCGCCGGCATCGTCCATCCCTTCGACGACGCGGCTGTCGCCCGCACCGTCGCCGCCCGGATCGAGGGGGCGTCGTGAACGGCGCCTCCGCCCCGCTCTGGACGCCCGAAGAGCTGGTCGCGGCGGTCCAGGGCTCGGCCGCAACGCCGCTCCCGCACGCAGCCACGGGGGTCTCGATCGACAGCCGCAGCCTCGCGCCCGGCGATCTGTTCGTGGCGCTGGTCGGACCGAATGCCGACGGCCATGCCTATGTCGCGGGCGCGCTGAAGTCCGGCGCCGCGGCGGCGCTGGTCGCCCGCCGGCCCGAAGATGTCGCCGCGGATGCGCCGCTGATCCTGGTCGACGACACGCAGGCGGCGCTGGAGCGGCTCGGCCGGGCGGGGCGCGCGCGGTGCCAAGCCCGCATCGCCGCGATCACCGGCAGTGTCGGCAAGACCGGCACCAAGGAGATGCTGGCCTTCGTCCTGGCCGAGCAGGCGCCGACGCATCGCTCGGCCGCCAGCTACAACAATCAATGGGGCGTGCCGCTCAGCCTGGCGCGGATGCCGCGTGACGTTCGCTACGGCGTGTTCGAACTGGGGATGAACCATGCGGGCGAGATCGCGGCGCTGACGGTCCAGGTCCGGCCGCATGTCGCGCTGGTCACGACGGTCGAAGCGGCGCATCTCGAATTCTTCAGCGGCATCGAGGCGATCGCCGACGCCAAGGCGGAGATCTTCCTTGGCGTCGAGCCCGGCGGCGCAGCCGTTCTGAACGGCGACAATCCGATGCATGACCGGCTCGCCGCGGCTGCGCGGGCCGCCGGGATTGCGCGGGTGCTGAGCTTCGGCGCCGGCGCCGGCTCGGATCTCCGCCTGGTCGCGGCGCAGATTGCCGCCGAGCAGAGCGAGGTCGAGGCCGAGATCCTCGGTGCGAGACTGACCTATCGGCTTGGCCAGCCGGGCCGGCACCTGGTGATGAACAGCCTGGGCGTGCTCGGTGCCGCGGCGCTGCTCGGCGCCGATCCGGCGCAGGCAGCCGAGGCGCTGAGCCGGTTGCCGGGCCTGGCCGGACGCGGGCAGCGGCAGGCGATCCCCGTCGGCGCCGGCGCCGCAGTGCTGATCGATGAAAGCTACAATGCGAGCCCGGCTTCCATGCGCGCCGCCTTCGCCGTGCTGGGTGCCGCTGCCGGGCGGCGCATCGCGGTCTTGGGCGATATGCGCGAACTGGGCGAACGCGGCCCGGCGCTCCATGCCGATCTGGCCGACCTGCTTGTCGCGGCCGGTATCGACCTGGTCTTCACCGCCGGCCCGCTGATGCGCCACCTGCACGACGCGCTGCCGGCGGCTTTGCAAGGCGCCTGGCGACCCGGTGCCGCCGGGCTGCTGCAGCCGCTGATCGACGCGCTCCAGCCCGGCGACACCATCACCGTCAAGGGCTCGCTCGGCAGCCGGATGGCCGATATCGTGAAACCATTGCTGGCCGGCGCCGCCGGGCCCGTGTCCTAGAGAGCCTACATGCTGAATCTTCTGGCCCTGCTCAGCGACCAGTTCCAGCCGTTCAACCTGTTCCGGTACTTGACCTTCCGGACCGGCGGCGCGCTCATGACCGCGCTCGTCTTCAGTTTCGTGCTGGGCCCGCATCTGATCGCCTGGCTGAAGAAGAAGCAGGGCGAAGGCCAGCCGATTCGGCTCGACGGGCCGGAAGGCCATCTGCTCCGAAAAAAGGGCACGCCCACCATGGGCGGCTTCCTGATCCTGAGCGCGCTGATCGGCTCAACCCTGCTCTGGGCCGAACTGAACAACGCCTTTGTGTGGATCGTGCTGCTGGTCACCGCGGGCTTCGGCGTGGTCGGTTTCTTCGACGATTACCGCAAGCTGACCAAGCGTTCCTCCTCGGGTCTCTCCGGGCGGCGCAAGCTGCTGGTCGAAATCCTGATCGCCGCCATCGCCTGCGTCGTCATCGTGCTGGTCACCGAGAACCAATACGGCACCCTGTTCACCGTGCCGTTCCTGAAGACCGTGGTGTTCGATCTTGGCTGGTTCATCGTGCCGGTCGCGGTGTTCGTCGTGGTCGGCGCGTCGAACGCGGTCAACCTGACCGACGGGCTCGACGGGCTGGCGATCGTGCCGTCGATGATCGCGGCGGCGTCCTTCGGCTTGATCGCCTATCTGACCGGCAATCTCGTCTTCGCCAATTACCTGCAGATCCATCACGTGCCCGGTACCGGCGAGCTCGCCGTGTTCTGCGGCGCGCTGGTCGGCGCCGGGCTGGGTTTCCTCTGGTTCAACGCGCCGCCGGCCATGGTGTTCATGGGCGATACCGGCTCGCTGGCGATCGGCGCTGCCCTCGGCACGATCAGCGTCATCACCAAGAACGAGATCGTGCTCGCGATCATCGGCGGCGTCTTCGTGGCCGAGACCGTGTCGGTGATCGTGCAGGTCGCGAGCTTCAAGCTGACCGGCAAGCGCGTCTTCCGCATGGCGCCCGTGCACCACCATTTCGAGAAGAAGGGTTGGCAGGAACCGACCATCGTCATCCGCTTCTGGATCATCGCCGTGATCCTTGCGATCATCGGCCTTTCAACTCTGAAGCTAAGATGATCCCGCTCCCGCTTTTCCATAACCGCACGGTCGCCGTGCTGGGCCTGGCCCGCTCGGGCCTGGCGTCCGCGCAGGCGCTGGCCCGGTCCGGCGCCCGCGTGCTGGCCTGGGACGACGATGCCGGCGCCTGCCACGAAGCATCCAAGGCCGGCGTGACGCTCGCCGATCTCGCCACCGCCGATCCGGCCGGCTGGGACGCGCTGGTCATGAGTCCCGGCATTCCGCTGACCCATCCGGCACCGCACCCGATCGCGGCGCGCGCGCTGGCCGCGGGCGTCCCGGTGATCGGCGATATCGAATTGCTGTGGACAGCCGGCACCGGCGCCCGCTTCGTCGGCATCACCGGCACCAACGGCAAATCGACCACGACGGCGCTGATCGGCCATCTTCTGGAGCAGGCGAAGCGGCCGGTCGCGGTCGGCGGCAATCTGGGCTACCCGGTGCTCGGGCTGCCGACGCTCGGCGCCGACGGCACTTATGTGATCGAGATGAGTTCCTATCAGCTCGATCTCATCGCCAAGACGCGCTTCGAGGTCGCGATCCTGCTCAACGTGACGCCGGATCATCTCGACCGGCATGGCGACATGGCCGGCTATGTCGCGGCCAAGAAGCGCATCTTCATGAACCAGCAGAAGGGCGACACGGCGATCATCGGCGTCGACGACGATTGGGGCCGGACGGTCGCTGACGAAGTGGCGCGTGGACCGGCGCGGGTGATCCGGATCTCCACCGAGCGCGAGATCGCCGGGGGCGTCTATGTGCTTGGAAGAAACCAGCCAGTGGGGCGGGCGTCCCGCCCGCCGGCGGGCGGGACGCCCGCCCCACTCGCCGGCGCGGAACTCGATGGCCGGCTGATCGATGACACTGAAGGTCGGGCAGAAGCCGTCGTCGATCTCGGTGGCATCGCCGCCTTGCCGGGCGCCCATAATTGGCAGAACGCCGCCGCCGCCTACGCCGCCGCCCGGGCCTGCGGCCTCGGCACGGAAGAGATCGTCGCCGGGCTCAAGAGCTTCGCCGGGCTCGCGCATCGCCAGGAACTGGTCGCGACCTTGGGCCGGGTCCGCTTCATCAACGATTCCAAGGCGACCAACGCCGACGCTGCGGCCAAGGCGCTGGGCTGTTACGACGCCATCCATTGGATCGCCGGCGGCGTGCCGAAGGCCGGCGGCATCGCGCCGCTCGCCCCCTTCTTCCCACGCATCCGGCACGCCTATCTGATCGGTACGGCAGCGCCGCAATTCCAGGAGACCTTGGGCGCCGCCGTGCCCTCGACGCTGTGCGGCGACCTGGCCCATGCCGTGCGCGCCGCCGCCGCCGCCGCCAAGGACGATGCGGCCGCTGCACCGGTCGTGCTGCTGTCGCCGGCCTGCGCCTCCTTCGACCAATACCGCAACTTCGAGCTTCGAGGCGACGCGTTCCGGGCGATCGTGCACGGCCTCGCGGCGGAGGCTTCAGCATGAACCTGGCCCGGACCGATCAGAGCGTCATCGGCAGATGGTGGTGGACGGTCGACCGCCTGACCATCTTCGCGCTCGCGGCGCTCAGTGTCTTCGGCTGCGTCATGGCGCTGGCCGCGAGCCCGGCCGTGGCCGAGCGGATCGGCGCCGACAGCTTCCATTTCGTGCGCCATCAGCTCGCCTTGATGCCGATCGCGCTCGCCGTCATGTTCGCGCTGTCGCTGCAATCGCCGCGCATGGTCCGGCGCATCGCCGCGATCGGGCTGGTGCTGTCGATCCTGGCACTGATCGCGACCTTCTTCGTCGGCGTCGACATCAAGGGCGCCCGGCGCTGGATCAGCGTCGCCGGGCTTTCGGTGCAGCCCTCGGAATTCGTCAAACCCTGCTTTGCCATCATCTGCGCCTGGCTGTTTGCCGAGCAGAAGAACCCGGATTCGCGGATTCCGGGCAACATCGTGGCGCTGCTGCTGTACGGCGCCGTCATGACCCTGCTGCTGCTACAGCCGGATCTGGGCCAGGCAGTGCTGGTGACGGCAATCTGGTTCGTCGAATTCTACCTTGCCGGCCTGCCGATCCTGCTGGTCGGCCTCACCGGCGCCGCCGCCGCCGCCGGGCTGGTCGGCGCCTATTATGTCTTCCCGCATGTGCAGAGCCGCATCGACCGTTTCCTCGATCCCAATGCCGGCGATCACTACCAGGTCACGCGCTCCCTCGAAGCCTTCGCCAATGGCGGGCTCTGGGGCGTCGGCCCGGGCGAAGGCACGGTGAAGGACTATCTGCCCGACGCCCATGCCGATTTCGTCTTCGCCGTGGCCGGCGAGGAATTCGGCCTCGTCGCCTGCCTGCTGATCGTCCTCGTCTTCGCCTTCATCGTGCTGCGCGGCTTCGCGCGCCTGCTGACCGAGCGCAACCTCTATGTCGTGCTCGCCGGCGCCGGCCTCCTGGTACAGTTCGGGCTGCAGGCGGTGATCAACATGTCGTCCAGCCTGCGCCTGATGCCGACCAAGGGCATGACCCTGCCCTTCCTCAGCTATGGCGGCTCGTCGCTGATCGCGCTCGGGCTCGGCATGGGCATGGTGCTCGCGATGACGCGGCGGCGCTTCGGCGCGGGAGATCCGGCATGACGGTCGCGGCCGATCCGCCGAACAATCCGATCGTGCTGGCGGCCGGCGGCACCGGCGGCCATCTGTTCCCGGCCGAAGCGCTGGCGCGCGAGCTGCTGCGCCGCGGCCGGGCGGTGGCGCTCGTCACCGATCGGCGCGGCCACGAATTCCCGGTCGCCGGCGTGCCGACCTATCGCATAATGACGGGGCGCCTCGGCGGCGGCCCGATCAGCAAGCTGATCGGGCTGACCCGCCTCGGCATCGGCGTTTTGACCGCCGGGCAATTGCTGCGGCGCCTGGTGCCCGACGGCGTCGTGGGCTTCGGCGGGTATCCGTCGGCCCCGACGATGCTGGCCGCGGCGCGCATGGGCTTGCCGACCGTCATCCATGAGCAGAACGCCGTGCTTGGCCGGACCAACAAGATGCTGGCCGCCCGCGTCTCGCGCATCGCCACCTGTTTCGAGACCGTCGAGGGCGTGACCGAGGCCGAACGCGCCAAGACCATGCGCACCGGCAATCCGGTCCGCGCCGAATTCCTGGCCGTGCGCGACCGCGGCTACGACCCGCCGCATCCGACCGGCCCGATTCGTCTCCTGGTGCTGGGCGGCAGCCAGGGTGCGCGCATCCTGTCGCAGGTCGTACCCGAGGCGCTCAAAATCCTGCCCAAGGCGCTCCAGGCGCGGCTCGACGTGTCGCAGCAGGTGCGGGCCGAGGACATGGCCGCGGTTCAGGCGGCCTATGCCGGCAGCGGCATCAAGGTCGAGCTGCAGCGTTTCTTCGCCGACGTCCCGCAACGCCTGGCGGCCGCGCATCTGCAGATCGGCCGGGCCGGCGGTTCGACCGTGGCGGAACTCACTGTTGCCGGCCGCCCGGCGATCCTGGTGCCCTTTGCCGCCGCGATCGCCGACGAGCAGACCGCCAATGCCCGCAACCTGGTCGCGCGCGGCGGCGCCTGGCTGCTGCCGGAGGCGGAGTTCACCCCGGCGATCCTGTCCGGCCAGCTCGAACGGATCCTCGCCCATCCGGCGGCACTGGCCCGCGCCGCCGCCGCCGCCTACCGCCTGGGCGAGCCGGACGCGACGACGCGCCTGGCCGATCTGGTCGAAACCGTCGTGCAGGAGCGCTGGCGATGAGAGCGCTGCCGCTCAGCATCGGGACCATCCATTTCGTCGGCATCGGCGGCATCGGCATGTCCGGCATCGCCGAGATCCTGCACAATCTCGGCTATTCGGTGCAGGGCAGCGACGCCGCCGACAGCGCCAATGTCCAGCGGCTGCAACAGCTCGGCATTCCGGTCACGATCGGCCAGGCGGCCGAAAACCTGGGCTCTGCGCAGGTCGTCGTCGTGTCCTCGGCGATCCGTCCCGACAATCCGGAGCTGGTCACCGCCCGCCAGCGCCTGCTGCCGGTGGTGCGCCGGGCCGAAATGCTGGGCGAGCTGATGCGGCTGAAATGGTCGATCGCCGTGGCCGGCACGCATGGCAAGACGACGACCACTTCGATGATCGCCGCGGTGCTGGAAGCCGCGGCGCTCGACCCGACCGTGATCAATGGCGGCATCATCAACGCCTACGGCACCAATGCAAGGCTGGGCGCCGGCGACTGGATGGTGGTCGAGGCCGACGAGAGCGACGGCACCTTCATCCGCCTGCCCGCGACCATCGGCATCGTCACCAACATCGATCCGGAACACCTCGATTTCTACAAGAATTTCGAGGCGATCCAGGCCGCCTTCGATACCTTCGTGACGAATATTCCGTTCTACGGCTTCGCCGCCTTGTGCATCGATCACCCGGCCGTGCAGGGCATGATCCCGCGCGTCGCCGACCGGCGCATCGTGACCTACGGCCTTTCGCCGCAAGCCGATGTCCGCGCCGACAATATCGTCACCAGCACCAGCGGTGCGCGCTACGACGTCGTGCTGACCGATCGTTTCGCCGATACCTCGCGCGTGATCGAAGGCGTCGCCCTGCCGATGTTCGGACTGCACAATGTGCAGAACTCGCTGGCGGCGATCGCGGTCGGCGTCGAGATGGGCATCGACGACGCGACACTGAAGGCCGCCTTCGCCGGGTTCCGCGGCGTCAAGCGGCGCTTCACCAAGACCGGCGAATCGGGCGGCGTTTCGGTGATCGACGATTACGGCCACCACCCGGTCGAGATCGCCGCGGTCCTGCGCGCCGCGCGCCAGGCGGCCGAAGGCAATGTCATCGCCGTGGTCCAGCCGCATCGCTATTCGCGTCTGGCCAGCCTGTTCGACGATTTCTGCCGCTGCATGAACGACGCCGATACGGTGATCGTCGCCGATGTCTACGCCGCCGGCGAAGCGCCGATCGCGGGTATCGACCGCGACGCGCTGGTCGAAGGGCTGCTGACCCGCGGTCACCGCCGCGTCCTGCCCTTGGCAGCACCGGGCGAGCTGGCGGCGCTGATCCGCGATCAGGCCAAGCCGGGCGACCTCGTCGTCTGCCTCGGCGCCGGATCGATCACGAACTGGGCCAATGCGCTGCCGGGGGAACTCGACCGTCTCGCGGCGGAGGTGACGCGATGATGCTCGCCGAGCGACCGTCCAGCCTGCTCGACCGCCTGCCGCCGGTGCGCGGCCGGCTGACTGCGGCGGCTCCGCTGGCGCCGGTCACCTGGTTCCGCGTCGGCGGTCCGGCCGAGATCCTGTTCCGCCCGGCCGATCCGGCCGATCTCGCCGATTTCCTGGCCGCGAAACCCGCGGACGTGCCGGTCACGGTAATCGGCGTCGCCTCCAATCTGCTGGTGCGCGACGGCGGCGTGCCCGGTGTCGTGATCCGGCTCGGCCGCGCCTTCGCCGAAATCGCCGTCGGCACCGATGCCTGCGCTGCCGGCGCCGGCGCGCTCGACGGCAATGTCGCGCTGACGGTGGCGCAGGCCGGGCTCGGCGGTCTCGAATTCCTGTCCGGCATTCCGGGGACGATCGGCGGCGCCCTGCGCATGAATGCCGGCGCCTATGGCAAGGAAATCAAGGACGTGCTGATCGCCGCCACGGCGATCGACGGGCGCGGCCACCGCTTCGATCTCGACCCTTACGAACTCAGCCTGTCCTACCGGCATTGCGGCGCGCCGGCAGACTGGATCTTTCTCAGCGCCACCCTGCGCGGCACGCCCGACAAGCCGGAGGCCGTCGCCGCGCGCATCCAGGTGATCCAGGAGCGGCGCCACGCGACGCAGCCGGTGCGCAGCCGGACCGGCGGCTCTACGTTCGCCAACCCGCCGGGCGAGCGCGCCTGGGAGCTGATCGACCGCGCCGGCTGCCGGGGTCTCCGGCTGGGCGGCGCCATGGTGTCGGAACTGCACACGAATTTCCTGATCAACACCGGCGACGCGACCGCCGCCGATCTCGAAAACCTGGGCGAGGAGGTGCGGCGCCGCGTCTTCGAGCAATCGGGCATCCGCCTCGAATGGGAGATCAAGCGCATCGGCGTGGCCGCACCGGGCGGAGGGGCCTCATGAAGCGCATCGCCGTGCTCATGGGCGGCTGGTCGGCCGAACGCGAAGTCTCGCTGTCGAGCGGGCGCGGCGTCGCCGAGGCGCTGCGCGGGCGCGGCTACGATGTCGTCGAGATCGATCCGCCGCGCGACGTCCCGGCGCTGGTCGCCGCTCTGACGCCGAAGCCGGACGTCGTCTTCAACGCGCTGCACGGGCGCGGCGGCGAGGACGGCCATGTCCAGGCCATCCTCGACCTGCTCGGTATTCCCTATACCCATTCCGGCCTGCTCGCCTCGGCGCTCGCCATGGACAAGCATCTGGCCAAAGCGGTGTTTCGCGCCGCCGGCCTGCCGGTCGCGGACGGCCGGATCGCGAACCGCGACGAGATCGTCGCGGGCGCCGTGTACCCTGCGCCCTATGTCGTGAAGCCGATCAATGAAGGCTCGTCGGTCGGGGTGATCATCGTCCGCCCGGGCGAAAACCGCAGCATCGCCCATCACGAGATCCAGGAGCGCATGCTGGTCGAGCGCTTCATCCCCGGCCGCGAACTCACCGTCGCCGTCATGGGCGACCGGGCGCTCGGGGTGATCGAGATCCTCGCCCAAGGCACCTGGTACGACTACGAGGCGAAATACGCGGCGGGCGGCTCGCAGCACGTCATCCCGGCTGCGATCCACCCGCAAGCCTATGAACGCGCCATGGCGATCGCGCTCGAAGCCCACGGCGCGCTCGGCTGCCGCGGCATCACCCGCGCCGATCTGCGCTACGACGACACGCAAGGCGAGCCCGGCCAACTCTACCTCCTCGAAATCAACACCCAGCCCGGCATGACGCCGACCTCCCTGGTGCCGGATGCCGGGCGGCATTTCGGCATTTCCTACGCCGATCTCGTCACCTGGATGGTGGAGAACGCGACATGCGACGCGTGAAACCGGCCAAGAACCTCGACAGCGCCCGCCTGCTGCTGCTGCGCCGGCGCATTCTGCGCTACCTGCCGCGCCGCCCGGTCCGGGTGTTCGCCGCCATCGCCGGGCTGATCCTCCTGGGCGTGACGATCGCCGGGGTGGCCGATCTGTTCGACCACGGCACGCGGCTCAGCGGCACCGCCCTCGCGGCGACCGGCAGCCTGGGTTTCACGGTCCAGGATGTCGAAGTCGAAGGCCGTTCGGTGACGCCGCGCGACGACATCATGAAGGCGATCGACGCCGCCCGCGGCACGCCGATCCTCGGCCTCAGCCCGGCCAGGATCAAGCAGCAGCTCGAAAGCCTGCCCTGGATCCGCACCGCCGCGGTCGAGCGCCATCTGCCCGACACGCTGTTCGTTCGGCTGACCGAGCGGCAGCCGCTGGCGCTCTGGCAGCACCAGGGCAAGATGGCGCTCATCGACCATGACGGCGTATCCGTGACCGGCGATCATCTGGAGCGCTACTCGAACCTGCTGCTCGTGGTCGGCGACGATGCGCCGAAGAACGCCGAGGCGCTGATCAAGGTGCTGGAGACCCAGCCGGAGCTGATGCGCCGCATCAGCGCCGCGATCCGCGTCGGCGGTCGGCGCTGGAATCTGCAGCTCGACAATGCCATCACGGTGGAATTGCCGGAAACCAATGTCGCCGATGCCTGGACGCATCTGGCCCAGATCGATCACGAGCACGCGGTGCTGGCGCGCGACATCGAGCAGATCGACATGCGCCTGGCCGACCGGGTCGTGGTGCGCACCGTGCCCGAGCCGCCGAAACCGGCGGCGACGCAGAAGCACAGCCGCACGGCGGCCAAGACATGAGCAAGCCAGGGCTGCGCGGAGCGTTGATCACCGCGATCGATATCGGCACCACCAAGGTGTGCTGCTTCATCGCCCGGCGCGACCCCACCGGGCCGCGCATTCTCGGCATCGGCCATCAGGCATCGCGCGGCGTGCGCAACGGCCAGATCGTCGATCTGGAAGCGGCCGCCACCTCGATGCTGAACGCGGTGCATGCTGCCGAGCAGATGGCCGGCGAATCGATTTCCGAGGTCATCCTCAACCTGTCGGGCGGGTTTCCGGCCTCGCGCATCGTCCCGGTCGAGATGGCGCTCAGCGGCCGCGAGATCGGCGATGCCGAGATGAAGCGCATCCTGAACCAGGGCCACGCCTATCGCGAGGCGGCCGACCGCCAGATCATCCATTCGGTGCCGGTCGGGTTCTCGATCGACGGCAGCCGCGGCATCCGCGATCCGCGCGGCATGGTCGGCGACACGCTGGGCGTCAACATGCATATCGTGTCGGCGAGCTGTGCCGCCGTGCGCAACGCCATCACCGCCTGCGGGCGCTGCCATCTGGAAGTCGTCGGCATGGTCGTCTCGCCCTATGCCGCCGGGCTCTCGGCCCTGGTCGAGGACGAGATGCAGCTGGGCGCCACCGTGATCGACATGGGCGGCGGCACGACCACGATCGGCGTATTCTACGACGGCGCCATCGTCTATGCCGATACCGTGCCCTTGGGCGGCGTGCGCGTTACCAACGACATTGCGCGCGGCCTCTCGACGCCGATCGCCCATGCCGAGCGGCTGAAGACCCTGTTCGGCAGCGCCATACCCTCGCCTTCCGACGAACGCGAGACGATCTCCGTACCGCTGGTCGGCGAGGACGATGACGGGCCGCCGAACCAGGTGCCGAAATCGCATCTGATCGGCATCATCTCGCCGCGCCTCGAAGAGACCTTCGAAGCGGTGCGCGACCGGCTCGAAGCCTCGGGCTTCGACAAGCTGGCCGGGCGCCAGGTCGTGCTGACCGGCGGCGCCAGCCAATTGCCGGGGACCCGCGAACTGGCCGGCATGATCCTCGACAAGCAGGTGCGGATCGGCCGGCCGATGCGCGTCGCCGGTCTGGCCGAGGCGACCGGCGGCCCGGCCTTCGCCACGACGATCGGCCTGCTGCATTTCGCGGCCTCGGAGCGCACGGAGTCGCGGAGCCGCGATTTCAACCCGTCGGATATTCCCAAGACCATGCTCGGCCGCATCGGCCTGTGGCTGCGGGAGAATCTCTGATGGCCTCGCGTAAGGACTCGATTTCGACCCCGGATACACCGCATATTGTATCCGACCCTGGTCTTGTAATACCATATGCAGCGGACCATTCGCCGAGGCTGGCGTCTTTCGGCAGCCCGCTTCCAACCGACCCAGCCGCGCGCGACCGGCCTCCCCGGCCGCTCTGCCACCGGAGGACCCCATGACGATCAATCTCAGCATTCCTAAGGAATTCAACGATCTGAAGCCGCGCATCACGGTCGTGGGCGTCGGTGGCGCCGGCGGCAATGCGGTCAACAACATGATCCGCGCCAATCTGGTCGGCTGCGAATTCATCGCCTGCAATACCGACGCGCAGGCGTTGCAGCATTCCCTGGCCGATCGCCGAATCCAGCTGGGCCAGGGCACGACGCGCGGCCTCGGCGCCGGCTCCCGCCCCGAAGTCGGCCGCGCCGCCGCCGAAGAGGCGATGGAAGAGATCATGCAGCATCTGGCCGGGTCAAACATGGTGTTCATCACCGCCGGCATGGGCGGCGGCACCGGCACGGGCGCGGCACCGGTGATCGCCCGGTCGGCACGCGAGAACGGCATCCTGACCGTTGGTGTGGTCACCAAGCCGTTCCATTTCGAAGGCACGCATCGCATGCGCCTGGCCGAGTCGGGCATCGAAGAGCTGCAGAAATTCGTCGACACCCTGCTCATCATTCCGAACCAGAACCTGTTCCGGGTCGCCAACGAGCGCACGACCTTTGCCGAAGCGTTCAAGATGGCGGACGATGTGCTGCATGCCGGTGTACGTGGCGTGACCGATCTGATGGTGATGCCCGGCCTGATCAACCTCGATTTCGCCGATATCCGCGCGGTCATGAGCGAGATGGGCAAGGCGATGATGGGCACCGGCGAGGCGTCCGGCGACAAGCGCGCGCTCGACGCGGCCGAAGCCGCGATCTCCAACCCGCTGCTCGACGACGTGTCGATGAAGGGCGCGCGCGGCGTCCTGATCAACATCACCGGCGGCCCGGACATGACGCTCTTCGAAGTCGACGAAGCGGCCAACCGGATCCGCGAGGAAGTCGATCCCGAAGCCAACATCATCTTCGGCTCGACCTTCGACGACAAGCTCGAAGGCAAGATGCGGATTTCCGTGGTCGCCACCGGGATCGACGCCGAGGTCTCCCGCCAGGCCAATGCCGCCACCAACATGCTGCTGCCGAACGAGCGGCCGCGCCCGGCCCAGCTGCATGTCGTCGCCGCCACCCCGGCGCCGGCGCCGGAAATCGCGCCGCCTCCGGTTCCGGATGTCGCCCGCGCCGCCGAGGCGCCGGCCGTCGCCAATCTGACCCGCACGCCCTCGGCGCCCGATCCGCAGCCGGCGGAGGAGCCGCATCCGGCCTATATCCAGGGCAAGAGCTTCGTCGCCCCGCGCCCGGCCATGCCGCAATCGCGCACCGGCCAAGGCGCCGACGCCGAGCCGGAACCGCTTTCGGCACTGCGCGCGACCCGCGGCCGGGAGCCGATGGCCAAGCCAAAGGCGGCGGCGCCGAGCCTGTTCCAGCGCATCATCGGTACCGGCCGCAGTCAGCCGGCCCCCGCGCCGCAGCGGACGCAGCCAACCCTGGGCACGGCGCGGGCCCCGGCAATCCAGCCGGCCGCATCCCGCCAGCCCGGCGGCGGCAACCCGGCAGAACCCGGCGGCGCCGAAGAGGATTATCTCGACATACCGGCCTTCCTGCGCCGGCAGGCGAATTGATGGAATATCGACACCTCAATCGTCGTTAGACCGGCGGGGTGCGGCGTTGCTCGCCGCACCCGCGGTTATCAGAGGTTGAATTCCGCGCGGTGGGATTGGGCGCGCGCAGACGGGTTCGCATGGCTCCCTTGCGGCCACTAACCCCTTACCTCACGGGCTTTTCAGCAAACGCTGCGCTGCAATAATCGGTAACAAAGAGTGATTTGTCCGTGCGCGCCGAGATTGCTAACCCTGACCCGTGCCAGCCGCGCAAGTCATTTCTCGGGACCGATCCTCCATGTTCACGCCGGCCACTGCCCCGCAACGAACCTTGAAGGCGCCGATCCACTGCACGGGCATCGGCCTGCATAGCGGGGCCAGGGCGGCCCTGACCCTGCGCCCGGCGCCGGCCGACACCGGCATCCTGTTCCGCCGACTGGACGGCGAGGCCGGCCCGGTCGAAATCCCCGCCCATTGGTCGAACGCCGTCGAATCGGCGCTCTGCACGATGCTGACCGACGGCAGGAACACGACCATCCACACGATCGAGCATGTGATGTCGGCCTTGGCCGGCTGCTTCATCGACAATTGCGTGGTCGAGCTCGACGGCCCCGAAGTGCCGGTCATGGATGGTTCGGCAGCCCCCTTCGTGTTCCTCATCGAATGCGCCGGCATCGTCGAGCAGGCGGCACGGCGCCAGGCGATCAAGGTGCTGAAGCCGGTGCAGGTCGGCGACGACCGCGCCTGGGCCAGCCTCGAACCGGACGATCTGTTCTCGGTCGAATTCGAAATCGATTTCGCCAGCAAAGCGATCGGTCGCCAATGCGCGAGCTTCACCGTCGATCCTGAGTCGTACAAGCACGACATCGCCAAGGCGCGGACTTTCGGCTTCCTCAAGGACGCCGAGTCGCTGCGCGCCGCCGGGCGCGGCCTCGGCGGATCGCTCGACAATGTCGTGATGATCGACGGCGACCGCGTGATGAATGAAGAAGGGCTGCGCTACCGCGACGAATTCGTCCGGCACAAGGTGCTGGATGCGGTCGGCGACCTCTATCTCGCCGGCGGCCCGCTGCTCGCCCGGTTCCGCGGCATGCGGTCGAGCCATGCGCTCAGTCGCCGCCTGCTCGCGACCCTGTTCGCCGATGCCGACGCCTGGACCATGACGACAATGGGCGCGCCGGGTGCGGCTCTGGACTCCTGGCCGGAGCCGGCGCGCGCGCTCTCGGCCTGAGGTGAGGCGCGGTCGCGTCTCGCGCCCGCCGCCGCCTTGTGCTAAGAGAGCGCCTTCGTTTGCGGCGCTGAAAGCGGCTGCAACCCTTCCGGGCGGGAGCTTTCGGGATTGTCTGGTGACATGGTGATGGGACGTTTCGGCCGGGTCCTCGCCGGCCTGGCGCTGGCGGCAAGCCTGTCGCTCGCCGGCTGCGCCGACGACGACAAGAAGTTCAAGGACGAGACCGTCGAGGTCCTGTACAACGGCGCCGTCGACGCCATGGAAAAGGAAAGCTGGTCGCAGGCCGGCAAGCTGTTCGACGAGGTCGAGCGCCAGCACCCGTATTCGGTCTGGGCCACCAAGGCGCAGCTGATGCAGGCCTATGTCATGTACCAGGCCAATAAATACGACGAGGCGATCGCCGCGGCCGACCGGTTCATTGCCCTGCATCCGGGCAATCGCGACGCGTCCTATGCCTATTACATCAAGGCGATCTCCTATTACGAACAGATCGTCGATGTCGGCCGCGATCAGAAGAATACCGAAAATGCACTGAAGGCGCTGCAGGATGTCGCGACCCGCTTTCCCGACAGCAAATATGCCCGCGATTCGCGCCTGAAGATCGACCTGACGCGCGATCATCTGGCCGGCAAGGAGATGGAGATCGGCCGCTATTACGAGCGTTCCGGTCTCTATGTCGCCGCCATCAACCGGTTCCGCGTCGTGGTCAAGGACTACCAGACGACGACCCATGTGCCGGAGGCGCTGGCCAGGCTGGCCGAATGCTATACCGCCGTCGGATTGCCCGAAGAGGCGCAGAAGAACGCCGCCGTGCTCGGCTACAATTATCCGGAAAGCGAATGGTACAAGGACAGCTACGACCTGCTCAAAGGGGAGCGCGCGGCGCCGGAGGAAGAGCATAGCTGGATCGGCGCCGTCGTGAAATGGGCGAGCCCGTTCTGAGGCAGCGCCTGTCTTGAGGGACCCGGCAAACCGATAGCGGAGTGCGGGCCAGACCTTGTATGGTCCGCTCGTCCCGCTTTCCCCGAGTACGCGCCGCCGATGCTGCTCAGCCTGACGATCCGCGACGTGGTCCTGATCGATCGCCTCGATCTGACCTTCTCCTCGCATCTTTCGGTCCTGACCGGAGAGACCGGCGCCGGCAAATCGATTCTGCTCGATGCGCTGGGGCTGGCGCTGGGGGCCCGCGCCGAGAGCGGCCTCGTGCGCCAGGGTGCCGCCCAGGCCGTGGTCGCCGCCGAATTCGAGTTGGGCCCCGACCACGCCGCGCGCGCGCTCCTGGCCCAACAGGGCATCGCGGCCGAAGACACGCTGGTGCTGCGCCGCGTCGTCAATGCCGACGGCCGGTCGCGCGGCTTCGTCAACGACCAGCCGGCGAGCGTCGGCCTGCTGAAGCAGCTCGGCGATCTGCTGGTCGAGATTCAGGGCCAGTTCGAACAGCGCGGCCTGCTCGATCCCTCGACGCACCGGTTCCTCGTCGATGCCTTTGCCGCCGATCCCGGCGCGGTCGAGACGGTCGCGCGGTGCTGGCGCGTCTGGCGCGATGCCCGCACGGCGCGCGCCGAAGCCGAGGCGGCGATCACCAGGGCACGCGGCGAGGAGGAATGGCTGCGCCACGCCGTCAATGAACTCGACCGGCTGAAGCCGGAGCCGGGCGAGGAAAAGACGCTGGCGGAGCGGCGCGCGCGCCTGACCCATCGCGCCCAGGTCGCCGAGGCGATGGCGGCGGCCTGGAGCGATCTCGGCGGGGAGCGCGGCGGCGAACGCGCGCTCAATGCGGCGGCCCGGCAACTCGAAAAAGTGCGCGACAAGGCCGCCGGCCGGCTCGACGCCGCGATCGCGGCGCTCGAACGCGCCATCGTCGAGACCACCGAGGCCTCGGCCCTCCTCGATTCGGCGCGCCGGGCCGAGGAGAGCGACGACGATCGGCTGGACGCGGTCGAAGACCGGCTCTATGCGCTGCGCGCCGCGGCGCGCAAGCACGGCGTCGCCGTCGATGCGCTGGCCCAACTGCAGCACGACCTCGCGGCGAAGCTGGCCGCGATCGAGGATGGCGGCGCCGGCCTCGCCCGGCTGACCGCCGAAACGGAACGCGCCCGCACCGCCTATGTCGCCGCCGCCGCGGCCCTGAGCGAGCGCCGGCGCAAGGCGGCCGAGCGGCTCGACCGCGCCATGCAGGGGGAGCTGGCGCCGCTCAAACTCGACCGCGCCCGGTTCCGCACCCGGATCGAGCCGCTGCCCGAGGCGGAATGGGGCGCGGACGGCGTCGAGCGCCTGGCATTCGAAGTCGCGACCAATCCGGGGGCAGCGCCCGGACCGCTCGCCAAGATCGCCTCGGGCGGCGAACTCTCGCGTTTCCTGCTGGCGCTGAAGGTGGTCCTGGCGCGGGTCTCGAGCGTGCCGACCATCGTCTTCGACGAAGTGGATAGCGGCATCGGCGGCGCCGTCGCCGACGCAGTGGGCGAGCGCCTGGCCCGGCTCGGCCGCGAGCTGCAGGTGCTGGTCGTCACCCATTCGCCGCAAGTGGCCGCGCGCGGCGCCCAGCATTGGCGGGTCGCCAAGCGCCAGGGCGCCAAGGCGACCGTGACCCGCGTCGAGCCGCTCGACCCGGAAGCCCGGCGCGAAGAGATCGCCCGCATGCTGTCCGGTGCCACGATCACCGCCGAGGCGCGAGCAGCGGCGGAGAGCCTGCTGGCGGCCGGGGCGGATGGGATTACGTGATGGACGACATCCGCGCGTCGCGAGCGCGCCGACCCAGCCGGAGGTCCGAGAGCGCCCGCCGTTGATCTCTCCGGAACAACATGCCGCCACCGTTATTCCGTGCTGATCTCCCGCCCCAAGCCTCCGGCAAAGCCCTGAAACTCCAATATTTTTCGCTATATTCAGGCGTCCCCGCCCTTTGTTAGCGTGCCTCCGACCGTGCTGAAGCCGGCACGCACAGCGCGCAAAGGAGCCGACATGCTGGAGCGACGAAGCGTCATTCAGGGCCTCGCCGGCGCGCTGGCGGCGCCGCTGTTGCGAGCGCGCCCGGCCGGCGCCGCGGTGCCGCTGACCACAGGATTGCCCGCGGGCGAATACGAGACCGCGGCCCTCGAAGCCTTGCCCGGCAAGCGGCCGCTGATCAAGCTCTCCTACCGCCCGCCCAATTACGAGACGCCGCTCAGCTATTTCGGCGAGGCGCTGACCCCGAACGACGTGTTTTTCGTGCGCTATCACCTGGCCGGCATTCCGGAAGCGACCGATGCCGAGACCTGGAAGCTGGCGATCGCCGGAGAATGCGTGGAGAACCCGCTCACCCTCACCATCGCCGATCTCAGGAGCGGGTTCGAACCGGTCGAGATCGAGGCGGTCTGCCAATGTTCCGGCAACCGCCGCGGCCTCTCCGATCCGCATGTCCCCGGCGTGCAATGGGGCTTGGGCGCCATGGGCAATGCGCGCTGGCAGGGCGCCCGGCTCAAGGACATTCTGGCCAAGGCGGGCCTCAAAAAAGACGCGATCGAGATCGTCGTCAAGGGCGCCGACGCGCCGGTACTCGACACCACGCCGGGCTTCGTCAAGAGCCTGCCGGCCTGGCGGGCGCTCGACGAGAACACGATCGTCGCCTATGCGATGAACGGCTCGCCGCTGCCGCATTTCAACGGGGCGCCGGTGCGGCTGATCGTGCCCGGCTGGACCGCCACCTACTGGATGAAGCATCTGGTCTCGGTCGAGGCGGTCGCCAAGCCGTTCGACGGCTTCTGGATGAAGAGCGCCTACCGCATTCCGATCGGCAAGTTTCCGGTGGTGGACCGGTTCGTCAGCCAGGAGGCGCCGGGCGTGCCGACCACGCCGATCACGGAGATCGTCATCAATTCGCTGGTCCTCACCCCCGATCTGCACCAGCGCGCCGGCCTTCCGGTCGAGCTCGACGGCATCGCCTGGGACGCCGGCTACGGCATTGCGCGGGTCGAGATCTCGACCGATGGCGGCGCCGATTGGCAGCAGGCGACGCTCGACGAAGAGCGCAGCCGCTTCGGCTTCCGGCGCTGGCGCTACCGCTTCACGCCGCCGAAGCCGGGCAGCTATACGGTGCTGGCCAAGGCGTCGAACCATGCCGGGCAGACCCAGGCCGACCGGCTGATCTTCAACCCCGCCGGTTACCACAACAACGTGCCGCGGCCGTCCATGGTGATCGCCACATGACCCGCGCCATGCTCCTGACGGTCCCGGCGCTGCTGCTCGGCATCGCCGCCGCGCGGGCCGACGAGGCGCAGATCCATCTGAAGGATGCGCCCGGCCATGAAACGGTCGAAACCGTGTGCAGCGTATGCCACAGCCTCGACTACATCCGGATCAATGCGCCGTTCCTGACCGAACAGGGCTGGCAGGCGGAAGTCGGCAAGATGGTCAAAATCTTCGGCGCGCCGGCCACGCCCGAAGAGGCGCAGGCGATCTCGACCTATCTGGCCAAGAATTACGGCAAGCCGCCGGGCTGATCCTGGGGCCGGCCGCCATCCGGGACGTTGCGGTAATCTTGGACCCGATCGGGTATCGTAGCGTTCCGCGCGGCCGGAATTTCAGGGCAGGGTATCATGGCGAGGTTGGTCGGCCGGTTCCGGCATGTCAACAAGGGGCAGGTCATCGAGGAGGGACGGGAAATCGAGTTCCGGATCGAGATGAAATCGGGCGATCTGGTCACGGTGCAGATGACGCTCGCCGAGGTGCCGATCCTGGTGCGGTTTCTGGAGAACCTGGCGCTGAAGGCCACCGAGGAGTGAGGCCGATGCGGGATCGCGGCGCGGCCGAACCTTCCGGATGAGGGCTGGTTTGCCCAACCCGGTCTGACGCGTCCGGCCGCTCGATTGGGCGGCCGGCGACCGGCCCGCCCGCAATAACACTTCACCGGCAAGTCGGGCGGGCGTCCCGCCCGCCGGCGGGCAGGATGCCCGCCCCACTGGTCAATTTCTCGTAATATCAACGAGTTGGCACCCGATGCCGTGACGACAACGGGTTGTTTGACGATACGCGTCGTGGATTGCGGAAGCCCACACCCGCTCAGGGCGGGTCGCTGCCCGTTTCGGTGCCGGGGCTTTCGGGCTCGGCGTCCGGCGCGCGCGGTTCGGCTGCCGGAACCGGGAACCGTCTCGGCGGACAGCCGCAGATCGGGCAAACCGGCGCCGCAGAAATCTCCTCCGCCGCCTTGTAATCGTCGCCGTTCAGCCAGTCCTCGCCCTGCCAGCGATCCCAGTCGGGATCCAGCCCCAGATCGCGGAACAAGCGGGCGATCAGGATTTCGGCGGGCTTCTTCGCCAGATCCCAGTAGATATCGTTCTGGTCGAGGCGCAGTTTCAGGCGGCCGAGCAGATGGTCGCGCTCGCTCTTGTCGCCGGCTTCGGCGTGGATCGCCTCTTTGACGACGCGGTCGACGGTCCGGCGGGTAGTGTTGCGCCTTTGGCGCTCGGCCTCGACCGCTTGCTCGGCCGCGTCCTTGGCGGCGTCTTTGGCGCGCGCGGCGAAATCGGCGATCAGCTTCTCTTCGAGCATGTAGCTGAGGCGCACCGTGCGCGCGACCCGCTCGAAGGCGCGGCTCAGTTCGACGTCGCTCGCGCGGTCCGGTTCGGCCGCGATCCGCGCTTCGGCCGGGACCGCCGATGGCGCGCCCGCCGCCGCCTCGTCATGCGCCGCCGGCGCCGCACTCGCCTCGGCTTCGGCGGCCCGCGCCGCAGCCTCCCGATCCAGCCCCCGGGCGAAAGTCAAGCCGATTTCCGAGAGAAGCTTCAGCCCGGCCGAATAGCGCGCCAGCCGTTCTTCCTCCGTCTCCCGGGAACAGTGGGGACAGTGCGGCGGCTGGGTTGCGGTGGGGTTCGGGGGCGCGGTTGTCATGGACAAAAATAGAACATAAAACAGATTTATACTGCGTCTACGCCAAAACCCGGAAATTCTGTCTATCGATGATGTGAAAGGCGTCGGATACGACGTCCCTGATTCGGTCCCATTTGGCCGGCAGGGTATCGC
>Ga0181519_10000752_pt1 | contig 28859 bp, 26 predicted proteins | sample PEATcosm2014_Bin_26_FD_121102 | JGI IMG/M metagenome (GOLD analysis project Ga0181519, IMG submission 121102) | Peatland microbial communities from MTU Mesocosm Facility, Houghton, MI, USA - PEATcosm2014_Bin02_10_metaG | ecosystem: Environmental > Terrestrial > Soil > Wetlands > Peat | place...
AGCGCCTCAAGGCCTTGGAGCGCGAAGTCAAGGAGTTGCGCCGTGCCAACGAGATTCTCAAGGTCGCGAGCGCGTTTTTCGCCCAGGCGGAGCTCGACCGCCGTTTCAAGTCCTGAAGGCCTTTATCGATCAGCATCGCGACACCTTCGGGGTCGAGCCGATCTGCAAGGTCTTGCGGATTGCCCCGTCGGGTTACCGACGCCATGCTGCGCAGCTTCGTGATCCGTCGCGGCGCTCTGTTCGCGCAATCCGCGATGAACGTCTGCGGCCGGAGATCAAACGTGTGTGGCAGGCCAACATGCAGGTCTACGGCGCGGATAAAGTCTGGAAGCAGATGAACCGGGAGCGTATCGCGGTGGCGCGCTGCACGGTCGAACGGTTGATGAAGCAACTGGGTTTGCGCGGTGTGATGCGAGGCAAGCGTATTCGCACGACTGTTCCTGATGCCATAGCCCCGCGCCCGCTGGATCGGGTCAATCGCCAGTTCAAGGCGGCACGGCCGAACCAGCTCTGGGTTTCGGATTTCACCTACGTTTCGACGTGGCAGGGCTGGCTGTATGTGGCTTGCGTGATCGATGTGTTCGCTCGCCGTATCGTCGGCTGGCGAGTCAGCAGTTCGATGACCACGGACTTCGTTCTGGATGCACTCGAACAGGCGCTTTACGCGCGGCGCCCGGGCGACGACGGAACGTTGATACACCATTCGGACAGAGGGTCCCAATACGTCAGCATTCGCTACAGCGAACGGCTTGCCGAAGCGGGCATCGAACCGTCGGTCGGCAGCCGGGGCGACAGCTATGACAACGCCTTGGCGGAAACGATCAACGGCTTGTACAAGGCTGAACTGATTCATCGCCGCACCTGGAAAACGCGGGAATCCGTTGAACTGGCAACGCTGGAATGGGTGGCCTGGTTCAATCATCATCGACTGATGGAACCCCTCGGCTATATCCCGCCCGCTGAAGCTGAGGCAAACTACTATCGGCAACTTGAAACGGTTGCCGCTGAACCGGCATTAACTTAAACCAATCAGCCTCCACGATTCCCGGGGCGGTTCACCCCTCCGACATGCTTAAAGCATTAGAACCGATGCTGAATGCCCACCATGGTGCCCAGCTGATTTTGACCGGTAATTACGCTACCGCCGGCAGCCACTGGTACTGCCCCGGCTTGGCTGTTACCCACCCAACCTAAGGTTGCATAAGCTGCGGTTCGCTTCGACAGCGAATAGGTTGCTCGGCCGACCAACAGTGTCGCGTTCGACTTGGACTTCACTTGGTATCGGAGTGCCTGAAAATCAAGCGCGAGTGCAACCGTCGGCAGGTAGGTCACGCCAAGGAAGTAAATGTCCGAGCGCAGCGATGAGGCAGCGGCATCAAGATTGCGGTGAATCCAGCCACCACCAATCTTTCCCCACGGTAGCTTGTAATAGGCGTTCACGATGGCACGCGAGTCGGTGTACTCCGAGCTCGTCAGCGGCGCCGCCGCGCCAGTGTTGCCACGCATCTGGTCATACGAAGCCGTGATGCCGAAGTTCTGGTTGTCGTACCCGAGCAAACCCGTGTACTGCTTGCACGCCTGGTAGTTACCAGCGACTTGTCCCGGGCAACTCGTGCCAGCGGGGCCACCTGCCGTCGAGCTGTCGCGGCCAAAGCTGTATGTGGCGCCGACAGTGACACCGGAGAACGTCCCCATGTAACCGATGGCGTTGTCGCTACGTGCGTTGGCCAGGTACGAATCGAAGACTGCCATCGAGAAGATGGAAGGTCCCAGGACGTCACCATTGATGGTGGACCAGAACGTCATGTTGTTCTGGCGGCCGAGCAGCACCGTCCCCCAGGAGCTAGACAAACCAACGTTGGCCTGGCGACCGAACAGGCGCCCGCCGTAGTTCAAGCTCCCAGTGCCCGGCTGGAAGCCGTTTTCCAAGGTGAATACAGCCTTGAGCCCGTCACCGAGGTCTTCGACACCCTTGAGACCGAACCGCGAAGGCACTTCACCAGTCAGGGTCGGAAGGCCAACAAAGGTGCCCCCGCCGGCGGCGTGATTGTAGAAGGCCACCCCCGTATCGATAATGCCGTAGAGGGTCACGTTGCTTTGAGCGCTGACCGCTCCAGCTACGAGCATAAGCCCGGCCACTGCTGCGAATTTGAGTTTCAATTTGCGTCTCCAAATGATGTTCTTCTAGTAGTTACATCTCAGCTCTCGACGGAACCTTCTCCTGCAATCGCGTCGTTTTTTGGACGTGATTTTCCCCGCCGTGCAGCGCGTGGGCTGCACGGGTCCTGATGCGTTCGGGGAGAAAGGTTTGAGCGAAGACTAGGGGCCCTCGCCCAAGCCATTTAAAGCTTGAGAAGACGGGTCGCGTTCTGGAATGCGACCTTGGCACGCTCGGTCTCGGTCACGTTGGCCGTACTAATCCATCGCGATGCAATCTCGGTGCTTTCGTACGGATAGTCGACTGAGAACATCACCCGGTCGATGCCCAGCGTGTCAATGGTGCAGCGCAGTGCCGGGTCCGAGCAGACACCGGACGTGGTGATGTAGAAATTGTCGTTGACGTATTCGGATGGCTTCTTGGCAATCTTGTAGCGCTGATTGCTGATTGCGTACCGGCTATCCAGGCGCCAAGGCTGAATGGGCAGCGTCTCGCCCATGTGCCCCAGAATGATTTGTACCTTCGGGAAGCGGTCGAATACGCCGCTGAAGATGAGGCGCATCGCGTGGTTGCACGTTTCCACTGCCCAGCTCCACGTCGGGCCCCACAGCTCAGGGTGGTCCTTGTACATGGCCGGGTAGTCGAACGGATTGGCCGGATGGAGGTAAATCGGCACGTCGAGCGCCTGGACGCGCTCCCAGAAGACGTCGTAGCGACGGTCATCCAGGTAGACGCCGTTCGTCGCACCGTTAATCATTGCGCCTCGAAAGCCGAGTTGCTTCACGCAACGCTCGAGTTCGTCTGCAGCTGCCTTCGGGTCTTGCATGGCCAAGTGCGCGAAGCCGCCGTAGCGGTCCGGGCGCTTGTGCACTTCCTTGGCAAGCGAATCGTTGACCACGCGTTGGAGGCGAACGGCCTTCGCCGTATCCTTCTCCACCTGTAGGCCCGGGCCCGACAGCGACAGAACGGCGAAATCAATGCCGTTCTTATCCATCACATCCAGTCGCGAGGCGCCAAAGTCTTCGAGAATCGGAATCACCTTGTCGTACAGCTCGGGCTTGATGCACTCCTTGTTGCCGGCGAAGTACTCGATGAAATCCGGGTGCATGAAGTGCTCTTCGAGCGCAATCTTGCGCACCTTCTGCGGCAGGCCGACAGTCACGCCCTTCGTTTGCGCATCGGCATTTCGAACTCCGGTCACACCGAGACCGATGGCCGTGCCGATTGCGGACAGTTGCGAAACAAAGCGGCGGCGCGACGGAGCGCGATTGTCTTGCTCATTTGACATTGCTGGTCCTCACTGTTTTTTCAAGTTGTGTACGAATTTCGTGCGTTTCGGATACCGACTACCTAGCAGTTCAATCACTCGGCAATGCTGCCGCTCGAGTGTCCTGAGGCGTCGCTACAAGCGGCCGCCCAGCCATGACCACTGCGGCTGCCAGCAGGCTCGCGATGGAAAGCGCAGTGAAGGTTGCCTCTACGCCATTACCAAGGTTCTGAAGCAGGCCGATGACGAACGGGCCACAAATGCCGCCGACACGATTCACCGCAACCGCCACGCCAACTCCTGTGCTGCGTACATCCGAGTCGTAGGACATTGCGATGAAGTTGTTCAGCACCGACTGGGCGCCGAAGACGAAGAACCCTGAGGCCACGATAAGCAGCGGGAGAACCACGTCGCAGAGCGGCATCGACAGAGCGGCAATGGCCACGGCGGCTGCGAGATACCAGACAAACATGGTCTTTGTCCGGCCGGAATACTTGTCTGCGAACCAGCCGCTTGCCAAGCCGCCCACCAGGGAGGAGAGCATCATCGCAGAGCCGTAAATAAAGCTAGACTTAATTCCGTGCCCACTCTGGATGAGAACTGAGGGTAGCCAGGATGTGATGCCGTGGATGCAGAACAGGCTTAGCGCGCCCGAAACCCAGCAAACCAACGTGTTACGGATGTACCGGCGCTGAAACAGCGTTGCGAAGATGTTCTTGGCCTTGCTGGCTGACACGTACTCGAAGCTGGCGCCTTTGTAGAGCTCACTCCGGTCCGGACGAACACGGGCGAGAACCCGCGCCAACTCGACATTCCTGCCTTTGTTCCACAGAAAGACTACAGACTCGGGAAGCCAGATGTAGGCGGCAATGGCAACGAGAATCGACGCGGACCCGAAGTAGTAAATCGAACGCCACCCAAACGTCGGCGTGGCGAACACGCCAACGAGTGAAGCCATAACGCCACCAACGCAGAAGCCAATCAGGAATACCCAGATAGCGAACGTGTTCTCGAACTTCTTCGGTGCCCACTCGTTCACGTACGTGATGGTCAACGGAGTGACCATGCCCAGCGCGGTACCCAGGAGAATTCGGAAGACGAGAAAGCTCGTGAAGTCGTGAGCTGCTGCGGCAAGCAGAATGCTAGCGAAGCTAAGCGCGAACAGCGCAATCAGCATCGTGACGCGCCGGCCGAACTTATCTGAAATCCAGCCCTGGATGAGCGAGCCCAATGAGAGTCCGGCAATGCCGCTGGACAGCAACGTTCCGATTTGCGTCGGATGCAGACCCCACTCTTGTTTCAGGAACGGGGCGACGTAGGCAGCGTTGAACAGGTCGTACCCGTCGAAGAACATGACAAGCCCGACCAGCAGCCCAAACTTCCAGTGAAAAGCGCCAATCGGCGCTGTCTCGATTTCGCGACGAGGGGATACGGTGATGGACATGTTTTTGGCCCCGATTACAGCTCGATAATCGACTGCGGCGTGCGATGCAGGCACTCACTGGGCCCGTTGTCGCCGATGAGATAGTTGTCGCAAACGACAGCGAAGTTCTCTGCGGTCATCTTCCCCGGGTGAACGACAATGCTCATGCCGGGAAGGATTTTCATGTTCTCATCGAAGCGAATCAGTGGGCGCTCGACCATGTCGTAGCCCTGGCCGTGGCAGTGAAGGCGTCGCTCGGGGCGCATCCCTTTGGTCTCGACATACTCGTTGTAGGCGTCGAAGACTTCCTTACTGTCAGCACCGGGCTTCAGGAGAGACAATGTGTGACGTTGCGCGTCAATCATCAGGCTCAGGTCGTCTTGCATCTGCGCGCAAGCCTTGCCCAGCACGTAAGTTCTTGCGATTTCGGTGTAGTAGCCGCCCGGACCATTCACCTCCACGAGAAGCGTGAAGTTGTCACCTTTCTCGATACGACGTCCCTGGGCGGAGCGCCCACGAAACAGTGAGGCCTTGCCCACCGGGGCCGACGAGCCAAGGAAAATGCCCTGCTCGCTGCCGCGTTTTTGCGCGCAATACTGTGCGTAGGCTGTCACCTCGTAGTCGAACAGGCCGGGACGAATAAATTCGCGCACGTCGGCGATGACAGCGTCCTGGAGCAACGCAGTGCCCCGAATGAGCTCCTGTTCTTCGGCACTCTTTACCGCCTTCAGGAGGTCAATCTCTTCCGTGACATCCACACACGTCACGGATGGGATGCTGCTGAACAGGTACTTGGCGAACGAGTGATACATCGTCGCTTCACCAACAACGCCAATCGCGCGAACAGACCGGCTCTTCAGCTCCTTGGCGACCAGTTCCGCGTCGTACGTTGCGGTGTATCCCGCGCTCACGTAGCTCGGCGAGCCCACAACCGTGCCGATACCGCGGTTTTCAAAGTCGTCAGCCTCGGGGTGGTGCCGAGAACCGAAGGCACCTTGCTCGACGACAGTCATCTGCTCATCGCGAAAAAACAGCACCGTGCGCGGGTATGCGTTATGGGCCGGCACACCGGTGAACCAGCGCACATAGCCACCCAACCAGTCGTTCGAGTTCTGAAGTACAACAGCGTCGAGCTTCAGTTCGTTCATCAGATTGCGTACCAAACCCCAACGGCGCTCAAGCTCGCCTTGGGAAATTGCAGCGGGAATGCGGTCGTAATTCATGGCTGTTCTCCTGTCGCCTCAACGGCGGACATGATTGAGGAGGTCGCTAGGCGATGCACCAGCGACGAGTCGGCGAACGTTCTCCACCACAACGGCGGAGGCGCGGTGCGCGTAGTCATCGACGTTCGCGCCGACGTGAGGCGTAATGAGAAGGTTCGGGCAGTCCCAGAGCGGATTGCTAGCCGGCAGAGGCTCTTCGGCGAAGACGTCCAGCGCGGCGCCGGCAATGCGCCCCTCGTCAAGGCAAGATTTGAGCGCCACTTCGTCAAGCACTCCGCCTCGAGCAAGGTTGATGACGAAGGCCGTCGGCTGCATCGCGTTCAGCACCTCAGCACTCACGATGTTCCTGGTTGCGTCCGAAAGAGGAACAAGAATTACCAGGAAATCCAGGGCACTGGCTTCTGCGACGAGTTCATCGCGATACACAACCCGGTCAAACTCAGGGAAAGGGCGGTCCGTCGACGACGAGAAGCCGACGACCTTCATACCGAAGGCGTGCAGGCGCTCCGCGAGCGTAGTGGAAATCTGCCCGATGCCAAGAATCCCTACCGTCTTGCCCGACAAGCTGCCATGGCGATTTCGTTGCCAGATGCGCTCGGACTGCTGCTTCAGGAACGTGGGGAATCCTTTCTGCAGCGCGAGCATCTGCAACAACGCAAACTCCGACATCACCTCGCCGTGAATGCCTTTGACAGAAGTCAGTGCGATGTCCGACCTGGCTGCGGTCGCACGCTGTGCGGCATCCGTGCCCGTCGTCAGCGCTTGCACAAGCTTGAGTTGCTGTGCGCGACCAATAACTTCCGCAGTAATACGCGGGTCCAGGGCGACGAGTACAGTCGCACTGGACAGTGCGTCATGCGCCTCAGCCGAAGTGCGTGCAGCAGTGACTTGAACTCCAAGATTTTCGCGCTCGATGGCGTCTTTATAGACGACTGCATCTTCATCGAGTATCAGAATGTGATGTGTCATTCGAACCCCAACGCCTTATCAGGAATGAGCAGCGCGAACTGAGCCCTAGTCGCCGGAAACGCGGTTACCAGCAACCTGGGAACAGGCCTCGCTGAGACACCGGGCAGCAACGACCCGGTGGCGGGCACCAGGAAACTGGCGGCCCACCTTGCGTCAGGTCTGAGGTCAGGTCGGGGGAATGGGGTTATGAGTGTTCACGCTGTCTCCGTATGTAGTTCTGTTTTGTATGGGGAGAGAGTACGAACTAACAATCATGCGTGCCATGACTTCGTTCAATGTCGTCAATCGATGCGGTCGATTGATTTCTCAGCGATATTCGCGAATCGCTTGTCTGACACGGAGTTCCGCCGCCTCAACCGAAACTCACCGCGCAGCCACATGCGACATCCGTCGTGGTTTTCCCTATCGCGCGTAGCTCAAAAAACATCACTCGCCAGCTCCTCGGCAACTGTCGCTCTCTCCACGAGAGACCACCCTGGAGCGCCGCGCGCACAGCCACATATAGCCGGCGTGTGACGGCAAGCACGGCAATCCATCGACGGTATCGATGAGGTGCATGGGGAATCATCATTTTCCGGGCAACAGCTAGGCTCTTACACTCCAAAGCGCCATAGAGCGATGACGAACGCAAGCCTATGGAGCGCAGTTCGGTGTGCCAATCGCCGAGCGAAAAAACATAAACAATGGAGACAAAGCTATGGCGCCGACAAACGGTCAGGCAGGAGGAAGTTATGAGTGGAAGGCCGTTGCACTGCTGACACTTGGGTTCGGACTGGTCGGCATCGACCGCTTTATGATTATGCCGCTCTTCCCCGTGATGATGCGGGACCTGAACCTGGACTATCAGGACTTGGGCCACATCACTGGAGCGCTGTCCGTCGCATGGGGCCTATCGGCGATGTTCATGGGCAACCTGACAGACAAAGTCGGCTTTCGGAAAGTGATTATCCCGGCGATGGTGGTGTTCTCTCTGCTCGCAGGGCTGAGTGGCTTCGCAGGCGGTGTTGGCAGCCTCATCATTATCCGAGCGCTCATGGGATTCGCTGAGGGCGCCTACACGCCGGCAAGCATCATCGCGACGCTCGACGCTTCAAAGCCGACACGCCATGGCCTCAACATCGGCATTCAGCAAACCGCCATGCCGCTATTCGGCTTGGGCATCGCTCCGATTGTCGTCACGCAGTTGCTTAAAGTGGTTCCGTGGCATTGGATTTTCGGGCTTGTCTCCATTCCGGGGCTCATCGTCGCGTACCTCACTTACAAGGTGCTCCGGAACGCAGCGCCCACGCGAACCGCTCAGCATGAGGTGGTCGAATTGGTTAAGCACCGCTGGCACGAGGTGTTCCGCTACCGGAACATCTCGCTCAACATCATCGGGATGTTCTGCTGGCTGACCTGCGTGATTGTCCTGAGCGCGCTGTTCCCAAGCTATCTCGTCGACTACCTGCACCTGACGCTCGAACAAATGGGGTTCGTGCTTTCCGCTATCGGAATTGGCGGTGCACTGGGTGCACTCTTGATGCCGGCGCTGTCGGACAAGCTCGGCAGAAAACCCGTCGTCGTCGTGTCGGTCATCGGCGCATTCGCCGGCCTGGCCCTCCTGTCCAAAACAGGCCCCAACCCCACGCTGCTGTTCGTTTTCCTGATGCTGACCCTGTTTTTCGTGTTCAGCTTGATTACGCTGACCGTGGGCCCGCTTAGCGCAGAGGCCGTGCCACCTGGGCTGATGTCGACTGCGTCGGGCATCGTGGTAGGCGCCGGCGAGGCGTTCGGCGGTGGCATTGCCCCGGCAGTAGCCGGATTTGTCGCGAAGCACTTTGGGATTCAGTACATCCTGCACCTAGGTCTTGGCGCCTTGGTCATCGGCTTCTTCGCTGCCTTGCTGCTGAAGGAGAGCTCGCCGCTGCACGCGAAGACGGAGATTCCAGCCGTGGCGTCGTAATCCCCAGCCTCTACAGCGGCGCCGTGGGCATATCCCGCTCGGCGCCGCTCACGCCTATCGGACCTTGGCGGTGCGTCTGGACACCTTCCTGACGTTCGCTTCATCCGTCACAGAGCGGATGATTGCCGCGAAATGGGTCGCAATAGGCGAGCGCTGCTTGTCGCGCTTCCATAGCAGACCTGGAGTTCTCACCGGCGTCGGGCTTTCGAGGGGAACGATTCTCACGTCTTCTCGACGAATCGCGTGCTCCGAAACGATGGCGGCCACCGGGGTCGAGCTCACGAGCTCCACCATCGGCGCGATGGAGTTCATCTCTGCCACCACAATCGGCTCAGCGTTGGCGACGCGGAAGCACTCATCGAGCATTGCTCTGGTGGAAAACGCCTTCGGCAGCAAAACCACCTTCTGCATGTGAAGCTCGACCATCCGAACGAAGCGCCGTCGCGCGAACGGATGACTCTCTCCAACGGCAAGCACCATCTCCTCGTTGTACAGCGGCTCGAAGCGGAGCGACTCCATGTTCTCCTGGCGGTAAGCCACCCCAAGGTCCAACTCGCCCGATTGCAAGCCTTTACCAATGTCGTCGCCCGACAACTCTGAGACAGTCACCTTGACGGACGGATGCTTCTCCAAAAACAGTGACATGCACCGGGGAATAATTCGCTGATTGAACGTGTGCGTCGCTCCAATGCGAACCTCACCGCTCAGCACATCCGTCGTTTTGCGGATGGTCCATACCCCTTCGTCCACTTCCCGCAACGCGTTTTGAACTCGCTCAAGGAATGCCTCGCCGGTATCCGTCATGACGATGCGCTTGCCGACACGGTCAAAAAGCCGACATCCGAGCTCGTCCTCGAGCTGCTTTATCTGATGCGAAAGCGTCGACTGCGTGACGTGCACTTTCTCCGCCGCGTTTGTGAAGCTGAGCTGCTCTGCAAGCGCTACGAAGTACCTCAAATGACGAAGTTCCATGCCTCTCTCCTATCCTCCGGCATCCCTTTTACTATCGATGGCATCGATTATTTTGTGTGGGAAAACTTCATTTTCATTCATGAACGAAGGTACGTAAACTGGTGTTCATACGAGGGCGCCCTCCCCACGGTTTGCAAGGCGGGCAGCCCCACAACCCCAAGAGGAGACACACATGAGTTCGCGAGAATTCACCATCACCGAAGAAGCTATTGCCCGCATGGAACCCACGTCAGAGCGCTTCGGCGTGGTGATGACGTCGCTCATCAGTCACCTGCATGACTTCGTTCGCGACGTCCAGTTGACGACCGAAGAATGGATGGCCGCCATTGAGTTCCTCACGAAAACTGGGCAAACCTGTACCGACAAGCGTCAGGAATACATTCTTCTCTCGGACACCCTTGGGGTGTCGATTCTGGTTGATGCCATCAACAATCGCGTTCCCGAGGGCGCGAGCGAGCAAACGGTGCTCGGCCCCTACTACTGGCAGGGCGCTCCCGAGCTGGAGATGGGCAGCGACCTGGCCAAGGGAGTCGTCGGTGAGCCGTGCTTCTATTTCGGCCAAATGATGACGATGGAAGACCAGCCGATTGAAGGCGCGCTTCTCGACATTTGGTCTGGCGACGGCGAAGGCAATTACGACATGCAGCTTGAGTCGGATGAGATGCGCGCCCGAGGCCGCCTGACGACGGGCTCCGACGGCAAGTACTGGTTCCGCTCCATCAAGCCTTTCTATTACCCGGTGCCGGTCGACGGTCCGGTCGGAGCAATGCTCGGCGCTATGGGCCGCCATCCCAATCGTCCTGGCCACATCCACTTCATCGTTTCAGCTCCCGGCTGCAAGACCATCATCACGCACCTGTTCCCGTCGGACTCGCCGTTCCTGGACAGCGACGTTGTGTTCGGGGTCAAGGACAGCCTCATCGTTGACTTCAAGCGTCACGAGCCCGGCGTTGCGCCGACTGGCGAGAAGGTCGACGTCCCGTTCTGGACGTGTGAATACGACTTCCGCCTCGTTCCGCAAGCGACCACCGCACTCAAAAACGCAGCCTGATTTAACGGAATAGCACTCATGAAAATCGGTAAGGAAACGGTACCCAAGACCAGCATCTCAACGTCGAACCCGGACACCATCATCGTCCGCGGCAAGGACCTGTCGCTGGAGCTGATTGGCAAGATTTCGTTCACGGACTATTTCCACCTGCTGGTCACCGGCAAGCAACCGACGCCGGCCGCAACCGCTGTGCTGAACGCTACGCTGGTCGCCATCGCTGAACATGGTCTTGTGCCGAGCGTACAGGCCAGCCGCATGACCCTGGCCGCTGCCCCGGACGCACTTCAAGGTGCTGTCGCAGCAGGCATTCTCGGCTGCGGCTCGGTAATTCTCGGAGCCTCGGAGACGGCCGGCCGCCTGTTCATCGAAGTTCAAGAGCGTGCCGGTGAAGGCAAGGATTACCTGGCGGCCGCGAAGCAACTGGTTGCCGAATACCGTGAGCAGAAGAAAGCCATTCCTGGTTACGGGCACCCGCTTCACAAGGCACGTGACGCCCGAGTGAACGCGCTGTTCCAGGTGGCACGCAACGCCGAAGTCGACCTGACGTACATCCAAATTGCTGAGGCAATTGAGCAAACGATTCCGGAAGTCGTTGGCAAGAGCCTGATGCTGAACGTCTCGGCAGCTATCCCGGCAGTGCTGCTGGGCATCGGTTTCCCGCTGAAGGCGCTCAAAGGTGTGCCGATTCTGGCGCGTACGGCCGGCCTTATTGGCCACCTCACGGAAGAATTGGACCGCTCGATTGGCTTCGCACTTTCGTATCAAGCAACGCGCGAAGTGGTGTATGACGGCGAAGCCCCCGAAGGCTTTGTGCCGAGCTACTAAAAAAATCAAGAACCTCGTCACCATAAGACAGAGGTAGAACAGGTTGTCAGGAGACAAATGATGGAGCGGAGCACCGCAGATTTTCTGATTGTCGGCTATGGTCCCGTCGGGCAGATGCTGGCGATTCTTCTGGGCTCGAAGGGCTACAACGTCGCCGTCTACGAGCGCCAGAAGTCGGCCTACCCACTGCCCCGCGCAGTGTGCATGGACCATGAGATTTATCGAGCCGTTACCGCAGCTGGCGCTGGCGGCACGCTCCATCAGCTCTCCGCGCCGTCCCCGCGCTATCAGTGGTTCAACGCAAACTGGGAAATGCTGCTCGATATCGACTGGACAGTTGAGTCGGTGTCTGGCGGCCCGGAAGCTCACTTCTTCCATCAGCCGTCGCTAGAAGCCGCATTCAATGCGCGAGTCAAAACGCTGCCGAACGTCGAACTGAATCTGGGCTGGGAAGCCGTCGCCGTCGACGGTGACGCCGACCGACCGAGCATGACGTTCACCAACATCGACGACGGCCGCACCCGGACTGTCGATGCACGTTACGTAATCGGTGCCGATGGCGCGAACAGCTTTGTTCGTCGCTCCTTGGGCATTGACTGGGTCGACCGTGGCTTCCAGGCCGACTGGCTGGTCGTCGACGTCCTAGTGAACGAAGGCGTTAAGTTGGACATTCCTCCGGCCGGGCAGCTGTGCGACCCGGCGCGTCCGACCACCTTCGTGCCTGGTGGCATATACCAGGGCCGCGAAATCCGCCGCTGGGAGTTCATGCGCTTGCCCCACGAATCGAAGCAGGATATCGAAGGCGAAGAAACGGTGTGGCGCATGCTGTCCAAGTGGGTGGACCGCAGCCAGGCGCAGTTGGTCCGCCATGCCGTGTACACCTTCAAATCACTGTCTGCCAGCACCTGGCGGCACAAGAACGTGTTCATCGCAGGCGATGCTGCACACCTGATGCCGCCCTTCATGGGTCAAGGCATGTGCTCGGGCTTGCGTGACGCGTTCAACCTGACGTGGAAGCTCGACGCGGTTATGAAGGGTCATGCAGACGACAGTCTCCTTGATACCTACGAAACGGAGCGTGAGCCGCACGCCGGGCGAATCATCGATATCTCCATGCACCTGGGCGAGATTGTGTGTGTCGCAGACCCAGCAAAGGCCGCCGCCCGCGATCAATCGTACAAGGATGGCTCCGCTGCACCGCCGCCGGAATTCCCGTTCCTCGAGGCCGGCTTCCTCGACCACAGTGATGCAGGCGCAGCCTTAGCAGGACGTTTGTCGCCGCACGCGAAGATTTCGCTTGACGGCAAGGTTGGAGGCATGGACTCCGTGCTCGGCATGGGTTTCACGCTTCTGCACCGCGGTGCCCGGGTTACCGACCTGCTGAGCACTGAAACCATCGACCAACTCTGCAGCATGGGCGTACGGATTGTTCGGTTCACGGATGCGCAGGAGGCAAATGCCGCCGCGGATGTCGACGGCAAGCTCGCGGCCTTTTTCGATAAACATGGAATTGATGCATTGCTGGTGCGCCCGGACTTCTACATCTTCTCCGCATCGCGCAGCGCCGAAGCCCTGGAGCACTCTGTGGCCAAGCTGATTGCTGGCGCAGCAGTAAAACGAGAGCTTTACGCAAGCGCTGCGTAGCAAAAACTAATTCAAGCAAGGCAATGCCGCCAAGGTCGGTGTTGCAGAACATTAATTTCGGAGTACAAATTTATGGCAAAGGTTCTGGATGGAATCCGAGTTCTGGAGCAAGGCACCTTCATCACTGGACCGGCGGCGGGGATGCTTCTTGGTGACCTCGGTGCAGACGTCGTCAAGATTGAGCAGCCTGAGACGGGCGACCCATTCCGTGCGTTCAAGGGCGGCCTCTACAGCCCGCACTATCAGACGTACAACCGCAACAAGCGCAGCGTCACTTTGAACACGAAGAGCCCGGAAGACCTGGAAATCTTCGACGAGCTGGTGCGCAATGCGGATGTGTACATTCAGAACTTCCGTCCGGGCGCAGCAGAACGCCTTCACGCCGGCGCAGAGCGGCTCCAGAAGATTAATCCACGCCTGATTTACTGCTCGATTAGCGGATTCGGTGCAACTGGCCCGGCCGCCGGCCGCCCCGCGTACGACTCGGTGGCACAAGCCGCCAGCGGATTCCTCGGGTTGTTGATTAACCCGGAGAACCCTCGCGTCGTCGGTCCGGCTATTGCTGACTCGCTGACCGGGTTCTATGCAGCCTACGGCATCCTCGGTGCCCTGCACGAGCGCAATGTGACCGGCATTGGCCGCAAAGTCGAAGTGTCCATGCTCGAAGCGATGTCCCACTTCAACCTGGACGCCTTCACGCACTACTACTCCGCCGGCGAGGTGATGGGGCCGTATTCGCGCCCCAGCGTGTCCCAGTCCTATGTCATGAAGTGCTCGGACGGGAAATGGCTCGCCCTGCACATGTCATCACCTGAGAAGTTCTGGCAGGGCTTGGCCGAAGCAATTGAGCGACCCACATTGTTCCAAGACCCGCGATTCTCGGACCGGACGGGCCGCATCGCTCACCAGGCAGAACTCATCAAGATTCTGTCGGACATTTTCGCGACGAAGCCGCGCAGTGAATGGTGCTCGCGACTCGAAAGCCGTGATGTGCCGCATGCCCCGATGTACGACTCGAGCGAGGCGCTCGAAGACCCGCAAGCGAAGCATCTTGAGATTCTGGTCAAGACAGAGCACAAGACCATGGGCGAGTTCCGTACGGTCCGTCCTCCGGTCTCGTTCGACGGCGAGCGCTCGACCGACGTGATTGCTCCGCCGACGCTTGGCGAACACAACGACGAGGTGCTGGGTCCGATTCGTGAGCGCCTGCAGGCCAAAGAGCCTGACGTAGCGTAAATCCCCACTCCAGCCCAAGGACTATCAAGATGGGGCGAACGCTCTACGACAAAATCTTCGACGCGCACCTGGTCCGCTCGGAGCCGGACGGCACATCGCTGCTGTACATAGACCGGCATCTCATCAACGAGGTGACAAGTCCGCAAGCGTTCGAATCCCTCCGGATTGAGCATCGCGTTCTATGGCGCCCGAAGTCCAGCCTGGCGGTTGCCGACCACAATGTGCCGACAACTGATCGAGCGGCGGACATTGCAGACGTTGTCTCAAAGGTTCAAGTCGAAACGCTGGCTGAGAACTGTGAAAGCACCTCAGTCCAGCACTTCGGCATGACACACGCCAAGCAAGGCATCGTACACGTCGTAGCGCCGGAAATCGGAGCCACGCTTCCCGGGATGACTATCGTCTGCGGCGACTCTCACACGAGTACGCACGGAGCCCTTGGCGCCCTGGCGTTCGGCATTGGGACGTCGGAAATTGAGCATGTGCTCGCCACGCAGACGTTAGTGACCCGCCGCAGCAAGAGCATGCGCGTCAACTTGACGGGGCAGTTGCCCGTCGGATGTAGCGCCAAGGATGTGGCGCTCTACTTCATATCCATCATTGGGACCGCCGGTGCCACAGGGTACGCGATTGAATTCGCGGGGCCTGTCGTGACGTCATTCACGATGGAAGAACGAATGACGCTGTGCAACATGTCGATAGAGGCAGGTGCCCGAGCCGGACTCATTGCTGTCGACCAGGTGACACACGATTACTGTCGCGACCGCGAGTTTTCACCCAAAGGAGAGATGTGGGTGCTGGCTTGCAGCGAATGGCGCTCGCTTCAATCCGATGCTGACGCAGTATTCGACAAGGAGGTCTCCGTCGACGTCTCCGCGCTATCGCCCCGTGTGACATGGGGAACATCGCCGGAGATGGTCGTTGGCATCGGCGATGTCATTCCCGACCCGAACGAGGTGGACGACGAGTCGCGGCGCGGCGGATACGTGCGCGCACTGGAGTACATGGGACTTGAGCCGGGCACCCGGATGGCGGATATCTCCCTAGACAAGGTGTTCATTGGCTCCTGTACGAACGGGCGCATCGAGGACCTGCGAGAAGCGGCCTCGGTCGTGCTCCGCACCGGTGGCCACGTCGCCAAAAACGTGGCGCTCGCGCTGGTCGTCCCCGGTTCCACGCAGGTCAGGCTACAGGCTGAGCAGGAAGGACTGGACCAAGTGTTCCGAGATGCTGGATTTGAGTGGCGAGAGGCAGGTTGCTCGATGTGCTTGGGCATGAATGCCGACCGTCTTGAACCGGGTGAGCGCGTCGCGTCCACGTCAAACCGAAACTTTGAGGGCCGGCAAGGTGCTGGTGGACGCTCCCACTTGGTCAGCCCCGCCATGGCAGCCGCAGCCGCAATTGCGGGACATTTTATAGATGTTCGCCAGCTCGAAGCTTGGCAAGAGGCATAACGATGCAGCCATTTTCCCAACACACCGGCGTTGCGGTGCCTTTGCCCCGAGACAACGTCGACACCGACGCCATCATGCCCAAGCAGTTCATGAAAGCCATTGCCCGAACGGGGTTTGGTCCTTATGTTTTTGACGAATGGCGTTTCAAGGACCCGGGCTATTACGGCAAGCCTGCTGACGAACGCGTACCGAACCCCGACTTTCCGTTGAACTTTCCTAGGTACAGCCGCGCATCGATTCTGGTGACGGGTCGGAATTTCGGCTGCGGAAGTTCGCGGGAGCACGCGCCTTGGGCGCTGCAGCAGGCGGGGTTCCACGCCATCATCGCCAAGTCCTTCGGCGATATCTTCGTCAACAACTGCTACAAGATTGGCCTCTTGCCGATTGCGCTCGCCGACGCGGATGTAGCGTCGCTTCTCAGCGCAATTGATGACTTACCGGGCTATCACCTCACCGTCGACCTGGCTAACCAAACGGTTACAAGTCCGTCCGGTGCTCAGTGGCACTTCGATATCGACGCGGTGCAGAAGACTCGACTGCTCACCGGCTCAGACGAAGTCGCTACAACGCTGCTGCACTCGGACGAGATTGCGAAATTCGAGGCCCAGCACCTGGCGAATCACCCCTGGATTTAATAGGGTCCCCGCTCATTTGGCCCCCTGACACCCATGCTGAAGTTCTCCGCCAACGTTGGCCTCCTTTTTACAGAGCTGCCATTTTTGGAGCGTTTCCATGCAGCGAGAGACGCCGGCTTCGATGCTGTTGAATTTCCGTATTGCGCGGACGTCGACGCGCCGACCATCCGTGACGCGCTCAATGCGGCCGACATTCCACAGTCGCTGGCCAACGTACCGTACGAGGTAGCCGACCTAGGTCTCGCAGCCGCACCCGGGCAACGTGAGCGCTTTGTCGCTCGCCTAGAACTGGCGTTAGCGCAAGCGGATGTGACGGGGTGCAAGACCGTCCACGTCCTGGCCGGCAAGATTCCCACCGGCATCTCTGAGGCCGAAGCGGAGCAGACGCTGATGGACAGTCTGCGATGCGCATCAGACCTGGCAGCCAGGGCCGGGGGGACGGTCGTCATCGAAGCGATTAACCGACGTGCAGTTCCGGACTTCTCGCTTCAAAGTGTTCACCACGCCGCACGGATTGTTGAAGCAGTGAACCTCCCGAATGTACGCCTGCTTCTGGACCTGTATCACGCGGGCACGGTTGGTGATGACATGCCGACCGTCATCCGCGAGTACGCCCACCTCACCAGCTACGTCCAGATTGCGGGCTTCAAGAACAGGCGTGAGCCTGGCGACGGCGCTGCGGATTACATCGCGCTGCTCCAGGGCCTCTCAGCGGCTGGCTACCAAGGCTACGTGGGAGCCGAGTACATGCCCGGATCGACCACTACGACCGGCCTATCTTGGCTTCGCGACGCCAAGCTGGCATTGCGCTAGGCAGCGCTAATTCCAAAGACTCAGAAGAACCAAGCAGGAGACAGCAACAATGAAATCGACACAGCAAGCGCTACCGGGCGAAGGCGCGGCAAGCGTTGCGGCAGGCAACCGTGATGGCACCGAGCAACTTTATGGACGCATCGCCAAGCGACTTATTCCGTTCCTGTTCCTCTGCTACGTGCTGAACTACATCGACCGGGTGAACATCAGCTTTGCACACCTGCAGTTCCGCACCGACCTTGGCCTGACGGAAGCGGCATACGGCTTGGGTGTGGGCGTCTTCTACATCGGCTACGTGCTTTTTGAAGTACCCAGCAACCTGTTGATGAGAAAGATTGGGCCGCGGCGCACCATCGCTCGCATCATGGTCCTGTGGGGGCTGGTCTCCATATCAATGATGTTCGTCACCAGCCCCACGCAGTTCTACGTGGCACGAGTTTTCCTCGGCATCGCGGAGGCGGGCTTCTTTCCCGGCATCGTTTACTACCTGAACTCGTGGTTTCCTGACCGTCACCGCGCCAAGGTGCTGTCGGCGTTCGTACTCGGCATTGCCGTCGCGGGCATTACCGGCGGACCTATCTCCGGGTGGATTCTTGCTCACGCTGACGGATGGAACGCACTTCGCGCCTGGCAATGGCTGTTCCTTCTGGAGGGTATTCCTCCCGTCCTGGTCGGCATTGTCGCCTTCTGGTACTTGCCCGATTCTGCGGAGACCGCCAAATGGCTGTCCCCGGAAGAGAAGGCGTTAATCGTGAAGGAGCTGGGCGGCGATAAGGGAACCGGCGAGCGACACGTCAGCCACTTTGGCGCGGCACTTAAAGATGCTCGCGTGTATATCTGTGCGTTCGGCTACTTCACCATCACCTGGGCGGGTAGCGTGCTGAACTTTTGGGCGCCGTCTGTGATTCGACAGACTGGGGTGACGAATACGGTACACATCGGCTTTCTTAGCGCGATTCCATACTTTGTCGGTGCCATCGCAATGATTCTCGCGAGCCGCCACTCCGACGCGAAGAAGGAGCGCAAGCTCCACTTTGCTGTAGGCGCGCTCACTGCAGCCACCGGTGCAGTTCTCCTGGGCTCGGCACATAGTGAGTTTGCGCCGGCAATGCTGGGACTGGTTCTTGTCGCCATCGGGTACCTAAGTTGCACGGCAATCTTTTGGACCATTCCCGCCTCGTTCCTCACCGGAACGGCGTCTGCTGGGTCGATTGCCCTGATTTCTAGCATTGGGCAGTTGGGGAGTCTGACTGCGCCTACTGCAATTGGCTGGTTGACCGGGGTGACGCACTCCATCAGCGCAGGCTCATATCTCGCCGCCGCAGTGCTAGCCGTCGGTGCAGTCGTGGTCGTTGCTCTGTTGCGAAAGGGGCATTGACCAGAAGGCAATGTGACTGTCAGGGGCTCTTTGTGGGCCGTGGCCATGCGAAAGCACTGTTGCGTTGAGCCGTGCTCTAAGTTGGAGCACTCGCAATCCGTCGCATATATTTCGACTTAGTCGCATTTATTTCGAAAAATGACATAAGACGCGCAACCCTGTGCTTGCTGCACGTTTCACCATGCTCATGCAGGTCTTGAAGGATTCTTGGCGCGCCATAAATGCCATGGCTGGCGATGAATGAGGCTCGAATCAGTTTGAGAAGTCGAGTGCCCTCGTGTGCCCGGTCAGACACTGGATTTCCGAGCCATTTGTAGTAACCCGCTCGCGCGACGCCGAGGACGCGGCACATGGTTGCCACATTGAATTCGTCGCAATGCGATTCGATGAACTTGTATGTTTGCCTTGTCTTGCTTGGCGTTTTGGCTTTGAACATGGTGACCACCTCCAATCACTGGTTGAATGCCACCCCTGTCCACTAAATCCTGGTAACTCCACGACGTCGTAATGTCCGACGAAGAATTCAAAGAGCTTGTAGGGCACGATCCCGCCGCACCGAACGTCGTTGTCATGTCCGTCGTCCTTGCTCCGGCGGAACAAGGAAAAGGCTATGCGACTCTTTTGATGAATCACTTTATCGATGACATGAGGGCGCTGGGGAAATCATCAATACACCTTATGTGCAAGGATCACCACGTCGACTTGTACAGGCGTTTCGGCTACCGGTACATCAAGCCATCCGAGTCGGACCATGGAGGAATGGCTTGGCACGAGATGCTTCTGACGCTATGACAGCATTTGCTATTTACCTCTGTTCACGTCCGCGGCTTCGACTGATGAGCGCCGCGTTAGAGTATTGCTTTGAAACTGTGGAAATCCAGGCGGCAAGGACTTTCCCTACACGCTGTTCCCGACGATTTCCCCAATCGTGCAGTCTCTTTGCCCGGGACGCATGGTGATTAGGAAATTCGAAGACCAAGGGGTTATTACCAGGTTGGAAGTATCGAACGGAGGACGCGAGGGAAAGACGCATTCCCCCACAGACCATTCCGAATGCTATGAGTTGCGTTCTCGAGCAGTTCCTCACATTCACAGCGGGAAGCTCTGGCATTCCGGATGCGATCAAGAGGTTGAGGTTGACGGACGACGATACATCTGCGAAGTATGCGGCGCTGCATCGATTTTTAGACCGTGGGTCACATCGTGACGCGGTAAATGACGTCGTCGGAAGACGTGGTGTGTAGTCTCAAGTGTATCGAGTAACTGCGCCCCGTGCTAAGCCTGGCAAAGCACGTTCTAGGGATAACGAAAAAATGTAAACAAGTGGCCCTCAATCGGGGTATTTGTTTACATTTTTACTGTAGTGGTTGCTTGAAAGCATTGCAGTACATAGGTTCCGGCACTGTTTACGCTGGAAAAGTGCGCAGAACCGTTCTGACGAGTCTGTCCGATCGTTACGAACAAAACCCCGCAGGCGTTACGTCTGCGGGGTTTTTGTTTCTGCGCCGGCTCCGCACTTGTCCCGTACTTATCCCATGGCGCGCAGATGACGCCATGCCGGATCAACATGCGCGATGCGTCATGCATTCCGCACAATGCCTCCATCATTTCTGCCAACTCTGCCGGTAAGCTTTCCCAGGCGCGTCACTCGGCGCTGGTGGTGCTCAACGCTCATGCCGACGACGCAATAGCTCGCATGTCATCGGTGTGCAGTTCGGTCATTTGATGCGGTGGGGGGAGCATGGAGCAGCCCGGCAGGGACACGCTACGGGACACGTCTGAGGACACGTCAAGGCACACGTTAAGCGACGCGATCGAGAGACTGTCCAGAGCCATCGACAAATCGCATGCGGAGCTCGATAGTCTTTCCCGACGTGACGTCGCGCTGCGTGCGCGCTACCGGACGTCGCTCACGAGCATGGCGGACCGCATGGTGCCGGATCTCACCCAACGCACACTGCACCGGATTCGGACGCATTACCAGAGCTTCGCCAGCGCCCACGTCGTCGATGTCTTCGCCCGGAATGGGGTGTTGCGCAGAGTGCTCAGAACGCGAGGCTACAACGCGTCTCTCACGGCGCTGCGTGAGCATTTCATCATCTACGTGGGACAGTCGGCCGCGAATCCTTTCATCGCGCTGCGCGACGAGATTGCCGCCATCGAAGGCATGATCGTGCGGGAGCGTGAAAGACAGATCGATGCCGCAGGCGTTCTCGCGGGGTTGCGCTGTGCGCTCTCGCACGACGCTCACGTGCCGACAGACGTGGCGACGGACCTGCTGCACGTGTCCAGGCCTCGCGCCAAGTCTTTGAGACTATCGACCGTCGAAGGCGTATTGCCGAACGCCACCGATCCTGCGGCGAAGCACGCTGGCGGTGCCTCGGGCGCGAGCCTGGAGGTTCCGCAAAGCGTGCGGGAGTTCGCGCTCTCGAATGTGGTCTGTCCGTCCTGAGGCTTCTATCCGGATCCGCTCAGTCATGCCTTCCTGGACGACGACCTGGCTTGTGCAAACAGCAGCAAAAAGCCGCCTGCGATAGCCAGATTCTTCAGGAAGTTATTCAACTGGCCGCTGAACTGCGCCGGTTCGGCGATCCAGAAGCGGTGTCCCACGAAGGCCGTGGCCACGGTGTAGACGGCGAGAATGATCGACAGCGGCTTGAGGCGCCAACCGACAATCAGTGCGAGCCCGCCGCCCACTTCGAGCAGCGTCACCAACGCGGCCACTACGTCGCTCGCGGGCAATCCAATTGCAGCAAAGTACGCGACCGTTGCCTTCCATGCGAATAGCTTGCGAAGGCCCGCGATCAGGAACAGCGCGGCCATCAGCACCCGCGCAACCCACTGTTTGTTCAAATCCATGTTGACTGTTCTCATCAAAAAGCGCGCTTCATCCGATGGCGAGACCGGCGATCCGCAGCAACCCGCTCCTGCGCGCGCTGCGGGATTTCCGGCGCTCATCATAGCCATGCGCTACGCCGCGAGATATACGCACGCAGGTAACTCAAAGTTGCACGGACGGAACAATGGATGGGCGCCTGACGCGGCGCGAAGCGTGCTAGTGCCGAGGCCTTTTTCAGCCGTCAGGCGGCGATTTCGCCGAGCAAACGCCGCGTCTGAAGTTGAGCATTCGCGCCGGTAGTTCATAGATTAACCAGTGCAGAGACGCATCGCTGCTGGGCGAGTACAGATCCTTAGAGCGCCCCGCCCTCGGCACGAAGGTGTTTCGATAGGCAAACAAGCTCCACGTGCCGCCTGTCGCGATGTACCGCGCATGGCTGAAGTCCCGCCGCGATGGAACGTTATCGCGTCGACTGTCAAAATGACGCCGTTCGATCAAGCAAACGCTTCGTGATCGAGAACGGCCGGACCGGCGCACTGGAAATCTGAACGTCATGAACGCATCAACGACTCTGCTGGCGCAAGCCTTCTTCCCTTACGGCGATGTCATCGTCGCGGCGCTTAAGACACTGGATGCTGGCGCCACTACGCACGAGCGCCACCATACCGACAGTCGCGAAGACGGCTCGCACGACTGGTCGCATCTGATTCGCGTGTGGAAGCTGGTGATGGAGATCGCTGCCGAGGAGCCTTCCATCGACCTCGAGATGCTGGCCGTGGCGACGCTGATGCACGACTGCGTTCAGGTCGAAAAGACAGATCCGCGTCGCGCTCAGGCGTCGCGCTTGTCAGCCGAGAAGGCGAGCGGTGTTCTGCGCACGCTGGGATGGGCTGCCGGGCGCATTGATGCGACGGCGCACGTCATCGAGGCGCACAGCTTCTCGGCCGGCATCGAGCCACGAACGCCGGAGGCCTGCGTGCTGCGTGACGCCGACCGCCTCGACGCCATCGGTGCCATCGGCATCGCGCGGACGTTCTACGTGGCCGGGCGCACCGGCTCGCGTCTGTACGATCCGCTCGATCCGTTCGCGGCAAACCGCAGCCTCGACGATCGCCGCTTCGCGCTCGACCATTTCGAAACCAAGCTGCTTCGGCTAACCGATGGTCTGATGACCGCGAAGGCCCAACGCATCGGCGAGCGGCGCATCGCCACCATGCGCGCCTATCTCGACCTGCTGCGTGAAGAAATAGCTCCCGGTCAGCACGGTTGACTCGTCAAAGTCCCTGACTTCCTGACCCCATAACGCTGTCTGCGCACCGTCGCAGGGATCAGCCTGCGGCGGCGTCCAGCGGCACTTCCAGCCCGACCTTCACGTTGCTCATCGAGACGAGCGTCTTGAAACGCTTGACGTTGTTGCTCTCGAAGAAGAGGGCGCGCGTGAGTTCGGTGTACTGGGCCATGTTCTGTACGACCATGATGACGACGAAGTCGCATTCCCCTGCAACGTAGTAGCACTGCTGCACCTGCGGGCACGCCAGAAAGCTGCGCTTCATGGCGTCTAGCAGGTCGAGCCGCTCGTTCTCGACTTCGACCTCGGTGATGATCGTGAGCGGGTAGCCGACGGCCGCCTGATCGATCAGCGAGACCGTCTGGCGCGTCACCCCTTCTTCGGCGAGCTTCTTCAGCCGCCGGTTCACCGCAGCGGACGACAGATTGACCTGTGCGCCGAGCGCATGCTGTGGCGTCGTGGCATCTTGCTGAATCGCCGCGAGCAGGGCGATGTCGTAACTGTCGAGGCTCATGGTGCGCAATAAAAATTCGATTTGGACGCCCAAAACGCGTTAATCCTACGCGCCGCACGGAATATTATTCAGGCTACCCGATGATACTCCGCTAGCGGCAACGCGTGAATGCGGCGACATCGGGTGCCAGCCCTGATATCCCTGTCAGAACTACTGACTTCGTCCTGCTGACTTCATCCCGCTGACTCCGTCCTACTGACCCCGACCGACTGATCCCGACTGACTCATGACCGAAACCAAAGCCTCTGCTGTCCTTCATCTGAATGGGTCGGTTCTGCTGCAACAACTTCGCGAACTGGGCGAGATCGGTGCCGATCCCGTCGCGGGCGGACGCACCCGCGTCGCCCTCTCCGATGCCGAAAAAGCCGGCCGCGATCAGGTGGTCGCGTGGATGCGCGAACTCGGCCTCGATGTGCAGATCGATCGCATCGGCAACATTTTCGGCACGCTCGCGTCGGCTGAGAAAGCGGCGTCGGGTGAGACGCCGCGTCCGCTCATGATGGGCTCGCACATCGACACCGTCATCAATGCGGGAGCGCTCGACGGCTGCTACGGCGTGCTGGGCGGTCTGGCCGTCATCCGGGCGTTCCGCGACGCGGGTATCGTGCCGTCGCGCCCGATCACCGTGGCGGCGTTCACCAACGAGGAAGGCGCGCGCTTTCATCCGGACATGATGGGGTCGCTGGTGCACGCCGGCGGCTTGCCGCTCGACGAGGCGCTCGACGCCATCGGCACCGATGGCGCGCGTCTGGGCGACGAACTCGTGCGCATCGGCTACGCCGGCGAGATGACGCCGGGCACGCTCGTGCCGCACGAGTATCTCGAACTGCATATCGAGCAGGGGCCGATTCTCGAAGCGGAAGGGCTCGAGATCGGGGTCGTCGAGAACCTCCAGGGCATCTCGTGGCAGCAGATCACCGTGCAGGGCAACGCCAATCATGCGGGCACCACGCCAACGCGCCTGCGTCACGACGCCGGCTATGTGGCGGCGGCGACGGTCGCCGAGTTGCGCCGCATTGCGCTGGAGTCGGGCACCACGCTGGCGACGGTCGGCACGTTCCGGGTCGAGCCGGGCGTCATCAACGTGATTCCACGCAAGGCCGTGTTCACGGTCGACATGCGCGATCCGGACGAGCAGCGTCTGGCCGCAAGTGAGACGCAGCTCGGCGAATTCCTCAAGAAGATCGCAGAAGAAGAGGGCGTTAGTGTGTCGACCGAACGTCTGGCGCGCTTCGCGCCGGTGGTCTTCGACGCCGGGTTGACCGACGTCATCGAAGCGAGCGCCAAGCGTCGCGGTCTCTCGTACAAGCGCATGACCTCCGGCGCGGGCCACGACGCGCAGATGATCGCGCGCATCGCCCCGGCGGCGATGATCTTCGTGCCGAGCCGTGGCGGCATCAGCCACAACCCGCGCGAGCATACCGACGATGACCAACTGGTGCGCGGTGCCGAAGTGCTGCTCGACGTCGTCGCACAGCGTCTCGGCGTGAATCAGTAAGTTAGCCAGCCCCCTGACAACGCAATACCGGAGCCCCCCCATGCTGTACGTCAATCCTCATGCCGTGCGCGCGTCGTACCCGGCAGATCTTCAGGACATCATGAGCATCGCTCGTGCGCAGGAGAGCCGCGATTGGCTCGCGTATTGGAACGGGCTCGCGCCCGGCAGCACGCCGTTGCGCACGTTGCCGGATCTTGCCGCCTCGCTGGGCGTGCGCGGCGTGTTAGTGAAGGACGAAGCGCTGCGTTCCACGCTGGGCAGCTTCAAGGCGCTCGGAGCGCCGATTGCGCTCGTGCGCTTGTTGCTGCGCAAGTTCGTGGGGCACGGGTTCACGGCAGAGACGTTGCTGAGCGGTGAGCATCGTCAGGCGCTGGAAGGCTTCACGGCCATCAGCGCGACGGATGGCAATCACGGCCGCGCGCTCGCCGCCGCCGCGCAGAGCATCGGCTGCCGTTGCGTGATCGTGTTGCACGCCCAGGTGAGCGACGAGCGCGAGCAGGCGATTGCGGCATACGGCGCAGAGATCGTGCGCATCGCCGGTAACTACGACGCCTCGGTGGAGGAGGCGGCGGCGCTCGCGGCGAGTCATGGTTGGTCGGTGGTTTCCGATACGTCTTACCACGGTTACGAAATCATCCCGCGCGACGTGATGCAGGGTTACGCGACGATCGCCGCCGAAGTCGATGAAGCGTTGAGTGGTTCCGATGCCGATGCAGAGGGCGACGCAGAGGCCAACGTCGATGTCGATGCGCGCAACGATGACGCGTGCCCCGTGACGCACGTCTTTCTGCAAGGTGGCGTAGGTGGCTTGGCCGCAGGAGTTGCGAGCTACTTCTGGGAACGCTGGGGCGCGCAGCGGCCGACGTTCGTGGTGGTCGAGCCTGAGCAGGCCGATTGTCTGTACCAGAGCGCGCTCGCGGGGCAGGCGGCATCGGCGCGCGGATCGGTCGATTCGGTGATGGCCGGGCTGGCATGCGGCGAGACGTCGCCCCTTGCCTGGCGATTCTTGCAGCCGTCGGTCGACGCGTTCATGACCGTCACCGATGCGCAGGCCATCGAGGCGATGCAGCGTCTGGCGCGCGGTAGCGAAAACGACGTGCCGTTCGTGGCAGGCGAATCGGGCGTCGCCGGTCTGGCGGGGCTGATGCAGGCCGCAGCCACGCCGGAGATGGCGTCCGCCATTGGCCTCACGGCCGACTCGCGTGTCCTGCTGATCAACACTGAGGGGGCAACGGCGCCGTCGGTGTACGCGGCACTCGTCGGCGAGTCGGCGGCGTCGGTCACGCAGCGTCAGCAGGCGTGGCGGGCGCGCTGACCTCAGCAGCGAACGCAGCAGGTAAGTTGGTAAATCAGCGTGTCAACAAGCAGCAGGTCAAGGAGTCTCGCATGACGCAAGACATCTATTTCGCCAAGGCACTCACGGGATGGCGGCACGCGTTCCACCGTCAGCCGGAAACGGGGTTCGAGGAAGTCGGCACGTCGCAGACGGTCGCGACGATTCTCGAGAGCCTCGGGCTGGACGTGCATCGCGGCATCGGTGGTACCGGCATCGTCGCGAACCTGCGGGTGGGGGACGGTGGCGGCGCTATCGGCATTCGTGCCGACATGGACGCACTAATGATCGCCGAGCAAGCGCCGGGACGCGACTACGCGTCGCAAGTCCCGGGCAAGATGCACGCTTGCGGGCACGACGGTCATATGTCGATGGTGCTCGGCGCTGCGAAGCTGCTGGCCGCGTCGCGCGACTTCAACGGCACGGTGCGCTTCATCTTCCAGCCAGCCGAAGAACACGGTCGCGGCGCGAAGGCGATGATTGCCGATGGGTTGCTCGAACGGTTCCCCATCGATGCGATTTACGGCGTTCACAATATGCCGGGCATTCCGGCGGGCCGCATCGCAACGCGCGCCGGCGGCATCATGGCGAGCGAGGACAACTTCGTCATTCGCATTCGCGGCAAAGGCACGCACGCGGCGCGTCCGCACATGGGCGTCGATCCGCTGGTGATCGGCGCGCAGATCGTCGTGGCGCTTCAGACGGTGGTGTCGCGCAACGTCGATCCGGGCATGTCGGCGGTGGTGTCTTGCACGGAATTCATTACCGACGGGATTCGCAACGCCATTCCGACGAACGTTGTCATCAAGGGCGACACGCGCAGCTACACGCCGGACGTTCAGCAGTTGCTCGAAACGCGCATGCGCGATATTTGCATGGGCGTGTGCGCGATGCACGGTGCGCATTGCGAATTCGAGTACACGCATGAGTTCGCACCGACGGTGAACCGGGAGCACAACACGGCGCTCGCCGTGAACGCTGCGCGGGCGGTGGCCGGTGAGGCGATGGTCGATGTGGAGGTGGCGCCGGTGATGGCGTCGGAGGACTTCGGTGTTTTCCTTCAGCACGTGCCGGGCAACTTCGCGTTCATCGGCAATGGCAGCGGCGACGAGCCCGGTGCGATTCCCCTGCACAACGCCCGCTACGACTTCAACGACGCGATTCTGCCGCTCGGTGCACGCTACTTCGCGCAGATCGTGCGCGACAGTCTGCCGCGTTGATGTGCCGATCGCGGCGCGGCACCGGCCGCTCAGCGAACTTAGCGAACCGGTGCGAGCGGCACGGTCCCCGCGTTGACAACGGCCTCGGGCAACTCGCGCACGGCTTCGAGCGTCTTGCGAATGTGCGCCGCGAGCAGGGCCGACGCCCGGTCGGCATCGCGGGCGAGACAGGCGTCGAAGATGGCCTGATGTTCTTCGTGCACGTTGCGCGGCACCGGCTGGTGCGTGATCGACAAGCGCCGGTAGCGCTCGGACTGACGATAGAGAATCGCCAGAAAGTGGTGCAGCCAGCGCGACGGGCACGCCCGGATCAGCACTTCATGAAACGCGCGGTTGCGCGCCTCCCATTGGACAAACTGGCTGCCATCGCCACGTTGCCCGTCCCCCAGCCGTTCTTCGGCGAGCGAGAGCAGGTGAAACGCGCTTGTCAGATCGGCTTCCCAGGTGTCGTCCCCCAACGCCACCGATTGGCGTAGCGCCTCGGTCTCCAACTGCACGCGCGTCTCGGTGATGTCGATGAAGTCGGCCAGCGAGATGGGCGTCACCCGAAATCCCCGATGACCGTGCTGGACGACGAGCGCGTCGGCCACCAGCAGTGCCAGCGCCTCGCGCAGCGTTCCCGCGCCGACCTCGTAACGATCCTTCAGATGCTCGACGCGCAGCTTCTCGCCCGGCGCGAGCCGTCCCTCGACGATGTCGCTGCGCAGACGCATGTACGCGCTTTGCGCCAGCGTGGTGTCGGCAGTCTGGGCGGAAGACGGGGTCGGGCTGTGCATGCGCGAAGCGGTTCGGTGGAAGTGCCGAGATTATAAGCAGCTTCGCTTCGATTTTCGTAAAGCCTACAAAAAATCGAGATAAATAAAAATTCTCGAGAAAATATTGACGAGAACCCGGGAGCGCATTTATCGTGTGCTCCATGCTGCGGCTCCCCCCGGAACGCAGGGGATGCCGAATAACGCTTTACGGCATACGGCACATACAGCACGTACGGGCACGTCCGCGTAATACGCGCCCCGGCAGGGCAACCCGCCCCGAAGCCACAGACAGAACAACTGACAAAACGAGAGTGAGACATGAAGGATTTCCAGAACTTCATCAACGGTGAGTGGGTGTCGAGCCCCCGCACCTTCGAGAACCGCAACCCGGTCGACAACAGCGTGATCGGCCATGTGCACGA
>Ga0181519_10000753_pt1 | contig 28857 bp, 22 predicted proteins | sample PEATcosm2014_Bin_26_FD_121102 | JGI IMG/M metagenome (GOLD analysis project Ga0181519, IMG submission 121102) | Peatland microbial communities from MTU Mesocosm Facility, Houghton, MI, USA - PEATcosm2014_Bin02_10_metaG | ecosystem: Environmental > Terrestrial > Soil > Wetlands > Peat | place...
CGGCCAGCAGCCGCGCCCGGTAAGCCAACACCTTCTCCACCACCTCACCAATCTCCTCGCGCACAATCAGCTTCTCGCCGTTGATCAGCGTGAGCATCGTATCCGGTGAAGCTTCGGCGGTCTTGATCAGGTCGCTGTTCACCACCATCGGGCGGCCGTTGAGTCGCGTCAGCTCGATCATTACCAATCTCCTTCGCTGGAGTTATCGGCATGGCGCGCGAAAGGTTAAAAAATTAAAACCAAAAATGCGGAAGTGTCCCCGCCGGGACACAATCCGCCCCCGCATAAAGTCTCCTTAGGCCGCGCCGAAGAAGGGGCCAGATGCGACGGCTCCAAGCCGGCAGCAGCCACCCACGGGCGGGAATCGATGGGGGCACTTCCGAGGTAAGGCCGCAAATCACCGCATCCCACAAGGAGAACCCCATGTCCCTGGGTGTCTTGAACAACCTCTCCGCGGTGTATGCGGAGAACAACCTCAGCAATACGAACAGCAGCCTGAACACCGTGCTGCAGCAGTTATCTTCGGGTTCGAAGATCAACTCTGGCGCGGACGATGCCGCAGGTCTCTCACTGGTCGACGGCTTGCAGGCCAACCAGATGGCCCTCAACCAGTCTCAGACCAACGCCACTGAAGGCTCAGGCCTTCTGCAGGTCGCCGATGGCGCCCTCTCGCAGGTCACCAGCCTGCTCAACCGCGCCGTTACGCTGGCCACCGAGGCCTCTAACGGCACGCTCAATTCCAGTCAGGACACGGCCGCCAACCAGGAATACCAGTCGATCCTGTCGGAAATCTCGAATATCGGCTCCACAACCACCTACAACCAGGAACAGGTGTTCAACTCCAGCACCAACATTTACACCGGCGACTCTTCCACAACCGGGGCTTCGGTCGACGCTCTGAACATCCGTGCGCTGTCTTCCTCTAACGTGGGCGACTCGGGCGGCGTGATGGCCTATAGCAACGGCGCTAACAACGCCTTCATTGATCTGTCCGGCGGCGGCAAGACAGCCACGGCGAACGATGAGCTGAGCGGAACAACGGACAGCGTCGACATCACCTACATGACTGCGGGTGCCGGCGGAGCAATCACCGATCAGACCGCTGTCATTACGGTCGGCACAGGCACCAGCTATAAAGACACGGCTCAGGGTCTGATGGATGCCATCAACAATTCCGGGCTCGGTGTGACCGCGACCTTTACGACCGCGGCCCAGGCTGGCTCGGTGGCTTCTACAGGCGGCAAGGGCGATGACACTGGCATCGAGATCTCCGGCGTCGGTTCTGGCGTTGCCGGAGCAGCCAACGGCGCGGGCGCACCCGGCGTCAATGGCACCCTCGGCGCCAACGGCGCGCTAACCCTCACCGGCGGCACGATGACTATCAACGGCAAAAGCATCACGCTGGGTGGTGCCGTAAACACCGTCACCAAGTTAGAGAACGCGATCAACGCCGGCAACTATGGCGTTTACGCTGATGCGGCTACCGGCGACCTCGAATCACTGACCGCGTCAACCATTACCACCAACGGCGTCACCGGCACCGGCTCCTACACCGCGGGAACGTACTACACAGCGGCGGTGACCGAGGATACCACCAACCCACTGTCGGATACGGCCACCTCGATAACGCCGGCAACTCCGGCATCCGATACCAACGGAACGGGCGGCGTGGCTACCATCAGTTACTCCGACAACGCCGGACAAAACCTGAGCGCGACGGACCTCAGCACGCAGACCGATGCGCAATCAGCGCTGACCAGCCTCAACACCGCGATCACCGACATCGCCGCACAAGACGGCTACATCGGCGCTCAAATCAACACGCTGAACGCGGTCAGCTCCGTGCTCGCCACGCAATCTGAGAACGTGCAGTCGGCGCAGAACGCGGTGCAGGCAACCGACTATGCGTCGGCCACGTCGAACATGTCCAAGTACGAGATCCTGAGCCAGACCGGCATCGCCGCCCTGGCGCAGGCGAACTCGCAACAGCAAGACGTGCTCAAGCTGTTGCAATAACCTGAGGTCCCCGGCGATCAATGTTGGGTCGCTGGGGTGGAGTAACCCCATTCCAACTTCCGGCGGCGCGTCATCTCCAGAGCGGGCGTCGCCGGATTCCAACTACCGCAGCTCACGGCGGCGGACCTCCCGCCGCCGGAGCCACTTCAACCGGCGTTCGCCGTCGGCGAACCATCTATCAGAGAGGGGCGTCCTGTGGATGCCCTCTTTGCTTGAGTAACGATCAGTCGTCCGCTCGCTCGAGTTGACCGGAGCTGATGAGAGCGGACGAGAAGTGATGAGAATCTTTTTATCCGTAATGTGGACAGGTTGGTTCATAGGCTGCAAGACATGCAGCCGGAGGGCGTCATGGGCACAGTAGGACTGGCTTTCGGATCTCCGACCAGCGGCGCGGGCTTTAACGTGAGCTCGACAGTCTCCGAAATCGTCAGCAACCTCTCGAAGGTTGAAACCCCCTGGCAAAACCAGCTGACATCGCTCGAAAGCCAGGACACCGTGATCTCCAGCCTGGGGACACTGTTCTCCAATCTCTCCACCGATATGAGCCAGTTGACCGATTTTACCGGCGTTCTCGCACAGAAAGAGGGCTCAAGCTCCGACACCAATGTGCTCGAACTCACCGCTGCTACCTCCTCAGCCTTGGCCGGCACACACACCGTCGTCGTCAACAACCTCGCGCAGACCTCGAGCGGTTACATGTCGGAGATCGCCAACAGCGCAGATGCACTGTCCGGCTCCGTCACGCTGCAGGTGGGCACCGGCGCGCCACAAACCATCACCCTCGGTTCCTCCAACGACACTCTCTCTGGCCTGGCTGCGGCCATCAACGACTCCGGCGCAGGCATCACCGCCTCTGTGCTCACCGATGCAAGCGGCTCGCGCCTGAGTCTTGTCTCCGGAACTTCGGGCGCCAGCGGCAACATCGTCGTAACGAAGAATTCGATCACCGCCGCCGCCAGCAACACGCTCAGCGCCACGGTCACCGCAGGCACCGGGACAGGCAGCGGCAGCACTCCGTCGACCGCTCTCCTCGCGGCCGTCGCCAGCTCCAGTGAGCAGCTTACAGGTTCGCTCGCTGTCACCGTAAACGGCAGCCAGCAAACCATCCCCATGAGCGCGGTTGGCGGAAACACGCTGTCCGATCTCCAGCAGTACATCCATACAAACTCTGCGTCTTTGGGATTCGACGCCTCCATTGTGAACAACAGCGACGGCACCGTCAGCCTCCAGCTCACCTCCGGCACCTCGGGTACAACCGGAACCCTCGCCGTCACCTCCAGCCTCGTTGACTCCGCCACGGCTTTGAGCTACACCCCCACTGTCATCGGCTCCAATGCCAACCTGACCGTAGACGGCGTCAACCTTTCCAGCGCCTCGAACACGGTCAGCAATCTCATCCCCGGAGTCACCTTCCAATTGCTTGCGCCCAGCGCTCAGGAGTCCGGCAACAGTCTTGAGCAGGTGCAGGTCGTCATCAGCAACGACAACTCCGGCGTCGAAAGCGCGGTCAACCAGTTCGTCACCGACTACAACTCGCTCATCAGCGCCGTCAACACGCAGGAAGGCAACACCAGCTCCGGCACTCCCGAGCCGCTCTTCGGCTCGCCCACACTCTCCCTCCTGCAGCAGGAGTTGCTCAACAGCCTGAACTCACAGAACCCCAATGGCACGCTCGCCTCAGTGACGAACGACCTCAACCCCGCGCTCTCCGGCTCCATCGCGATCCAGGTGGGCAGCGGGAAAGCGCAAACTGTCACGCTGAACTCGTCCCAAACCTCGCTCTCCGATCTCGCCCAAGCCATCAACTCCGCAGGCATCGGGGTTACCGCCGGCGTCGTCACCAGCAACGGCCAGTCGACGCTCACCCTGGCCTCGCAAACCTCGGGATCGGCTGGCGCTCTCACCGTCAATTCCAGCATCGTCGCCGCCAGCAACATTCCTTTGATCTACACCGGCGCGAACAGCACCGGCTCCACTCCTTCCCAAGGCACGCTGACGTCGATTCCCAGTTCCGGCGACACCTTGACCGGCTCCATCACAGTCCAGGCGGGCGCTGGCATCAGTCAACAGATCGATATGAGCACCGTGAATACAGCCGAGAACGGCTCCACCCTGGCCGATCTTCAAAAATTCATCGCGGCAAACTCCTCGACTTTGGGATTTAACGCTTCCATCATTGCCAATAGCGACGGCTCCCAGAGCTTGTCTCTGGTTTCAAACACTTCCGGTAGCACCGCCAACCTGACCGTGAGCTCGAGCCTCATCGACACCACGAGCACGACCAACTCCACGCTCAACTACACCAACTCGTCCGATATCAACAGCCTCACCGCGCTTGGCATCAGCGTGAATAACGACGGTTCAATCACCTTCGACGCCGACGCACTCGATTCCGTCCTCAACACCGACTATTCCAGCGTGGCCGGCTTCTTCCAGAACGCCACCAGTTGGGGCCAGAGCTTCTCCAGCATGCTTGACAACGCCGGCTCCAGCTCCTCCACTGGCATGCTGAAGCTGGCCGCAAACGCCAACAGCACCACCGAATCTACGCTCAACGCCGAGATCTCCAAGGAGCAAACCTACATCTCCGCGCAGCAGTCCAGCCTCACCACGGAGCTCAACCAGGCCAACCAAGTCCTCGAGGAGTTGCCCTCACAGTTGCAGGGCATCAACGAGCTCTATTCGGCCATCACCGGCTATAACCAGGGTCAGAACGGATAAGGAAGCGATTCGATATGGGAAGTTACCGGGAACACACGCTGGATGGCGCAGCAGCTGTCGACCTCGTGGTGGCGCTCTATGACGGCGTCATCCGCTTTCTGTATGCCGCCATCGCGGCGGCCGAGCGCGGCGACGCCGATGCCCGCCGCGCCGCAGTCAAGCGCGCCCTCGACATCATCATTCATCTTCAGGCGCGGCTGCGCATGGATGTCGGCGGGCGTCCCGCACAAACACTCAGCGAGTTCTATGCCGCCATCTTTGCGCAGATCCTGCAGGCCTCGCAGGCGGCCTCGATGACGAGGTTCCAGCATGCCATCGACTGTGTTCGCAATGTGCGCGATGCCTGGCGCGAAGTTGCCCGCGACCCCAATGTCAACTTCGATTCGCCGCGCGTGCTCATGATGCCATCGCGCCCCGCGGCCGCCGAGCCGGCCGATGCGGCCCCTGGCTCCAACTGGACCGCGTAACTTCCGCAGATGCACGGTTGCCCCATCCTTTTCGCCGCTCCTTGGCGAAAGGGTGGGAAGGCGCTGTCTCGCGGGCTTACTGCCCTTTACCCCGCCACTGTCAGCTCTTCTTCGAGCTGCTGCTTCTGATAGAGGCTCGCATAGTAGCCGTCGAGAGCCAGCAGTTCGTCGTGGCGACCGAGTTCCACGATCCGTCCCTTGTCGAGCACGGCGATGCGGTCGGCGTGGCGCACCGTCGACACGCGATGCGAGATGAGGATCGAGGTCGTGTTCGCCGTATAGTTGCGCAGGCCGCTCAGGATGCGCTCTTCGGTGTAGGTGTCCACGCTGGCCAGCGCGTCGTCAAGAATGAGAATCGCCGGCCGCCGCAGCAATGCGCGTGCAATCGCGGCGCGCTGCTTCTGCCCGCCCGAGAGCGTCACGCCGCGCTCGCCCACCATGGTTTCAAAGCCCTGCGGAAACTCCTCGAACTCGCGGCGAATATGGGCCGCCTCCGCCGCTTCCAGCAGATCTTCGGCGTCGGCATGAGGCGCGCCGAAAGCCAGGTTCTCGCGAATCGTCTCGCTGAAGAGGAACGTCTCCTGCGGCACCATGCCGATGTTGCGCCGCAAAACCGCCAACGGATACTCGCGCACCGGCCGCCCGTCGATCAGCAGCGCGCCTTCGGGCGCATCATAGAGCCGCGGAATCAGGTTGACCAGCGTGGACTTGCCCGATCCCGTCGGCCCCACGATCGCCAGGCTCGATCCCGCCGGAATGTGCAGTGAGACGTCACGGAGCACCGGCGTATCGCCGTAGCTGAATGTGAGGTGCCGGAATTCGATTTCCCCTTTTAGTTCCTCCTCCGTTCCTCGTCCAAAACCTGAGACCACGGAGTGGCTGTCAGAGATTGCGGGCTCGCTCTTGAGAATTTCGTCGATGCGCTTCACCGACGCCGTGCCGCGCTGGAAGATGTTAATCACCCATCCCACGGCGATGATGGGCCAGATCAGCATGATCATGTAGGTGCTGAACGCCACGAACTGGCCCACATTGATGCGGCCTGCCAGAACCAGGTGCCCGCCGGCCAGCAGCGTGATGACCATGGAGATACCGAGAATAAACTCCAGAGTCGGCCACAGCATGCCCATCAACTGCACCAGGCGCAGCGCGCGGCCGATGTATTGACGATTGAGCCGCTCGAAGAGGCCGATCTGCGACTCCTCGCGCGCGAAGGCGCGGATCAACCGCACGCCCGAGTAATTCTCCTGGGCCTGCGCGGAGATGTCGGAGAAGCTCGCCTGGATGCGCTCGAAGCGCTCGTGAATCCTGCGTCCCAGGTACTGCACAAGGATGCTGGCCAGCGGCATCGGCGCCAACGCCACCAGCGTGAGCCAGGGACTGATGCGCAGCATGAAGAAGAGCGCAAAGACACTGAGGAAGATGGTATTGGCGCTGTACATGAGCGCTGGCCCCAGCAGCATGCGCACCGCGTTCAGGTCGTTGGTCATGCGCGCCATGATGTCGCCGGTGCGGTAGCGCTGGTAGAAGTCCGTGTCCTGCGTTTCCAGTTTCTTGAACAGGTCGTTGCGCAGGTCGAACTCGATCTCGCGCGAAATTCCGATCAGAACCCATCGCTGTGCGTAGAGAAACACGCCTTTCACCAGGCTGATGGCAACGAGAATCAACGCAAACACAAGAATCAGTTCTTGCGTGGTTCCTTTCTCGATCCTGTTGATCGCCATCCCCAGAACGCGCGGAAACTGCACAGCCACGATGTTGGTCGCGACGCACGCAAGGGTTCCCCGCACGTATCCCCAGCGGTAGCGGCGCATGTATGGAATAAGAGGGCCGAGGTCACCAAACATGCTTCTATTGTACCGGCGGTGCGATTGGAGCTCGAAATTCGCGCATTACTTGAATGAGCTAAAGGCTGGAAGCTAGGAGCTAGAGGCTGTTCTTCTACGTTGGCGTCTTCAGCAGTAGATATCCGCCGACCAGCCCGAACAGCACATCCGCCGACCACGCGGCCATATAGGCCGGCAGGTAATTCACGTAGCCCATCGCGCCAAACAGGTTGTCGACCACCATGTACGCAAGTGCCACGGCAATGGCCACGGCCACGCCGGAAATCGAGCCGCGCCGCCCCATCGAAAGCGCAAACGGAATGGCAAGCATCGCCATCACCACCGTGATCAGCGGATACGAGAGCTTATGCCACAGCGCAACGCTCAATCGGTTGGTAGGGAAGCCGCTCTGCTGCAAATCGCGGATGTAACGGTCGAGCTGGCCGAAGTTCATCTCCTGCGATTGCACGTCCTCCTTCTTGAAGTAGTCCGGCGTCGCCCGGATTTCAGGAAAAGTTGTCTTCAGATAGGTGCGGTAATTGGTCACAGTAGCGCCCTGCACGTCGCGCACCCAGCCGCTCTCGAAGGCCCATCCGCCTGTATCGGCGTCCCACGCCGCGCGCTTGGCAAAGATACGCCGCGTCAGTTGGAATGTCGCCGGATCGAACTCGAACACGGAGAGATTCGCAAACTCGTTCTGGTCGGGATCGAAGAATTCGTAGTAGAAAATACGTCCCGGCTCGCCGGGCTGCGGTTTCTGGCCCATCATCCATTTCTGCTCCGGATGCAGGTAGGTTTGCGTGGGCCTGCCCTTGATCTCGTTGCGCAGCGCCTCCTGCTTGCGGTTGGCCTGCGGAAGATAGTACTGGTCGAACAGGAACAGCGCCACTGCCAACGCTGCCGCAATCGCCACGATGGGGACGACCAGCCGGTACAGGCTGATCCCCGCGGCCTTGATGGCGATGATTTCGCTATTGCGGTTCATTACGCCGAACGTGACCAGCGCAGCAATCAGCACCGCCAGCGGCGTGATGAGGTAGAGCATGCTCGGCGTCAGGTTCAGCAGGTACTCGCCCACAATCGAAAGCGCAGTGTGATTGCGCAGAATGTCGCCTATCAGTTCGAAGAAGGTGAAGACGAGCATGAGCAGCACAAAGCCGAACAGCACCATCGCAAACATGGTCATGAACTCGCGCAGAATGTACTCGTCGAGAATGCGCGGAAAAACGCTGCGCGGCCTGGTTCGCTGTGCGCGCGACTGGAACCTGCCGAAAAACGCGGTGATTTGGAACCCGTTGGTCTTTGCGGGAACCTTGAACTTGGGCAGGCGCGCAACCCAAGCCGCCATGGCGCTCAGAATCTGCCCGCCGGTCGCCATCTGCCACAGCAGAAAAATTCCGGCCACGGCGAAAATAATATTCGCCGCCCACACGGCAATGAAGGCCGGCAGTCCGCTCTGATGTCCCAGAGAAATGCCGGTCAACGAAAGGATGTAGTACACAAACACCAGCAGAATCGTAAGAACAATGCCGGCGCTCTTGCCTCCACGCCGCGAATTCACCCCTAGCGGCACACCCAGCAACATCAACACCACGCAGGCCATGGGCAGCGCGAACCGGTTGTACATCTCGATCAAGTAGCCCTTTTGGTCCGGCTTTCCAGCGAGTTCATGAATGCGCTCGAACAAAGCGCTCATCGGCATCGCATAGAGCTTTGTATCCATGTGCCCCAGGTGTACATCGTTCTGCGGGTTCAGCGCCAACGGCATGTCCGCGGTCGTGAACGTCGAGATATTGGACTGCCCTGGCTCGTCGGCCACGGTCTCGTCGCGCAATCCATCGCGCAGCCGCATGATCAGTTCCTGCGGGTTGTCATTCACCACGGTAGCTGACGCGGCAGTCGTGATCACCGGATTCACGGGATCGCTGACGTCGGCCATAAACACTTTTTGCCAGTTGGTGTCTCCCGCGCCCGGGATCACATTCTGCACGTAGAGCACGAAGTTCTTGAAATCTTCGTAGAAGACGCGCGGCTCGATCTCGTACGACGCTTGCGAGGTCTCCAGCGCCTGCTCCATCTCAATAATCGCCTGGTTTGCCCGCGGCACCAGATAGAGCGAGTTGCCCAATCCCAACAGCGCCCCCGTCACCGCCACGATCGATGCCACGCGCACAAAGTACCCAATGCCCAGTCCCGAGGCGCGCATTGCAATGATCTCGCTGTCGGCCGCCAGTCGGCTCAGCCCCAGCAGCACGCCCCACAGCACCGCCATGGGAATCGTCACTTTGAGCAGGTTGGGCAGCGTGAAGACGAAAATCTCCGCCACGTCCACCCAAGTGGAACTGTTGCGCACCACCACTTCAAGAATGTGTGGCAGCTGCGGCATGAATAGAATGAACGTGAAAAGCGCGCATCCAATGAGCGTCAGGGAGAGAATCTCGCCGAGAATGTAGCGGGTGAGGATGCGCACAGACAGACTCAGTGTCTAGTTTAGCGTGCCGAACTCCCGGCAAGCGGCGCAGGCTGCCATCCCCGCAGCCGCAAGCTGTTTCCCAGCACGCACACCGAACTCAGGGCCATCGCCGCTGCGGCCAGCCATGGCGTCAGCAATATGTGAAACGCCGGGTAAAGCGCCCCCGCAGCCAGAGGAATCCCGACCAGATTGTAGCCCACGGCCCAGCCCAGGTTCTGGTGCATTACGCGCACCGTTTGCCGCGCCAGTTCAAGCGCCGCGGGAATCGCCGCAGGCTGCGCCCTCAGCAACAGCACATCCCCCGCCTCCTGCGCCAAGTCCGTTCCGCTGCCCATGGCGATGCCGGCGTCGGCCGTGGCCAGCGACGCCGCGTCGTTGATCCCGTCGCCCACCATGGCCACGCGCAGCCCCGTCTTTTGCAACTCGCGAATCCGTGCCAGCTTCCCCGCGGGATCCAGGCCCGCTTCCACTTCGGTGATTCCTGCCTGCGCCGCAATCGGCGCCGCCGCGGCAGCCGAGTCGCCGGTCAGCATCAACACCCGCAGCCCCGCGCCTCGCAGGGCAGTCACGGCTGCAGCCGCATCCGGCCGTAGCGCATCACGCGCGTCGAAATACGCCGAGGCCGCACCATCTAGCGCCATCCACAACCGCGTGACTCCCGGCTCCGGCGCAACCACGTCCCCCGGCAGCTTGATCAGGAACTCGCTGAAGAGAGCTTCGTTGCCCAGCAGGCACTCGTGCCCCTCCACGCGCGCCGAAAGCCCCCGCCCGGGAAAGACCTGCGCATCCTCAGCCGGTCTCCATTCGAGCCCCCGCCCGCGCGCGGCATCCAAGATCGCAAGCGCCAGGGGATGGTTCGACCGCTCCTCGGCCGCTGCCGCCATGCGCAGCAATTCGCGTTCCCCCATTTCCTGCTTTTCTGTTTCCTGTTCCCTGTTCCCTATTCCCTGTATCTTTTCCAGCACCGGCCTTCCCACCGTCAGCGTCCCCGTCTTGTCCAGAACAATCGCATTCACATGCGCCAGCCGTTCCATCGCTTCGCCGCCCTTGAAAAGCACGCCGAGCTGCGCGCCCCGGCCCACGGCCACGGTCAACGCCGCCGGCACCGCCAGTCCCATCGCGCACGGGCACGCAATCACCAGCACAGCCACCGTATTGGCAAGCGCCAGCGGCAACGAGTGTGCGGCCAGCAGCCATGCCACAAACGTCACCACCGCAAGCCCTAGCACCACTGGCACAAAAATCGCGCTGGCCGCGTCAGCCAGCCGCTCCATGGGAGCGCGCGAGCTCTGCGCCTGGTCCACCATTCGCGCAATCTGTGCCAGCATCGTCTCTTCGCCCAGCGACTCCGCCCTGCACACCACCGCGCCGTCGTAATTCAACGACCCCGCCAACACCCGGCCGCCCACCGCGCGCTCGAGCGGCGTCGCTTCGCCGGTCAGCATCGACTCATCCACCGACGTGCGCCCCTCTAGAATCGTCGCGTCCACGGGAAAGCGCTCGCCGGGCAGCACCACGACACTGTCGCCAGGCCGCACCTCTTCGAGCGGCACCACCGTTTGCGCGCCATCCACCAGGCGCCGCGCCGTCGCAGGCCGCAACCGCGACAGCGAGTCCAGCGCGGCCAGCGCCCGCCTCTTCGCCCGCGCCTCCAGCGCCTTGCCAAGCAGCAGAAAGCCCACAATCAGCAGCACTGCATCGAAGTACACTGCCCGTCCCGGCGCCGGCCGAACCGTCGCATACGCCGAATAGGCAAACGCCACGCCCGTTCCCAGGCTCACAAGCGTGTTCATGTTCGTGGTGCGGTGCCGCAGTGCGCTCCACGCGCTCCAGTAGATCCCGCGCCCCGCCCAAGCAACCACGGCCGCCGTCAGCACCAGCAGGAACCAGCGCAGCGTCGGCGCCGGGACGGCATAGAGCCACGGAAATGCTCGAGCCAGGAAAGCATCGCCCGCACCCATCTCCATTTCGAGAGGCATGGCCAGCAGCATGGCTGCCGCGCCCGCGCCCAGCGTCACCCACGCTTTCGTTTCGGAGCCCGCACTCGCATCCTCAACATGCGCACCGCCATCGCCCGCGCGCGGCAGCACCGCATCGTAGCCCGCTCCGCGAATCGCGTCCACCAGTTGTTGAGGCACAGCCAGCGACGGATCGAACACAACACTGGCGCGATGCGCCATCAGATCCACGCGTGCCGACTCCACGCCCGCCGTTGCGCGCAGAGCCTCCTCCACGTGGTGCTGGCACGAGGCGCACGTCATGCCCAGAACGGGCAGTGTCAGCGATTCTGTGGTGTGCGAGGCCAGGGTTGGCTCCAATTTTGCGCGTTATGATTCCAGATGCGCGGCAAAGCCGGCCTTGGCGAGCGCGGCAATGGCAAGATCCACCGGCGCGGGATCCTCGGCTGCAGTCAGCCGGGCCGCTCCGATGCGAACCTCGTTCACCGCCACGCCCGGCGTCGCAGCCAGCGCCTGGCTCACGCGGCGCACACAGGAGCCGCAGTGCATGCCATCAATTCGCAATGTGAATTCCGTCATCTTTCGTTCCTCGGTGTCTTTGTTTGATGATAGTGGGAGGCATTCGATTCCCGCGCGGACCGCTGGATGATTTGGGTGCCCCGTCCAAGGTATGCTTGGGCGGAAAAAGGATCCTGCATGACGAACGTGCAACGCGAGTTTCCCCAATCTCCGCTCGTCGGCGTTGGCGCGGTCGTGGTCCACGAAGGCCGCGTGCTCCTCGTGCGCCGTGGCAGTGAGCCCCTCAAGGGCCATTGGACGCTACCCGGCGGCGTGCTTGAGGTGGGCGAAACCATCGCTGCAGGCGTAGCGCGCGAGGTGCGCGAAGAAACCGGCCTCCTCGTCGAGTCGTTGGAGCTGGTCGAGCTCCTCGACCGCATCCATCGCGAAGCCGGCCAGGTCCGCTACCACTACGTCATCGCTGACTACCTTTGCCGCGTCACCGGCGGCGAGCTGCGCGCAGCCTCCGATGCCGACGCCGTCCGCTGGGTAGAGCGGGCGGAATGGAACAGCCATAGCGCCCTAGTCCTCGATCCCATCACCGTCCGCGTTATTGAAAAAGGATGGCAAAGAGCGCAGAATCTGCAAGCAGAAAGAGGCTAAGCTGATGACCAAGCCAATCAGTCGCCCCATGCGTTTGTTCAAGTGGACCTTCGTGTCCCTATTTGCTTTGGCACTGCTCGCAGGCGTCGGATTCTACTTCCGCCCCGTCGGCTACCTCAACGAGTGGACCTACCTGAACGAGGATCTCTCCGGCATCCAGAGCCGTTCCGTCGAGGTCGCAGGCCATCGCGTGCACTATCTTGCCGAGGGTCCGGCCAACGGTCCCGTAGTCGTTCTCGTGCACGGGCTCGGTGGCAGCGCGGAGCACTGGAGAAACCTTGCCCCATACCTCGCCCAATCCGGTTTCCGCGTCTACATCCCCGATCTCCTCGGCTATGGCCGCAGCGAAAGCCCCACGGATTTCTCCTATTCAGTGCACGACGAGGCCGCCGTGGTCGTGGGCTTCATGGATGCGCTGGGCCTCAAGCAGGTCGAGCTCGGCGGCTGGTCCATGGGCGGATGGATTGCCGTGCTCGTCGCCGCGCAGCATCCCGAGCGCGTCAACCGCCTCATGCTCTTTGACGCCGTCGGCCTTAACGTCCCACCGCCATTTGACACTGCCCTCTTCACGCCTTCCACCGTCGACCAGCTCAACCAGTTGGAGGCCCTCCTCTCGCCGCAGCCTCAGCCCATCCCGGCCTTCATCGCTCGCGACCTCCTGCGCAACTTCCGTCGCGATGGCTGGGTCGTCCAGCGCGCTCTCGCCACCATGCTCACCGCGCAGGACGTGGTCGACAACCTTTTGCCGCAGCTCAAGATGCCCGTGCTCCTCGTGTGGGGATCGCTCGACCGCATCTCTCCGCCCGACCGCGGCGAAACCATGCATCGCCTCATCCCCCAATCCCAGCTCGACGTCTTTCCCGGTTGCGGACATATGGCGCCCCTCGAGTGCTCCGCCGCGGTCGGCCCCAAGGTCGTCGCCTTCGCACAACAATGAGGTTTCACTCTTTTCACTCTTTTCACTGATTTCACTCTCTTCACTTACTTCACTGCTTTCCTGGTCCCTTGTTCCCTCGGTCCCTGCCGGGGTCCCCGGCGGGCGATGTTTGCCCGCTGGGGTGGCTTGGTCCCTGTCTTCTTGACTCGGCGACGCCCCCTTTGCGAGACTCCGCCCATGGGATACAGCGGAAAAATTGAATACGCCGGAGAGCGCAAAATCCGGGAACGCAACACCAGCGTCTATCGCCTTTGTCATTGGCCTATATGGATTTGGGTCTTCTTTCTGGCACCCGGACCGCTCACCTTCAGTCTCTTTTCCGGCGGTTTTCACTGGGTCAATTGGGCGTGGCTCGCGGCAGTGCTCCTCGGAACCGGCATCGCCTGTTACAAAGCGCAACTGCCGGGCTCGGAGCATCGCCCCTACATCCTGCGCTTCGACGAGGACAAGCCCAACCCGCTCTACCGACGCGTCTGCTACACCTTTGCCTGGAACGCCATTCTGAATTACGCGCTGCTCAACATGGCAGCGTTGGTCTACGCCGCGGCCACCGGCGTCTGGCGCATGAAGCAGATTTACCTCTACGCCTACTCCCCGCTTTGCGCGTTCATCCTGCTCCTCGGCATGCTGGGCAAACTGCCGCGGGTTGGAACGTCCACTCAGGGCGAAGGCTGGGAACGCCGTTATTTTTACGGTTCCGTCTGGGCTGTCACCGCTGCGCAAACCACATTGCTCATCCTCTGGAAGACGCTTCCGGAAAACGCGATCGGAAGTCTCATCAAACTCTCGGTTTTCGTGGGTGTGCTCGTGGTCTTCGGCATCGCGGCCGCGCGCGGCAAGCTGCCTCGCACTCGACCCATTGTTCCCGGCGAGATGATGGTTTCCGACTAAGAACCGTCCTCACAAAACGTGGTGAGGACGCGTCACCGAACGATTCCTCATCGCCGTGGGAGCGGGCTTGGATGCTTACTCCACCTCAAGGCAGATGCAGATGCAGCCGCCAGCCGGTGTAGCTCAGGATCTCGTGCGCAAGGCGCTCGGATTCCGCAGTGCTGCCCCCAAAGGAGACGCGTGTCCGCGGTGAGGTCAGTACATCGAGGCCATCGGCGGCGCAGATTTCGTGAATGCGAAACAGGTGGGTGCCGTCGCTAACGACGACCAGGCGACGCAGACCATTGGTACGAGCGATGACGGCAATGCGGTGGGCCTGCTCCTCGGTGTTTTGGCTGTGGGTCTCGGCGATAATGGCGGATTCGGAGATGCCCAGATTCGCCAGGTAGTCGCGGCCCACTGCGCCCTCGGAGTGCTCATCTCCGCCAGTGCCGCCCAGCACAATGATGAGCGGTGCGATGCCGCGGCTGTAGAGATCGTGCGCGTGATCAAGCCGTGCGCGGAAAACCGGAGAGGGCTGGCCATCGTACTCCGCCGCGCCCAGAACGGCGATGGCGTCCGACGGTGCGGCCTGGTCCAGGCCGGCATAGTCCTCAATTTGCACATAGACCCAACAGGACCATCCGAGGAACCCAAGAGTCAAAATAAGACACAGCACAACCATCAAGCGAAGTGACCAGTTGCGACGATGCGGCTTGGGTAGGTCTTTCATGTCCACCATCTCACAGGCAGAAGAAACATGCCGCGCCACAGGGATACGCCCCACCGAAGGAAGAGCCCCCCCCAGGGAGCCCGTAGCTAGATGGTCAAGCGCGCAAGGACAAGGCTCATGGTCCGCCGTGGGGCTTTGCAAATTCCAGCGATGCCACGCTTCGACAACTTCCCCGGCTACAGCGGGCGCAACGCGATTGCCATAGCCCTTAGGATCAGCGCTAGCCCGGCAGTCGATGAGCCAAGAGGCAAACCAGGACCTAGGGGAGATGAATCTTCAGCTTGAAGCAAATGAAAAGAATCGCGATCGCGCCCAGAGTTGAAAAAATCAGGCCAGCGGGATGATATCGTTCGTTTCTCGACGGAAAGATCATGTGGGTGACGCCGCCGCCGAGAAGTGATCCGACGATGCCGAGTACGATCGTCCACATCAACGACATATGCTCGTGCATCACCGATTTCGCGATCAACCCCGAAAATAACCCGATCACAACGTACCAGATGATGTGAAACATGCCTTTTCCTCCGCGAGGAGGATTTTGCACGGAGACGACGGGTTAAAGATGGTCAAAGTTATACAGTTTGTCGCGCCGTCCGGGCTCACCTTGAGGAAATCTGCATGCTGGCTCTGCCCAAACCGCCAGTTCTTTCGGGATTCGGGCCCATGGACGCGGGCGGTACGGACCTACAGGGAGCGGAATGCAGTTTTTCTTTCCCCGTTTTGCAGATAATTTCGCCCTTCCGGCGCACAATCGTTCCGTGAGTCATGCATTCCAGACCCGGGGTATGGAGATATATACCATGGCCATAAGTCCTTTGTTATCAGATATGGAAGTATGCCATATAGGGGAGGGGGGAGAGTTACCAAATGGGAAGAGCCGGTCACATATCTGCCGTCTTGTATCCGGAGCACACCCGTCCCTGCTATGTGGGACATGAGGACCTGCAACGCGGCCCACCTGAAATGTCTGTCTTTTTCCCGCCGAACGACCGGGTGATCCAAATCACATTTAACCCTCACCCCTGAGCGGTATAAGAAGGTTGCTATGTGCCTTGCGATTCCTGGAAAAGTCGAAGAGATCACCACCGACGGCCTCATCCGTATCGGCCGCGTCAACTTCGGTGGCGTGGTCAAGAAAGTCTGTCTCGATTACGTGCCCGAAGTCGTGGTCGGCGACTACACCATCGTCCACGTCGGCTTTGCCATCTCGAAAATCGATGAGGAGACTGCCGAGCAGACCCTCGCCGACTTCCGCGCTATGGGCGTACTCGACGAAGAACTCGCGAGCGAAGAAGAAGCCTTTGCCCGCGCGGCCCAGCGTCCGCAGTCACGCTGCCCCGATGGCAGTTGCTCGAGCGAATGCGGCGGCGGCTGCGGCTCTGCCAAACCCCCTCACCCGGCTGTGGATGGCCAATGAAGTACCTCACCGAGTTTCGCAACGGCGAAATCGCCCGAGCGCTGGCTCGCGAAATCGCTCAGGTCACCACCCGCCCATGGAAGATCATGGAAGTCTGCGGCGGGCAGACACACTCCATCATCAAGAACGGCATCGAACAAATGCTGCCTTCGGGTGTGGAGATGATTCACGGCCCCGGCTGCCCCGTCTGTGTCACACCGCTTGAACTCATTGACAAAGCGCTGGCCATCGCCGCGCAGCCCGGTGTCATCTTCTGCTCTTTTGGCGACATGTTGCGCGTTCCCGGCACCGAGTGCGACCTGTTTCAGATCAAGGGCCGCGGCGGCGACGTGCGCGTCGTCTATTCGCCACTGGACGCCGTCGAGCTCGCCGTCAAGAACCCTGACAAGCAGGTAGTTTTCTTCGGCGTAGGGTTTGAAACCACCGCCCCGGCCAACGCCATGAGCGTGCATCTGGCCAAGCGCCGCGGCCTCACGAATTTTTCTGTGCTCGTCTCGCATGTTCTGGTACCGCCCGCGATCTCCGCCATTCTCGAATCGCCCGGCAACCAGGTGCAGGCATTTCTCGCCGCCGGCCACGTGTGCAGCGTCATGGGCTATTGGGAGTATCCGCCGCTGGCCGAGAAATACCGCGTGCCGATCGTGGTCACCGGCTTTGAGCCGCTCGATCTGCTCGACGGCATCCGTCGCGCGGTGGTGCAGCTCGAGAGCGGCCGTCACGAAGTGGAGAACGCCTACAGCCGCGTCGTCACCTTCGAGGGCAATCGCCCCGCACAAAAGCTGTTAAGCGAGGTCTTTGAAGTCACCGATCGCGCATGGCGCGGCATCGGCGTCATCCCGCAAAGCGGTTGGCGTCTCAACGCGGACTACCGCGACTTCGACGCCGAAGAGCGCTTTCATATCACTGGAATACACACTGAGGAGTCGCCCTTGTGCCGTGCGGGCGATGTGCTCCGCGGAGCCATCAAGCCCGCGGAGTGCGCAGCCTTCGGCAAGGAGTGCACGCCGCGCCATCCACTCGGCGCGACCATGGTCTCGAGCGAAGGCGCCTGCGCCGCGTATTACAACTACGGCCGCTTCCTTTCCGCCGAAGAGCTCGCCAGCGCCGGTTCCACGCTTTCGGGGGTTGCGCATGCCTGACGACGTAAAAGTTGCCGTACCCGATTTCTCCAACTGGTCCTGCCCGCTGCCTCTGGCCGACTATCCCACCATCGTGATGGGCCACGGCGGCGGCGGAAAGCTGGGCAACGAGCTGGTCGAGCATCTCTTCCTCCCCGCGTTCCGCAACCCGGCGCTTGAAAACCTGGGCGACGCCGCGGTTCTCGAAACTGGCGGCGCGAGGCTCGCGATGAGCACCGACTCGTTCGTCGTGCAGCCGCTGTTTTTCCCCGGCGGATCGATCGGAGAGTTGGCCGTGAACGGCACCGTCAACGATCTGGCCGTCTCCGGCGCGGAACCGAAGTTTCTAAGTGCGAGCTTCATTCTCGAAGAAGGCTTTCCGCTGGCTCAGCTCGCCGCGATCGTCGATGACATGGCGAAAGCTGCCGCAACCGCAGGGGTCAAGATCGTTACCGGCGACACCAAAGTTGTCGAACGCGGCCACGGCGACGGCTGCTACATCACGACTGCCGGTGTCGGCCTCCTTCGGACTGGAATCTCGGTTGGTCCGCATCGCGCGCAGCCTGGTGACGCGATCCTCGTCTCAGGATTCATCGGCGACCACGGCATGGCCATTATGAGCGTGCGCGAAGGCCTCGAGTTCGAAAGCCAGATCCGGTCGGACTGCGCGGCCCTCAACGGCATGATTGCCGAGGTACTCGATGCGGCAGGCACGGCAGTTCACGTGATGCGCGATCCCACGCGCGGCGGCCTCGCTTCTACGTTGAACGAAATTGCACACTCTTCCAATGTCGGCATCGCCATCGACGAGAGCTGTATACCCGTGCGGCCCGAGGTGCAATCCGCGTGCGAGCTGCTCGGCCTCGATCCCGTGTACGTGGCCAATGAAGGCAAAGCAGTGTTCTTCGTCGCGCCCGAAGCCGCCGATCGTGTGTTGGAAACTCTTTGCGCGCATCTGCTGGGCAAAGACGCCGCGCGCATCGGCCACGTGACCGCGGAGCACAAACACATGCTGGTGGCGCGCACCGCCATGGGCGCCAATCGCGTCATCCCCACCATGATCGGCGAGCAGCTTCCGCGCATCTGCTAAGAACAGTCTTAGTTCTTTCTAAGTACATTCGTAAGCGAATCCCACTCACATTCAGACTTTTCAAACTCAGCCGCCGGCACATTCCGCCGATAGATGAGAAAAGGCAAAGACCGCAGCCGCGTCAAACCAGGCGCGCCTCGGCCTTTGTCCTTTTGAAAGGCCGGAATGCCCGCTCACATAAGAGCACTCTCATCTTTCGCCGCACTGCTCCTGCTTACCAGTTGCGGCAGCGATCTGCGTACTGCGATTTCCCCGAGCGGCCTCAGTACTCCTGTCGATGAAACGCGCCTCGTCAGGCTCGCCGGCAATGTGCCAATGCTGGCACGCACTGGATTCGACGAAGGCGCTATCGACTCGGGCACGCATCTCGACCGCATGTTGCTGGTGCTTCAGTCTTCTGCCGCGCAGCAATCCGCGCTCGATGCCCTGGTTGAAGCGCAGCAGGATCCCAACTCGCCGGAGTATCACGAGTGGCTCACGCCAGCCGAGTTCGGAGCGCAGTTCGGCGTCGACAGTTCCGGGCTGGCGCTTGTCACTGCGTGGTTCGGGTCCCACGGATTCACCGTCGAAAAGATCTCCGCCGGACGCCGCTTGATCGTCTTCTCGGGAACTGCGGGTGAGGTTGCAAGTGCCTTTCACACCGCGTTGCACCGCTATAGCGTGGACGGCGCGGAGCATATCATCAACGCAAGCGATCCACAGATTCCCGCGGCGCTCGCCGGAGTGGTCTGCGGCGTGGTCACGCTCAGCGACTTCCGCCGCGCCTCGCAAGTAGCGTCGCAAAGGCCGTTCGCGTCGAAGTCGGAATACTCCGTAGGGCCGGAATACTCCGCCGGCAGCACGCATAGTATCTTCCCGGCGGATTTCGCCACCATCTATGACCTCAACCTGCTCTACAGCGCGGACACCAGCGGCTCCGGCGCAGCCATCGCCATTGCAGGGCGCAGCAACATCAACCTCAGCGACGTAGAGACCTTCCGCTCCATCGCCGGCCTCGCAGCCAACACGCCTTCGGTGATGGTCGACGGCGCCGATCCCGGATTGGTTTCCGGCGACCAGAGCGAATCCACGCTCGATGTGGAGTGGAGCGGCGCGGTTGCGCCGCTGGCCGTGGTGAACCTCGTCATTGCCTCCTCCACTGCGACCACGGACGGCATCGATCTCGCGTCAGCCTACATCGTGAATCACGCCACTGCGCCGGTGGTGAGCGTGAGCTACGGCAGTTGCGAACAGGAGATGGGCACCGCGGAGCTGGCCTTCTACAACAGCCTGTGGGAGCAGGCCGCGAGCCAGGGAATGAGCGTCTTTGTGGCTTCAGGCGATGCCGGCCCAGCCGGATGCCAGCAAGGCAATGCCACAGCGGGAACGTTCGCCGCGGTGAACGGGCTGTGCACTTCGCCCTACGCCACATGCGTGGGCGGAACGGAGCTCAACGAGGGTGCGGATGCAGCGCAATATTGGTCCGCGACGAACTCCTCCGCGTACGGCTCCGCGGTTGGCTATATTCCCGAAGCAGTGTGGAACGAGAGCGTGCTTGACGGCGGCACGGGGCTCTGGGCGTCCGGTGGCGGCGCGAGCGTGGTATACAAGCAGCCTGCGTGGCAGCTGAGCGTGAGCGGAACCGCCGCGGCCGGTGGCATGCGCGCCGTGCCGGATGTTTCGCTGTCGGCCGCAAATCACGACGGCTATTTCATGGTCGAGAACGGCGCCTTCTGGGTTGTCTCCGGTACTTCCGTCACGGCCCCATCGTTTGCCGGCATCATGGCACTGGTCAACGCCAGGGAAGACGGCAAAGGCCAGGGCAGCGCGAATCCTCGTCTGTACGCGCTGCTGGCCGCGATTCCCGATCCATTTCATCCCACGCGGTCCGGCAACAACACCGTTCCCAGCGTGGAAGGATTCAGCGCGGATGGCGCAACCTACAACCTTGCCACGGGCCTGGGATCAGTGGATGGCGCAGTGCTCGTCAACGGCTGGAACTCCATTGCGCCGTCCAGCTCGCCAACGCTCGCTTTGACGTCGACTGAGCAATCGATGACCATCGTCGCGGGCGGCTCGGCAACGATTCAGTTCACCGCCGTCACCGGAGGGTCGTTCGCCGGGAACGTGAGCTTTTCTGTCAGCGGCTTGCCCAGCGGAATCTCGGCCGCGTGGTCCACGAACCCACTCACCCCGGCTTTAGGCACAAACGCAAATACCGTGGCGCTTAAGCTCACGGCTGCTCTGGAAGCGACCTCAGGCTCGGCTGTCGTCGTGGTCTCGGCTACAGGTGACGGCCTGACCGCGCAGCAAACCATCTCGGTCACGGTAGCCACGCATGGGAACAGATGTTCCCGTTTCAGCCTGCTTCCCACGAACTGCAGACCCCTGCCGCGCATGCCGGCTCTCTAGCAGGAAGCGGAGTTGGCGGGGCCAGCAGAATCAGAGCCGGCGGTCCAAAAGCATTTACTCGAACAAGGCGAAAGCTTCTTTGATCTGGTCGGGCAATGTGGCGTGCGATTCCGGCAGGGAGTTGCTGATCTCGAGCACAGTCGCAGGAGGCGTCGCGAGCGCCTTCAGAGCCTTTGCCGTAGCCGTCCAGTCGATCGTCCCACCGCCGGGCCACAGGTGCTCGTCTTTCACGCCGTGATTGTCGTGCACGTGCACCGTGGCGATGCGGTTGCCGAGGGTTGCCAAAGCGTCCGCCGTTCCCACCGTGATATTCGCGTGGCCAAGATCCAGGCAAACGCCGACATTGGTCAGGTGTCCCATTTCGAGAATTGCCACCAGATGCTCCGGCGTCGTGGCTTCGCTCAACAGATTCTCCACGAGCAGGCGTACGCCGAGCGGCCGTGCGAAGGCACCCAGGTGCTCCAGCGCTGTGAGCGCGTATTCAATGGTGCGCGGCGACCACTCATCGTCGCGTTCGCCAAGGTGCATCACAAGATTGCGCAGCGGGATGTGCTCCGCCGCTTCGAGCGCCCGCTTGATCTCGTCCATGGCGTCGATGCGCCGTGCCTTCTCGGGGTGCAGCACATTCACCCCGAGCGCGCCCGCACGGCCCATTTCACGGTCGGGATAAAGCGGTGCGTGCATCGAAAAGGGTTGGAGCGTGTTGGAGCGGAACCATTCGGCCAGCTCGGCCACTTGTTCGCGGCTGGTGTAGTCGAAATGCTGACGCGCGGCAAAGATCTCCACCGCCTGTGCGCCGGAACGCTCCGCGAGCTCGAGCAGCCCCGGATGCAGGCGATGTTTCAGGAATATGTGAGTCGAAAGAACGCGCAGCATCTTGGTGTGGCCCCTCGCGCCGGACTGTCATGAACCTCAATCCGACCGCTTCCTTCATTCTCGCATCCAGAGAAGGTGTTTAGCTTTGTCGCGGTTGCTGTTCATGGTGCAGGAAGCGATCGGCGCTGGGTACCGTCTATCATCGAAGCTGTCGCGGCGCGCCAGCGCGCGAATCCGCTTGTGAGGGCCTGAACGCGTGGACGAGGTGTTTTGGATCGAAGGAACTCCGCCAGTGCCGCTGGCCATTGTGCTGTGCCCACGCGGTGGCCGCATGCTTGAGGACGAATTGCGTTTGATCGCGCAGAGCGGTGTCCTGACACTCGTCTCACTGCTGGAGCCCGGCGAAGCCGACTGGCTTGGCTTGAGCCAGGAGGGCGCGCTCGCTGGACAGTTGGGTATGCAGTTCCTTTCTTATCCGATTCAGGACGTTCATGTGCCGGCGAATGTGCAGTCGTTCAGAACATTTGTGTCAGGCCTGGCCGATCGCCTTCACGCCGGAGAGCACATCGGCGTGCACTGCAGGGGAAGCATTGGCCGCGCTCCGCTCACTGCGGCGTGCACATTGATCCACCTCGGCTGGGGCGCAAAGGACGCTTTGGCAGCCATCCAGACGGCGCGGGGTTATGAGATTCCCGATACCACGGAACAGTTGCGATGGATTCTGAACTACAAAGCGCAGCCATGAGCGACAAATCACCCGACCCGGTCGTTGACCTGAGCTTTTCACCTCGCTGGCGGGCCGAGATTCTTGCTGCGCGGCCGTTGATTCTGCCGCCGCGGCACTTCGTCTACCCGCGAACGGCCGAGGAGGTGGAACGGGGCGCACTGGAAGTGATGATTCACCCCGATGCGTCGCAAGCACAACCTTTTCTCGCCACGTGCGCACTGGGATTTCGCGATCCAGCGGCTCCCACCGGGCTTTGGTCTACTCCAAGGCCGGAAGAAATCTGCGCCGTCGCGGGGGGTTATGCCTACCTTATCGACACTGTCGCGCCCGAGCATTTCACAATGATTCCGTACCGGCCCGTGCTCGAAGTGCGCGCGGCGTCTGCGGAGCGCCTGCTCCTGTTCGTCGGCCACCATTCGATTCTCGCGTGGGGATCGAGCGGGCAGGCGTGGGAGTCGGCGAAACTCTCCGATGAAGGTGTGACCGTTGCCGGCATCGGCGACGGCGTGCTGCGCGGAGCGGGCTGGGAAATGATGAGCGACCGCGAAAAGCCCTTCGCGCTCGATCTGAGGACAGGATTGCTACTTCCCGCACCCGCCGGCTAGCGCTCAATCCGCCGCTGCGCTCTGTTGCGCCGTGGGAGTCAGACGCTGGTATGCCGCGTAGACGCCCTCAAACACCGAGTCCCAGCTCGCGGTCAGCGCATAGGCGCGCGCGGCCTGGCGCATCGCGGCGTGGCGCGCTGGATCCGCAAGGATCTCCGTAATCGCAGAAGTGAATTGATCGTCGGGCACGATACGTCCGGTTTCGCCGTCGCGCACAATGGTGCACGGGCCGCCGTCGGGCGTAACGATGGCTGGCACGCCACTGGCAAGTGCTTCGAGCACCACGTTGCCGAACGTGTCTGTGTGCGAGGGGAAGACGAACAGATCCATGTTGGCGTAGGCGCGTGAGAGTTCTTCGCCGCGCAGGACTCCCGTGAACTCCGCGTTCAGTAGTCGCTCGCGCAGCCATGCCTCGTCGCCACCGTGGCCCACAATAACGAAACTTTCTTTGCCTTTCTTCTGGTGTTGGGCGAGATCGTGCTCGATCTGAACAAGAAGGCCTAAGTTCTTTTCGACAGAGAGCCGGCCGACAAAGCCCAGGATGCGGCCTGGATCTTCAGGATCGCGCGTTCGTTTCGCGGGATGGAAGAGATCGGCGTCGACGCCGCGGGGCATCAGGAAACAGGGCCGTCCCGTGCTGCTCTCAAGAAGCGCGCACAGTTCCGGGTTGGGAGCGAAGAGCACCTTGGCCTTGCGGTAAAGCCAGGCCACAGTCGCCAACGCCAGGTTTTCGATCTTCTGGCCTGCGGCCGCTAAGTGGCGCTTGGGCAGCAGGCGCAGGAACCAAGCGGCGCGCCGGACCGCGTACTCGTGCACGTTGGTGTGCCAACTTGCGGCTAGAGGCACGCGCATGCGGCTCGCCACGTACGCGCCGAGGAGCCCCACTTCGCTGGGACCGGTAATGTGGATCAAATCGGGCTGGAACCGCTTGAGTACGTCGGCGATACGTGGAAGATGGCGCAGGAATGCGGGATCGAGGCGCAGATCTTTTTCTAGAGGGAAGGAAAGAAAGCTGCGCGGCAGCTCGAGAGTCCAGACGTTGCCGTCTTCGATCAAGGCCCTGGGCCGATTGCCGGCGCGCACGCAAAGAAAGGGAAGATTGCGCCGCCGCGCGAAGGCCTCAAAGTGGCGGCTGGTGTGGGCAACCCCGTTGACTTCGTGGAAAGAGTCGGGAAAATACGCGACGCGCGGCGCGGAAGTGAGCATAAAAGCAGCGGGGTCGACTGCGCTGGCGGAGTTAGCGGGGTCGAGGCGAGTGCTCTTGCGAACAGCGCTGGCACCGCTCACCACACTAGCTCCGCCGCTCTCCCTTAGGACTCCAGTTCGCCCAGCTCCAGGCGCAACTGGTCGGACTCGCTCCAGGCCATGCGCAACCCGCCGGACACCAGGCCCTGGCCCATCAGCTGCACCATGGCGATGGTCCAGCGCATCGCGCGCGGAGCCGCACCGCCGGGCCACAGCTCGCTCAGAGGACGAATCACGCCATTCGCGTCAGGATGGTAGACACGTTCATCCCAGGTGCGTGAACCCTGCGGAAACTCGGGATAGTGACGGATTGCATCGACGGTCGATTGCAGGATGCGGTGCTTCCACGGCTCGGCATACTGCGGCATAAAGAGCACTTGGCTCCGCTTTTCGCGCCTTACTTCGTGGACAAATTCAGTGAACGTGGTCGCGTTGGTGAGATTGATGTTGGCGTTCGGCTCCACGCCGTGACGGTCGCCGCCCGCGATGAGCAGCATATTCCACTTTTCCGCCAGACGCCGTACCGCGCGGTTCTCGTCCCAGGTGCGCAGGCCGTTCAGCTCCAGCGCGTGAAAATAGGCGCCGTTCTTCTGCAGGAATTCGTTGACCAGGAACTGATGCTTTTCCTTGCCGATCAGGTATAGGTCCCACATGGGGTGGTTGAAGACCACGAGCACATGCGGCTCCTGGTTCAGAGCCACCAGGATTTCGGTCAGACGAGCATCGCTCGGGTTGGCAGTAAATTCTGCGAGCGTGGCCATCCACTGTGTCGCGCGCGCGCTGGGCAGGTTGTGCACGCCCAAGTGGAACGATTGCATGCCGCCGTAAGGGGCGCTCCACTCTACCGACACTGGAATTTGCCGAGCGCTGGGCACGGTGCGCAGAAGCATGGGCGCCTTGATGTTGTCGTGATCCGTAAGCGAAACCATCGCCCCCATGCCGAGCTTCTCGATCTGCTTTGTTTCCAGTTCGAAGGCCAGCTTGGGCGTCATGGGCGGCGTCCAGTAGCTCGCCGCATAATTGATGCGCACACCATGAATCTGCTCGGCCCGCCGTTCGAGACGCGACAGCAACGGCCGCATTATCGGAAACTGATTGCCAAAGTTGGCCAGGAAATCCAGTGTTTCGGACGATTGATTCGTATGACTGTGCAGCGACACGCCGGTCCGGAAGTCCTTTGCGGCGTCTGTGTCGCGCCACAAGTACGAGATGGTGGAATTCGGCATTTCAGCTCCTTGTCGACCCTCAATCTATTTTCGGATTTCCACAGCTAGTATCGGGCCCAGCTCGTAAATATCCGGTTAAGAGCGCGCAAATTGCCCTTCAATTGATGCATTCGCGGAATCAAATAAGTTACCAAAATACTGAAATATAAGGGTGAAAGGCCCAAAATCTCCGCCGAAACGAGTGGTCCCACGATGCTGCGCCGAGAGCCTCATCAATTCGAGTGCAGATTCCACTCGGCATGTTCTGTTCCAAAGCAATGGGCGGGCGAGACGGCGGGATTCTCGCCGCCAGGCTGCCGCTAGAGGTTTCGCTGGGTGCCGATACTGGTGAACGGCCGGGCACCCCCCTCTCCCCCCACTATTTCTGTAAGCAAATATCCTGTTTTCATGGCTTTACGCGATGGCTTGCCGCGTAACTATCTGAAAAGACATATGGTTGCTTGCAGAAATCAGGCAACAAAGGGGTTAGAGGCGGCTGCCGGTTTCGGGGATCAGGGTCCGTCGAACCGCGCTCGCTGCCTCATTGGAGACTTGTGGGAATAGTGTGCGCCTGGAGGGGGAAATTATATGCAAAATGGCGGCGGGAAATTTCTTGTGTGAGTTAGGGGTGGGATCGGCATTTGCCGGGACTTATCCCGATAGACCGTGGTACGGCACGCTCCCGCTCATCGCGATTAGACTGCGATGAACGGGGCACAGCTTTTTGCGGCTAAACGCGATTGTGGTGACCGGGCCACCTGCCGTCTGGATTGTATGTCGGTAAAGGCTACGACTTTCTGGTTTTGGCCAGCTCGGGCCCGAGGAAATCGTCGATGTTCCAGCCTGCCATCAAATCTTCGTCTGGCGCAGTCTTCACGCCTTTGAGCTGGGCGTGCGCCACGGCTGCGTTTTCGGGTGCCAGATAGTTCGCCGTCAATCCGTCTCGCAGCAACTCAAAGGCCTGCTCGGGCGTTTCAGCATATTGGAAGAGATCAAGATCCTTGGGTGAGATCGCACCGGTATCTACCAGTACTTCGAGATTGAACACCTTCTTCCAGTAATCCGATCCATAAATAAGGACGGTGATCTTCTTCGTCACCTTCTGGGTCTGAGCGAGAGTCAGAATCTCGAACATCTCATCGAGCGTGCCAAAGCCGCCTGGAAAGACCACCAGCGCCTTGGCCAGATAGGCAAACCACAGCTTGCGCATGAAAAAGTAATGGAACTCGAAGTTGAGCGAAGGCGTGATGTAGGGATTCGGCCGCTGCTCGAAAGGCAGCAGGATGTTCATGCCGATGGTTTTGCCGCCCGCTTCGTAAGCGCCGCGGTTGGCCGCTTCCATGATGCCGGGACCGCCGCCCGAGGTGACAACGAAACGATGCTTGCGCGAAGGGATGGTCTTGGCCCATTGCGTGAGCAGTTGCGCCAGGCGACGCGCGTCTTCGTAATAGCGCGCCATTTCCACCGCGGCTACCGCGCGCTTCATCTGCAGTTCCGATGCCTGGCCCGTGGCGATCTCGGCGGCTTTGGCAGGCTGCTCCTCGCTGGGAGCGGGTTGCACGGAGCCGGTGTTCTCGAGAAGTTCAAGGGCATGGTCGGCTTCTTCACGTCCGGTAAAACGCGCAGAGCCGAAGAAGACAACAGTATCTTGAATCTGCTCGCGGCGGAAGCGCCCCAGTGGCTCCAGATACTCCGAGATAATCCGTATGGGCCGCCCTTCGGGGCTGTTGAGAAATGCGGGGTTCTCGTACGCGAGCGGTGCTGCATCCAGCGGAGGCGGTGCTCCGTTGCCGGGAATCACGGCGGGTGGGGCGGCGGCAGCGGCTTTGGCCCCTACGTTGGAATTTCTTGGGGTTTCGGTTTTCTGATCCCCGTTTCCTGATCTCTGTTCCTTGTTTTCCATCACTCAACCATCCCGGTGCCGAATGGCATCTTGAAACGCAAACCAAAGATTCAGCAGACCCAGTCCAGAGACAAGACCGCGCACTGCGCCAGCAGTCGCAATGTTTCCTAACCAGGGAAACCGTAGAAAGATCGGATTTTGATCCCAGAAAGTATGCGACCACGGCGCGTAGCAGATCGCCAGACCGATATACATCCGCAGCATGACACGCAGAAACAATTCCACACGCACCAGCCAACGGGGAACATGATGATGCAAGTGCGTTTCCGTTTGGGGCTCCGAGCCTCGAACAGATTCCGACGGCGGCCCAGTCAACGGAGCCGGGCTCACAGAGAGCGTAGACGATGACGATTCCGGCTGTTGGGGCATTCGTTTGCTTCTGTCCGCTGTCGCCGATGTCCTTGCGTCGCAAAGCCTTATTGGCCATCGTGCGCTTCGGGCCGCAGTCCGAAAAGCCCGGCCCGGCATAGGGACACCGTATTGCCACGGTAACACAGCGAGGGCAGAAAAACAGGGATCCGGCTGCGGCTCGGGGAGCAACTTACCCCACCACAGGCAGGCCCGCAAGCGCCATGGCGATTTCCTCTTCGGGATATTCGAAATTCTCCAGTTTGCCGGCGGTGTAATCGATGTAGGCCTGCATGTCGAAGTGACCGTGGCCGCTGAGGTTGAAGAGAATGACGCGCGGCTCGCCTTCGGCCCTGGCTTCGAGTGCCTGGCGAATGGCTTCGGCGACCGCATGATTGGCTTCGGGTGCGGGCACAATTCCTTCCGCGCGCGCAAATTGAATGCCGGCAGCGAAAGCATCGAGTTGCTGCACAGTGGTGGCTTCGGCCAACCCAAGATTGATGACGTGCGAGACCAGCGGCGCCATGCCGTGATAGCGCAACCCGCCCGCGTGAATTCCCGGGGGAATGAAGGTGCTGCCCAGCGTATGCATCTTGACTAACGGAGTCAAGTGACCGGTGTCGCCGAAGTCGTAGGTGAAGCGGCCCTTGGTGAGGCTCGGGCAGGCCTCAGGTTCAACGGCCACAATGCGCGCGTGGCATTTTCCTTTGAGCTTGCGGCCCAGGAACGGCATCGCCAGCCCGGCAAAGTTTGAACCGCCGCCGGTGCAGCCGATGATGACGTCGGGATCGTCGCCGGCGAGGGACATCTGCTCGATGGCCTCCTGGCCG
>Ga0181519_10000754_pt1 | contig 28851 bp, 18 predicted proteins | sample PEATcosm2014_Bin_26_FD_121102 | JGI IMG/M metagenome (GOLD analysis project Ga0181519, IMG submission 121102) | Peatland microbial communities from MTU Mesocosm Facility, Houghton, MI, USA - PEATcosm2014_Bin02_10_metaG | ecosystem: Environmental > Terrestrial > Soil > Wetlands > Peat | place...
GCGGATCGCCGCCTCCCAGACGGAGGCGGAATTCGTGGTCTTCTGCGGCGTGCACTTCATGGCGGAGTCTGCGGATGTCCTGACCGGCGACCACCAACAGGTCCTCCTCCCCGACCTCAACGCCGGCTGCTCGATGGCCGACATGGCCGACATCGACGCCGTCGAGGAAGCCTGGGAGGACCTCGGGTCGGTCACCGACCTTGGCCGTGTGGTCCCGGTGACGTACATGAACTCCTCGGCCGCCCTCAAGGCGTTCGTCGGCCGCCACGGCGGGGTCGTCTGCACCTCGTCCAACGCCCGGGCCGTGCTCACGTGGGCGCTCGGGGACGGAGCCGGCGGGCCGGGCCGCGGCGACCAGGTGCTCTTCTTCCCCGACCAGCACCTGGGCCGCAACACCGGCTTCCAGCTCGGCTACGGGGCCGACGACATGGCCGTGTGGAACCCCCGCCTCGACCGGGGCGGTCTCGACGACCGCACCCTCAAGACGGCCACGCTCCTGCTCTGGAAGGGCCACTGCTCGGTCCACCAGCGATTCCGACCCGCCCACCTCGAGGCCTTCCGCGACGAACACCCGGGGGGCATCACCGTGGTCCACCCCGAGTGCTCCCACGACGTGGTCGAGGCCGCCGACCTGGTCGGTTCCACCGACTTCATCATCAAGGCGGTGGCCGAGGCGCCACCGGGGTCGGTGATCGGGGTCGGGACCGAGATCCACCTGGTGCACCGGCTCGACGCCGAGTCGCCGGACAAGACCGTGGTGTCGCTCGACCCCCTGGTCTGCCCGTGCTCGACCATGTTCCGGATCGACGCCCCCCACCTGGCCTGGGTGCTGGAGGGGCTGGTGGAGGGCGAGGTGCGCAACCGGATCACCGTGGACCCGGAGACGGCCCGATGGGCGCGGATCGCCCTCGAGCGGATGCTGGCCACCGTCTGAGGGCGGACGTGCCCGCGGCGAGATCCGCCGCCTCCACCCGGAACCCGGCGGCCCTCACTCCCCCCCGGGCTGTTCGAGCTCCTCCGCGAAACGGTCCTTGCCCGCCTTCCGCTGCGCCTTGGCGCTGACCCCGGGATCCGAGGTGTCGAACTTCGCCTTCTGCTTGGCCACGTCCACCTCCATCTTCACCACCTGTCCCGGGGACGGCGGGATGAAGTCGCCGAACAGGCCGGGCATGCCGAGCTCGACCCGGAACGGCTCGCCGCCGGTGGGACGGACCTCGACGATGAACTGGAGGTCGGCCGACTGGTTGTCCTGGGAGTTGCCCTTCTGGCGGCGGTCGATGATGGTCCCCTCCGCCGGTTCCCAGTTCTCGAACATGGCAGGTCCCTTCGATCGTGCGGTCCCGGGAGGCGCCGCGCCGACATCCTACGGAGGTGCTGGCCTCCATGTCCGGGCCGGTTCGGGTAGCCAGGACCCGCCCGTCGGCATGAGCGACCTAGGAGCGGGCCCGGACGGCGGCCGTCGGGGCCCTCCCGCCACCCGTGGCGGCCGTCGGCTTGGAAGGCTTCGTGGCCGCGGCGGCCTTGCCCGCCTTGCCCGCCTTGCCCGCCTTGCCCGACTTCGTGGCCCTGCCGTTGACCACCCTGCCGTCCGCCGTCCCCGCCGCGCGGGACCTCGTGGTGACCTTCCCCTTCGCCGGAGCGGCGCCGCCCCGTCCACCGGTGGTGGTGGCGCCGGCCCCCGGACGCTCGATCCCGAGCACCGGCGCCAGCACCTCTCCGGTGTAGCTGGCCTCCACCAGCGCCACCTGCTCCGGCGTCCCCTCGGCGACGATGGTGCCCCCTCCGTCGCCGCCCTCCGGGCCGAGGTCGACGATCCAGTCGGCGCTCTTGACCACGTCCAGGTTGTGCTCGATGACGATGACCGTGTTGCCCTGGTCGACCAGCCGGCTCAGGACGTTCAGCAGCTTCCGGACGTCGTCGAAGTGGAGGCCGGTGGTCGGCTCGTCGAGGACGTAGAGGGTGTGGCCCGTCGACCGGCGGCTCAGCTCGGACGAGAGTTTGACCCGCTGGGCCTCGCCGCCCGACAGGGTGGGTGCCGGCTGGCCGAGCCGGATGTAGCCGAGGCCCACGTCCACCAGGGTCTGCAGGTGGCGGGCGATCGGCGGCTGCTTGGCGAAGAAGGCCAGCGCCTCCTCGCATGACAGATCGAGCACCTCGGCGATGTTCTTCCCCCGGAAGGTGACCTCCAGGGTGTCGCGGTTGTAGCGGGCGCCGTGGCAGACCTCGCACGGCACGTAGACGTCGGGGAGGAAGTGCATCTCGATACGGATGGTCCCGTCCCCCGAGCACGCTTCGCACCGGCCGCCCTTCACGTTGAAGGAGAACCGGCCGGGCTGATAGCCCCGGACCTTGGCCTCCTGGGTCTGGGCGAACAGCTTCCGGATGTGGTCGAACACCCCCGTGTAGGTGGCCGGGTTCGACCGCGGGGTCCGCCCGATCGGTGCCTGGTCGACCTCGACGACCTTGTCGATGTGCTCGACCCCGGCGATCGAACGGTGGAGGCCGGGGACCGTCTTGGCCCGGTGGACCTGGTGGGCCAGCGACCGCAGGAGGATGTCGTTGACCAGCGTCGACTTCCCCGATCCCGAGACGCCCGTCACCGCCACCAGACAGCCCAAGGGGAAGTCGGCGTCCACCTCGTGGAGGTTGTGCTCGCGGGCGCCGAGCACCGACAGCACCTCGCCGCTCCCCGGTCGGCGCAGCTCCGGCACCGGGATCGACCGCGCCCCCGACAGGTACTGGCCGGTGATCGACTCGGCGTTCGACACCAGCCCGCCGGGTCCCTCGACCGGGCCCGAGTGGACGATCCGCCCACCGTGCTCGCCGGCCCCCGGGCCGACGTCGACCACGTGGTCGGCGATCCGGATGGTCTCCTCGTCGTGCTCCACCACGATCACCGTGTTCCCGAGGTCCCGGAGGCGCAGCAGTGTCCCGATCAGGCGCTGGTTGTCCCGCTGGTGCAGGCCGATCGACGGCTCGTCGAGGACGTAGAGGACCCCGACCAGCCCGCTGCCGATCTGGCTGGCCAGGCGGATCCGCTGCGCCTCGCCGCCCGACAGCGTCGCCGCCGACCGGGCCAGCGTCAGGTAGTCGAGCCCCACGTCGAGGAGGAACTGCATCCGCTCGCGCACCTCCCGGAAGACCCGGTCGGCGATCAGGTGGTCGCGGTCGGAGAGCTCCAGGGAGCCCACGACGTCGACGGCCCGCCCGATGGACAGCGAGCACAGCTCGAAGATGGAGAGCCCACCGACGGTGACGGCCAGCGACTCCGGCTTCAGCCTGGCCCCTCCGCAGACCGGGCAGTGGACCTCGCGCAGGTAGCCCTCGAGGTGCTCGCGGAGGAAGTCCGACTCCGCCTCGCCGTGGCGGCGCTGCAGCCAGGGGACGATCCCCTCGTAGGTGGTGTGGAACGACCGCTGGCGCCCGTACCGGTTGCGGTAGCGGAGGTGGACCTGCTTGCTGCCCGCCCCGTAGAGGACCAGCTTCCGGTCGGCACGGGTGAGCCCCTCCCAGGGGGTGTCCACCGAGAAGCCGCCCAGGTCGGCCACCGCCTCCAGCACCCGGGAGAAGTACTCGCTCCGGGCCCCCGACCAGGGGGCCAGCGCCCCGTCGGCCAACGACTTCGACGGATCCGGTACCACCAGCTCGGGGTCGACCTCGAAGGTGGTGCCGAGACCGGCACAGGCCGGACAGGCCCCGTAGGGCGAGTTGAAGGAGAAATTCCGCGGGGAGGGGTCCTCGAAGCTCGTGCCGCAGTGGGTGCAGGCCAGGTGCTGGCTGAAGGTGATGGCCTCCTCCTCGAGGCCGTCGGCATCCACCACCACGATCTCCGCCACGCCCTCGGCCAGGGCCAACGCCGACTCGAGCGACTCGGTGAGGCGGCGGCGGATGTCGTCGCGCCGCACCAGGCGGTCCACCACCACCTCGATGGTGTGCTGCTCGTACCGGGCCAGGTCCACCTGCTCGCGATCGGCCAGCTCGATGGTCTCCCCGTCCACCCGGACCCGGGCGAACCCCTGCTTGGCCAGGTCCTCGAGCAGGCCGCTGTACTCGCCCTTCCGGCCCCGGACCACCGGTGCCAGCACGAGGAACCGGGTGCCCTCGTCCAGGGCGAGGATCCGGTCGACGATCTGCTGGGGGCTCTGCCGGGCGACGGGCCGGCCACAGGTCGGGCAGTGCGGCTTGCCGATCCGGGCGTAGAGGAGGCGCAGGTAGTCGTAGACCTCGGTCACCGTCCCCACCGTCGAGCGGGGGTTGCGGGAGGCCGACTTCTGGTCGATGGCGATGGCCGGCGACAGCCCCTCGATGAAGTCGACGTCGGGCTTGTCCATCTGCCCGAGGAACTGCCGGGCGTAGGCGGACAGCGACTCCACGTACCGCCGCTGGCCCTCGGCGTAGATGGTGTCGAAGGCCAGGGAGGACTTCCCCGATCCCGACAGCCCGGTGAAGACCACCAGGCGGTCGCGGGGCAGGTCGATCGAGACGTCCTGGAGATTGTGCTCGCGCGCGCCGCGAACCGCGAGACGATCAGCCATGGCGGTGAGGATACCGGCGCCGGGCGGACCCTCCGTCAGGGGCCGCTCCGCTCACCCCTCCGCCGGCCCGTCGACGTCGGCGGTCCCGCCGGCCAGCACGGCGGACCCGTCGACAGGGTCACGGACCAGCAGCGCCCGCAGCTCGGCCAGCTCGTCACGGAGGAGGGCGGCCTCCTCGAACCGGAGCTCCTCGGCCGCCCGCTGCATCTCCGTCTCCAGGGAGGTGATCAGGCCCGACAGCTGGTCGGCATCGGCGCCGGCCGCCCCCGCCAGCTCGGCCGCCACCGCCCGGGGGTCCACCCCGGTGCGGGAACGCTCCGGCCGGCGGCCCCCGCCCCCGCCCGGACGTCCGCCACCCAGCTGGGCCGAGCCGCCGCCTCCCACCCGCTCGAGGATGTCGGAGACCGACTTGGTGATGGTCACCGGATCGATCCCACGCTCGAGGTTGTAGGCGATCTGCCGGGCCCGCCGTCGCTGGGTCTCCCCGATCGCCCGCTTCATCGACTCCGTCACGGTGTCGGCGTACATCACCACGCGTCCGTTGACGTTGCGGGCCGCCCGGCCCATGGTCTGGATGAGGGAGGACGAGGAACGCAGGAAGCCCTCCTTGTCGGCGTCGAGGATGGCCACCAGGGCGACCTCGGGGAGGTCGAGGCCCTCGCGGAGGAGGTTGATGCCCACCAGCACGTCGAACACCCCCAGGCGCAGCTCACGGAGGAGCTCGATGCGGGCCATGGTGTCCACGTCGGAGTGGAGGTACTCGACCTTCACGCCGTGCTCGCGCAGGTAGTCGGTGAGGTCCTCGGCCATCTTCTTCGTGAGGGTGGTCACCAGTACCCGGAACCCGGCGGCCACCGTGGTGTCGATCCGGTCGCGGAGGTCGTCGATCTGCCCGGTGGTGGGGACGATGTCCACCTCCGGGTCGAGCAGGCCGGTGGGCCGCACCACCTGCTCGACGATCTGGCTGCTGTGCTCGAGCTCCCACGGACCCGGGGTGGCCGACAGCATGATGGTCTGCCCGGTGCGGTCGAGGAACTCCTCGAAGCGGAGGGGCCGGTTGTCGAGGGCGGACGGCAGGCGGAACCCGTGGTCGACCAGCGTCTCCTTCCGCGAGCGGTCCCCGGCGTACTGGCCGTTCAGCTGGGGAACGGCCACGTGGCTCTCGTCCAGCACCACCAGGAAGTCGTCGGGGAAGAAGTCGAGGAGGGTGAAGGGTGCCTCCCCGGGGGCCCGGCCGTCGAGGTGGCGGCTGTAGTTCTCCACCCCGGAGCAGACGCCGGTCTCGGCCAGCATCTCGAGGTCGTACTCGGTGCGCATGCGGAGCCGCTGCGACTCGAGGAGCTTGCCGGCGCCGTCGAGCTCCCCGAGCCGGTGGCGCAGCTCCGCCTCGATGCCGGTGACGGCGGTGCGCAGCTTGTCGTCACCGGTGCTGTAGTGGGTGGTGGCGAAGACCACCAGCTCGTCGAGCTCGTCGCCGATCTCGCCGGTCATCACGTCGAAGGGGCGGATCCGCTCGACGGTGTCGCCGAAGAACTCGATCCGGACCGCCTGCTCCTCGTAGGCGGCGTGGATCTCCACGGTGTCACCCTTGGCGCGGAACTGACCCCGGGCCAGGGTGACGTCGTTGCGGCCGTACTGCAGCTCGACCAGGCGCCGGAGGAGCGACCGCTGCTCGTGGACCTCGCCCGGCCGGAGCACCACGATCCGGTCGCGGTACTCGTCGGGTGACCCGAGGCCGTAGATACACGAGACCGAGGCCACCACCACCGTATCCCGTCGGAGCAGCAGCGACGACGTGGTGGCGTGGCGGAGGCGGTCGATCTCGTCGTTGATCGACGAGTCCTTCTCGATGTAGGTGTCGGACGACGGGACGTACGCCTCGGGCTGGTAGTAGTCGTAGTACGACACGAAGTACTCCACCCGGTTGCGGGGGAAGAAGTCCTTCAGCTCGGCGGCCAGCTGGGCGGCGAGCGACTTGTTCGGCTCGATGATCAGGGTCGGCCGCTGGAGCGCCTCGATGGTCCAGGCGATGGTGGCCGTCTTGCCCGACCCGGTGATCCCGAGGAGGGTCTGGAACCGGTCGCCACGCTCCACCCCGGCGACGAGAGCGGCGATGGCCTGCGGCTGGTCGCCGGCGGGCCGGAAGGGCGAGACCACCTCGAAGTCGGGCATCACCCGATGGTACCGGCGGGGTGTGCCGTCGGACCCGGTCGGATCGGCCGGATCAGCCGGCGTCCGACGCCCGGAGCACGAGGAGGGCGGACCACACCCGGTCCACCTCCCGCACCAGGTGGTCGAGGTCGCCGGCATTGTCCACCACCAGGTCCGCCCCCTCCAACCGGGTGGCCCGGTCGACCTGGGAGGCGATCCGGGCCTCGGCGTCCCCGCGGGACATGCCCCGGGCGCCGGTCAACCGCTCGAGGGCCACGTCGACAGGGGTGTCCACCACCACCACGGCCGTCAGCGACAGCAGCTCGCGGTGGACCGGCTTCAGGAGGGGGATGTCCAGCACCACCACCTCGTCGGTGCCCTCGTGGGCGGCCTTCCGCTCCAGCATCTCGATCCCGATGGCCGGATGGGTGATGCCGTTGAGGTCGGCCAGCGCCACGGGGTCGCCGAAGACCAGGGCGGCCACCGCCGGCCGGTCGATCAGTCCGTCGGCGTCGAGGATGGCGGTGCCGAACCGGTCGATCATGGGCTGGTAGGCCGGTCCGCCCGGCGCCACCACCTCCCGGGCCACCTTGTCGGCGTCGACCAGGACCGCCCCCCGTTCGACCAGCAGCCCGGCGACGGTCGACTTGCCGGCGCCGATCCCCCCGGTGAGCCCGACCGCCAGCACCGGGCCGGGTCAGCCGTCGCGCCGCGGGCGCGAGGCGGTGGCGAACAGCACCATGGTGGTCTCGTCGAGCTGGTCGGTGACCGAGAAGTCGTCGGCCGTGATGCCGGTGGATCCGCCCGAGTCACCGCGGGCCATCACCTTGTAGGCGATGGGGAGCGCCCGGGTATAGGCGGCGATGTACCACGACCGCGGGATCCGGTGGCGGAGGTCGAAGACGTCGAGACGCAGGACCTTCTTCGCCTTGACCCGCCGGGCGGTGAAGTCGGCCTTCACCGCCGGCGTGGGGTCGAGCCCCTGCACGGTGACGTCGTGAAAGTGGCGGCCCAGCAGCTCCCGCAGCTCGTCGGGCTCGAAGAGGTGGATGTGGAAGGGGTTCTCGAAGTCGGCCGGGGCGTTCGGGGTGAGGAAGAACGCCGTCCCGTCGTCGGAGAGCACCCGGGCCAGCTCCCGCACGTGGCCCTCGGGGTCGTCGAAGTGCTCGATCAGGTGGGACGAGCAGGCCCACCGGTAGGTGGCCGGCGAGAGCCCCAGGGCCAGGGCGTTCATCTGGGCCACCTGCAGGCCCTTCCCGCCGAAGCGACGGCGGGCGAAGGCCACGGCGTCGGCGCTGTAGTCGACCCCGGTCACGGTCCGGTCGTCCCCCAGCAGCCGGGCCGATTCGAAGCCCTGCCCGCAGCCGACGTCGAGCACCGGGCCGGTGCCGAGGCGCTCGATCACCGTCCGGTAGCCGGCGGCGTGGAGGGCGAGCAGCGAGTCGGGGGTGACACCCTCCATCGGCCGCTCACCGGTGAGCCCCCGGGCCGGGGCGGCCGCCACGGCCCCCGGACTCCCTGGTCCCTGCGTTGCGTCGCCCATGCGTCCTTCCCACGTCGCTCGGTACCGACCCCGGGCCGGGTCCCGCTGCCGGGCGGTGCCCGTGACGCGAACCGGCCTGTCCGGTTGTTTACACTACCGAGCACTCGTGCCGGATCCCGAACCCTCTCCCGCCGCGCCCGCCGCCGCCCCGCCCGGTAGCCGGCCCGGGCTCTACCGCCGCCTCCGCTCCCCCGGGCGGCTGCGGACGGCCGTCGACTACCTGGGCGTGGCCGTCCTGGCCTTCGTGCCCATGCTGGCGTCCCAGCCGGGCACGGTGACCGACGACACCAAGACCTACCTCTACCTCGACCCCGGCCGTTACGTCCGCCAGGCGGTCTCGCTCTGGGATCCCAGCGTGGGCATGGGGACGGTGACCCACGAGAACATCGGGTACCTCCTGCCGATGGGGCCCTTCTACTGGGTGCTGGCCGAGCTCCACGTCCCCCTGTGGATCGCCCAGCGACTCTGGATGGGCACCCTGCTCTTCGCCGCCGGGGCGGGGATGCTCTACCTGTGCCGGACGATCTCGCTGACCGGACCGGGGCGGTACGTGGCCGTGGTGGCCTTCATGTTCACGCCCTACGTCCTCCAGTACGCCGGGCGCATCTCGGTGATCCTCATGCCGTGGGCCGGCCTCCCGTGGATGATCGCCTTCGTGGTCATGGCCCTCCGGCGGGGCGGTTGGCGGTACCCCGCGCTGTTCGCCCTGGTGGTGGCGCTGGTCAGCGGCATCAACGCCAGCTCCATCCTGTACGTGGGCATCGGGCCCGCCCTCTACCTCCCCTACGCGGTGCTGGTCGGGCGCGAGGCCACCTGGCGACGGGCCTGGTCGGTGGCCTGGCGGGTGGGCCTGCTGAGCGCCCTGGTGTCCCTCTGGTGGGCGGTCGGCCTCGAGGTGGAGGCGGCCTACGGGATCAACGTGCTGAAGTACACGGAGACGGTCCAGGCCACCAGCTCGACCTCGGTGGCCTCCGAGGTGATCCGCGGCCTCGGCTACTGGTACTTCTACGGCTCCGACCGGGTGGGCCAGTGGACCCAGGCCTCGGTGACCTACACGCAGAACGGCACCCTCATCGCCCTGAGCTTCGCGGTCCCGGTGCTGGCCTTCCTGTCCGCCGCCTTCGTCCGCTGGCGGCAGCGGGCGTACTTCGCCCTCCTGGTGGTGGTCGGCATGGTCCTGGCCGTCGGCGCCTACCCCTACGCCGATCCGAGCGGGGTGGGATCGATCCTGAAGGCGATCATGGTCGACACCACCGCCGGCCTGGCCATGCGGTCGACCGACCGGGCGTCCCCGCTCATCCTGCTCAGCCTGGCCGTGTTCCTCGGCGCCGGCGTCTCGGCGGTGGCCCGCCGCGTCCGGAGGACCGGCCTGGTCATCGGGGCGTTCGCCTTCGCGGCGGTGGCGGGCGCCACCGTCCCCCTCTGGACCGGGGCGATCATCGCCAACGGGTTCACCCAGCCGCCCACCCCCCCGGCGTATGTGGTGCAGGCGGCCGACACCCTCGACGCCACCCATCCGGGGACCCGGGTCTACGGGCTCCCGGGGAACAACTTCGCCGCCTACCGGTGGGGCGACACCATCGACACCGTCTACCCGGGCCTGATGACCCGGCCGTTCGTCACCCACGAGCAGCAGATCATGGGGTCGCTGGCCACCGCCGACGTGCTCAACGCGACCGACAACCCGCTCCAGAACGGCACCATGGACTGGAACACCCTGGCGCCCATGGCCTCGCTGATGAGCGCCGGCGACGTCCTGGTCCAGTACGACCAGCAGTTCGAGCGCTACGACGTCCCCAATCCCCAGAGCCTCGCCCTCCAGCTGGCCACCACCCCCGCCGGGCTGTCCGACCCGGTCTCCTACGGCACCCCCCGCCCCAACGTCTCGAGCGTGCCCTACCTCGACGAGCAGGCGCTCTCCCGCCCCCCCAACCAGGGGTGGACGGCACCGCTCGTCTCGTACACCGTCGACAACCCGAGACCCATCGTCCGCACCGAGTCGACCGTCGAGCCGTTGGTGGTGGCGGGCGACGCCAACGGCCTGGTCGGCGCCTCGTCGGTGGGCCTGCTGGCCGGGAACCCCACCATCCTCTACGCCGGGACCCTCGACACCGATCCGTCCCTCGCCCGGGCGACGTTGAGCCGGCCCGCCGACCTGGTGGTGACCGACACCAACCGCAAGCAGGCCTTCGAGTGGAACACCCTGTCGGAGAACCAGGGGTACACGGAGACCGCCTCCCAGGGACCGGACCCGAACGACCAGAAGGACGCCCCGATCGACCTCTTCCCCAAGGCCCCGGCCGACGCCCAGACCACCGCACAGCTCGACGGCGTCGACTCGGTGACCGCCTCCTCCTACGGTTCGTCGCTGACCTACCTCCCCGAGGACCAGCCGGCCGCCGCCCTCGACGGCGATCTCCAGACCTCCTGGGTGGCCGACTCCTTCACCCCGCCGACCGGCCAGTGGTGGCAGGTCGAGCTCACCCACCCCACCACCACCACCACCGTCCACCTCACCCAACCGCCCGGCACCGACGCCAACCGCTGGATCACCCGGGTCCGCCTCACCTTCGACGGCGGCGACCCCGTCGACGTCGAGCTCGGGCCCGCCTCCCGCACCGACGCCGGCCAGGCGGTCACCTTCGCGGACCGGACCTTCTCGACGCTCCGGATCACCATCACCGGGTACCAGGTCTCGGCCGACCACGGCGCCACCATCTACGAGAGCGCGGTGGGCTTCGCCGAGGTGGGCATCCCCGGCGTGCGGGTCGACGAGACCGTGGCCATGCCCGAGGACCTCCTCCGGACCACCGGGGCCGGCTCCCTCTTGGATCCCCTGACCCTGCTCATGACCCGACAGCGCACCTCCGGATTCCCCCCGCGGACCGATCCGGAGCCGGTGCTGAGCCGGAGCTTCTGGCTCCCCACCGCCCGCACCTTCAGCCTCACCGGCACCGCCCGCATCTCCCCGCTGATCCCCGACGACGAGATCGACCGGCTGGTCGGTCGGCCCGGCGCCGACCACACCGGGGTGGTGGCCTACTCGCAGGGGCGGCTGCCCGGCGATCTGACGAAGGGCGCCGTCAACACCATCGACGGCAGCTCCGCCACCATCTGGGAGCCCGGCTTCGGCGCCACGCACCAGGCCGGGGAGTGGCTGGAGTACGACCTGCCGTCCCCCGTCACCTTCGGGTCCATGGACCTCCAGGTGGTGGCCGACGGCGAGCACTCCGTGCCCACCTCGGTGACGGTGGCCGTCGTCGGCGGTGCCTCCGAGCACCTGGCCCTCCCCCCGATCACCGACGGACGGGTCCCCGGCTCGGTGGTCTCGGTGCCCCTCACCTTCGCCCCGCTCACCGGGAGCCGCATCCGGATCACCTTCGACACCGTGCGGATCGTCGACACCGTCGACTACGACTCGGAGTCGCCGGAGGCACTGCCGATCGGGATCGCCGAGGTCGGGATCGCGCCCCTCCAGGCCCTCTACCGCCCGGCGCCGACCGACATCCCGACCACCTGCACCGACACGCTGCTGACGGTGGACGGGGCGCCGATCTGGACCGAGGTGGCCGGTTCGACCAGTGACGCCCTGGCCCGCCGGGGCCTCCTCCTCTCCCTCTGCGGTCCGGACGCCGGGGGGCTCCCCCTCGGGCCCGGCGACCACACCGTCCACTCGGCCCCCGGCCAGACGGTCGGCTTCGACGTCGACCAGCTGGTGCTGGCCTCGGCGCCCGCCGGCGGTCCGGCCCCGGTGAGCGCCACCGGCCAGCTGGCGCCTCCGGCGATCACGCCGACGCCGCCGGCCACCGTCACCGCCTCCACGGCCACCGCCCTCCACGTCTCGGTGGCCGGGGTCACCCCCGCCACCGCCCCCTTCCTGCTGGTGATGGGCCAGAGCATCAACGCCGGCTGGGTGGCCACCGTCGACGGTCGTCCGCTCGGGCCCCCCACCCTGGTCGACGGGTTCGCCAACGGCTGGATCGTCGATCCGGCGACACTCGGGACGTCCCTGCGCGGCGGTGCCCTCGACGTCACCCTCCGCTGGACGCCCCAGCGGCGGGTCGACCTGGCGCTGCTCGTCTCGGCCCTCGCCATCGTGGTCTGCCTGGTCCTGGCCTTCCTCCCCCGCCGGCGCCGGCGTCTGCCCCGACGGCCGCGTTGGCTGCCCCGTACGGGCGCCTGGGGGCGTCTGGTGTGGCCGGAGCGCTTCCGGCGGCCGGCGGCACGGTGCCCCGTACCCGCCCACACCGACGACGCCCCCCGGTTGGCCGTCCCGTTCGCCTCGGAAGGCCCGCGTGCCCCGGTGTGGGTCTCGCTGGTGGCGGGGGCGGCCACCGGGCTGGTCGCCGGCGCCATCTCCTCCCCCGGGGTCGGCCTGGTGGTCGGCGTGGCCACCGTGGCCGCCCTCCTGGTGCCCCGGGCCCGGGTGGTGCTGGGCCTCGTGGCCGTCGGGCTGGTGGCGGCCGCCGGGGCCTCCGTCCTGCTCGGGCAGGCCCACGCGCACTACCCGGCCGGCGGTACCTGGCCCACCAACTTCCAATCGGCCGGTTCCCTGGTCTGGGCGGGGGTGGTCTTCCTCGGCGCCGACGCCACCGTCGAGGTGGTGCGCCGCCGGCAGTCCCGACGCCGGCCGGGCGACGGCGCCGACGGGCCCCGGGGGGAGGCGCCCGACGCCGGATCCGGCACCGGTCCGGATCCGGCGGTGCCCGATCCCGTCACCGCCGGGGCCCCGCCCGCGGGCTGACCTCCGGGCGTCGCCCGTTCAGGGGTGCCGGCGGGTGCGTACCTCGTCGGCCAGCACCGCCAGGGTGCCCCGGGCGGTGGCGTCCCACGAGAATCGGGCGGCGTGCTCGGCGGCACCGATACCCAGGCGCTTGCGGAGCACCTCGTCGGTGAGGGCGGCGTCCAGGGCGGCCACCAGCTCGTCCCGGTCGGAGAAGAGCAGGCCGGACCCCCCGTCGACCACCGCGTCCCGGTGGCCGCTGATGCGCGAGGCCACCGACGGCGTCCCACAGGCTCCGGCCTCGGTGACGGTCATGCCCCAGCCCTCGCGGAGCGAGCTGGAGGCCACCAGCCAGGCCCTCCGGTAGAGGTCGACCAGGCGGTCGTCGTCGATGAACCCGGGGAGCTCGATCCACGACGACGCCCCGCGGGCGGCGATCAGCGCCTCGAGGGACGGCCGCTCGTACCCTTCGCCGACGATCCGGGCCGTGAGCTCGGGGTGATGGCGCTTCGCCGCCACCAGGGCCTCGATCAGGAGGTCGAAGCGCTTCACCGGCACCAGGCGCCCGACGGCCACCACCAGGGGCACCTCGGACCGTTCCCCCCCCGGGGAGAACCGGGCCTCGACCCCGGGGGGCGACACGGTCACCCGGTCGGCCGGGATGCCCAGGCGCTCGACGATCTCCTGCTTGGCCGAGGTCGACAGCGTGACGATCCGGCTCCGCCGGTAGATCGGCGGGGCCAGGCGGTGCTCGATGGCGTAGCCGATGTCCGCGAGCCCCCTCGGGAGGACCATCCTCCACATCTCGGCGTGCACGTGGTGGAGGAAGACCACCCGCGGCGAGCGGGCCCACAGGGGCGACAGGAAGGGCATGCCGTTCCAGATCTCCACCAGTCCGTCGCCGGACCCCACCCGGCCGAGGGCGCCGGCCGCCACCGTCCGGGGGAAGACCGAGTACCGGCCCGCCCGCCGGACCACCCGGTAGCCGTCCCGTCGGACCACGGCACGGGCGTCGGGCACCGACGACGTGGTCATGGTGATGTCCAGTCCGGCGTCGGCCCACGCCGAGAGGATCCGGTGGGCGTGGAGCTCCGACCCGCCCGCCTCCGGATCGTCGAAGTCACGCCAGGCCACCACGTCGATCGACCGGAGGCCGCCGGCCGCGGCGATCTCCTCGAGCGACAGGTCGGCGTACCGGGCGAGCTGCGGCTCGTCGAACGGCGTGGCCACCGGGCGGTCGTCGACCTCGGTCTCCCGGGGCCCGAACCCCGCCTCCGGGTCGAGCGGACGGCCCCGACCGGCAGGACCGGGGTCGCCGAGGTCGGGCACGGCGGCGAGGGGGGTGGACGGTGGTTCGGCGTCGACCGCATCCCATACGGAGGTGTCCTCGCCGGTCACACGCCTCATTCGCTGGTCACTCCCCTGTACCCGTTCTCACGCGCGGCCTGCCACCGACTTCCTGGCTGGTCAGTGTACCCGCCGCCTGGACTTCCACACGGATCCGTCAGGCCGGATCGGAACGCCGGAACCGGCCGACGATGCCCCGGAACTGCTCGTTGCGCCGGAGGAGCTCGCCGTGGTGGCGTTGGTGGATCACCAGGAAGGCGGTCCCCATGGCCACGGCCAGCAGGGCCTGGACCAGCAGGTCGGCCCGGGCGGTCGCCACCGGCCGCCCGCCGGCCGCCGACAGCAGCACGACGGCCAGCACCGACCCGCCGGCCAGCAGGAGCACGATCCAGCGCCGGCCGGCGCCGAAGAGGTAGTTGGTCAGCAGCACCGAGATGCACAGGAACACCATCGCCCCGACCAGGGAGGCGAAGGCCGGCGCCGCCGTGGCCAGCTTCGGGGTGAAGATCAGGGACAGGAACCAGACCGGGACCCACAGGGCGACGGCCAGCAGCACGACGGCCGGCACCGCCAGCAGGGCCAGGGTCACCGCCAACTGCCGCACGGCGTGCCCACCCTCGTTCCAGCGGATGGTCGCCTCGGGCAGCAGGTAGGCGCCCAGGGCGAGGGCGCCGAACACCAGGCCCTTCGACGCCACCGAGATCGCCGCGTACGCCCCGGCCTGGGCGTGGTCCAGGCGCCCGAGGAGGATGACGTCGACGTTCTGGAGGAGTCCGAGGAGGGCCAGGCCGCAGAAGGCGGCGGCCACGTCGGCCACCAGGGCCCGCCGCGCCACCTCGGTGCCGGCCCCCGGCGTTCGGGTCGCCGGTCCGTGCCCGGCGGGCGTGGCATCGGCCGCCCCCCCGTCGGCCCCTCCCTCGACGGAGGGCGCCGGCTGCGCCGGCCAGGCCCTCGAAGCCAGCCAGCGGGCGTGGACGGTGGCCACCACCTCGCTCAGGAAGATGCCCAGGGCGTACCCGGAGACCCCCCAGCCCGCCACCACGAACCCGATGACGCAGACCGTGCGCATGGTGCCCTCGACCAGGAGGTTGATGGCCAGGGACCGGTAGTCACGGTGGGCCTGGAGGAGCCCGCGGTCGACGCAGAGCAGGATCCACACGCCGGCGGCCACCAGGATGAGGACGACGCCGTCGTCGTTGGGGAGGGACAGCTGGCGGGCGATCCACCCCTGCAGCAGCCAGACCACCACCAGCTCCACCGCGATGACCCCGAGGAGGATCCGGTGGACCTTCGACGCCCACCGGTGGACGAGCTCGGGACGGCCCCCGGCCCGCAGGGCGGTCACCCGTCGGACCACGCCCACCAGCACGGCCGAGCCCGGCATCGAGAGGATGAAGAAGAGACCGAGGAGCTGGGCGATGGCCCCGTAGGCGCGCGGGCTCACCAGGTGGGCGACGATCACCACGATCACCGCGCTGGCCCCGTTGACGATCAGGCCGGCGATCGCCACCGGCCCGGCCTGGGTGAACCCGGACCGGAACGACTCCGTCCGAGCCGGTTCGGGATCGCCGACCTCCTTGGGCAGCGGGAGCATCGACCCGCCGGCCACCGCGATCCCGGCGGACGGGGCGAACGACGCCGATCCGGTGACGGGCTCCACCGCCAGGTCGATCTCCTCCAGCATCACGTCGAGGGGGGGCGTCCCGGGGTCGGCCCGACCGTCGCTGCCCCGCCCCCCGACCGGTGGGTCGTGGGCGCTCACCGCAGCGTCCCCGCCCCGGCGCCGGCCGTGGTGGGGCCGCTCCTACTCGGGGGCATTCCCGACCGGCGTGGTGCGGCGAGGGAGCACGGGGGCGTCACGCCCGGTGCGGCCCCCGGACCCGGACCCCTTCGCCTCGTGGTACTCCTCCTCCACGTTCACCGACCAGATGTCGTGGTTTGCGCCGTGGATGTTCTCCACGGTGAGCATGGCGGTGTACATCGAGTGGTCCTGGTTGTTGTACTTGTGCATGCCGTTGCGGCCCACCGGATGGACGTTCGGGGCGTTGGCCTCGAACCACCGCCGGAGCACGTCCACCTTGTCGGCGTAGACGTCGTCGTAGACCGGGTAGGCCTTGGGCATCCGGACCACGTAGCCGGCCTCCACGTCGGAGGCCTCCACCAGGCCGATGGTGGCCAGCTCCTTGGTGGCCAGGGCCACCAGGTCGTCGTCGTCGGCCGACCACAGCTCGTCGCCCTCGAACACGAAGTACTCCATCCCCAGGCAGGTGCGGCCGTCCTTCACCAGGTAGGGCGACCACGATCCGAAGTTCTGGATCCTCCCGACCTTCACCTCGGGCGAGTGGATGTAGATCCAGTTGTCGGGGAAGCCGCGCTCGGCCGGTACCACCAGCGCCACGGTCAGGAAGTCCCGGTAGTGGAGGTCGGCGGCGGCAGCCGACACCTCGGCCGGCACCGGGGGGTCGACGATCCGGGCCAGGGCGGTGAGGGGCATGGACGAGATGACGTGGGACGCCGCCAACCGGGTGGCGGCCCCGGCGGACTCCACCGTGACGGCGACCGCCCGGCCGCCCTCCAGGTGGACCGCCGTGGCGGTGGTCTCCATCCGCACCTCGCCGCCCCCGGCCACCACCTGCTCGGCGCACCGCTCCCACATCATCCCCGGGCCGAACTTCGGGTACTCGAACTCCTCGATGAGGCTGGTCACCTGCTTGGAGCGGTCGCGCCGGGCGCCACGAAGGGAGGAGCGGATCGGCTCCCACACCGCGTTCCACAGGGACATCCCCTTGATCCGCTGGGCGCCCCAGTCGGCCGAGAGCTCGGAGGCCGGCACCCCCCAGACCTTCTCGTTGTAGGTCTGGAAGAAGTGGTGGTAGAGGCGCCAGCCGTAGTTGCTGACGATGTACCCCTCCAGGGTGTCCCGGTTCTTCGGGGGCCGGATCCGGACCCACAGGAAGGAGAGCCCGCAGCGTACGGCCTCCACGATCCCGAGGTTGGACAGGGCGTTGCCCAGCTTGATCGGGTAGTCGTAGAACTTGCCCTCGTAGTAGATGCGGCTCAACCGCGGGCGGAGGAGGAAGTCCTCGGGCGGCAGGACGCGGTGCCAGAACTCCTGGACGGGGGTCACCTTGGTGAAGAACCGGTGGCCGCCGATGTCGAACCGCCAGCCGTCGCGCTCCACGGTGCGGCTGATACCCCCGACCACGTCGTCGCCCTCGACCACCACCACCGGGTCGCCGGCCTCCACGAGGTCGAGGGCGGCGGTCAGGCCCGCCGGTCCGGCACCGATCACCACGATCGGCTCCGTCGGGGCTGCTCCCCCGGGCGCACTGTCGTTCGCTGGTACCACTCGGCGTGTCGTTCCTCTGTTCGGTACTGCACGGTCACTGCCAGGTGCTGTCTGGACGCCGCGGGCCGGGCCGGCCGCGGCGCCCGAGGGTGCGGCCGCCGACACCACCCACCCTTCCGTGCCTACCACGGCATCGACCCCGTCCCCGGCCCGCCGGACGCCACCGGCGTCGTCGGAATCGATCGGGGCCGGGCGCGCGCCGCCGGCAGGTGGGGTCACGTTACCGCCTGGGGCCCGCCCGGAGCACGACCGGCCGGGCCGCCCGACCGGCGCCTCAGGGCACCGAGACGCCGACGAAGGCGAGGTAGGCGTAGCCGACCAGGCCGACGGCGGCCACCGCAAGCACCCCCCGCTCCACCCCCCGCCGGGAGGTCGCGGTCGAGGCGGCGATCACCAGCGGGAAGGCACTCAGGGCGTAGCGCTCGAAGGAGTCGAGGTTGGACGAGACGACCGAGACGGCCAGCACGGCGGCGGCGAAGGCGGCGTACGAGGCCGGGAGCCGCCGGAAGGCCACGACCAGCAGGACCCCGCAGAGGATCACCCACGGGACGTGGAGGGCGTTGCCCAGGTGGTGGCCGTGGGTCACCGCCACCAGGTTGTGGGCCATGGCGTCGAACGGCAGGGTGAGCGCCCCACGGTGGCCGGGCTGGTCCTGGACCCGGAACGGGAGCCAGGCGTCCCCGAAGGTGGCGCCGACCCAGGCCAGATAGGCGCCGGCCCCCGCCAGGGGCGCCAGCAGGGCCGCCAGCCTCGGCAGGGCCGCCCCCGGCGACCGGACGCCGGACCGGGTCCTCCAGACCTCGACGGCCACCGGCACCACGACCAGCAGGCCGATCGGGCGGACCGCACCGGCGACCAGTCCGGCGGCGGCGGCCCACCACCACCGCCCGGTCCGGGCGCCGAGGAGGGCGACGGTGCCGCAGAGGAGCAGCAGGCCCTCGGCGTACCCCATGACCAGGGTGAAGGCGGCCGGGGCCAGCGCCAGCAGCCAGACGCTCCGGCGGGCCAGGTCGGTGTCGCCGAGGTCGTGGCGGACCAGCAGCCAGAGGGTGGCCATCCCGGCGAGGGCGGCCAGGTTGGCCACCACCACCAGGCCCGGCCCCGGGCCGCCCACCACCCGGCCCACCGCCCGGCCGAGCAGCGGGAAGGCCGGAAAGAACCGGAGCGACTGGGCGCCGGCCAACCCGTAGCCGTGGGCGGCGATCGACTGGTACCACCCGCCGTCCCACGCCAGCAGGCCCTGGTGGGTCCGGAGGGCGGCCGTCGGGTTGTGGGGCCGGGTGGTCGCCACCGTCAGGTGGGCGGCGACCAGGGTCCCGACCACCAGCACCCGGGCCACCACCCACGCCGGTGCCACGGCGACGACCGCCCGCCCGAAGGTCCGGGCGGCCCCGGCGGCGGACCGTGGACCCGGATGACCGCCTGGCCCCGCGCCCTCGGGGCCGTCCGCCTCCGCGGTGGCCGGTTCGGCCGGCGCGCCGCCGGGTTGGCGCAGGGTGGGACCCACCGTCGGGTCAGCCGCCGTCCGGCGTGAACTGGTAGAGGTTCATCGGCTGGTAGAACTGCTGGGCGTTCAGCTGTACCAGGTTGTGCAGCGTGTACCCCGACCCGGGCGCCTGGAGCGTCTCCACGATCTGCTCGCACTCGGTGCCGAAGGTCTGGTAGCCGGGGGCCCACACCACGAAGATCTGGTGCCCGGAGCCGGCCTCGGACTCCAGGTGCACGGCGAACGACGCCGGGTGCCCGGCCCGCGAGGCGTCGGCGTAGTCGACCCAGTCCACGTACTCGGGACCGGTGCCACGCGGGAACGTGACCTGGCGGTACGTGTCCGCCGGGAGCAGGCGGGCCACGGCCGGACCCAGCTGGTCCGGGCAGTACGCGATCACGTCGCCGGACCGGGCCCGGGGGGCGATGGCCGCCGCCACCTCGCCGGCCTGCGTCCGGTTGGTGGTGATGTTGGGGATCGATGCCGCCAGGCCGGCGACCATGGCCACGGCCAGCACCCCGATCCGGACCTTCCGGTCGGCGAAGGTGCCCAGCCCGACCGCCACCAGCAGGATGAGCGGCACGAAGACCACCGACGCGTACCGCGGGTCGAAGGCGCTCCGCGACACGAGGCCGCCCACGATGGCCAGGGCCAGGGTACCGACCACCACCATCCCCAGCGGGCGCCCGAGCGGCCGGGTCCGGATGTCGAGGTCGATGTGCCGCCGGTCGACGGCCACCCCGAACAGTCCCAGTCCGACCAGGGCGAAGTAGATCAGCGCCAGGGCGCGTCCCTGGTTGGTGCCCCCGCCGGCGAACGACGCCACCGCGTCGACCATGGCCGCGAAGTTGGCCGGCGTGGACCACGGGGTCCCGGTGTGGGCCGACTGGTACAGGAAGATCGGCACCCAGGGCAGGAACGTGAGGCACCCGACGGCGATCGCCGCCATGGCCCAACGGGCACTCCGCCGCCAAGCCTGGCGCCCCCGCCAGGCTTCGAAGGCCAGCCAGAGGAAGACGGTGGCCACCAGGTAGAGGGACCAGTAGTGGCTGTAGAGGAGGGCACCGGTGACGAGGGCCAGGGCCACCAGGTTGCCCGGACGGGGCCGCCGGAGGGTCCGGTCGAGGGCCAGGAAGCCCAACACCGTGAGGAAGGCGACCAGCGCGTACATCCGGGTCTCGGTGTCGTAGCGGACGGCGAACGGCGAGGTGACGAGGAGGAGCATCGCCGCCCAGGCGCCGGTGCGGCCCGCGATCCGGCGACCGGCCAGCCAGACCAGCGGCACCGTGGCCACGCCGATCACTCCGGAGAGTGAGCGGACGGCCAGGTCCGACCGGCCGAAGATCCCCATCCAGACGTGGAGCAGCACGTAGAAGAGGGGCGGGGCGCCGTCCCGACGGAGGTAGGTGGGCAGCTCGTGGAGGGGGAGCCGGGCGATGTCGACGGTGAGCGCCTCGTCGAGCCAGAGGTCCGACCGGGTCCAGAACCGGAGGACCAGGCCCGCCGCCAGTACCACCACCACCAGCCCGCCGAGGACCGCGGTGGCCGCCGGGCCGAACCGGTCGTCCCCCCGGGTCCCGGTCGCCGCCTCGGGGGAGGAGGAGGGCTCCGGTCGATCCTCGGGCGCCGCGAGGGGGGCGGCCCCGGTCGACACCGCGTGCATGGCAGGCATGGTATCCATCCGGAGGCGCCCACCCGGATCACGGCGGTGACCCGCACCCGGTCCTACCAGGCGGTAACCTCCGGCCGGACCCGGCGCCGATGTGGCAGTGTGCAGGAACGGTGCACCTGGTGGTGCCGGCCGGGAGGGGGAGACACACATGACGGACCAAGGCATCAGTCGACGGTCGTTCCTGGCCAGGGGTGCGGCCACCGGGGGGGTCGTGGCACTCGGCGTCGGTGCCGGTGCCGCCCTGGCCGGGTGCTCGTCCGGCTCGTCGAGTTCCTCCAGCACCACCGCCGCCGGCAGCGCGTCGTCCGGCTCCCCGGGGGTCAGCACGGCCACCCCGGTGAAGGGCGGCACCGCCATCGTCGGGATCCTCGCCGAGGTCGACGGGTTTCTCCCGGCCACCAACCACTGGGACGCCAACGGCATCATCTACGCCAACACCGTCTACGACCCGCTGGCCGCGGTGGCCCGGGACGGGTCGATCCAGCCGTACCTGGCCGAGTCGATCACCCCCAACGCCTCGTACACCCAGTGGACGGTCACCCTGCGGAGCGGCGTGACGTTCCACGACGGCTCCCCGCTCACCGCCCAGGTGGTGGTGAACAACTTCGAGGCCGTCCGGGCCTCCCCGCTGACCGGCACCGCCCTCAACGCCGTGTCGAGCGCCCAGGTGACCGGACCGTTGTCGCTGGTCTTCAACTGCCCCGAGCCCTACATCCCGCTGCCGGCGGCCCTCACCACGCAGGTCGGTTACGTGGTGGCCCAGTCGATGCTCGACGCCGCCACCGCCCATCCGAATGCGGCGCCGACCCCGGTCGGCACCGGCCCGTTCATCTACGGCGTCTGGGAACCGAACGACCACTTCACCGCCACCCGGAACCCGAACTACTGGCGGAGCGGCTATCCGTACCTCGACTCCATCACCTACAAGCCCATCCCCGACACCGCCCAGGCCGAGGCCACCCTCCGGACCGGCGGTGTCGACCTCATCATCTCCCGGTACGCCGAGACCGTCAACGACTTCAAGGGCGACGCGAACTACCAGGTCTTCGACAGCCTGATGGTGACCACCGGTGAGCCGGACATGGACTTCATCATGCTGAACGGGCTGTCGGCGCCCACCGACAACCTCAGCGTCCGCCAGGCCCTGGCCATGGCCATCGACCAGTCGGTGGTCCAGAAGCTGTTCGGCGGCGGACTCACCCAGCCCGCCAACGGGGTCTTCCCACCCACCTCGAAGTACTACACCGACACCGGCTTCCCGACCTACAACCCCACCGAGGCCAGCAAGCTGATCGCCGCGTACAAGGCGCAGCACGGCCCGGTCTCGATCGCCCTCACCACCATCACCAGCCCCATCGTGGCCAAGGTGTCCCAGGTCGTCCAGCAGATGTGGCAGGAGGTCGGGGTCACCACGACCATCAAGCCCATCGAGGAGTCGGAGTTCATCGATCTGCTGGTGACCGGGGACTACGAGGCCGCCATCAGCGAGCAGTTCTCCGGGCCGGACCCCAGCCTCAACTACGTCTGGTGGTCCACCACCACCGTGGCACCGAACGGGCAGATCTCGCTCAACTTCGCCCGTAATTCGGACCCCCAGATCGAAAAGGCCCTCCTGACCGGGCGGTCGAGCGGCGATCCGGCCACCGTCGTCGCCGCCTATCAGGAGGTCGACAAGCGTCTGGGCGCCGACATCCCCTACATCTGGCTCGGCCAGACCGTGTGGTCGGCGATCGGCAACCAGACCATCCAGAACTACGCCAACCCCACCCTCCCCGACGGGACGCCACAGCTCCAATTCGACAACGGCGACTTCGTCCCCACGCAGATCTGGATGAAGAGCTAGCTGGCGAAACGGGCCTCCCACCCGGATCCACACGCCCGCCCCCACCATGACCAGATACCTGATCAGACGCCTCATCCAGCTGGTGGTGATCTGCTTCATCATCTCCATCCTGGTGTTCCTGCTGGTCCATCTCCTCCCCGGCGATCCGAGCACCACCATCCTCGGGGGCAACGACACCCCGCAGAACCGGGCGATCATCCTGAAGCAGCTGGGCCTCGACACCCCGCTGTGGCACCAGTACTGGGTGTGGCTCACGAATGTGTTCCACGGCAATCTCGGCGAGTCCTACCTCAACCACCAGTCCGTCGACTCGATCATCGCCAACGACTACCAGGTGGACCTCGAGCTGATCATCATCTCGCAGGTCATCGCCTTCGCCGTCGCCATCCCCCTGGCCCTCTTCACCGCCCGCCGCCCCAACCGGCCGGCCGACAACACCGCCACCACCGGCACCTTCGGCCTGCTCGCCCTCCCCCCGTTCGTGATCGCGCCGATCATGGTGGCGGTCTTCGCGGTGGGGCTCCACTGGTTCCCGTCCACCGGCTACGTCCCGTTCACCCAGGATCCCCTCACCAACCTCCACGACATGATCCTCCCGGCGCTGGCCATCACCGCCGGGTCGATCGCCATCTACTACCGGCTGCTCCGCTCCGACCTGATCTCGACGCTGCAGGAGGACTTCATCACCATGGCCCGGTCCAAGGGCCTCTCCGACCGCTACATCATGATGCGGCACGCCTTCCGGCCGTCGCTCTTCTCCCTGATGGCAGCGGCCGGCGTGAACATCGGCACGCTGATCGCCGGCACCTTCATCGTCGAGTGGCTCTTCGCCATCAGCGGGCTCGGCTACTCCTTGGTCAACGCCGTGGAGCAGAACGACTACCTGGTGGTGCAGGGCATCACGCTGGTGGTCGCCGTCTCCTTCGTGGTCATCAACTTCATCGTCGACTTCCTCTTCACGGTGGTCGACCCACGGGTGGTGCGGGAGTGAGCCGTGCCTGACGACCGCGAACTCCGCGCCACCGGCTCCGAGCGGGCCCTGCTGGTCGACCGCTTCCCGGGCCAGGCGGCCGTCGACGAACTGGTGGTCTCGCGCCAGAGCGAGCACCTCGACTCCGAGGACCTGATGGCCAGCCACGCCCTCGGGATCCTCTTCTGGATCGCGGTGGCCTTCACCGGGCTGGTCGTGCTGCTGGCCGTCTTCGCCAACCTGCTGCCACTACCCAAGCCCGACTACCAGAACTACTCGGCGATCAACGCGGCGCCGAGCATCCACCACCTCCTCGGCACCGACGACCTCGGGCGCGACCTGCTGAGCCGGCTCATCTTCGGGGCCCGGGTGTCCCTGATCGTCGGGTTCGGTTCGGTCCTGATCGGGATGGCGGTCGGCGGCACCCTGGGGCTCCTGTCCGGGGTGCGGGGCGGGGCCGTCGACATCGGCCTCAACGCCGCCTCCTTCGTGCTCCTGGCCTTTCCGGCCATCGTGGCGGTCATCGCCGTGGTGGCCTTCTGGAAGGCCTCCCTGCTGCACATCACCATCATCATCGGCGTGGGCACGATCCCCATCCTCTTCCGGGTGATCCGCGCCTCCGCCCTGGCCTTCGCCAACCGCGACTTCGTGATCGCCGCCCGCACCCTGGGGGCGACCAGCGGGCGGATCGTCTTCCGGGAGATCCTCCCCAACGTCGTCCCCGCCGCCGTCTCCTTCGGCCTGATCAGCGTGGCCGGCGTCATCGTGCTCGAGGGGTCACTCGCCTTCCTCGGGCTGTCGGTGCCGCTCCCCACCCCGTCGTGGGGGAACATGATCGCCGAGGGCGTCTCCAACAACCTCATCTCGATCAACCCCTACATCCTGCTGTGGCCGTCCCTCGCCATGTTCCTGCTGCTGCTGTCCATCAACCTGATCGGCGACCGGCTGCGCCAGAAGTTCGACATCCGCGAGGGCCTCCTGTGAGTCCCGGCCGCCGGGCGAGGGACCGGTCCCTCGAATTCCCGGACGTCAGCGAGGTCTCGTCCAACCCGCTGTTGGAGGTCGACGACCTCCGCACCGCCTTCCGCACCCCCCGGGGGACCCTCCGGGCCGTCGACGGGGTGTCGCTCACGGTCAACCGGGGCGAGACCCTCGGGGTGGTCGGCGAGTCCGGCTCCGGCAAGACCGTGCTGTCGCGCTCCATCATGGGGCTGCTGCCCGCCCGCGACGTGGTGCGGAGCGGCACCGTGCAGTTCGCCGGCCACGAGATGACCGCCCTGCCCCTGTCGGACCTCCGACAGGTCTGGGGGGCCGAGATGAGCATGATCTTCCAGGACCCGATGACCGCCCTGAATCCGGTGGTCCGCGTGGGCCGGCAGATCACCGAGTCACTCCGGCTCCACCTCGGCCTGGACAAGCAGGAGGCACTCGCCACCGCTGTGGAGCTCCTCCGGTCGGTGGGCATCCCCTCCCCCGAGGAACGGGTCCGGTCGTACCCGTTCCAGCTGTCCGGTGGGATGCGCCAGCGGGTGATGATCGCCATCGCCCTGGCCTGCTCCCCCCGGCTGGTCCTCGCCGACGAACCCACCACCGGCCTCGACGTCTCCGTCCAGGCCCAGATCCTCGACCTGCTGGCCTCCCTGCAGCGCGAGCGGCACATGGCGGTCATCCTGGTCACCCACGACCTCGGGGTGGTGGCCAAGCGGGCCGACCACATCGCCGTGATGTACGCCGGGCGGATCGTCGAGCGGGCGCCCACCCGGACCCTGTTCGCCCACACCCGGATGCCCTACACCCGGGCCCTGATGGAGTCGATCCCCCGCCTGTCCGACGCCAGCGGCACCCGGCTCCGGGCCATCGGCGGCCGCCCCCCCGACCTGATCAACCCGCCCGCCGGGTGCCGGTTCGCCCCGCGCTGCGCCCTGGCCCAGGACAAGTGCCGGGAGGAGGAACCGATGCTCCAGCCCTCCGAGCACCCCGACCACCTCTTCGCCTGCTGGTTCCCCCTCGCCGACGGGCAGAGCGCCTCCCCGCCGGCCGGGACCCCGGTGACCGTGTCGGCCGCCGCGCCGACCCCGGTCGGGACGCCGGTCGCCGCTCCGGACCCGGTCGGGGAGCCGTTCCCCGGACCGGACACCGCCGACGGCGGGGGTCCGGCATGACCACCACCCCGGCCACGCCGGAGGCCGCCACCCCCGCGGCCGCCACCGGACCCGACCTGGTCCTCGACGTCGACCACCTGGTCGTCGAGTTCCGCACCGGCAAGCAGCGGGTGCAGGCCGTCTCCGACGTGAGCTTCCAGGTCCGCCGGGGGGAGACCCTCGGCCTGGTCGGCGAGTCCGGCTGTGGCAAGACGACCACCGGGCGGGCCCTGGTGCAGGTCCAGCCGGCCACCAGCGGAACGGTCCGGTTCGAGGGACGGGACCTCGGGTCGCTCTCGGCCGGAGAGCTCCGGGCCACCCGCACCCGGATGCAGATGATCTTCCAGGACCCGATCTCCTCGCTCAACCCCCGGCGCCGGATCAGGGACATCGTGGCCGAGCCGCTGGTCATCTGGGGGATCGGCACCCCCGACGAGCGCCAGGAGCGGGTCCGGACGATGCTCGAGTCGGTGGGCATCGACCCCGACACCGCCGGCGACCGCCGCCCGCAGGAGTTCTCGGGCGGCCAGTGCCAGCGGATCAGCATCGCCCGGGCACTGATGGCCAACCCCTCCCTCCTCATCTGCGACGAGCCGGTCTCCGCCCTCGACGTCTCCGTCCAGGCCCAGATCCTCAATCTGCTGGCCGACCTGAAGGCCGAATTCGGCCTGACCATGGTCTTCATCGCCCACGACCTGGCCGTGGTGAAGAACGTGAGCGACCGGGTGGCGGTCATGTACCTCGGCAAGCTGGTCGAGCTGACCGGCTCCGACGAGCTCTACCGGTCCCCCGCCCACCCGTACACCGAGGCGCTGATGGCGTCGATCCCCGAACCGGACCCCGAGCACACCACCGACCACCAGGGACTCACCGGCGAGCTCCCGTCACCGCTCGACCCGCCGTCGGGCTGCCGGTTCCGCACCCGTTGCCCCTACGCCCAGGACCGCTGCGCCGCCGAGGAGCCCCTGCTCCGCGAGGTCCGTCCGGGCCACCAGGTGGCGTGCCACTTCCCGCTGGGGACGTCGGAGGCGGCCCCGGCCTGAGCGGGCGATCCGGCCTTCGCTGCGCGATCGGGCTCCGGATCAGAGTGCGTCGGACCCGCGTTCGCCGGTCCGGATCCGCACCAGGGCACCGAGCGGCTGCACCCAGACCTTCCCATCGCCGATGGAGCCGGTCCGTGCGGCGTCGACGATGGCGTCCACGATCTCTTCGACCCGGTCGTCGTCGACGGCCAGCTCGATCCGGAGCTTCGGGACGAACGCCACCTGGTACTCCGCGCCCCGGTAGACCTCGGTGTGGCCGTGCTGGCGGCCGAATCCCTGCACCTCGGCGACCGTCATGCCGTGGACACCGAGCGCCTTCAGGCGCTCCTTCACGTCCTCCACCTTGAACGGCTTGACGACGGCGACGATCAGCTTCATCGATCCGGTTCCCCCAGAGGTCGGTACAGCGAGGCACACCGTATCGGCCCAGTGGCGCCCAGGAGGGCATCATCGCCGGGGCGCCCTCTGCCGCCGTCGACCCGTTGGTACCGTGCGGTCCGACGACCAGTCAGGCAGGAGCGGCCTGAGCATGGCGGGCGTGGCCCCTCGACGGATCCGGGTGGTGAGGGTGGCCGGAGCGTTAGCCCTCCTGGCGGCTGCCTGCAACCAGACGACGACCGTGCCGGAATGGCAGGCGCGGGTCCCCGCCATCGGTGACGGCCGGGCCCTCCCCGCCGTGGTCGACGGCGTCCCCCTCCTCGACCTGGCCAAGCACGCGATCGGGGCGGCCGACGCCTACGGCGTGACCACACCGGTGCAGGTCCGTGCCGTGGTGACCACCCAGGCGGCGCTCGCTGCACTGGTGGGCACGGGGGGAGACGGCACGGGTCCGGAGTACGTGATCGAGCTGCAGGGTCGCTTCAGCTGCGGTTCCTGCGACACCACCGGCGCCACCGCCTCGCCACCTTCGGTCGCTACCACCACAACGACACCGGCGCCCGTACCGGTCACCTCCATGGTGCTGGAGGTTCCCGTGCAGTCCGGAGGGGGGTCGACGACCGGCATCGCCGTCGGCGTGGGAGGTCCGAAGCTCGCCGCCCTGGGACGGGCCTACGACCTCGACCCGTACGTCATGTCACTGGCCGGGGTGGCGGTGCCACCCGGACCGTTCCCGGGCTGACCGGGCACCGTTCCGCCCACCCGCGCCCCTCACCCGAATCGGGCGCGCGGTTGACCAGGGTGACCATGACGGGTCGTCGATCCGGTGGACACCGCGGCCAACCGGCCCACGTGCCGCACCGGGTGGGCTCAGCCGGCGTCGGCGGGCGCTGCCGGAGCAGGCTCGGTGGCGGCCTCAGCCGGGGTCCCGGCCTCTGCCACCTCGGCGGGGGCTGCCTCAGCGGCGACCTCGACCGGAGCGGATTCGGTGGCCACCTCCACGGGGGCCTCCACCTCGGCCGCCGGTGCGGCTTCGGCCACCGCCACGGCAGCCTCGCCCTCGGCACCCTCGACGGCGCCCTCTGCGGCCCCGTGCTCGGTCACGTAGTCGGCCCAGGCCGCCTGGGCCTCGGTCTCCGGCGTGAACTCCGTCTCGGCGTACTCGAACGGGCCGATGTAGTTGCCCTCGGCGTCGTAGGCGTGCTCGCCGAACGCCTCGCGGTACTCCTCGGAGACCTCGCCGCCCTCGGCCGCCTGCTTGATGGAGAGGCTGATCCGGCGGCGCTGGAGGTCGATGTCGATGATCTTGACCCACAGCTCCTCGCCGGGGGTGACCACCTGCTCGGGGAGGTCCACGTGGTGGACGGCCATCTCCGAGATGTGGACCAGGCCCTCGATGCCGTCGCCCACCTGCACGAAGGAGCCGAAGGGCACCAGCTTGGTGATGCGGCCGTAGACCAGCTCGCCGACCTGGTGGGAGTTGGCGAACTCCTGCCACGGATCGGTCTGGGTGGCCTTGAGCGAGAGGCTGATGCGCTCCTTGGACAGGTCGACGTCCAGCACCTCCACGTCGATCTCGTCGCCGACCGACACGACCGAGGACGGATGGTCGACGTGCTTCCACGACAGCTCGGACACGTGGACGAGTCCGTCCATGCCGCCCAGGTCGA
>Ga0181519_10000758_pt1 | contig 28795 bp, 26 predicted proteins | sample PEATcosm2014_Bin_26_FD_121102 | JGI IMG/M metagenome (GOLD analysis project Ga0181519, IMG submission 121102) | Peatland microbial communities from MTU Mesocosm Facility, Houghton, MI, USA - PEATcosm2014_Bin02_10_metaG | ecosystem: Environmental > Terrestrial > Soil > Wetlands > Peat | place...
AGAAGTGCTCGCGCGGCTCTGGGGCTATCGGCAGCGCGCAGGTTGGCGCGGTCGATGGCCCAAAGCGAAGATTCTTTGAGTGAGTCATGCCGGGATTGTTGCTCGACCCACGTATTGGCGCTGCTAAGGAAGAGACGCTGCGTCGGAGCTTGGCCGCACCGCTGGTGTGCTTGTGTGACAGCGCTCTTGCTAAAGAGGACGCCTCGCAGCACGGCAGACCCAGGCCCAAGTCATGCACGACCTCATCGGTTGAGGTCGAGCGGTAAAAGGCAAGGGCGATGACGAGCGTCGACTGGATTCGACATTCCAGCGAGACAGGAGAGACGTTCTCCAAGCATCAGCCCTCAGATATAACAATGCCGTTCAGCGGCGTAACTGAACGGCATGACTCCTTAGGGGGTCTTTTTTATGTGTCCGACACGGAGATACTGAGGCACGCCCGACGGCCTGCGACGCCGGGGCCGTGGGGTGTTCAACGCCGCGAGAGCGTCGTCAGGAAGACGTCGGCGGGGCTCGCGTCGGCTCGCAGTTCACAGGCGTCACCGCCTTCGATGCGCAGTGCATGCCCGGCGGGAATGCTCACGACCTGGCCGTCACGGAAAGTCGCCTGCACTTGCCCTTGCGCACAGTAGAGGAACGCCACGGCGTCGGCCGCCGTGGGCAGCGTCCACGTCAGGGCTTCCCCCTCGAGACGATGCTGAGCCAGCGTGTGTTGCCATTCGCCGCGACGCGTCATGACGTTGAAGTCGTCGATGGGCACACCGGCCGTCTCCAGCACCGGCGTGCTGCTCACGTTCAACTCACCGCCGAAGACGTAGGGCGGCGTGCGCGTCGTCAGCGTGACGTCCGCACGACCCTCGACGTTGAGCGTGAGCGTGCCGCCCCGCACAATCGCCAGCGAACGGTCGATGCCCGCGAATACGGAGAACGGCCCCGGCGTTGCGATCGTGGCGGTGCTGATGCGCCAGTCGAAGCCGTCTTCACCGGCGCGGCGCGCCACGGCCAGTTCCGTCGTCACACCCTGGCCGTTCTTCCACGGCATCTTCAAAAAGTCGGCCGGGCCGAGCGCTTGCAGTTTCATAAGACGTTTTGGCGACGCGATGGCTGCGGGATTGCAGAAGCGATTACTGGCGGACTTCGCCGTGTCCGAACACAACGTACTTCAGACTCGTCAGGCCCTCGAGGCCGACCGGGCCGCGCGCATGCAGCTTGTCGTTCGAGATGCCGATCTCGGCGCCCAGACCGAACTCGAAGCCGTCGGCGAAACGCGTGCTGGCATTGATCATCACGCTGGCCGAATCGACTTCACGCAGGAATTGCATCGCTGCGGTGTAGTCCTCGGTCACGATGGCGTCGGTGTGATGCGAGCCGTAGCGATTGATGTGTTCGATGGCAGCCGCGAGACCGTCGACGATCTTGATCGCCAGCACCGGTGCAAGGTATTCCGTCGACCAGTCCTCTTCGGTGGCCGCCACGGCCCCCGTCACACCGGCGTCGCGAAGCGCCGCCAGCGTGCGGTCGCAACCGCGCAACTCGACCTGCTTGCCCTGGAACATGCGGGCAACGGCAGGCAACTGCGCGATGGCCTGCTGATCGACGAGCAGCGTCTCCATCGTGTTGCAGGTGCCATAGCGATGCGTCTTGGCGTTCTCGCAAATCGCGAGCGCCTTCGCCGGATCGGCACGGCCGTCGACATACACGTGGCAGATGCCGTCGAGGTGCTTGATCATCGGCACGCGCGCGTCCTGCATCAGACGCGCGATCAGGCTCTTGCCGCCGCGCGGCACGATCACGTCGACATACTCGGTCATCGTGATCAGTTCGCCGACCGCCGCGCGATCGGGCGTGCTCACGACCTGCACGGCGTCACCGGGCAACCCGGTCTGCGCGAGCGCCTGCGCAATGAGCGCCGCCAGCGCCGTGTTGCTTTCGATGGCTTCGGAGCCACCGCGCAGAATGGTCGCATTGCCCGACTTCAGGCAAAGCGCAGCGGCGTCGATGGTCACGTTAGGGCGCGACTCGTAAATGATGCCGATGACACCCAGCGGCACGCGCATCTGGCCGACCTGAATGCCGCTCGGCTGCACTCGCACGTTACTGATCTCGCCGATGGGGTCGGACAGTCCGGCAATCTGGCGCAGCCCTTCGATCATCGTACGCAGCGCCTTGTCGGACAACGTGAGGCGATCGATGAACGCAGCGTCCTGACCATTGGCACGGGCCCGCTCCAGATCGCGGCGGTTCACTTCCTGCAACTTCGCACCCTCGCGTTCGATGGCATCGGCAATCGCGAGCAACGCGCGGTTCTTGGCAGCAGTGTCGGCACGCGCCATGGCGCGCGAGGCCTCGCGGGCACGCTGGCCCAGCGATTGCATGTAGGCTTTGATATCCATATCGTCGGTTCGGCAGTATTTTTGGGGGCGACCCGGTCGCCCTGGGCATTCTGTTGGCTGCCAGTACGGGCAGCCGGCGTCAGCAGGCATTGGGGCGCGGTCTACGCGTGCACCGGACGCGGTGCGCGAGCGGAGCGCGCCATCGGCGGTCGCTCCCCGGCAAGCAGCAGACCGAGCTGTAACATGCCGTCCCACGGGTCGCCGGGCAGACCGTCGGCGCGCAAGCCCTTGACCTGCCGGTCCAGACGCGCAGCCAACTGCAACGCCTGCGCAAGCATGGCCGGCGTGGCGCGATTCGCCGCCTGTTCCATCAAACGTTCACGCGGTCCCCAGACCCGGTACTCGCGCAGCAGCATGGCGAGCGGCTTGCCTGCGGCCATCCCGCGCGTGATCTTGGCGAGCGTGCGAACTTCTTCGGTCAACGCCCACAGCACCAGCGGCGCCGCTTCGCCTTCGCCGCGCAGACCGTCGAGCATGCGAACCAGGCGGGCCACATCGCCCGCCAGCACCGCTTCGCTGAGCTTGAAGACGTCGTAACGCGCGACATTGAGCACGGCGTCCTGTACCTGCTCGAACGCGAGCGCGCCCGACGGGTACAGCAGGCCGAGCTTCTGAATTTCCTGATGCGCCGCGAGCAAATTGCCCTCGACGCGCTCGGCGATGAACTGCAATACGCGGCGCCCCGGCTCACCGGCTTCGACGCGCTGTCCCTGTGCGGCGAGACGCTGGGCAATCCAGTCTGGCAGACGGCTGCGGTCCACCGGATCGATCTTGATCGTGACGCCCGCACGATCGAGTGACGTGAACCAGTCGGACTTGGTCGCGGTCGCATCGAGCCGGGGCAGCGTGATGATCGTCAGTACGTCGCTGGTGGCGGCATCGGCATGCGCCTTGAGCGCAGCGCCCCCATCCTTGCCGGGCTTGCCGCCCGGGATGCGCAGTTCGATGAGTTTGCGGTCGCCGAACAGTGACATCGACTGGCCGGCGTTCGCGAGTGCGCCCCAATCGAAGCTGCGCTCGACGCTGAGCACATCGCGCTCGGTGAAGCCGCCTGCGCGCGCCGCCGCCCGCACGCGATCCACCGTCTCCTGCACGAGCAGGCTCTCATCGCCATATATCGTATAGATCGGCGAGAGGGTCTTGGCGAGATGCGCGTCGAGCGCGTCGGGACGCAGTTGCATGGTGTCAGGCGTTACTCTTCCGACTTCTTCGTCGGCAGAGACTTCACAGCCTCCATCCGGCGGATGATCTGGTCAACGGCGTCTTTCTGCATGTCGCGGTTGAGCAGCGCAGCTTCCGCGTCACGCGCCGTCGTTTCGCTATCGCTGTAGGGCAAATTGCGCGTCAGGCGAATCGTGCTCAACGGAATGAGCGGTGTGCCGTCCGGCGTCACGAGCTGGAAGGTGAACGAGCTACGCATTTCGTACTCACGCGCCTGACCATTGGCATCGAGACTGACGGCCGCGCGTGACTGCGTGGTGTTCACGATTTCCAGCCGGGCGTCGGCGTCCTTGGGTTCGGTCACCACGACCGTCCCCTTGCTGCCATAGCGGATGTAGCGCGAGATGTCGGTCGCCATCTGACCGCCGCCCGAAATGTACAGACGGTGGAACGCGTACTCGCTCGAGCCCCGCAACTGGAAGCCGCACGCCGACAGCGCCAGCGCACAGCCCAGCAGGGCGATCCAGCCGAAAATCCTGCGCGTCACACCGACGCCTCGTTGCCCGGATGTCATTTGCACCTGATGTGCCCTCTTGTCACCAAACGTCATCAAATCGTCGACCGGCAGCCCGCGATCGCTGCCTCAGACCACTACGTTCACGAGACGGCCCGGCACGACGATGATCTTCTTCACCGGCCGGCCTTCGCCGAACTTGGCGGTCATTTCGTGTGCGAGTGCGGCTTGTTCGATGACCTCGCGCGAGGCGTCCTTGGCCACGCGCACGGCACCGCGCACCTTACCGGCCACCTGCAACACGAGTTCGATTTCGTCTTGCACCAGTGCGGCTTCGTCGACTTCCGGCCATGACGCGTCGAGCAGATCGCCGTGCTGGGCGGCGTAGCCCAGTTCGACCCACAAGCCGTGCGTGATGTGCGGCACGACCGGGTACAGCACGCGCAGCAAAATGCCGTAGCACTCGCGCACTGCACCGGCACCCGCCGCGCCCTTGTCGCTCTCGATGGCGTTGAGCATCTTCATCGCCGCCGACACGACCGTGTTGTACTGCACACGCTGGTAATCGTAGTTGGCCTGCTTGAGCACACTATGAATCTCAAGACGCAGCGCCTGCGCCGCCGGATTCGCCGTATCGATGGCCGCGTCCGCCTGACGCAGCAGCGCAGCCTGCGACTGGCCAAAGCCCCACAGACGGCGCAGGAAGCGGCTCGCGCCTTCAACACCGGCGCCCGACCACTCGAGTTGCTGCTCGGGCGGCGCCGCGAACATCACGAACAGACGCGCCGTATCGGCACCGTGCTGGTCGATCAGCGACTGCGGATCCACGCCGTTATTCTTCGACTTCGACATCTTCTCGATGCCACCGACCGTTACCTCGGCCCCATCGGCCTTCGACGTCGCACCGGCCGGACGGCCCTTGTCGTCGAACTGCAACTGCACGTCGAGCGGGTTGAACCACGTCTTCTTGCCCGCGGCGTCTTCGCGATAGAACGTTTCGTTGAGCACCATGCCCTGGGTGAGCAGGTTCTGCGCCGGTTCCTTGAAGCTCACCAGCCCCAGATCGCGCATGACCTTCGTCCAGAAGCGCGAGTACAACAGGTGAAGAATCGCGTGCTCGATGCCACCGATGTACTGATCCATCGGCATCCAGTAATCGGTACGCTCGTCGACCATCTTGTCGGCGTCCGGGCAGGCGTAGCGCGAGAAGTACCACGACGAGTCCACGAAGGTGTCCATCGTGTCGGTCTCGCGGCGCGCCGGCTTGCCACACTTCGGGCAATCGCACTTGAGGAACGCTTCGGACTTGGCCAGCGGGTTGCCGGTGCCGTCCGGTACGAGATCTTCGGGCAACACGACCGGCAGATCCTTCTCGGGGACCGGCACCGCACCGCATGTGTCGCAATGAATGATCGGGATCGGCGTGCCCCAGTAACGCTGGCGCGAAATACCCCAGTCACGCAGACGGAACGTGACCTGCTTGTCGCCCACACCCTTGGTCTTGAGATCTGCGGCGATGGCGTCGACGGCGGCTGCGAAGCCCAGGCCGTCGTACTTGCCGCTGTTGATCAGCGTGCCGTTTTCCTTGTCGCCGTACCAGACCTGCCAGGCATCCGTCGAATACGTCTCGCCCGGCACCGCGACGACCTGCTTGATCGGCAGACCGTACTTGCGTGCGAACGCGAAGTCGCGCTCGTCATGCCCCGGCACGCCCATCACGGCACCTTCGCCGTAACCCATCAGCACGTAATTGCCGATCCACACCTCGACCTTGTCGCCGGTGAGCGGGTGCGTGACGAAAAAGCCCGTCGAGATGCCCTTCTTTTCCATCGTGGCGATGTCGGCTTCGGCCACCCCCCCCTGCTTGCATTCGGCGATGAACGCCTGCAAGTCGGGACGCTCAGCAGCCAGACGCGTCGCGAGCGGATGCTCGGCAGCAATCGCGCAGAAGGTCACGCCCATGATCGTGTCGGCCCGCGTGGTGAACACACGCAGCAGCTTGCTTTCACCGTCCAGCTCATACGGGAAGCCGAAATTCACGCCGAAGCTCTTGCCGATCCAGTTCTGCTGCATCACCTTCACGCGCTCGGGCCAGCCGAGATCGTCCAGGTCGCCGAGCAGTTCGTCGGCGTATTCGGTGATGCGCATGTAGTACATCGGGATTTCGCGCTTTTCAACGAGCGCGCCCGAACGCCAGCCACGGCCGTCGATCACCTGTTCGTTGGCAAGCACGGTCTGATCGATCGGATCCCAGTTCACGGTGCCCGTCTTCAGATACACGATGCCTTTCTCGAGCATCTTCAGGAACAGCCATTGATTCCAGCGGTAGTACTCCGGCTTGCAGGTGGCGACTTCGCGCGACCAATCGATCGCCAGGCCCATGGCCTGCATCTGCTTCCTCATGTAATCGATGTTGTCGTACGTCCACTTGGCCGGCGGCACGCCGTTGGCCATGGCCGCATTCTCCGCCGGCATGCCGAAGGCATCCCAGCCCATCGGCATCAGCACGTTGTAGCCGCGCATACGCATCTGACGGTACATCACGTCGTTGATGGTGTAGTTGCGCACGTGCCCCATATGCAGCTTGCCCGACGGATACGGCAGCATCGAGACGCAATAGAATTTCTGTTTGTCCGCGCGTTCGGTGGTCTTGTAGGCATCGATCGCCTGCCAATGGGACTGGGCAGAGGCTTCGACGTCGGCGGGAACGTATTTTTCTTGCATGATGGGTCGGCGGATAGGATTCGGCTCGGTCGGCCCCCACTGGCATGCGGCAAGGAGTGCGCGGCACGCAGGACTTTCAGGGCAGAACCGGGGAAAACGATGATTATAACGCCGCCGGGAGCGGATTCGGCGCGGCGGCGGCGAGGGGATGCGGCCTTTGAGTAATGCTCAGGGCAACTTTGCGTCACTTTGACGCCGGAACCCGCCGATGCGTCACGCGATCTGCGGTGGAGCCTACCCATTTCGATGGCTTCAGATGCCGGCGGCGCATCACCTTCGATGCGCCCGCCGGCAGCCTGGCCGGGAGGCCAGCGCTGACTCAGCGTAGGCCCAGCACGTCCTGCATGTCGAACAGGCCGGTCTTATGTTGCGCGAGAAAACGTGCGGCGCGCAGCGAACCCTGTGCGTACGACAGACGGCTCGACGACTTGTGCGTGATTTCAATGCGCTCGCCGATGCCGGCAAACAACACCGTGTGATCGCCGACGATATCGCCACCGCGAACGGTGGCGAAACCGATGGTCGACGGATCGCGCTCGCCGGTCACGCCCTCCCGACCGTAGACGGCACATTCCTTCAGATCGCGGCCCAATGCCTCGGCCACGACTTCGCCCATGCGCAATGCCGTGCCCGAGGGGGCATCGACCTTGTGACGGTGGTGCGCTTCGATGATCTCGATGTCGTAGCCCGTGTTAAGGATCTTCGCGGCCACTTCGAGCAGCTTGAACGTGGCGTTCACGCCAACGCTCATGTTCGGGGCGAACACGACCGCCACACGTTCCGCGCCCTTGGCCAGACGCGCCTTGTCCTCTTCCGAGAAACCGGTCGTGCCGACGATCATCTTCACACCGTGCTTTTCAGCAACGGCCAGATGCGCCAGCGTGCCTTCGGGACGCGTGAAGTCGATCAGGTATTCGGCATTGGCGAGCGCGGCATCCAGATCGGCCGTGATTTTCACGCCCGTCTCGCGGCCCAGGAAAGCGCCGGCATCGTGGCCCAGCGCGGGGCTGCCTTCACGGTCAAGCGCACCGACCAATTCGGCGTCATCCGCCGCCAGCACGGTTTCGATCAGCATCCGGCCCATACGGCCGGAGGCACCAGCAATCGCAATTTTCATCATCGTGATTCTTTATGCTTCCAACCGCTTACTTAGGCAACGAGAACAAGCCGCTCGGCGACGGCACAAGCCCCGTGCCGGTGGCCGTGCTGGTGCTACCCGATGCGCTGTTGCTCGCCGCGGGAGCTGCTTGCGAGGTAGCCTGGGGCGATGGCACGGCAGCGTTTGTCGACACAGTCGTCACGTCCGTCGCGGCAGGCGCGGCGGTCGGTGCGATAGCGGCGGCGTCCGGCGAGGGTGCGGCGGCCTCGGCGGCGGCGGCACTCGCCGTCGACGGCGCAGGCGCATCGGTCTTTACGGGCTTGCCCTTCTGACCGTCGATTTCCTGCACCAGTTGGTATTCGGTCGGCAAGTTTTCGCCGCCTTCCCAACGTGACAGCGTATCGCCTGCGAAATACACCTTCAGGTGGCGCTCCTGCACCACCGAGGTGTTGCCGCGCTTGAAGTAGAAGACGTAGTCCCAGCGGTCTGCGTGGAAGATGTCCGTCAGCAAAGGCGTGCCGAGCAGTTGGCGCACCTGATCGCGGGTCATGCCGGCCTTGAGCTGGTCATAGGCCTCTTTCGAGACGAAGTTGCCCTGAACGATGTTGATTCGATACGGCGTGACCACGCCGATCACTTTGTCGGTCACGCTGTCATACGTCGAGCAGCCGGCCAGGGCCAGGAATGCCGCCGCTGCACAGACGGAGAACGGAAGGGAGAGATAACGACGCAAATCTGACTCGCTTTCAAAAAAATCGAACTTGACTCCGGCACGCCGGGCGCGCCGCCACATCGCCCCCGTTGACGGCACTGACCGTCCCGTTTGCCCGGTTTGCGCCCGGACAAGGCAAAAAGGCATTATTATTGGGGCTGTATTGTACTCTAGGGACGTAGAGCGATGCCGAATCCCGCCGATCTGAAAAATATCGGACTGAAAGCCACGCTTCCGCGCCTCAAAATTCTGGAGATTTTCCAGAACAGCGAGGTGCGCCATTTGACCGCTGAAGACGTTTACCGTCACCTGCTCAATGAAGAGCTCGATATCGGCTTGGCCACGGTCTACCGTGTGCTGACCCAATTCGAGCAAGCGGGGCTATTGTCGCGCAGCAACTTTGAATCCGGCAAGGCCGTTTTCGAACTCAACGCAGGGAACCACCACGACCACCTGGTGTGCCTGGACTGTGGCCGTGTCGAAGAGTTCTGCGACACCGAGATCGAGAGCCGTCAGAAAATGATTGCCGAGAAACACGGATTCAAGCTGCAGGAGCACTCTCTCGCCATGTACGGGAATTGCACGAAAGACCCGTGCCCGCACCGGCAAAAAAATTAAAAAGAGTTGTGAAAGGATGCCTCCCGATGGAGGGATTCTGGGATTTTTCCTGCCACATCGCTCCTTATAGAACCAAGCATTGCCGCACGTCTCCTATCACTATCCCCGTCTAGGACGGTGAGACGTAGATTGCGCGTGCGCAATGATGCATAGACGCCCCAACACCTCAAATGACGCACGAAGACTTGCCCAAAAACATGGCACAGAGCGACGCAGAAGAAATTTCGCTAGCAGATATTCTCGATTTTGCCCGCGCAAACCTGAAAGTGATTGTTGCCCTTGCAATTTTAGGCGCAATCATCGGCATCGCCAGCACCTTTGCCATTTCTAAGCAGTGGAAAGGAACGGTAACGCTGCAAGTCGGACGTGCGGCGGGTTCACCTATCGCAGGCCCCGACGGCCCTCTGATCGAATCGATTCAGCAAACGGTCGGCCGCGTTCAACTGAGTACCTTCCGTGACAAGGTCGCCGCAGAGGTTCTTCCTCAGTTGCAAGGCGACTTGGAACGCCTGCGCAAGACGGTGGTGTGGAAAGATTTGCAGGCGCGAATGATTCAGGGCACCGCTTACGTCGAAATTACTGCCCGCGGACTCTCTCCGGAGCAGGCCGAGCAAGTGCTGAAATCGGCATCGCAGCGGGTCGAAGCCGAGCACGCTGCAATTCTTGAGCGCGCTCGAATGTTTCCGAAGCAGCAGTTGAGCATCATTGATGCTGCCATCGAATCGAATACGAAAGCACAGGAACAATTGAGCGCGGAGTTGGCGCGCTCGAAGAACACAGATTCGATTATGGCATTGAGCGCATTGCAGAGCAGCCGGTCCGAGCGCGCCACGCTGAATGACAGCCGCTATCGCGTCGCTCAGATGCTTACCCCGGATCAGTCATACAACACCCGCATTGTTAGTGAGATTCAAGTCGATCCCAACCCGGTTTTCCCGCGCAAGTTGTTCTTTGGCATTGGCGGACTGGTCTTGGGCGCTCTCGCTGGCATTATCGTCGGACTCAGCCGAAAAGTACGCACAAGCAACGCCTAAACGTCAGGATCCGAGCGCTATCGGATCTCGACCGCGAAAGTAAACGTTTCATCGTGGAAAGCCGTGATGGTTTTCAAAGCCGTTGATAATCCGACGCCAATGTGGGTGGGTGTCGGAGGATAAATTGCTTGATCGCAAGGTGCTAGAAGCACTGGGATTCTGTACGCGCTGCCGGGTTGGGGCAATGGAGTGGCCCTCGCAGGACTGCCGAACACTGTCGATGTATCCGATGCCTGCGGGTCGGATCATGATTTGTGAGCAGTGCGACAAGCGCTGCAGGCAGATCCACGAGACGACGGTACAGCGGGTGCGGGATCTGCCGCTGTTCTAGTATCGGGTGGGTGCCGAATGTGCCGCACCGCAGGCTTTGGTTTGAGCACTGTGGCGGGCCAAGGGTCGAGAAGTTGGATTGGCTCGGGCGCTACCAACGAGTCACCGCCCGGTTTGCAAAGGTCCGTGAGGTACTGCTCAAGTCCGCAGGCCCCAGGCTGCGGCAGCGTTCTACGCTCTGGGCTGGCACACCGCCAAGACCATTGGCAAGGCGAGTCTGCAAGCCAGTATCCCTGAGCCGGATTGGACGCAGGTGCGATATCTGGCGATGGATGAATTTGCGCTGCTTCAATAAAACCTCGGCCACCCGGGGTGATCCAGTTCGGTGGCACGGGAATATCCGGCAGATCCTCCTTCGCGGTGCTCATGCTGACCGGAGGTTTGAAAAACGCCAACATGGGGGCGTCGTTATCGAGTCGCCGGTATAGAGCTAGGTATCCCGATCTTTGTCGATGTCGGCACCGTAGATCTCGGCCATGACGCGACGCCTCATCGACAACCGGGTTGTATCCACCGATCCAACTGAGGCCCCAGCGGTCGTTAACCGTGGCGTCAGCGCCGGGACGTTGCAATTCGCGGACGATCTGTTCGCCGACGGTCAGATCTGCGGGCGCAAGAACGCGATGCTGGTGAGCCGGAAGACCTGATCGTCTGCCAGTCGGACGATGCGAACTTCTTGCCTGATAGCGTGCGCGGCGGCGTCGAGACGCTCGGCGACCGTTTTGATCGCGGACTCGGAATGCCCGTACTTCCGGACGATGCCTTGACCATCGGGAGTGCGCCGGAGGAAGATCCCGCCGCTTTCGGCAATCACACCATCGACTGGCCACATGCGGGCCATTTGGTCGCGCCAACCGGCAAGCGCAGCCGTGACCGGAATGAGGTGTATACCGGCCCCCCCACAGTTTTTTAAATGCGCAGTGCGTATCGGCTGAGAGTCTGCCCTGATACGTCAGGGTTTCGTCCATGTCGGTGAGTACGAGCCGGACATTCGTGAGTTCATTCTGAACAGCGGCTGACGGGTGATGCGTGAGGTTCACGATCACGGGATGTGAGGATAGCCATTACGCAATCAATGGCGAGAGGTCGTTGGGCGTGGGAGGCCCGCAAGTCGAAGCGCGGGCCGGCAGTTTGGTGATCTGAATCTCAGTTCGGTATCGAGAAAGTCAAGCACTTCGGACGGCTCAAATCATCGTGTTTCCGATCAATTGGAGCGCACTCCGATATTTGAGGGCTAATGGAGGATTTAGACCCGTCAATAGGGGGCTTCCGGTTTCTTCGTGCTAACCCACGGATCTAATCCGCCGTGGAAGAAATATAAGGGAAAAAGGTTGCGGTAAAGAGAGCCGATGGCTCAGCTATAATGGCGCGATTTGCATGGGGCGAGGGGTTGAATTTGCACGAGATATTCGCGCAGCGCACGGGCAGCGTGCGGTCGCTCGGAACCGCGCTCCTGACATGCCTTGCCGCAGCGGTTGCCATCTTTATGCTAGCAACCGTGCTGCACTTCAGTCGCTTCGGTCTCGATTTTACCGACGAAAGTTTCTATTTGGCAGCGATTGCGCACCCATCTGCGTATGCGTTCAATATTCCGGTTTCGCTATTCGGCTTCGTCTACCATCCGCTCTTTACCGTTCTTGATGGAGACATCGGTGCGTTGCGACAGGCGAATATCCTCATCACATTTGGTCTTGCCTGGTGCCTGAGCTTTGCCGTCTTGCGCCACGCTCAAGTGCGAGGCGTGGTTTCTGCCGCGCAGTGCTGGATGATGGCTCTGGCGCTCGCACCGCTCTCCTTGGTCAGTCTGACGGCCTGGCTCGTGACACCCAACTACAACACACTTACGTTCCAGGGACTGATGTTGGCCGTCATGGGGCTGCTGCTGATGGACGATCGGCATTCCCGCCTGGTATCGGTTGGCATTTTGCTGGTGGCGCTGGGCGGTTGGCTAACGTTTACTGCCAAGCCGACCTCGGCGGCGTTGCTCGCTATATTCTTCCTGCTGTATTCGTCTCTCTCGGGCGGGTGGCATTTGCGACGTATGGCGTTGGCGGGCGCGATCGCGCTACTGCTGCTGATAGCGATATCGGTCCTGATTGACGGAACCCCTGGACGCTTCATTGGGCGGCTTCGCGACAGCGCCGAAATGTTGCACGTTCTCGGCAGCGGGCAGGAAATCGGCAAGATTTTTCGTATTGACGGTATCGATTACACCGCGCGAGAGTATCTGACTGCTTTGCTCGCAGGCGTCGCTGTAACGCTCTGCGGAATTGCGCTGACGCTTGCCCGACTTGGGTGGCAGGCACTAGGCGGGGCGGTATGTCTTGCTATGGCCTGTGCGGCGGTTTGGATTGTTGGCAAAGGGCATGCACCTGAGGAGCTGCGCAGCGTTGTAATTTTTGGCATATCGGTTGCATGTGTTGCGGGTGCCTGTGTCGTTCGCGGATGGCGATCGACTAGTTCTGTGTTGCGCCGGCGACTTCTGCTTGCCTTCGTGATGTTCACATTGCCGCATGTCGCAGCGTTCGGTACGAATTCCAACTACTGGCGCTCGGGCGCAGCATCGGCGCTCTTCTGGGGACTGGCCGCAGTACTCGCATGTCGAGCCATCGCCCCAGCATTTTCCAGCCGGGTGTTGCTGTTCCCTTTGATATTTATGATGCAGATGTCTGCGGCGGCAGGCATCGACAACGCCATATCGTTCCCTTATCGCCAACCATCGCTCCGAGAAAACGCGGCGTCGTTCGATCTGCCGGGAGGAGGGCGGTTGGTTTTGTCCGATGATTACCGCGCGTATCTCGCTACGGCGGTCACTTTGGCACGCTCGCAAGGGCTTCAGCCCGGGATGCCGATGATTGACCTTACCGGCCGTTCGCCAGGTGTTCTCTACGCAATGCAGGCACATGGGCTCGGTCAGCCTTGGATGGTCGGCGCATATCCTGGTAGTGATAGACTGGCGATGGACAGTCTTGATACAGAGAAGTGCGGTGACATAGCCCGTGCCTGGCTACTTGATGAGCCCGAAGGTCCGCGCAGCCTTACGACCCGAGCCGTGCTCGCTTACTTTGGCGCCGACCTTGATGCGGACTATGTTCGCGTGGGTACTCTGATGACCCCACCCGGGGCTGGCGGGCATCCGTTAGCCTATCCCCAGTACTTGCTCAAGCCGGCGCGTTTGCCGTCTACCGCGACCGCCGCTTGCGTTGCTTCGCGGGCGCGACATTCAATGCGACCTAAGGAAAAAAATAACGAATGAAAGCAGTGATTCTTGCGGGGGGGCTCGGGACCCGCATCTCAGAAGAGACACACCTTCGCCCGAAACCCATGATCGAGATAGGCGGTAAGCCGATTCTTTGGCACATCATGAAGATCTATTCCCACTACGGAATTAATGACTTCATTATCTGCTGCGGTTATAAGGGGTATTTGATCAAGGAGTACTTTGCGAACTACTTCCTGCACACGTCGGATGTCACGTTCGACATGGCGTCGAATCGTATGGACGTGCATCAGCGACACGCCGAGCCTTGGCGAGTGACGCTTATCGATACCGGCGAAGACACGATGACGGGTGGACGCCTCAAACGGGCCGCTCCTTATCTGACAGGGGAAGAGGCATTCTGCTTCACGTATGGTGACGGGGTAAGCGACGTCAACATCTCCTCGCTTATCGCATTTCACAAGTCGCAAAATACGCTCGCAACACTCACTGCGACCTATCCGCCTGGTCGCTTCGGAGCGCTTGATATTCAGCCGGATCACCGCGTCACGACCTTCAAGGAAAAGCCCAAGGGCGATGGCGGCATGATCAATGGCGGGTTTTTTGTGCTGTCTCCGAAAGTGATAGACCTGTTAGTTGACGACTCAACGATATGGGAGCGCGAGCCCCTGGAAACCCTCGCATCGGAAGGCCAACTGTCGGCGTTTCAGCACCATGGATTCTGGCAACCGATGGATACCCTGCGTGACAAGACGTTGCTGGAAGAGCAATGGGCGAACGGTCAGGCGCGATGGAAAGTCTGGGACAAATGAATCCGAATTTCTGGAAAGGCAAGCGCGTACTGCTCACAGGTCACACAGGCTTTAAAGGGGCCTGGATGTCGCTTTGGCTGCGCGAACTTGGCGCAGATGTCGTTGGATTGGCGCTTGCGCCGAAGACCACGCCGAGTCTGTTTGACATTGCGGGTGTTGCGCAGGACATTCGCTCGATCGAGGGAGATATTCGGGACGCGGCGCTCGTCGCGCGAGTTGTGCGGGAGTGTGTGCCCGATATCGTGATTCATATGGCGGCCCAGGCGCTGGTTCGCCACTCATATTCAGATCCAGTCGAGACCTATGCGACCAACGTGATGGGTACTGTCCATCTGTTGGACGCGATTCGTCATACGCCGTCTGTTCGTGTGGTCGTGAACGTGACCAGCGACAAGTGCTACGAGAATCGAGAGTGGGTCTGGGGATACCGCGAGCAGGATCCTATGGGGGGGCATGACCCTTACAGCAATAGTAAGGGATGTGCAGAACTCGTTACGGCGGCGTTCCGAGATTCGTATTTTCCGCCACATGCTTACGCGAAACATGGCGTGGCACTCGCCTCAGCGCGTGCTGGCAATGTGATCGGTGGCGGCGACTGGGCGCAAGACCGTCTGATCCCGGATATCCTTCGGGCCATCGAGCAGCGCACGCCGGTGCGGATTCGCTCGCCACACGCCGTCCGCCCTTGGCAACACGTTCTTGAGCCACTTTCCGGATATCTCCGGCTTGCCGAGCGCTTGTGGGATCACGGACCGGAATATGTGGGGGGCTGGAATTTCGGCCCGAATTCGACAGATGCGCGTCAGGTTGATCACATAGTCGCGCACATGACGCAACTATGGGGTGATGGTGCCGAATGGGCGCTGGATGATGCGCCGATTCTGCACGAGGCGCGTTATTTGAATCTGGATTGCTCGAAGGCGTATCAATTCTTGCAATGGCTTCCTCGTTGGCGCCTTGAAACGGCGCTAGAACGAATCGTTGCCTGGCATCGAGCCTATGTCGAGGGGCAGGACATGCGCGCGCATACGCTTGCCGACATTCGCGCTTACGCAAGTACGCCGGATAGCGGCGATACCCGAAGTCACTGATTGTTTTGGGCTCGCGCGGTATCTGGTATTTTGTCGCCTTCGCGAGAGGTTCCGGTCAGTGGATGTCGCGCGTGACCGAGCCTGCTTCAAGGATTTAGCCTCCTATTCGAAATACGGCCGATCTCGCCGACCGGTAGTTGCCAGTAACAATGTCCAGGGTGGTCAGTTATTGACGGTCATCCTTGTAACAGTGCGTTGCCGAGAGATTCGTCCGAACGGTTGGTGGAAACGCTGATCGACCAAATGCGGCGCAAAGCGACAGTACGTAGCCGAAAAAACAGAAGTAATGCAAATGGAGCCACAGTAATGAGCAATTTCAATCTAGTTATGGTTTCCGCCGGTTTTGAGCACGGTGGTAACGTTACGCATCGTCACCTCGACGGGCATTCCGAACTGCTGGTGTACCCGTTCGAGTCGCAACTGGGAAATCGTAATTTCAACGATTTCCTGGCTTCGGTAGAGCGCGTTCAGTATCGGTATCCTGAGTTTCCGGAAGGTGCGACTGCCATCGAGTTGTACGAACAGATGATCGACGAGGAAATGAAAACTTTCCTGCGTAAAAAGAATGGCTCGAAATTCAAGAACGCCGATCTCGAATTGAACGAGGCTGATCGCGTTGCTGAATTCCAGAAATTGCTCGGCGACGGTCCGCATTCGCGCCGTGAGGTGATCGAGGCGTTCTTCCGTTCGACGTTCACTGCGTGGAAGAATTACTACACCACGCCGCGCGAAGGCATGCGCCACGTCGGTTACTCGCCCGCCATCGGTATCGACGCCGACCGGCTGGTCCGGGATTTCCCAAATGTGCGCATCATGCACGTCGTGCGCAATCCTTTCTCTGCCTATCGAGACACCAAGCGTCGCCCCTTCCCGCAGCCGCTCAGCAAGTATCTGATTACCTGGAATATCTACCATTCGACGGTGGAAATGTACGCCCGTATGTATCCGGAGAACGTGCGTATTTTCCGTTATGAAGATCTGGTGGGCGACAAGAAGGCGTTCATGACGGACGTTGCCAGCTTCATCGGCGTGAAGTTCGAAGATTCGATGCTTTATCCGAGCTGGAACGGCAAGGAAATCAAGGACGACATCGCGCCGTGGGGCACTGTGCTCAAGAGCACGCCGGAATACAACGAGACCATCATCGATGAACTGAACGACGCCGAGAAGGCGCAAATTGTTCACGGCACCACGGCCCTGGCACGTCATTTCAAGTATGACGAAGTCCCTTACCTCGCCAAGTACTATCGTGCTAAGTAAGTTGAGGCATTTCTCGAGCGCGTCTGATGCAGGACTCGAAGCGAGCAAAGCGGCGGTCGATGTCGGGCCATTGCTGACTCGCCTGAACGCCAACCTTGATACATTGGTGCGAGTGCAGGAAGGCACGCTCGGGATTTGCTTCACTGTACGGGTTGGTGCCCGCCCCTGCTTTCTGAAGTCGTACGCGACGGATGAGGGGCGAGGTGCACTCGAAAAGGAAATCACGTTACTTGGCGCCGCCTATGCAGGGCGGTTGCGCGTTGCCGGGATTGAATGCGGCAATCGGCTATGGATGGTGATGGACGTGCTGGATCGCCCTGGCGCTGCGGCCGGTGTTGAAGACGTGCTCAAGACGATCTCACGCTACGAGGAGCATCTCTCGCCCAGCGTGCACGGCGCTCGTATGAGGCCAGACGACAATATGTCGAGCCTGATGCGCGAGGCAGATATTGCGCTGGAGCGCATGGCGTCACGGAACCTGATTGGCCGTGACGTTGCGCGCCAGGTGGAGACGCATTTGCATCGGCTGGAGCAATCCTTGAAGTCGATGTCGACTGTCGTGTGCCACGGAGACTTAGGTCCAGCCAATCTTATGTGTAACGAAGACGGATGGGTGGCGGTGGATTGGGAGGACGCGTTTCTTGGCGTGGAAGGATACGACTTTCTCTACTGGCTCACGTTCTTCGATAACCGGAGGCATCTGGGCGACCATGTGTTTGGCCTCACACCATGGCCCAGAGAGGTCGATGTCGCGATGCTCACCATGATCGTGTTGCTCAAATGCGATCTCTCCGTACGCGCCGGGCGAGTGGCCGGCAACACACTGACCTTCGATCAGCGATTGGGCGAGATGCTTGCGCTCGACAGATCCGGTGTCTTCAGGGCACACACCGATACCTCCGGAATTAGCAGATAGACTCGAACTCGATGCAAGTATTCAATGAGGATTTGAACGATATTCTGGCGCGCGCAGAAGCTGACCTTCTGGCCTTGAAGCACGCCAGGTTGTTCGTGACCGGCGGTACGGGGTATATCGGTCGTTGGCTACTGGCAACGCTTTGCCGGGCAAATCGCGTGCTTTCGCTCGATTTGCGAATGACAGTGCTAAGCCGGGATCCGGCAAAGTTCAAGGCGACCGATGCAGAGATTGCCAACGACCCGGCGATTGAGTGGCTTCATGGAGGCGTCCTCGATTTCCCATACCCGGCGGGCACCTTCACGCATGTGTTGCACGCAGCCACTGACGTCATCGCGGCCAATTCAGCGCTTGATACCTTTGACGTCACGGTGGCAGGGACACGTCGCGTGCTTGACCTGAGCCGTGTCAGCGGGGCGCAGCGCTTGATGCATCTCAGCTCCGGGGCCGTGTATGGGAGAATTCCGCATGACATCGATCGCGTGCCGGAAACCTATTGCGGGGCGTCTGATGTTGGTGAGATCGGTGCCGCCTACGGCATCGGTAAACACGCTGCCGAGTGGCTATGCAATACGTATGCCTCGCAAGGCGGGGCCGATGCGGTTTCGGCCCGGATTTTTGCGCAGCTTGGACCGTTCCTGGCGTTGGACAAGCAGTTCGCCGCGGGAAATTTCATCTTGGACGCGCTGGAGCACCGGCCATTTTTGATCAAGGGCGACGGGACACCGCTGCGCTCCTATATGTATTCCACCGACCTGGTCGTCTGGTTGCTGGCGATTTTTGTGCGCGGACAGTCCGGGCGATCATACAATGTAGGCTCCGATGAGGCGGTTTCTATCCGGGATCTTGCGACGCACGTCGCCAAGGTTGCGGGTAGGGTGTTTCCGGATATCCAGGTCCTCGGTACGCCAATCGCCGGTGCGCCGCCAGAGCGCTATGTGCCTGCAATCAACCGGGCACGTGACGAACTTGGGCTGAACATTGCTGTTTCGCTCGACCAAGGACTTCGCCGGACGATCGACTGGTACCGCTCCCGCTTTTCCCGAGTTTCCTCATGAACGAAGTTGCCCAATTCGCAAAATATATTCGGCTGCGTGCGCTGGAACTCTGTTACAGCAAACGTACTTCGCACATTGGCGGAGCGTTTTCCGTCGCTGACATTCTCGCCGTGCTCTATTCGCAGGTACTGAATGTTTCGCCGCAGCGCTGCGACGATCCGACGCGAGATCGGTTGTTCTACAGCAAAGGACATGCCTGTACGGCGCTATATGCTGCCCTTGAGTATCGAGGTTTTTTTCCGTCGAGCGAATTGAGCGCGAATTTCACGGCAGACGGGGGATATTTCACCTCGCACGTCAACCATCGCGTGCCGGGCGTGGAATTGTCGACCGGCAGTCTCGGGCATGCGCTCGGCGTTGCTTGCGGGAGTGCTCTGGCGGGGCTGCGTCGCAAGCAGGAATACTCGGTGTTCGCCATCCTAAGCGATGGTGAACTCGATGAGGGTTCGAACTGGGAGGCGATCCTGTTCGCAGGGCACCACCGTCTCGACAATCTTGTTGCAGTTATTGATTACAACAAGATCCAAAGCTTCGGTTCGGTGGCGGAAGTGATGAATCTTGAACCATTGGCGGACAAGTTCCGTGCCTTTAATTGGGTGGTGACCGAAGTGGATGGTCACGATGTCGATGCGTTGGGCGAGGTGCTCGTCGACGCCCGGACGCGACGCGACGGCAAGCCGAAATGCATCATCACCCATACTGTTAAGGGCAAGGGAGTGAGCTTCATGGAAGATCGCCTCCTCTGGCATTATAGGTCTCCCGATGATGAGAACTATCGGGCGGCGCGCAAGGAATTGGGAGCGGCATAGTGCGCAATACCTTCATTAAGACCATTTGTGAACTCGCTCTGGCACATGAAGACATCTTCTTGTTGTGTGGCGATCTCGGGTACTCGGTGCTGGAGCCGTTCGCGACGCAGTTTCCCGATCGTTTCATGAATGCCGGTGTTGCCGAGCAGAACATGACGCAGGTTGCTGCAGGTCTCGCGCGCGAGGGATACAACGTTTTCACGTATTCGATCGGCAATTTCCCGACGCTGCGCTGCATGGAGCAGATTCGATATGATGTTTGCTACCACGACGCAAATGTGAAGGTGGTGGCGGTGGGTGCAGGCTATGCGTATGGTCCGCAAGGCGTGTCGCATCACGCCACCGAAGATATTGCGATGCTGCGGGCCATTCCCAATATGACGGTTTGTGCGCCGGCCGATCCGATCGAGGCACGCGCCGCTGCGCATTTCATGGCGACGCATCGTGGCCCGGGCTACGTCCGGATCAACAAAGCGGGCGAGCCGGCCATCCACGATCCGGCGCTTGACCTGCAGATCTCGCCGGGCAGGATGCTGCCGATACGCTCTGGCGCTGGCAGTGTGGTGCTTACGACCGGGGCGATTCTCGGTAATGTGCTCGCGGAAGTCGAAGCTCGGCAATTGGACTTTGCGGTTTACAGTTGTCCGTTTGTGGGGAACTACGACGAAGCGTTCCTTAAGCAGCTTGCCACCGAATTCGGCAGAGTGATCACCGTCGAGGAGCATCAACTCAATGGTGGATTCGGCAGCTCGATTGTCGAGGCCTTCAGCGACCTGTATGCCCGTGGCAGTCTGGTGCAAATGCCCAAGGTTGAGCGCGTCGGCATTCCCAATCGTTTCATCGGCGAGTCCGGTAGCCAAGACCACTTGCGGCGTGTTTCGGGGTTGTCGCTGGCGCGCTTCGGGGCGTGACGAGAATGTTGGCTCGCGTGCGATCCGCGGCGGGCGCCGCAATTCGTGGCGAGATTCGTCTGGTCAACTACTTCCTGGTGGGCGGGCTCAATACGCTGTTTGGTTACGGCGTGTTTGCCGTCTGCCTGCGGATCGGCTTGCATTACAGTCTGGCCATTGCTGTCTCGACAGTACTGGGAACGCTATTCAACTTCAAAAGTACGGGAACGCTAGTATTTCGGTCAAGCGACAATTCGCGCATCGTGCGCTTTGTTCTTGTCTATGGCGCTGTGTATCTCGTGAATGTGGTGGCGGTGGCGCTGCTGGTTCACATGGGCTTGAACGCCTACCTGAGCGGTCTGGTGCTGATCGTTCCGCTTGCGCTGCTTGCCTACCATCTCAATAGTCGATTCGTATTCAACAGCAAATAGCAATGAGCAAACGTATTAGCATCGTCACGCCACTCTATAACGAGCAGGAGAACGTGGCTGAATTGTGCCAGCGTATTGCGGCCGTCATGCGGGACCTTCCGTACGAATACGAGCATCTGTGCATTGATAATTGCTCGACGGACAATACGGTCGCCATGTTGCGCAAGATTGCGGCGACTGATCCTCATCTGAAGGTCATCGTCAACGCGCGCAATTTCGGCTACATTCGCTCCTCGTATCATGCGCTGCTGCAAGCCAACGGGGATGCGGCGGTTCTGATCGCTTCGGATCTGCAGGATCCGCCCGAAATCATTCGTGAGTTCGTCGCCAAATGGGAGGCCGGCTTCAAGACCGTTATGGCTGTCAAACCAGTGAGCGAGGAATCGTTCCTGATGTTCCGCATCCGCCGGCTTTACTACCGGATCGTGTCGCGCATCTCTGAGGTTCCCCTCGTCCAGAATGCAACAGGCTCGGGGTTGTTCGACCGCGCAGTACTCGACGTGTTGCGCTCCTTGAACGACCCGTATCCTTACTTTCGAGGGCTCGTGTGCGAAATCGGCTTCCCGATCGCTACGGTACCGTTCAAGCAGCCGCGACGACTGCGTGGTGTCACCAGCCAGAGTTTCTATTCGCTGTATGACATGGCGATGCTGGGGATCACGAAGCACTCGAAGGTGCCGCTACGCTTCATGGCAATGACCGGTTTCGTCATCGCGATGTTCAGTTTGCTGGCGGCGTTCGGCTATCTGGTGGCCAAGCTGTTGTTCTGGAATTCGTTCGTTCTTGGGACGGCGCCGATCCTCATCGGCATGTTCTTCTTCGGCGCCGTTCAGATGATGTTTCTTGGCTTGCTTGGCGAATACATCGGGTCAATTCACACGCACGTGCGGAATTTACCGTTGGTCGTCGAAGCGGAGAGAATCAACTTCTGACGCCAATGGCTGGCGTTGGATGAGGGCTTTCCCCGGTAATAGACATCGAAGCAATGTCTCCGCTCGCTGCGGGGATATTGCCTGGTTTTGGCAGGTGCCGAGGCGGCCTTTTCCTCTCTGAGAAGGGAGGGGGGGGGCGTAGCGAGTAAGACGTGATCTAGATTTATCCAGATCAGAAGCTTAAACGACAAAAGGTTGGTCGAATCTAACCCGTTGTTTTATTTGGTTTTGCTGGCCAGATAAAGTCTATTAAGACTACCCCACTCGATCCTATGCTTGTCTGGCTGCGCCGTTTGCGGAACAAATAAAAACGGCTCCCATCGCTGGGAGCCGTTCCTAATTTGGTGGCGAATCAGGGACTCGAACCCCGGACCTGCGGATTATGATTCCGTCGCATCAGCCCGCATTGGATATGCATTCCCTTGCAAATCAATGATTTGGCGGGCTGTTGACCAGCATTGACCCCGCTATGTGCCGCTATGCCGTTGACAGTAGGTCGACACGAGTTTGTCGCGTCAGCGCAAGCGGACACAATCGATCTATGTGCCGACGAATGCTCGTCTTCCAAGTTGTGTAGACGCTAAAACTGCGAACCCTGGGCGGCGCCGAAATCACAGTGAGTCAAACCTTTAGAGCGCGCTTCGAGGCGACACTGATACGACTACTCCGCGTTGGAGAACCACTTGCGTGTATGGGCAACTAGGAACCGGCGACTTATCGCACGCGTAAACTAGGGTTCGTCTAACAGGCTTGCCCGAAGGATCCGAAAATCCTTCCACCTTGGCGACATTGACAAAGTATGCGGCACTCACAGCGCATTCAGACATGCCGGGGAGAACGTTGTGGGCGTCAATATTCTGCCACTCAGCCAAAGTGAACACGCCTCGTCTGGTCAACTCCGCACGAGCCTCAACTGATCTGTTGGCACGGAAGCCGTAGACCGAACAAAGATTCTCGTTTGATGCGGTTGAAAAATCTGCACTGTTGACGTGAAACATCGCCGTCTGGCTGGGCTCGGACGAGCAAGCAGCCAATACAACGGCGATTCCCGCAATAAGATTGGCCTTCATCGTGATGATGGAAAAGCGGTGGATTCCGCTCTTTCGATAACGACAGAATTCGGCTGTCCTTTAGGTGTCCGAATGCGGCTTTAGTGGAGCGTCAACTGCGACATAACCTGGAAGAGGGTGCTGGTAACCGTTTAGCCGCCCCGGGCGTCATTCGCGACATAGAGAGCTAATCACCGAGGCGTCGTCCGTCATTCTGCGTCGAGATATTCTCGCATGCGAGAAACCCGAATTAAGGTAAGTCACTTTCCCTGTCGGGGCGCAAATACTCAATACAGTACCCAATCGCCTGTCTAATCGCCGGATGATGCGCTTGATCAGACGCCATCAAAGCCTCCATCATCTCTTTCACACTGGCCCTGGTCGGCCAATTCTCCGGGGAGGAGAGCCCCCATATACACATGTCTACAATATCTCGGACCACCTCTGGAGTTGCGTCCTCCACGTCCATAAACTTCATCGGATGACACCTCGCAATATATCTCTACCATCGCCCACCGATAGCGTTGGCTGTAGGAGACATTCAGTACTTTCTCGCATGCGAGAATCGCCACCGCTTGCTCCCCGAGCGTCTATGGCGCTCACTGTATTTTCACTGACCTGCCCCCGGTTTTAGTCCGAAACGCTTTTAGAGTCCGAGGTTAAAAACTTCTGTTCTTCATGCGCCCAAGCAAACTGCTCGGGCGTCAGGTAGCCGAGAGAGCTGTGAGGCCGCTCTGTGTTGTACTCGATACGCCACGATTCAATCAACTGCTTGGCGTGACGCAGCGAAACGAACCAGTGTTCGTTCAGGCATTCGTCACGGAGCCGCCCGTTGAAGCTCTCGATGTAGGCGTTCTCCACAGGTTTGCCGGGTCGGATGAACGACAGCGTGATGCCGACCTCGTACGCCCAGGCATCCAGTACCTTGCCAGCGAACTCCGGCCCGTTGTCCACGGTGATTGATAACGGCAATCCGCGCATCTCCCGCAAACGTTCCAATACTTGTCTCACGCGCTGCCCAGGCAGTGAAGTGTCGACCTCGATGACAAGGCATTCACGCGTGTAATCGTCGACCACATTCAGGCACCGAAACCGCCGACCGTACGCCAAGCCGTCAGAGACGAAGTCCATTGACCAGCTTTGATTCGGTCCTGTTGGTAGCGGTCGAGGTGTCCGTTCGACTGCGGCAATGCGCTTGCGCCTTCGTTTGCGCACGCTCAGTCCCGCCTGGCTGTACAGCCGCCAAACCCGCTTGTGGTTCGCCAGCCAACCCTCCCGACGCAACAGCACGTCAATGCGGCGATAGCCATACCGGCGCTTCTGCGCCGCAATGGCCACCATTCTGCTCGTCAATTCGACGTCGTCGGTTCGGCTCGACTCATAACGGAACAACGACCGCGAAATTCCCACCAGCCCGCAAGCCCGGGTGACACCCATCGCGCGCTCGGTCATCAACGTTCGGACCGCTTCGCGTTTGGCTTGCGGGCTTGCTACTTTCGGGCAAGCAGGTCCTTCAGCGCTGCGTTGTCCAGCATCGAATCGGCCAGCAATCGCTTCAGCCGGCCATTCTCCTGCTCAAGCTCCTTAAGACGCTGCGCATCCGACACGGTCATCCCGCCGAATTTGGCTTTCCAGTTGTAGTAGGTCGCTTCCGAGATTCCGTACTTACGGCACAACTCGGCCGCCTTGAGACCCGCCTCGCCTTCCTTCAATACGCCAATGATTTGCTCTTCGCTGAATCGCTTCTTCACTTCCGTTCCCCTTCGTTGGAACGGACTCTACACCGTCTGCGGACTATTCAGAGGGAGCAGGTCATCACCACCTGCAACACGAGAACTAGGTCTGACCGTGCTGACGTAGCCGACCGACTGTTGAGGAAAGATGGCAGGAACGAAAGACCACTCTCGACCTCGCTACCTTTGGTCTGGCCGAGCCCTCCCATAACGACCACGTCCCCGTCACTTAGTGACGTAGCTGTTTCAAATTTTCTCGTGTTCTTCGTCGGCGTGTTGTTTACGCCGGTGCTAGTCTTCTGAAAGTCTGAAATCTCGACAGTCACCTCGATGTCCGTGACCGCACCCCGAACCGTTGGAAGCACATCAAAAATAACCCCTGCATCTTGGTAAGCAACGGATTGCACCGGCGCTGCCGTCGAGCTAGGGTACGACACTGAAGAAATCACAGGTACCGATTGACCGACGTTCATGCGCCCATGTTTCCCCGAGTATGCGCGCATGTTTGGCGAAGTGACAACCCGAAACCGGGAGTCCGAATCGAGTGCCGCAATGGCAACATCTAGGCTCCCAGAACTCAACCTCAATGCGTTCGCGCTGGGATCGATAGTGCCTGAGCCAATCGACTAGCCTACTATTCAGTACGTTCAGCGCGATAGAGAAGCCGCTGGACCGATCGTTGCCGGATGAGACCTCATAAACCCAAGCTCGTATCGAGACCTCTCCCTGACGAAGATCGACTTGCGGTAGTACCTTCTTCAACAGTTCGATTTCCTTTGCGCTCCCCATAAAGACCATCGTGTCGGACGATTGATCGACGCGCCCAGCCGCCGACGTAATCGGTGCATTGGTTTGGCTGCGTGAGTCGGGAGGTGCGTGAATAGTCCGATTGATTGTGAAGCTCCCCGAGAAAAGCGGTGCCACCCGGCTTGAAAGATAGTCGGCGCTTCGATACTTGAGCCAGTTCACAGTTGATATGTTTGCTGCGTATCGAACCAGACGACTTACGCAGGGCGTTACCGCCAATAATCTGAATCGCGAGCATTCGTACATGCGAGCGGCTTTCAACGAGTTGCGCCGATTGGGTTTGTGGGACGGTGAGAATCCGTTGGGCGATCTCCGCCAGTACAAAATCCAAGAAAATGAACTGACCTATCTTACCCACGCGCAGATCCGTCTTCTGTTTGACGCGCTCGCGAACGCGCGAAACGTACACGTGCTCCTGATTACGAAAATCTGTCTGTCGACTGGCGCGCGTTGGAGCGAAGCGGAGGAGCTTCAGATATCACAGGTGGGCGCAGGGATTCTTCAGTTCGCTCGAACAAAATCAGGCAAGGTACGAGCCGTACCGATATCGCAAGAACTTGAGAAAGAGATAAGAGCGCACCACAAAAAAAATGGTATGGGGGAGAGGATATTCGGATACGCATGGTCGGCGTTCCGAGAGGGTGTCGAGCGGGCTGCCATCGCACTCCCTGATGGCCAGATGACTCACGCACTCCGACACACGTTTGCTAGCCATTTCATCATGAACGGCGGCAACATCCTCTCACTCCAACGAATACTTGGACATCAGAGTCTGACGATGACGATGCGGTATGCGCATCTCGCCCCTGAACATTTGCAGGAGGCTAAGCTACTCAATCCAATGCGCGATTTTGAGGGCACGTCAGTAGGGAATATTTCCTAGTCGCTCTGCCGCATCGTGAATATTTGCACTGGTGACGGAATTGAAATCATCTGTTCCGCCCCCGAGAATCTTGTCAAAGAGGAGGCCGGTCAAGAATGCCTCCTTGGTCTCCGATCGCCGCGTCCAGGGGCGGATCTCGCGGTTGTCCGCAATTAACTTATCTACGCTGCGTCGAATATTCCCCGGAATCATGTTGTAAACGTGCTTCTTCGTGTGCGTCCCTGCCTGCATCAAAGCAGCAAGCTTCAGCAGCGTGAAGGAAATTATGTTCCAAACCTTCGGGATCGGATAATACTGAAGTGCGTAGTTGATCGATTCGGCAATTCTGTCGGAATACTCCGCGTCGAAGAACTTGTACTTAGCATACATTTCGAACAAGTACGCTTTGCACTCTTCAGTTGCAACGATATGCCATAGACTTTCGAGCGCTTCGGCGGTCGGTGAGTGAAAGCTGACCTCGAGTACTGTCAATAAATCGGACCAAGGGATTCCCTCCGAATCCTCCGCAAGCGTCCAATTAACACGGGGCGGGTAATAGGCCAGTCGGTCTCCCTCAATGATCACCGAGCCATGTGGCGAACTAGGACTCAAGCACAAGATGCCGGCATCCCTCAGGCGCTTGTATATCGCTATCGAGCCGTCCAATGTAGGTGTAAGGGAATTTGCCTGACAGTCGAGCGACAAGAGAGTGGCATCCTGCCATGCCTCACCCGCTGTGGTTAGAGCGGCGTAGAGCAACGCGGAAGTTACAAAGTCCAAGCTTTGATAGTCGCATGGGAGAAGCGCTTCGTTGATCTCCAGCAATTGCTGCCGAATCTCTGCCGCCGCTGCGAGTTCGGAGGCTCTCTTATCCTCTTGCTGCTGAGCTATTTGTTGCGCACGCCGAGCCTTCTCCTGCTCATAGCAAGTCTCGCACTTCGGCGCGAACTTTTTGGACGCTGCAAAATCGGTTCTCGATTTCACTTGAACGGGGGTGCCGCAGTCTCCGCACCGGGCTCGGATCGAAAATGCCGTACAAGCCTGCTGTATGAACTTGACGACACTGTGTTTCGGAACGCCGGCGTCGAGCGCTATGGGGTCAACATTCTCGTGCCAGAGGCCCTGGGGGCCAAGAGCCCAATACCTGTTGCAAATATCAATGACGTGCTGGTCGTCTGTGCGATAGCAAAGAAATACACCTTCCACTCAGGAGCCCCCGTTTGGCCTAACTGCGAGATTGGAATATTTTGAGCAGCGACTGCGCCGGTTGACAGTTCGTTGACACCCGGTAGAAACGACAAAGGGTTAGCCGAAGCTAACCCTTTGTTTTATTTGGTGGCGAATCAGGGACTCGAACCCCGGACCTGCGGATTATGATTCCGTCGCTCTAACCAACTGAGCTAATTCGCCGTAGAAGAAAGATTATAGGTAGACCCCCATAGGCTGTCAACACCTTTTTGCACAACATCGAAAATAGGTGCGCCGTCGTTCAGCGCGCCTTCCTGAACAGGCTTCGGAAAAGTCAACGCCGGAACCCGAAGGTCCCGGCGTTGACGATCCATTTCAACCTGTCTGGTAGGTCACCCCATCAGTCGTTGGCGTAGATATCGACGTCCTTGGTCTCCTTGATGAAGAGCATGCCGATGACGAAGGTCAGCAGGGCGACGACGATCGGGTACCAGAGGCCGGAGTAGATGTCGCCCTTGGCTGCCACGATGGCGAAGGCCGTGGCCGGCAGGAAGCCGCCGAACCAGCCATTACCAATGTGATACGGCAGCGACATCGACGTGTAGCGAATGCGCGTCGGGAACATCTCCACCAGCATTGCGGCAATCGGACCGTACACCATCGTCACGAAGATCACGAGAATGGCCAGCAGGACCACTACCATCGGCTTGTTCATCTGCGTCGGATCAGCCTTCGGCGGATAGCCGTCAGCCTTGAGCGTAGACGACATATCCGTCTCGAAGGCCTTGACCTTGTCCTTCGCGTCCGCCGCCTTGCCGTCCACCGACTGGATCACCTTGTCGCCGATCTTCACCGTCGCCATCGTGCCCGCCGGCGCCGCTTCGTTGTGATAGTTCAGGCCCGCGCGCGACAGGTAGCTCTTCGCGATATCGCACGAACTGGTGAACTTCGACGTGCCCACCGGGTTGAACTGGAACGAGCACTCGTTCGGATCGGCGATGACCGTGATCGGCGAGCGAGCGGTTGCAGCTTCGAGCGCCGGGTTGGCGTAGTGCGTGAGCGCCTTGAAGATCGGGAAGTACAGCAGCGCTGCCAGCAGACAGCCGGCCATGATGATCGGCTTGCGACCGATCTTGTCCGACAGTGCGCCGA
>Ga0181519_10000763_pt1 | contig 28693 bp, 28 predicted proteins | sample PEATcosm2014_Bin_26_FD_121102 | JGI IMG/M metagenome (GOLD analysis project Ga0181519, IMG submission 121102) | Peatland microbial communities from MTU Mesocosm Facility, Houghton, MI, USA - PEATcosm2014_Bin02_10_metaG | ecosystem: Environmental > Terrestrial > Soil > Wetlands > Peat | place...
AAAGCTATAGCGCAGGCTTACCGGCAGATGGGTGTAGAGATCCATGCCGATCTCTATCTCCTGGTTCTTTTCGTTCAGCAGGCTGACCACCTCCACCGGTTGCTGGTCGGCCACGCTCTGCCCAACGTAAAGGATGACCGTGCGCGGATCGCGAAACCACTCGCGCATCGCGCGCTCCAGCGAGAAGTCGCGGCGGCGCACAAACTCTTCCACATCCTTCGCCTCCGCGGCCGCCGTGCCCTTGTAGGTCTTCTCGTAGCCGCGGGCTTCAGCATCAGCGTCACTTTTGTAGATGTAGATGACATCGCGCTGGCGGGAGAGTTCCAGGCGTTCTTTGCCTGGATATTGGAAGAAGCGCCAGAGCAGGGTTCCGGCCGTGGTGGGCTTGCCGTGGAAGAAGCCGTAGGTGCGGCCCTGCTGCTCGATGTTGGAGTAGCTGAGCCAGGCCTCGCCGCCGAGCGCAGCAATCATCTGGTCCAGCAGGCGGTGAGCTTTTTCGCTGGAGTTCTCCGCCGCGGGCTTCGCTGCAGCATCCAGCTTCGGCAGATCCTGCGGCGGCGCTTGAGCCATCGCGGTAGCCGTACAGAGCAGCGCAACCATCAGCAGGACCGTCATCCGCAGCCGACGCACCGCGCCGCGCATTCTGCTCACGATCCTCACCGTCATCTAGTTAGCCCACCAGCACCGCGCCGCCGTTCACGTTGAAGACCTCCCCGGTGATGAAGCCCGCCAGCGGCGAACACAAAAAGACAATCGGCCCGGCGACTTCTTCCGGCGTGGCGATGCGACCCAGCGGTATGGACTGGTGGATGCGCTGGCGGGTTGCGGGGTCGGCCATCACGGGAGCGCTCATGTCGGTGGCCACCCATCCGGGAGCCACGCAGTTGACGCGAATGCCATCCGGCGCGAGCTCCGTGCTGAGGCCTTTGACCATGCTGATGATGGCCCCTTTGGTGGCCGCGTAGTCGCAGTGGAAGGCCTCGCCGCGCTGTGCGGCCGTGGAGCTGACCATGACGATGTCTCCGCCGCGGCGGGTGCGCTTCATCTCACGCACGGCGGCCTTGACCAGCAGAAAAGCGCTATCCAGGTTGACGGCCATGGTGGAGCGCCACTGCTCGTCGCTCAACTGGTCCACCGGGCGATCTGCGGCGGGCCAGACGCCGTGGTTCACCACCAGAATGTCGAGATGGCCGAAGCGCGTGACCGTCTGCTCCACCAGCATCTCCTCCGCGCCTTCGCCGATCAGGTCGCTCTGCACGCAACTGGTGCGGTCCTTGCCGCAGGTGAGCACCAGCCGCACGGCGGCCTCCGATGACTTCTGGAAGTTGAACATCACACTGGCGCCGGCCTCCGCCAGCATGCGCACGGTGGCCGCTCCAATTCCGCGCGAGCCGCCCGTTACCAGGGCCACGCGTCCGCCAAGCTCCAATGCCAGGGCCATTACCGCTCCTTCTCGGCGCCCACGCGGGGCGCGCTTTCGCGGGTTATGTTCTCCCGATTCATGTTCTCCCGATTCACGTTCTCAAAGTCCGGAGCATGCGCGCCTAGTTTCTTGTGGAAGGCCACGGCCTCCTTGACCAGCTTCTCAAAGATGCGCCGCGAGATCTCATTGGTCGTCGAGTTGCGCTCGGGATGCCACTGCACGCCCAGCACCCAGTGTCCGCTGGCGGTGCCTTCCACGGCTTCGATGATGCCATCCTTCGGCGAGCGCGCCACAATGCGCAGTCCGTCGCCCACGCGGCTGATTGACTGATGATGGCTGGAGTTCACCGTGATCTCTCCTTCGCCGGTCAACCCGGCCAGTCCGGAGTCGGACTCCACCACGGCCTCGTGTTCAATGACAAAGCCGCGCGGCTTGTCGTCCGGGCGCTGATGCCCGACCGGCGACTCGATGTGCTGCACCAGTGAGCCTCCGCGCCACACGTTCAGCGACTGCGTTCCGTAGCAGATTCCCAGCAGAGGCTTGCGCATGGCGTGCGCGTCCTGTAGCAGCAGCTCGTCCAGATTGTCGCGCGCGGGGTCGGCCGCGGCGGTCTTCGCGTGCCGATGCGCGCCGTACTTTTGCGGGTCCACGTCGGCGGGCGAGCCCGGCAGCAGGATGCCGTCGCACTCCTTGATGCGCTGCGCCGCCTCCTCCGGGGTGAGGTCGAGCGACAGCAGAACGGGCTCTGCTCCGGCGGCGACAAGGGAGTTCAAATAGTCCGGCAGCGCGCGGGTGGAGTACTCCGCGTCGGAGTTCGGCGCCGGAATGGCGATGCGTGGCTTCATGAAAAAGAATGGTACCCCCAGCGGACGGCTGCTACAAAGAGCGATAGCATAGGAGCACACGATATTTCACCGCAGGAGCGACCATGGCCGAGCAGATCTGGAACGACTTTGCACGCCTCAACGCCGGCGAACGTTTTCGCCGCCAGTCGGCGGAGATGGGCGCGGACGCCACCAGGACCCTCGTCGAGGCCGCCCAGATCGTGACCGGCATGCGCGTGCTGGACGTTGCCTGCGGCGCCGGCGAGCCCGCCATCAGCCTGGCCGAACTGCTGCGCGAACGGGGCGAGGTGACCGCCGTGGATATGGCCGCCGGACCGCTCGAAGTCGCCCGCCAGAGGGCCGCGCAGCGCGGACTCACCAACCTGCACTTTCAGCAGGCAGACGTGCACGCCCTCGGCTTCCGTGGCGAGAGTTTTGACCGCGTCACCAGCCGGCTGGGCATCATGTTTTTTGGCAACCCGGTGCAGGCGCTCGGAGAGTTGCGCCGCGTGCTGCGCTCCGGCGGCCGCATTGCCCTGCTCGCCTGGGGAGGCATTACGCAGCCCTATTTTCAGATGACCGTTGGCACCATCTTGGGACTGCGCCCTGAGCTGGAAGTGCCACCCGCCGCGCGACAGATGTTGCAATATGGCGAAGCCGGGCGCCTGGCCGCGCATCTGACCGCCGCCGGTTTCCATGACGTGCGCGAGCAGCTTCACCACATCCGTTGGGACTGGCACGGCACGCCGGAAGAGTTCTGGGATTACTTCCGCAGCATCACCATGCCCTTCCGCCCGCTGATCGAAAAGGTCGGCGACGACCTGGCGGTCAACGAGGCGGTACTGGCTGCCATTCGCCCGGCCTACGATGGCGAATACGTTCGCATCCAAGCCCAGATGGTGATCGCCACGGCAGAGCGCAGCTAGCGCCTCCCACGCACCGCCCATGGATCGCACACGCGAGAGTTTTCTGCTCTCGCATCTTTTCTCACAATTGAGTTGGATGGATTAGGCTTCGCTCTTCGTGGCCGCGCTGGCGGCCGTCTCGCCCTCTGCCGCGGGGCGGGGCGGGGTGAGTTGCGTATGCTCGTAGAAGAGTTCGCTCATCGCCTGGTGCACGCGCGCGGACAAGGTCTCCATGTCGCGGCTCACCATGCCCTCGGTGGAGATTGGCTGGCCGATGTGCAACTCAAAGCGCGTGGGGTGGATGGTAAAGGTGTTCATCGGCAGGGCGTCGAAGGCTCCCACGATTGCCATGGGCACGATGGGCGCCTGCGCCTTGATGGCCGCATAGAACGTCCCGCCAAGAAATGGCTGGAGATGACCGTCGGTGCTGCGTCCGCCTTCTGGAAAGACCACCATCGGCATTCCGGCCCGAATCGTCTGCGCCGCCGAGGAGAGTGAACGAAGGCTGGCGCGGGCGTCGGTGCGGTCAATCGAGATCTGTCCGCTACGCCGCAGGTGGCCGCCAAGGATGGGGAGCTTGAACAGCTCCTGCTTGGCCATGATGCGGAACTGAAAGGGCAGCCCGGCGTAGAGCACGGGAATATCCAGGGCCGAAGAGTGATTGGCTGCGTAGATGGCCGGTTGCGAAAGGTCCAGGTGCTCCAAGCCGTAAACCCTAAAGGGCGAGCCGCAGGTCCACAGGATCAGTTTCGACCACAGCCTCGCCAGCCCGTGCTGCCAGCGTCCCGAACGGTCAAAAAACGAACTGGCCAGTGAGAGCGAACCCAGCACCAGCGTGTACAGGCCAATCAGCGGATTGCGCAGCAGGTAGCTGGCAAGGCGCGTGGTGAGCTTGGCTTGGCGGTGCGGAGGCATGTCCATCAGCATAAACGATTGTCCGTCCGGTGGAGAATCTCCGGCGCCCGTTGAGCTTACTAAGTTGGCGCGCTATCCCGGCAGAAGCAGCGGCCCCGCAGGGCGTAGCATCAGGTAGTCCTTCTGCGGATCACTGCCAACCTGGAAGAGCTGTTCGCCGGCGATTTCAAATCCATACTTTTTGTAGAAGGTGATGGCCCGCGGGTTCTGCTGGAAGACGCCGAGCCACACCGGTCTGCGATGCGCCTCGGCCACGGCCAGCGCGCCCTCGAACAATTGCGCGCCCACTCCGGTGCCGTGCTGCTCGGCCTCCACGTAGAGCTTGCGAAACTCCGCCGTGCCTTTCACGTCGAGCGCCGGATGCTCACGCTCCAGGGCGATGACGGCGAAGCCCACGATGGCAGAATTCATCTCCGCCACCAGCGTCACCTGCGTGGGGTCGTCGAGGATTCCCTCCCACTGCGCGGGGTTCAGCTCACCGGCAATGTATTCCGCAAGGTCCTCAGGCGAGGTCTGCGGACAGCTCAGGGAAAAGACGCGCGCGGAAAACCGCGAGATGGCAGCGGCGTCATTCAGCGTGGCGCGGCGTAGCGAGGCATAACTCATGCGTTTATTTTACCGGCACGGCACAAAAGGCAACGGCACCCAATCCTGGATGCCGCAGCAGAAATCCGAACCTTGCGTGATTCCTATCCCGCAATGCGCTTGTAGTCCTTCTTGAAGGCCGGATCGCCAATGTATCCGGCGGCGGCGGCCTGCACTTCGCGGACGGCGTCACTCATGCGGCCTTCGCGCTCCAGCACCAGTCCCAGCTTCCAGTGCGCAATGGCCTTGCTGGGAGCTCCGGCCTCGGGTTCATGAGCCAGGTATTCGCGCAGGTAGCGTTCGGCGCGGGCGGGCTCCACGTGCATCTCCAACAGAGCCTGTGCGGCGGAGTAGTACGGCAAAAAGTCGTCGGGAATCTCCCGCGCGCTGGTTGCCAGCTCCGCGTCCAGTTCATTCCACTTTTGCTGGTGCGCCAGCGCAATGGCCAGATAGCTGTGGCAGCCCGCGCGTCCTGCATCGGCCGCAATGCCGATGCGTGCAAAGTGCTCGGTCTCCGCCCAACGCTGGTAGCCTTCACTGGCCAGGATGCTGGTCAGGTCCACCACGGCGCGGTAAAGGTGGGGATTCAACTGCACCGCCTGGCGCAGCTTGGCCTCAATCTCCGGCAGTGGACGCTTTTGCATCTGCAACAGCGCGGCATCGGCCAGCGCGCCCTCCGCCTGGTTGATGGCGTAGATCATCTGCAACGATTCGCGAGCCTTGGTATGCGAGCCGCCAATCACAGCCGGCGACTCCTCGTACAACCCCATGCTCTCCTTCAGACAGCGGATGTTGCGTCCGTCCAGCTGGATTCCTATGTCCAACTCGTGTCGCATCTGCCGCGCCACCGTCACGCCGCCGCCCAGCACGCCCAGCTTCAGAGCCTTGTCGCCCAATGTGTCGGCCAGTTGGCAATGGATTTCAGCATTGTTCGGTGCCGCTTCGGTCGCTCTGCGTCCGAACTCCACCGCCTTGTCGAACTCGCCCGTCGCGTCGTAGACGGCGCCCATCCACATCAGGGCGTCGGCGTCATTCGGATTATGGCGCAGCCGCTCCTGCGCCACGCCGTACAGGGCGTGGAAACGCTTCTGTTCGAAGAGCGTTTTGCCGTCGGCGGCAAAAGCCGCGGCCGAGGCCAGCAGAAGACAGACGAGCAACAGGCGTTGATAGACGGCGGTAAAGCGCAATGCAAAAACCTCTTAAAGTTGAGCGGGACGCGCATGGGCCGTTGTGACACCGCCGCGGCTGGCGGCCGTGCCTTTGAGGTGCGGCTTGCGGCCGCACCATATACAATCGTGCATGCACCGGAGGGGGCTGACCGCGTTGTTCGCTCGCTGGCGGCCCTACAGCCCGGAAGACGTCCGTGTTAATAGGAGATTAACAGACCACCATGGGCGATGTCCGCAGAGGCTTGATCATAGTCAATACGGGACCCGGAAAAGGCAAGACTACGGCCGCCATGGGCACCGCCCTGCGCGCCGTGGGCAACGGCCTGCGGGTTCTTATGTTGCAGTTTCTAAAGGGCAGTTGGCACTACGGCGAGCTCGACGCGGTGCAGGCCTTCGGCGATAAGTTCGTCATGAAGCAGATGGGCCGCGGCTTCGTCAAAGTTGGCGGCGCAGAGACCGACCCGGAAGACCTGCGCCTGGTGGAAGAGTGCTGGAAAGAGGCCGAAGAGGCCATCCTCGGCGGCCAGTGGGACCTGGTCATCCTCGACGAAATCAACTACGCCATCGGCTACAAGATGCTCGACCCGGAAAAGGTGGCTGACGTTCTGCGCCGCAAGCCGGAGATGGTCCACGTCATCTTGACGGGGCGCAACGCGCATCCCACAATTGTCGAACTGGCAGACACGGTGACCGAGATGCGCGAGGTCAAGCACGCCTACCAGAAGGGCATCGAGGCGCAGCGGGGCATTGAGTACTAGGTTTCGGATGTTTCGGAGGTTTCGGAGGTTGACGGCAATACCCTTTAGAGACGCTGACACTCGGCGCAAAATGGTGTTACCTCCGAAACATCCGAGACTTTACTAACCTCCGAAACATCACTGATTTGGAAAGAGGCACATGAGCTGGTTTAAGCGCGAAGAGCAGCAACTTGATACGAGTGGCGAGCGCACCGTTCGCAGTGAAGGCCTTTGGGTCAAGTGCGAGGGCTGCCGCCAGATCATCTGGAAGAAGGACCTTGAGGCCAACCTCAACGTCTGCCCCAAGTGCGAGAAGCACTTCCGCATAGACACCCGCACGCGCCTCGGCTACCTCTTTGACGGCGGCGTCTTCACCGAAGAAGACGGCAACCTCGAAACCACCGACCCGCTCAACTTCACCGACCTGAAGCCTTACAAGGGGCGCGTCAAGGCCTCGCAAAAATCCACTGGCCGCAAGGACGCCATCATCAATGCGCGCGGCAAGCTGCTGGGCCGCGAGGTCCTGGTCAGCGCCATGGAGTACGGCTTCATCGGCGGCAGCATGGGAGCCGTCGTCGGCGAGACGATTACCCGCGCGGTGGAAAAGGCTTTGAACGAACGCATCCCGCTCATCATCATCAGCGCCACGGGTGGCGCGCGCATGATGGAAGGCACCATCAGTCTGATGACCATGGCCAAGATCAGCTCCGCGCTGGGCCGCCTGGATGACGCCAAGGTTCCGTACATCAGCGTGTTGACCGACCCCACCACGGGCGGCGTCACCGCCAGCTTTGCCATGCTGGGCGACCTCAACATTGCCGAACCCGGTGCGCTGATTGGCTTTGCCGGCCCGCGCGTCATCGAGCAGACCATCCGCCAGAAGCTGCCGGAGGGCTTCCAGCGCAGCGAGTTCCTGGTGGAAAAGGGCTTCCTCGACTCGGTGGTCCACCGCCGCGACATGCGCACCTATATTGGCCGCGCGCTGGCCTGGATGAGCTAGCATTTCCGGCCTATCACCGGCAGATTCGTTACCCGGTTCATTTTGGAAATCCGCCCAAGTGCTTGCCCCTCTGAGCCTTGGGCGTTTTCTTGCCGGCGTCCATTGCAGCCATAAAAATTCGCGATAAACGCTTCCGCCGCCTGAACCGCTAAAATCAAGAACAGCGTTACAGATAAAGCAAAAGTATCCGCAGCAAAGAATTTACCCAAAGGCATTTACGCAGGACGAAAGTCGCGCAAGCAACGCACTGGCCGCCTTCGATGCACATGAGGCGGCCCCGTTTTTTACGCTAAAGTTAGGTGGAGTTGATTGGGCACTTTGGCAATGGTTGCAATAGGATCGCGAATGAAACTGCGAGCCGCACAGAGAACCTCTTATCGTTTGATGCTGCTGGCACAGCGCCGCTTGAGCGGCCTGCGCTATGCCACGCGCATGATTATCAGCGGCGTGCTGGTGTGGCTGATTCTCTCGGCCGGACTGAAGTTGGATCCGCTGTGGGGCGTCATCAGCGCCGTGGTGGTCACCGAGGTCAAGATCGAATCGGCGTGGAAGGCCTTTGTCTCCCGCATGTTGAACACCTTGATCGGCTGCGTGGTGGCGTTGGTTTTCCTGAAACTTCTGGGCAGCTCGGAGTGGAGCGTGCTGGGCGCCATGGCCGTTGCGGTCATCGTCTCGGCCGACCTGGTGAAGGTTCCCATTAGCTGGCGAATTGCGCCCATCACCTCGGCCATCGTGATGTTTCCGGCCTATGCGTCACATTCGGCGCACCTCGGGCTGGAGGCCGCCATGCAGCGCACGATGGAGGTTGTCATCGGCTCGGCCGTGGCCGTTGCGGTCAGCTACGCCACCGGCGGATTGTTCGGCCGCAGGACGTTTTTCGCCGACCTTCCGCGGGCCGCCAAAGAGCTTCCCGACGAGCCTCGCAACGACCCGCGCAAATAACTGATATACAAGCTACTTAGACCGCCTCGGTCGCCGCCTTTTCGCCCCATGCGCGTGTTATAATCGGTTGTGCATTTCCGCGGCCGGTTTCCCACCGTGCAGTAGCCTTCCGTCCACCCTCCCGTAGCGGTTTCCAGGGAGGGATTTGAGAGCCATGTACGGCTCCACGGCGGCGCAGAATTCCCTGGGAAATTCATCCGCTTTGCCAGTGTGAGGGCCTGGTCCGACACGGACCGCGCACTCCGGAAAGAAGATTCAAGACTCCTGATGGCCGACGACCTCAACAATCCCAAGCTTCCGCTCGATGGCGGCAACCTGCCGCCGCAAAACGTGATCTCCATCAACATCGAAGACGAGATGAAGCGTTCGTATCTCGACTATTCGATGTCGGTCATCATTGGCCGCGCTTTGCCCGACGTGCGTGACGGACTCAAGCCGGTGCACCGCCGCATTCTGTACGCAATGCATGACATGGGTCTGCTGCACAACCGCAAGCACGTCAAGTGCGCCAAGGTGGTCGGCGAAGTGCTGGGCAAGTACCATCCCCACGGCGACAGCTCGGTGTATGACGCGCTGGTGCGCATGGCGCAGGACTTCAGCCTGCGCTACACCTTGGTGGATGGACAGGGCAACTTCGGCAGCGTGGACGGCGATCCTCCGGCCGCGTACCGTTACACCGAAGCCCGCCTGACGGCCATTGCCAGCGATCTGCTGGCCGACATTGACAAGGACACGGTGGACTTTGTCGCCAACTTTGACGACAGCACGGCCGAGCCCACGGTTCTGCCCTCGCGCATTCCGACGCTGTTGGTGAATGGCAGCAACGGCATCGCCGTCGGCATGGCCACCAACATCCCTCCGCACAACATTGGAGAGATTCTGGACGCGGCCATTGAACTGGTACGCGACCCGAAGACGACTCTCGAGCGGGTGCTGGAGTTCGTGCAGGGGCCGGACTTCCCCACCGGCGGCTTCATCCACGGCCGCAGCGGCATCAAGGACGCCTACACCAACGGACGCGGCCGCTTCATGATGCGCGCCAAGGTGGCCAGCGAGCACTTCAACAAGGATCGCGACGCCATCATCGTCACCGAGATTCCCTACCAGGTGAACAAGGCGCGGCTGATCGAACGTATCGCCGAGCTGGTGAACGAAAAGGTCATCGAGGAGATCAGCGACATCCGCGATGAGAGCGACCGCGACGGCATGCGCATCGTCATCGAACTGAAGCGCGGCGCGCAGCCGGAGATTGTGCTGAACCAGCTGTACAAGCACACCCAGTTGCAGGAAAGCTTCAGCATGATCTTCCTGGCCGTGGTCAACGGCCAGCCGCGCGAGATGGGTCTGGTGCAGGCGCTGCAGCACTTTATTGATCACCGCATCGAGGTCATCCGCCGGCGCACGGCCTTCCTGCTGCAAAAAGCTAAAGACCGCGCCCATGTGTTAGAGGGCTACAAAATTGCTCTCGATAATCTTGACACTCTCATCAAGATTATCCGCAGATCGAATAGTCGTGCTGATGCGAAAGAACGTCTTTATCAGTGGGCGCATAACGAATCCCTCTTTTTTACTCTTATGGCGGGTGGAAATACTGAGCAGCGTATCTCGGATTCCACTGACCTGAGGAGCCTAAACATTAACCTCGGCCGCACTCTATTGCCTGAGGAGCCATCTCCACTTACATATAAACAAATCGACGCAATTCTCGAGTTGCAACTCCACCGTCTCACAGGTCTTTCGGTGGATGAGATCCTGACCGAGTTAAACGAGCAGCGCGCGCGCATTGCCGAATACGAACTGATCCTGAGCTCCGACAAAAAGCTGCGCAGTGTGTTGACCGAGGAGCTGAAGGAGACGCGCAAGCAGTACGCCGACCCGCGCCGCACCATCATTCAGGACGAGGCCAAGGAGCTGCGGATCGAAGACCTGATCGCCGACGAGCAGGTTGCGGTCACCGTCAGCCACACCGGCTACTTGAAGCGCACGGCCGTCAGTACCTATCGCTCGCAGCGCCGCGGCGGCACCGGCCGCAAGGGCATGAGCACGCGCGAAGAAGACTTCGTCGAGCATCTGATTGTGGCCAGCACGCACAACTACATTCTCATCTTCACCAACACGGGGCGCGTCTACTGGTTGAAGGTGTATGAGATTCCTGACGTGAGCGCCGCCGGCAAAGGACGACACATCGGCAACCTGGTCAGTTTGCAGGCGGGCGAATCGGTCTGCGCCTTCCTGAACGTCAAAGACCTGGAGGAGGAGGGCAAGTACATCTTCTTTGCCACCCGCCAGGGCACGGTGAAGAAGACGCCGCTCAAGGACTTCAGCAACGTCATGTCGCGCGGCATCATCGCCATCGGCATTGAAAAGGACGACGAGCTGGTCAGTGCACAGATCACCGATGGCGAGCAGTACATCCTGCTGGCCACGCACCTTGGCATGGCCGTGCGCTTTGACGAGCAGGACGTGCGCAGCATGGGACGTCCGGCACGCGGCGTGCGCGGCATGAACCTGGCCGAGAAGGATTACATCGTCGGTATGGTTGTGACGCCGAAGAACCTAGCGGCCGAGATCAAGGGCAAAAAGAAGAACGTTGACGGCGAAGCGCCAGCACCGAACCTGATCCTGACCGTCAGCGAGCACGGCTACGGCAAGCGCACCCCGGTGGACGACTACCGGCTGACCGGACGCGGCGCCAAGGGCGTGATCAACCTGAAGACGACGGCCAAGAATGGCAAGGTGGTGGCCATCCTGCTGGTGAGCGATGAGAGCCAGGCGATGCTGATCAGCCAGTTCGGCAAGATCATACGCATGGGCACCGACAGCATTCGCGAGGCGGGACGCGCCACCCAGGGCGTCAAGCTGCTGCAACTGGAGGGCGAAGACCAGGTGGCGGCGGCCGTTGTGCTGCCGCATGAGGAAACCGCCGCGAACGACGACGAACCCTCGCTTTTGGACGGTTAAGCCGCTGGGCGGGTAAGCTGCTGCAAATAATTAAGAAGGCCCGGCCCGAGCGGTTGGGCCTTCCTTTTTTTCGCGCGCCATTTTACCGGCAGCCATGGTGGTGCTACCATCTTGCGCACTGGTGGAGGTGAAGATGATCAACTCAATGCGTAAAGTTCTTGCCCTGGCCGCACTGGCCTCGGCCGTTCCGGTGACGATGGCGGTAGCCGCGGAGCATCGCCCGGTGATGCAGACCGAGGCCTGGAAGACGCTGCAGACGTTGGTGGGCCAGTGGCAGGGAACGGTGGTGGAAGACGGCAAGGAGCAGGTGTCGCACGTGCAGGTTCGCATGACCGGCGGTGGCAGCGCCATGATGCACGTGATGGCCGAAGGCACTCCGTTCGAGATGGTTACGATGTTTCATCCTGACCTGGACGATCTGCTGGCCACGCACTACTGCGCGGCGCACAACCAGCCCAGGATGAAGTTGACCTCGGCCACCCCGACGCGGCTGGTCTTCGAGTTCAAGGATGGAACCAACATCGGTCCGCACGACGGGTACATGGCGGGCTTGACGATTGATATTCTCGACGCCAACCACCACGACGAGGAGTGGAGCTACCTGCAGGACGGCAAGCGCTCGACGTCGGTCTTCCATTACGCGCGCGCCGGGACGAGTCCGGCTCCGTAGAACGTAGCGTAGTTCGTAACCCAGGACGCGCCACCAAAGCGCCATAAAATCGCCATGGGCCACGGGGAAATCTCTCCGCCGTGGGGGTCTGCGGTTTGCTTGCTGCAATGCGGCCCGCACAAGGTCATGGCTCGCTTACAATGGTTCGGTGCCGAGCCTACACCAAGCCCTCTTCCTGTTTGCCGCCGCCGTCGTGGGCGGCATGATGAACTCCGTCGCCGGCGGTGGGAGCTTTTTGAGCTTTCCCGCCCTGCTAATGGTGGGCGTGCCGCCGATTCAGGCCAACGCCACCAACACCATCGCGCTGTGGCCGGGCATCCTGGGCAGCATTGGAGCCTACCGCGGCGAGTTCGAGAGCGCAGAGTCGCGCAAGGTCCTGGTGCCACTGCTGGCCACGGGACTGGTCGGCGGAGTCCTCGGAGCGATCACCCTGCTCATCACTCCGCAGCAGACGTTCATGCGTCTGATTCCCTGGCTGCTGCTGACGGCGACCATGCTGTTCGCCTTCAGCGGCCATATCACCCGGGCTCTGCGCCCCGCGGGTGGCGAAGCCCCGCTGACCGCCAAGGGAGCGGCCGCCGCCCAGCTCTTCGTCGGCTTCTATATTGGATACTTTGGCGCCGGAGCGGGCATCCTGATGATGGCCCTGCTGGCCCTGCTGGGGCTGACGAACATTCACCGCATCAACGCCTACAAGACGGTGCAGGCCGCCGCCTGCAACGGCGTCGCCATCTTTATCTTCATCGCCAAGGGAGTCATCTACTGGGGACACGCCGGCGTGATGGTGCTGGGCTCGCTGACCGGTGGATACTTTGGCGCCTACTTTGCACAGAAGATGAAGCATGCCCACGTGCGCGGGATTGTCATCGCCATCGGCTTTGGCATGAGCGCCTATTTCTTCTGGAAGAGCTACCGGGGAGCATGATGATGGCAGACCCGGCTACCTTGATTGGCTACGCCGCGGGGACGCTTACGACCATCGCCTTTTTGCCGCAGGTGCTGCACGTGTGGCAGCGCAAACGCGCCGACGATCTGCACCTGGGAACGCTGCTCATCTTTACTCTTGGCATCGTGCTGTGGCTGGCCTATGGATTCTGGCTGCGCCTGCTGCCGGTGATTCTGCCAAACGCCGTCACCCTGGCCTTGCAGTGTGCCATTCTGTTTCTGAAGCTGCGCTACCGCGGCCGGGGCTGAGAATCAGCCCTGATTGGGTAGAATTGCCCCAAAGAACCATGGCTGACGGCCGGCCCCCTGGCCCGGGGTTTGACCTGACCTCGTGGAAAACGCTAGAATCATATGGTTTGCCTGTACTGCTAGGCCCCGTCAGGGGCGTCTCGCATCAGGCTGGTCGCGCCCCGGTGGTTTCGGCGGCGCCAGGCAAGACCAGTCCCTCTTCAGATCAATCGATCTACGAGGAAGTGCACGCACAAAGAATTGGTTGCAGATGGGCTCCGCCAGGGGCCGCCGCAGGGCGCGCCAGGGCGTAGATTTGATGGATGGAGGCATTGCTATGTACGCGGTGATCCGCGCTGGCGGGAAGCAGTATCGCGTCGCTCCGGGCGACGTCGTGAAGATTGAAAAGGCAGCGCACGATGGCGGCCAGATCGAGTTCGAAGTGCTGGCGGTCAGCTCTGCGGACGGCAAACTGGGCAAGGTTGAAGATGCCAAGGTTGTCGGCCAGGTGCTGGGCGATGGACGCGCCGACAAGATTCTGGTTTTCCACTTCAAGCGCAAGAAGCAGTACAAAAAGCTGAACGGCCATCGTCAGCCCTTTACCCAGGTTCGCATCAGCGAGATCTCGGCGGGCGGCAAGACCGAGAAGGCTCCCGAGCTGGCGGTGAAGACTCCGAAGGTGAAGAAGCCTGCGGCGGAACCCGAAGCTGCTCCGAAGGCTGCCAAGAAGGCAACCGCTGCGGCCAAGAAAGCTCCGGCGAAAAAGGCTGCGGCGAAGAAGTCCACGAAGAAGTAGTTTTTGATTTTCAAGGCGCCTTTGGCGGAGCGCCACGGAAGGAAACAGTTATGGCACACAAGAAAGGTCAAGGAACATCCCGTAACGGCCGCGACTCAAACGCGCAGCGACTTGGCGTCAAGGCTTTTGGCGGAGAGACGGTCACCGGCGGCAGCATCATCGTCCGTCAGCGCGGCACGCGCATCAAGCCCGGCCTGAATGTTGGACGCGGCAAGGACGACACTTTGTTTGCCAAGATTGACGGCAAAGTGAAGTTCGTGGATCGCGGTCAGCTCGGCAAATTTGTCGCCATCGATCCCCTCGTGCAGGCGTAAGCCCGCGCGATTTTACCCTCTAAGGCCTCGCTCTCGCGGCGGGGCCTTCGTGCGTCCCCCCTCACTTTTTCTTGCATAATGGTCTCCGCGCGGCGCAAAGCAAGGCTTGGCGCAAAATATTTTTTCATTGGCCGTGCCTTGCCGCCCGTGGCTTTCCGCCGTCGTTTCCCTCTGCGCGTGAATCGTCGCAATTTTCATTGATGCACGCGGCAGCCTTCGCACAATCGTGCAAGGCCGCATGAACAGCGGATGAAAACAACACGTCATGGTTGCGCTTCGACAATCAACTTGAAAACTGTTGCGCGTACCGCGAGGCGAGGGACGGCCGAGGCGAGCGTAAAACTACATTCACATATGTCAATAGTTAGACTTTCACCATTTCCCATCTACTTTTCTTGCACCAGTTATGGTGAAATATCCCAGACAGTTGTACATAGGTATCAATGTTCGTAGATGAAGCAAAAATTCGCGTTGCCTCCGGAGCTGGCGGCAACGGCTGCATGGCCTTCCGGCGTGAGAAGTTTGTTCCCCGTGGAGGACCGAGCGGCGGAGACGGTGGACGTGGCGGCGATGTCTTCATGGAATCGAGTGAACGCCACAACACACTTGTTCACTTCCGCTTCAACCCCGAGTACAAGGCGCAACGTGGACGTCACGGCCTTGGCTCGAATTGCACCGGGCCCGAAGGCGAGAGCATCACGCTGAAGGTGCCGGTTGGCACCATGGTCTACAACGATGAGACCGGCGAGCTGGTGCATGATTTCAGCAAGCCCAACGAGCGCATCGTTATCGCGCGCGGCGGGCGCGGCGGACGCGGCAATCAGAACTTTGCCACTCCGACGCATCAGGCTCCGCGAGAGCATGAGCCGGGAAGACCGGGCGAGGAGTTTCACTTTCGCCTGGAGTTGAAGCTGCTGGCCGACGTGGGACTGGTGGGCTACCCGAACGCGGGCAAGTCTACTTTGATCTCGCGCATTTCGGCCGCGCGGCCAAAGATTGCGGATTACCCCTTTACCACCCTGCAGCCGAATCTTGGCGTGGTGGCCCTGGGGGAGATGCCGAATGTCGTCAGCTTCATGGTTGCCGACATTCCCGGATTGATCGAAGGTGCGAGCGGTGGCGCGGGACTGGGCACTCAGTTTCTGCGTCACATTGAGCGCACCCGCTGCCTGGTACATCTGGTGGATTGCTCCGATGCCAGCGGGCGGCCCGATCCGGTCAAGGATTTCGACGTGATCCAGCGCGAACTGAAGAAGTTCGGCGCGGGATTGGAGCGCAAGCCGATGCTCGTGGTGGCCAGCAAGATGGACGCCGCGAATCCGGCGAAGGTGGAAAAGCTGCGCAAGCACGCGCGCAAGCTCGGTCTCGAATTTTTTGAGATCTCCGCCGTCACCGGAGCCGGGGTCAGCGAGCTGACCTGGGCCATGGCAAAGCGCGTCGAGCAGGTTCGCCGGCCCGAGGTCGGTGAAGAAGAGGTCCCGGTCAAGGCCGTCAAGGCGGCCAAGTCCAGGACCAAACCAAAACCAAAATCAAAAGGGAGAATACCAATGGCTACGAAAAAGGCTGCTAAGAAGGCTGCAAAGCCCGCGAAGAAGGCTGTCAAGAAGGTTGCTAAGAAGGCCGTGAAGAAGGTTGCCAAGAAGGCCGCCAAGAAGGCCGCCAAGAAGTAGTTTGACCCCAACCACGGCGCGGGCCTGTGTATGCGGGTCCGCGCCGCATTTATGTAAGCCCTCATGAGCCTTCCTTCCCACCCTACTCTGGAACGCGTCGCGTTCTACGGCGGCACCTTCGATCCCGTGCACCTGGGCCACCTGGCCGTGGCGCGCGCCGCCCTCGAACGCTTCCAACTCGACCGCATCTACTTTGTGCCGGCCTTCGTTCAGCCGCTGAAGGTCAAGCAGAAGGTCACGCACTTTTATCATCGCTACGCCATGCTCTCGCTGGCCGTACAGGGCGAGGCGCGCTTTGTGCCCTCGCTGCTGGAAGCCCCGGAGAGCATCCGCGCCACCGGCGCCCAGGCCAGCTATACGGTGGACACCCTGCACCGCCTGCGCGCCCTGCTGCCGCCTACTACGCGCCTCTTCTGCATCCTCGGCATGGATGCCTTTCAGCACATTGCCAAGTGGCGCCAGCCCGTTGAGCTGTTGAAGGCCGCCGAGTTTATTGTGGCCAGCCGCCCGGGCTTTCCTTTGGATGGCGTCGCCGGGGCCTTGCCGGAGTCGTTGCGACCCACCGAGGCCGCCGCGCGCCGCCTGCTCAAGACGGGATCGTTTGCCGGCAAAGGCATCAGCATCCACCTGCTCGACGGCGTCTACCACGAGGTCAGCGCCACCTCCATCCGCCGCGCCGCACGCAACGGCCATGGACTCCTGCGCCTGGTGCCGCCGCCGGTGGCCGAGTACATCCAGCGGGTTGGCCTGTACGACGGGCCGGCCGAAGCTGGCGCTCCCGAGCCGCCGCACCAGTAATGTCACCTCTGCTGCCGCTTGCCTTGATGGGCGAAAACCCCGCACAATAGTCCTATGTCAATTGAAGAAATCCGCAAGCAGGTGGCCGTTGCTCTTGAGGCGGCGAACGAAAAGAAAGCTCTCGACGTCACGCTCCTCCAGTTGCCGCACGAGTCCAGCACCTTCACCGATTACTTCCTGATCTGCAGCGGCAGCAATCCTCGCCAGGTGCAGGCCATTGCCGATGAGGTGGATGAGCGCCTGAGCAAGGACCTGCACGTGGAGCCGAACGCCCGCGAAGGCTACAACACGGCCGAGTGGATTCTGCTCGACTATGTGGACTTCGTGGTGCACATCTTCAACGCGCAGCGTCGCGCCTACTACGACTTGGAACGCTTGTGGAAGAGCGCTCATCGCGTGACCCCCGAGGAGTTGCTCGGCGAGGCCCAGCCCGCGCCGACGGCCGTTGAGACGGCTCAGCCTGAAGCGGTGCCGGCGGAAGTTGCTCCTGCGGTGGCGAAGAAGCCCACGGTGAAAAAGCCCGCGGCGAGGAAGGCTGTCGCAAAGAAGGTTGCGGTCAAGAAGGCTGCGGTGAAGCCTGTGGCCAAGAAGGCTGTCGCGAAGAAAGCTGTGAAGAAGGCCGCCGCTAAGGCAGTGAAGCCCGCTGCCAAGAAAAAGGTCGCCGCCAAGAAAGTTGTAGCCAAGAAGGCCATTGCCAAGAAGGCCGTGGTGAAGAAGGCTGCGACGAAGAAGGTCTCCGCGAAAAAGGCAGTGGCCAAGAAAGTTGCCGCAAAGAAGCCTGTTGCCAAGAAGGCCGCGAAAAAGACTGCCAAGCGCAAGTAGTCTTTTGAGTTCTGCGCGGCGCGGGCCTGAATGGTCCGCGCTGTTGTTTTGCTTCGGCGTATCGGCTTTGCTGTGGCGGGGCTTTGAGATTGGCTGAGGCTTTGGTTATGGCTGGAGCGGGGAGATTGGCCAGGGCTGTGAGTTTGGCTGGAGCGGCATGAAGGTTCGCCTCATCTCGATTACAAAGCGCCGCGGCGGGGCCAAGGATTCCCATGCCGAGGCCATCGCCGATGATTACATTCAGCGCGCCGCACGCTACTCACCCACAGACAGCTCTGAGCTGGCGACCGAAGACGCGCTGGTCAAGCTGCTGGAGCGCCCCGGCCGTACGGCTCCCGTGCTGGTTGCGCTCGATTCACGCGGCGCCATGTGGACGAGCGAGGAGTTGGCCGAGTATGTGCGCACCCATCAGCAGCGCGGCACGCAGGAGCTGATCTTCGCCATCGGTCCCGCCGATGGCTGGAGTGAGGCCCTGTTGAAACGCGCGGCACAGCGTTTTTCACTGGGGCGCGTCACCCTGCCGCACGAACTGGCGCGGGCCGTTACGGCCGAGCAGCTCTACCGGGCCTTCACCATCCTCAACAACCACCCCTACCACGGCGGCCACTAAAGCAGGCTCTGTATCATCCGCGACGGAAATCGTCATGAGGTCCGCGCGCAGCTCTGCGCTACGGCGTAAACACAAATAATCTTTCTGATTGATATGGAGAGAACAATCTTGCGCCGCTAAAGGTGGAAGCTACTGCACGGGGGGCTGTGCGGCCAGGCGCTGGGTGCGGAGTTCGTCGTAGGTGACGCCGCTCAGGATCTCTCCATCGGCCGGCACGCGGCCCTGTACAAAATCCTCTTCGGCAAAGGGCGGTGCCTCGCTCTCAGGCTCAATCACCAGTCCGCCGCACAAAAGGTCCACCACGTAGCCTTCCATGGCGTGGGTGCGCATGGTGAACTCCGTGCAGGGAAAGTGGCGCACGCTCTGCGGACCGGGCTCGTAGTCATACAGGTAGACGCCGTTCAGGTGCAGCACGCCCTCGTTGTTTTCGAGCTCAAGAAAGTAGTGCGGGCCGTCTTCGCCGAGGGCTTCCACGCGGAAGGCGCGGTCGGCGCGATAGCTGGAGTAGACGAGAAGGCCGCGCGCCTCCAGCTCGTCGGCAAATTCATTCACCACGGCCAAGTGCGACTGGCGCGGATAGTTCAGCACAATGGCCAGCACCAGCACCAGCACGCTCATGTAGCTGACCACGACGACTCCCAGCACGGCAAAACCGGCGTGCCGGAAGGTAATCACCACGCCCACCGCGCTGACGGCAAAAGCTACAAACAGCGCCGCTCTGGCCAGAATGCCTTTCATCGTCCCCGCTCTTTCATGCTGCATTAAGAATACTGAACGCGGGGCGATTCACGCATCATGATTCTGCATCGGCTTGCTGCAGGTGCGGCAGCGCTTCTCCGGCGAGGTAAATGGAACCGGCCACCACCAGCAGCGCATCCTCGCCGAGTTGGCGCGCCTGCTGGACCGCCACCTGGACTGCCTCCGGCACCGTGGCGGCCACGCTGTACCGCACGCCGAGCGTTTCGGCCAGCCTTGCCAGCTCGGCAACCTGCGCCGCCCGTGGATTGTCCGCGACGCGCGTCAGCACAACCTGCTCCATCAGCGGCCAAAGGATCTGCGCCATCTGCTCCACCGCCTTGTCCGCCATGGCAGCAAACAACAGAACCATGCGACGGCCCTCGTAGTGCTGGCTCAGGGCGGCACGCAGGGCCCACGCTCCGGCCGGGTTGTGCGCCACGTCAATGACGATCTCCGGATGCGCTGCGGTGGCTGCAAAACGCTGGAAGCGCCCTGGCCACTCGGTCTGTCGCACGCCGCGCGCAATGCTCTCGGAGGTGATCCTGTAGCCCATGGCGGCCAGCTCCTCTGCGGCGGTGATGGCCAGGGCAAGGTTGCGCAACTGGTGGCGGCCAACGAGCGGCGATGCGATCTCGACCTCCTGCCCCAGAACCTGCAATTGGTAGTGCGTAGCGTTGTCCAGCGTGCCCGCCGAGGCATCCCCTCCAGGCGAGAGCGGCGGCAGGTTTCGCGCAGCGCTCACCGCCCGCGAGCCCAGCTCCAACATGCGCTCACCCAGCACGGGGTTAACCTCGGGATGCTGCGGCAAGGTGACGGCCACGGTGTTGGCGCGCAGGATGCCGGCTTTCTCCCCGGCGATGGCCGCCAGAGTTTTGCCCAGGTAGTTCTGATGGTCCAGGTCAATATCCGTAATGATGGACAGGATGGGCTCGACGACGTTCGTCGCGTCGAGCCGCCCGCCCATGCCGACCTCGAGCACGGCGACCTCGGCTGCCTCGGCGGCGAAGTAATGGAAGGCCATCGCCGTCACGGTCTCAAAGAAGCTGGGCAGCTGGGGCAGTTGGGCGCCCTCCACCAGCAGGCGCGCAACGCTGTTCACGCGCTCGTAGGCCGAGGCGAAGGCCTCATCCGGGATGGGGCGTCCGTCGAGCTGGATGCGCTCATTGATTCTGAGCAGGTGCGGTGAGGTGTAGAGTCCGGTGCGGTGTCCGCCGGCGCGCAGGATGCTAGCCAGTGTCGCCGCCGTGGAGCCCTTGCCGTTGGTGCCCGCCACCAGGATGGACGGGGTCTTCTGCTGCGGATTGCCCAGGGCAGCACAGAGCGTTCGCATCTGTCCCAGCTCGAACTTGCGCGAGGGGCCGTGATGGAGTTCGTGCCCCAGGGCGTAGAGCCGCTCAACGGCCGAAGAATAAGTGATCATGCCGCTGATGATTATCGCACCGCGGAGAGCGCACGCGCCCGTTTGCTGAATGCAAAGAGGTTTGTCGGGGATGGGATCGGCCGACGCCTAGAAATTCTTGTTGAAGACCCGCATCAGCCCGCTGACGCTGTAGGCCGCCTGGGCCGCGACGACGGCAAACACCACAGCCAGCGCCGGAGCCTGCCAGCGGCTCTCGATCAGGTCAGCGAATACTCCGGCCACAAACAGCAGAAGAAATGGCACGCTGGCGAACAACACCGTACTGGCGCCGCTCTGGGGAAAGAACAACCCCATGGCCACCAGCAGGACGAAGACAATCAACGGCGCCGTGTTGCCGAAGAAGCGCACTCGCCGCCACGCACACCACGCGGCCAGCGCCACGCCGCTCAACAGCAATGCTCCGGGTGCAGCATCGGCGAAGAAGAAGAACAACATTCGGCCCAGCACGACGGCCCGCGGCAGTTGCGCGCCGCCAGCCATGCCAAATGCGCGTGTCACTCCCACACCGAGCACGGCCAGGCTGCCCAGCTCGCACACTGCCAGCGCAACCGACGCCAGCACGGCGCCCGCCGCTAGGATGACCATGGCGGCGATTCTGCGGTGCGGCACCGCCCACAACATGAAGGCCGCTGCCGGCACCAGTAGCCACACCAGCGGCCAGCTGGAGCCCACGGCAAAGGTGATGGCCACTCCGAGTAATCCAATGCGCTTCCAGTTCCACAGGATGACCTCGCGTGGCGCGTAGAGCGTGTGCGCCGTGGCGATGGCTGTGAAGATCACTCCGAAGGCTCCCCAGGCGGCGAAGATCTGCCCTCCCGCCAGCGACGAGCGCGCCACCATTCCGGGACTGAAGGCGAACAACGCCAGTGCGACGAATCCGCCTCCGCCGCCATAGAGCCGACGCGCCACGTAATAAAGCGAAAGCGCCAGGCAAAGACCGGCCAGCAGAAACGGCGCGCGGATGAACCAGCGATGCGCATCGAGCCAGAAGAGGTCCGTGGCCTGGCCATGGCGGGCCAGCACGCTTACCGCGGCGGAGGCCACCAGTGCGGTCAGCGGGGGCTCAGCGGATTCCGCCACAGGATGCAGATGCCAGCGCTCGACGCCGCGCAATACCTGCTCGGCTTCCAACCCGGTCAGCGGCACCGCGTACACAAACCAGCAGCACTGCGCCACGAAGGCGATGACCAGCGCCAAGGCGATCAGATGGTGCGAACGGACGGGTTTTGGAGTCTTTTCCTGTGACATAACCGACGCCTACCTTTGTAACATCTGCCGCAGGATTTTGCGCGACCGTCTCACGCATCGCCGTCTTACGCGCAATCGTCTCATGGAAGTCGCGTGGCCTTTCCGCCATCCGCGCTGCCTGCGCCCATCAGCACCAGCGCGCGCTGCGCAAAGGGCGAGTAGACCAGGATGGCCGTGGCGGCCAGGGCCAGACCGAAGTTGATGTGATGGAGCAGCAGAAATGGCGAGGCCGACCACAGGATGTCCGCTAGCAGCGTCACCGGCCACAGCCGCAGAAACTTCTCCCGCACGCCGGGGGCGTGGAAGGTGACCAGGAAGATGGCGAAGGCCCGCACCGGCAACAATACGGCGGAGGTCACCACAATCAACGTGTAGGTGTGCGGCCATGCGTGCAGGGCGCTCAGCAGGTCGTCAATCTCCGCGAGGTTGGCCAGCGCGCCTATATACATGGCCGCGTACATTCCCTGCAGCAGAAGGAAGAGCGTGGTCACCAGCCGCGTGCTGGCCCTTGGCAGCTCACCGGTCGAGGCGAGGATCAGCGTGGCCTCTGCTTCGGCTTCTGGGCCGCCTGTCTCGGCACTCACCGGAGGCGGCACCGGCGGGGTTTCTCCGAGGTCTTCGATCCGCTCCACTGGAAGCAGAAAGCGATACCCGCGCCGCGCCAGGGTCTCAACGTAACGCGGATTGCCGGCCGTGTCATTCAGGGCCTCACGCAGGCGGTTCAGCGCGGAGTTTACCCCGTGCTCGTAATCCACAAACGTGCCATCGGGCCACAGAGCGCGGCAGATCTCCTCGCGCGTCACCACTTCGCCGGGGCGCTCCAGCAGCAACAGCAGCAGCTGGAAGGGCTGCGCGTTCAACTTGAGGCGAATGCCCTGGCGCCGCAACTCGCCGGCGCGCACGTCAACCTCAAAGCTGGCAAAGCGATAACCGCGCGGCGCGGCCTCGGATTCTGTCGGATGGCTGCTCATCTGTGCCGCCAGTGTATCGAATTCGCCGTCCACTCCCAAGTCTTTTGCCGTTGGAGCACTCCGCCCAAGCCTCCGCACAGCAATCACTTGCGCCGTGAGGTTTGTTTGCCAAGCATTTCACCTGCCCGCGATTGCCCTCTTTGGCCGCGCCCCGGTAGGGTCAGCCGCATGAGACACCAATCCTCGCCCCCAACTCGCCCGTTCGCCCATGGCCGTCGCTGGATGATGCTGCGCCCCGCCGGCCTAGCCCTACTGATTGCACTAACCTCTGCGCCGCTTGCCGCTTTTGTCGGCCCAACCGCGCAGGCCTCGGCGGTCTTCGATCAACACTGCGCCGCACTCGATCGCCGCCTCGCCTGGCAGCATGGCGCGCCGGAAACCTTCGTCGCCCTCAGCGCAGAGGAAAGGCCCCGCCTGCGCCGCGGAGAAATTCTAATCGAGGCACTGACGCCAAAGGACGCAGACGTCTCCGGCGCCATGTTGCATCACTGGCGCGGCTCGGCCTTTGTCGCCGGAGCCCGCGCCCAGGACTTTGAGCACCTGCTGCGCGACGTTGACTCGTACCCGCGCATCTATGCGCCACAGGTCGTCACGGCCCGCGTGCTCTCTGCCGACGGATCCCGCAGCCACATTGCGCTCCGCCTGCGTCAGCAAAAGGTGCTCACCGTCGTGCTGAACTCCGAGTATGACGTGGACCATCTCCGGCCTTCGCCCACGCTTGGCTATACCGTCTCACGCAGTACCCGCGTGGCGGAGATCGCCTCGCCCTCCTCGACCACCGAGCACGCGCTGCCAGAAGCCGACGAGCATGGCTTTCTGTGGCGCCTGCGCAGCGACTGGAGTTACGCCGAGGCCGACGGCGGCCTCTACCTGCAACTGGAAACCGTCTCGCTGACGCGCGATGTGCCGCGCGGATTGGGCTGGCTCATCGGGCCCTTTGTCCAGAGCATTCCACGTGAGTCGCTGGAGTTCACCCTGCGCGCAAGCTGCAACGCGCTGCGTTCGGCGCAAGCGCGCGCCAATGCCAACCGTGAAGGGAGTCCGAGATGACCACCACGCACTACACGCCCGAAGTTCGCATCAACCACTCGCTGACCGCCGTGCTCGAGAAACGCGCTTTGATCTGGATGGCCCATCGCGCGCCCGGATGGCTCTCCAGCGACCAGCTCACCGGCCTCGGCCTGATTGCGCAAATCGCCGCCGGAGCCTGCTACGCTTTGGCCGCACGTGACCGCCTCTGGCTCCTTGTGGGAATCCTGTGCATTGCCGCGAACTGGCTCGGCGATAGTTTGGACGGCACGCTCGCTCGCGTCCGTAATCAGCAGCGCCCGCGCTACGGCTTCTACGTGGACCACATGGCCGATCTCTTTGGCTCGCTGGCGCTGATGGGCGGGCTCGCCTTCTCCGGCTTTCTGCATCCTGTAACGGCGGCCATCATGCTCGTCGCCTTCTTGCTGCTCAGCGGAGAGAGCTACCTGGCCACGCACACCGTCGGCCGCTTCCATATGTCGCAGGGAGTCTTTGGCCCCACGGAGATTCGCCTGCTGTTGTGCGTCGGCAACCTGGCCTTGCTGCATAGCCCCTGGTGCCACGTCGCCGGCCATCGTTGGTTGCTCTTTGATTTCGGCGGCATCCTCGCCTCGGTGGGAATGTTCGCCATGGCGATGTTTTCCACCCTGCGCCACGCCGGAGAGCTGAATCGCCAGGAGCCCTTGCCGTGAGCATCTGCCCGAGGTCGCTCTCTACCACGTCGGCGCGTATGGCGTTTACGCGCTGGTGCCGCTTCAACCTCGTTGGAGTGATCGGCATGGCCTTTCAGTTGGCGTTGGTGGCCATGCTCGGCCGCCTTCTGCCCGCGCGTCCCATGCTGGTCACGGCCACGGCCCTGGAGTTGACCCTGCTGCACAATTTCCTATGGCACCAGCGCTACACCTGGCGCGAGCGTGGAGGCGAGCAGCGTGTTTCGGAAGCCATTGCGCGACTGCGGCGCTTTCATCTCTCGAATGGCACGATGTCGTTTGCGGGGAACCTGGTGCTGGTGCGCCTCCTGATGACTCACAGCCGCATGCCTTTGACCCTGGCGACGGGTGTGGCCATCGTCTTCTGCTCGCTCGTCAACTTCTTGCTGGGCGAGCGCTGGGTCTTTGCCGCGACTTCGCCCTCAAACTCCTCGCCTGTTATCGAAGTATCCGCCTCGTCCCCCTCGCCTGCCCGGGGGTGCGGCTGATATTCTTAATGGGCAGGCGCGCCCGTGATGTGCGCCGTTTTTGTGAGGGGAACCATGGCAGCACTATTGGATGCAATTGATGTGAAACGCAAGATGTTTTTCGAGCTGGAAGGCGTGCCCTACCACTGCCTGGAGGCCGAGGTGAACACCCCCACCGCCCGCGGCGGGCAGACGCTCGTACGTCTGAAGATGCGCAACCTGCTCACCCGCGCCGTCTTCGACAAGACCTTCAAGGCCAGCGACAAATTCAAGGAGCCCGATCTGGATCAGGTGAAGGCCAGCTATCTGTACAGCGATGGCGACGGCTCGCACTTCCTCGACCAGGACAGCTTTGAGACGCATACGCTGGGCGCGGGAATGGTCGGCGACGCCTTGGACTTCCTGCTCGAAGGCGCCATCATCGAGGTCGTCAAGTTCAACGGCTCGCCCATCGGCATCGAGCTGCCCAACCAGGTCGAGCTCACCGTCACCTACACCGAGCCCGGCTCTCGCGGAGACACTGCCGGCGGCGGCAATGTCACCAAGGCTGCCACCCTGGAGACCGGCATCGAAGTCCGCGTGCCGCTCTTCATCAAGTCCGGTGAGAAGATCAAGGTCAGCACGGAGACGCGCGACTTCGCAGGCAGGGCCTAGCGCACAGATTCACAGCTTTTTGCACAAACAGAAACGCCGCAGCACAATCAAGCGTCTGCGGCGTTCGTGTTTCTGTGGCCAAGGTTAGATGTCCAGATTTTTCACGTCCAGCGCGTTGTCTTCGATGAACTTTCTACGCGCTTCCACGTTTTCGCCCATCAGGGTGGTAAAGATCGCCTCGGTCTCCGTCAGGTCCTCGAGCTTCACTTCCAGCAGCGTGCGCCGCGAAGGATCCATGGTCGTCTGCCAAAGCTGCTCGGCCGTCATCTCGCCCAGTCCCTTGTAACGCTGGATCTGGTAATCCTTGCGTCCCTGCTCCAACACAAAGTTGAAGAGGTCGCGCAGTGTTAGCTTCTCCACCGGCTCACGCGAAGCCTTTCCGGCCACGCGCGCCAATGTGCCGCCCTTCATCGTTTTGCCTTCAATTTTTTCGGCGTCGGCCTTTTCAGCCTCGCTGATGGTGTCGTCCTCTTCTTTTTCGGCTTCCACCGGCGCGGCCTTCACCCACTCCACCACAAACGGAGGCTCAATGAACTCCTCAATCTGCTTGTGGCTGCGCATCATCTGCTTGTACTCGGGACTGTTCACCAAGGGCCATCCAATCGAGTGCGGCGTGCCCTGCGAGTTCACAAAGCGCACCTCCCACAGCTCCTGCTCCTCGTTGAACTGGCTATGCACTTCCAGGAACTGCTCTTCCTTCTGGAGGGCCTTCACCGCAGCCTCGATCTTGGCAATGCGCGTGGGCACCGTGCCGGCCTCGCCCATGAACTCCTCGCGTTTGCTCAGCTCGAAGCTGGGCAGCAGCTCGGTGACGCGCTCATTGCGCAGGCGCTTGTCCACCTTCTCCAAAAAGCCCAGGTACTCATTCAGGCGCGTCAGGAACAGCGCCAGCTTGCTGCCATCCACCTTGGCCGCGCCTTCGCCGTAACGCACCGCTAGGCCTTCACTGGCGCGCTTGATCATCACCTGCACAAACTCGGCGTCGTTCTTGATGTACTGCTCGAAGCGCCCCTTCTTGATGCGATAGAGCGGCGGCTGCGCAATGTAGATGTGGCTGCGCTTGATCAGCTCCTGCATGTGGCGGAAGAAGAACGTAAGCAGCAGCGTGCGGATGTGGGATCCGTCCACGTCGGCGTCGGTCATCAGGATGATTTTGCCGTAGCGCAGCTTCGACGGGTCGAAGTCGTCCTTGCCGATGCCACTGCCGAAGGCGGTAATCATGGCGCGGATTTCCTCGTGCCCCAGCATCTTGTCGTAGCGCGCCTTCTCCACGTTGAGAATCTTTCCCTTCAGCGGAAGAATGGCTTGGAAGCGGCGATCGCGGCCCTGCTTGGCCGTGCCGCCTGCGCTCTCACCCTCGACCAGATACACTTCGCAGCGTGCCGGATCGCGTTCGCTGCAATCCGCCAGCTTGCCAGGCAGCCCGCCGCTATCCAACACGTTTTTGCGCCGCGTCAGGTCGCGAGCCTTGCGCGCCGCCTCGCGGGCACGTGCCGCCTCAATCGCCTTGTTGATGATCTTCTTCGCCACCGACGGGTTCTGTTCAAAGAATCCGCCCAGCCGCTCGTTGATGAACGCCTGTACCTGGCCCGCGATATCCGAGTTCAGCTTACCCTTGGTCTGGCCTTCGAACTGCGGCTGCGGCAGTTTGACGCTGACCACGGCCACCAGTCCTTCGCGAACGTCGTCGCCGCTCAGGTTCTCTTTCAAATCCTTGAACAGTCCCAGCGACTGGCCCGCGGCGTTGATGGTGCGCGTCAGCGACGAACGGAAGCCCTGCAGATGCGTGCCGCCATCCACGGTGTTGATGTTGTTGGCAAAGCTGAAAACGTTCTCGCTGTAGCTGTCGTTGTACTGCAGGCCCACTTCAATGGAGAGGCCATCCTTCTCGGCCGACTCCATGTAGATCGGCTTCTCGTGCAGTACGACCTTGCCCTTGTTCAAGTGCTTGATGAACTCGGCGATGCCACCGTTGAACTTGAACTCCGCGCGCTTGGCCTCGCCCGTCTTCTGGTCGGTGGTGCGCTCGTCGGTCAGCGTGATGAGCAGCCCTTTGTTCAGGAACGCGAGCTCGCGCAACCGGTTGGCCAGCGTGTCGTAGTTGTATTCGGTGGCCTTGAAGATCGTCTTGTCCGGCATAAAGTGCACGGTGGTGCCGCGCCGCTTCGTCGTGCCGGTCTTGGTCAGCTTGGTGATGGCAGCGCCTTCGCTGTACTGCTGCTCCCACACCGCTCCATCGCGGTAGATCTCCAGGTCGAGATGCTCGCTCAGGGCATTCACGCAGCTCACGCCCACGCCGTGCAATCCGCCGCTCACCTTGTAAGTGGAGCTGTCGAACTTGCCGCCCGCGTTCAACCGCGTCATCACCACCTCGGCCGCCGGCAAACGCTCGCCGTCAATCTCCATCTCGTCCACGGGAATGCCGCGGCCGTTGTCGGCCACGCTCACCGAGTTGTCGCTCAGGATGGTCACGTCCACGCGATCGGCATAGCCGGCCAGCGCTTCGTCCACGGAGTTATCCACCACCTCGTACACCAGGTGGTGCAGGCCGCTCTCGCCCGTCGAGCCGATGTACATGGCCGGGCGCTTGCGCACGTGCGCCATGCCGCTGAGGACCTTGATCGAGTCCGCGTTGTAATCGCCGTTCGTGCCGTTGCCGTTCTTTTGGATGATGTCTTCTTCCACGAGTGGGGTCGTCTCTTTTCCGCCAGAAGCCATGGAAAGAAGGGCCTTTCCAGACTGCTGTGCCATACCCTTATTTTAGCACAAACGAGGGCAGTAAGACTCTCTGTAACTCACTGATAAAAGAGCGGTTAAAAGTAGTTTTTGCGCCATCTCTTCGTCCCTGTGGTTTCGGCTTCAACGCGCGGTGTAAACCGGGCGCGGCGTGTACAATCCGTGGAGATTGCCGCAGGCACTTTTCGCCGCTGCCAATGCGCCGCGCAGGAGCCGGTTGCCTCAACTCTTCCATCCCGCCCTTCATTTCGTCTTTGAGGCGCTGGCTTATCCCGCTGCCTACGCCGTTTATCGCCGTGCGCGCTCCCGCCAGGGCGACTTCCTCTCGGAAGATCAACGCTGGACGGTAGTTGCCGCCGCTGCGGTTGGCGCGCTCGCTGGCAGCCGCTTTCTCGGACTACTGGAG
>Ga0181519_10000764_pt1 | contig 28690 bp, 20 predicted proteins | sample PEATcosm2014_Bin_26_FD_121102 | JGI IMG/M metagenome (GOLD analysis project Ga0181519, IMG submission 121102) | Peatland microbial communities from MTU Mesocosm Facility, Houghton, MI, USA - PEATcosm2014_Bin02_10_metaG | ecosystem: Environmental > Terrestrial > Soil > Wetlands > Peat | place...
CCGGTCGGGCTGTAGGTCATCTGCTGGAGGTGGCCGAGCGGGTCCTGTACCTCGGTGAGGTCGAGCAGGTTGTCGTAGCTGTACGAGATGGTGCCCCCGTCGGGGAACTCCTGGCTGACCAGCACGTTGCTCTTGTACTGGTCGGTGTAGCTGCCGGTGGCCGGTCCGGTGGCGGTGGTGACCAGGGCCAGCCGGGTGGAGGTCTGGGTGGTCGGGTTCCAGGTGTAGGTGTCGTCGAAGAGCTTGGAGCTGCCCTCGGCCTGGGCGCTCGACACCCGGCCGCCGGTGTAGGCGACCAGCAGCCGGAGGTGGCCCAACGGGTCGATCTCCTGGGTGAGGGCGGTGCCGTACGCGTACGTCCAGGTGCGGTTGTCGGCGTTGTTGAAGCCGGTCAGCTTCCCGCCGGTGTACAGGTAGTTGACCCAGCGGGTGGGGGTGGCGACCCTGGTCACCTGCCCGGAGGAGTTCTCGGTGACGGTGACGGTGAGCGGCGTGGTGCTCCGCTGGACGGTCACCGCGGTCAGCTGGCTCCCGCTGTAGGTGAAGTGGAGGCCTTCCCCGCCCGATGACAGCTCGTCCGTGATGTGGCCGCCGGTCGACTGGAAGCTCGTTCCGCCGAAGGTGGTCACCGTACAGGTGGCGCCCGAGCAGGTGAGCGTGGAGCGGGCGCCGGGCGGGGCGATCCAGCCCCCCGAGCCGTTGGAGGTGAAGACCAGCTGCTGACCGTCCACGCCCCGTACGGTGGCGGTCAGGCCGTTGGCGGCGACCTTGACGCCGGCGTCGAAGATCGACGACCACCCGGGCCCGAACGCGCCGCCGGTGGTGTCGGTCGAGTTGTACTGGCGGGTGAGTGTGAAGGGGAGGCCGATGCCGGCGACCGTGAGGTCGGTGGTGGAGAACTCGAGGGCGCCGGTGGCGGTGTCGACGTCGTCGGTGGTGTCGGTGGTGTTGCGCGAGTAGATGGCGCCGCCGAACGTCTGGGCGGCGGGCAGGCCGGTGGGGGCGGTGCCGAGGGGCGCCCCCGCCACCACGGTGAACGGGGCGCTGGTCGCGTTGCCCAGACCGGGGGCGCTGGCCGTCAGGGTGTAGGTCCCCGGCGCCGCCACCTGGCAGCCGGCGAACGTGGCCACACCGGTGGTGGTGGAGACCGGGTCGGCCACGCAGGTGACGGTCCCTGTGGAGATCGAGAGGGTGACGGTGGTGGTGAACGGTCCCACCGGGTTGCCCCCGGCGTCGGTGACGGTCAGGCGGGGCTGGGATCCGAACGGGCTCGACACCGTGGCCGAGACCGGTGCGGTTGTGAAGGCCAGGCCGGCGGCGTTGCCGGCGCTGACCGTGAAGGCGGGACTCGAGGTCACGAACCCGGCGGCGGCGACGGTGAGCTGGTACCCCGAACCCACCTTGTCGATGGCGCACCCGCTGTAGGTGACCGCGCCGGTGGAGCTGGTGGCCGCTCCGCCCGGGTCGCCGCTGCAGGTCAGGTGGGCCCCGGTGGCGCCGGTCCCCGGCGTCAGCGAGAGGCTGAACGCCTGGGCGGGGGCGGGCACCGGGTTGCCTCCGAGGTCCTCCACGGCCACCGTCGGCTGGGTGGTGAAGGCCGTCCCGCCGGTGGCCCCCGACGGCGGCGTGGCGAACGCCACCTGGGCGGCCGGACCGACCCCCACCGAGAAGGGGGCGCTGGTGGCACTGACCCCGGGTGCGTCGGTGTCGGTGGCGACCAGCTGGTAGCCGGTGCCGGCCAGGTTGACGCTGCAGCCGGTGAAGGTGGCGGTCCCGGTTCCGGCCGGCTCGGGGTTGGTCGGGCAGCTGAGGGTGGCACCCGGCGCCCCGCCGGTGAGCGAGAGGTCGACCGAGCCCGACACCGGGTTGCCCCCGCCGTCGGTGATGGTCACCACCGGCTGGTCCGGGAGGGCCGCGCCACCGGTGGCGGTGGCGAGCGTTCCGGTGAAGTTCAGGGTGGAGGCCGCACTGGCCGACACGACGAAGGGCGCGCTGGTGCCGGTGAGCGAATCACCGGTGGCGGTGAGGGTGTACCCGCTGCCCTCGGCGTCGATGGAGCAGCCGGTGAAGGTGGCGACCCCGTTCTGGGTGGTGGCCGCCGGGCAGGTCAGGCCGGCGCCGGCGGTGCCGGTCGACGGGGTGATGGCCAGCGACACGCTGGTGCCGCTCGAGGACACCACGTTGCCGGCGGCGTCCTCGACGGAGACGACCGGCTGGGTGGCGAACGCCGAGCCGCCGGTGGAGCCGGTCGGGTTGGTGGTGAAGACCAGCTGAGAGGGCGCGCCGGCGGTGACTGCGAACGGGGCGCTCTGGTCGGCGAAGGTGCCGGCGGTGGTGCCGTCGGTGGCATCGGTGACCAGGGTGTAGGGGGTGGCCGACGCCCGGTCGACGGTGCAGCCGGTGAACGTGGCCACCCCGGCGACGGCGGCCAGCTTGTAGCCGGGGGCGTAACCGGCCGGCGCCGCCCGCTCGCCGCCGGTGCAGACCAGGGGGCCGAACCCCTGGCCCGGGTCGGTGGCCAACCCGATGGTGTCGGTCGAGGAGGTCACCACGTTGCCGCCGGCGTCCTCGACGGCCAGCTCGGGGGGGCCGGCGAAGGTGGTCCCCGAGACGATGCTGGTCGGTTGGGTGACGAAGGCGACCTGGGCCGGGGCCCCGACGGCGACGGTGAACGTGGAGCTGGTGACCGAGAGGCCGATGGAGGAGGCGGTGAGCTGGTAGGTGGTCGAGGCCTTGTCGATCGAGCAGCCGGTGAAGGTGGCCACGCCCGACACCGCGGCCACCGGCGCGCAGGTGAGCGAGGCCCCGGAGGCCCCCGTGTGGGCGGTGATGCTGAGCGAGACGGTGTCCGTCTCGGTGGTGACCACGGCGTTGCTGGCGTCCTCGAAGGTGACCACCGGCTGGGTGGGGAAGGCGGTCCCGCCGGTGACGCCCGATCCGGTGAAGGTGATGACGAGCTGGGTGGCGGTGTCGGTGGCGCCGGCCTCGGCGGCCCGCGGGAGCGCGACCAGCGCCGTGGCCGACAGGACGGTGGCGATGACCACGGTCGTCGCCCTGCGGACGGACCGCCAGCTCAGGGGGTTCCGGTGGTGCGCCGGACGCCGCCGATCCGCGTGAAGGCGGTCCTCCTCGGACCTGCTTGCTGTCCCCACGTCCCTACCACCTTGTTTCGCCGGCGCGACCGCGCTCCGGTGGGCGATCTTAGGGGGCTGTACGCCCTGAGGACAGGTCGGGTGCCCGTCGACGCGCCTGGGCCCGTCCGTCAGGAACGGACGGGCCCAGGATGGGGTCGGCCGGGCTCGCTCCGCCCGGTGGGGTCAGCTCCCCGACTCGCTGCCCGCGGTGCCGGTACCCGGTGCCGATCCCGGGCCGCCGCCCGGTCCGCCGCCCGGCCCCGGGGGCGTTCCGGGGCTGCTCTCCCCGGATCCCGGGCCGCTGCCCGCCGGCGCGCTGGTGGGTGGGTCGAGGCAGATCACGCTGGCCGTGACCACGCCGTCGGCGGTGGTCCCGAAGACGGCCACGGTGGTGCCGGTGGTGATGGCCGAGGTCGACGAGGGACCGGTGGAGCCGATGACCGGCGTCGATGCGGTGATGCCGACCGTCACGGCCGTTCCCGACGAAGGCGTCACGGTCAACGTCGTCGCCGTCACCGCGGTCACCTTCCCGACGACGACTGGTGGCCCGCTCGGCGGAACCGGAGGCGGGGTCGACGTTCCGCCCGACCCGGAGCCCGACCCGGAGCCCGACCCGGAGCCCGACCCGGAGCCCGACCCGGTGCCCGACCCGGAGCCCGTCGCCGGTGGGTCGACGCAGATGAAGCTGGCGGTGACGACCCCGTTCGAGGTGGTCCCGAACACCGCCACCGTCTCCTCGGCGGTGATCGCCGCGGTGGTCGACGGTCCGCTCGGACCCGCCACCGGCGTCGTGGCGGTGAAGTCGACGGTCACCGCGGTCCCCGACGTCGGCGTGACGGTCATCGAGGTCGACGTCACGCCCGACGCCACCCCGACCACCACCGGGCTCCCGGCGGGAGGGGCTGCCGGCCGGGAGCCGGAACCGGACGACCCGGTACCCGTCCCCTGCCCGCCCCCGGAGGTCGTCGAACCCGACCCCGCGGCCGGACCCGTCCCGGAGCCCGATGCGGATCCCGTCCCGGAGCCCGATGCGGATCCCGGGGTGGGTGGCGCCCCCGATCCACCGGCGCCGGTTCCGGTGGACGACGAACCGCCTCCGGTGCCGGTGGTGGCCGATCCACCCGTCGGGCGGTGCAGCCCGGCCGGGCGGTTCGCCGACGGGGCCTTGGTGGCGGCAGCGGCGGAGGTCGGTCCACCGGAGAGCGCCAGGCCGGCCGCCGCGGCGACCATGCCCACGGCGAACAGGACGGCCGCGCCGATGGCTGCCAGCCGGCGCCCCGAGGGTGGCCGGTGGCCGCCCCCCGTGGGTCCCGTCCCCCAGAGCTGGTCCTCTTCCATGGTGTTCCTCCTCGCGTGGTGATTCCCTGCCCATCCCTTCGCCGGCCGGTGGCCCGCGTCACACGATGGTTCCGGGATCCTGTTCGTGGTTGCATGGCGACCACGGATCCACCGGTGGCCTCCGGTGGATCCCTTGTGACATCGCCGGACCGGAGGCGATGTACCCAGGGGGGACAGATGGGTCAGGAGGAGGGAGACGATGGAGCAGCCAGGCTGCGGGCCCTCCGGGCCCGTGACTCCGACGCGTGGGACGACCTGTACCACGACCTCTATCCGCGACTCCGGTCCTTCTTCCTCCGGCGCGTCGGACCCACCCACGCCGAGGACACGGTGGCCGAGACGATGACCCGGGCCCTGGCCGGCATCGACCGCTACGTTCCCGGTCCTTCCGGGCTGGCCGGGTGGATCTTCGGCATCGCCCGGCACGTGGGTGCCGACCACCACCGGCGGACGGCCCGCCAGCGTGCGGTGCCCGGGGTCGGCACCTCCGGGAGCGGCTTCGACCCGCCGGACGAGGCGGCCGTGCTCGGGGACGAGCACGCCAGCCTGCGGGCGGCGTTCGACCGGCTCAGCCGGAAGGACCAGGAGGTCCTCGAGCTCCGGGTCATCGCCGGCCTCAGCGCCGAGCAGGCCGCCGCGGTGCTCGGCAAGCGGCCGGGGGCGGTGCGCATGGCGCAGTCGCGGGCCCTCGCCGAGCTCCGTCGGATCCTGGAGTACGCCGATGCCTGACCTGCACCCCGACCAGCTGCTGCTCGACCGGCTCGGCGACCTGCTGGTCGACCCGGCCCCACCGTCCCGTGCGGAGGTGGCCGCCTTCCATGCGGAGGTGGAGCGACTCCGCCCGGAGGTCGCCGCCCCCGGGCGCCCGACCGTGACGGGGCGCCTGGCCGGGTACCGCCGTCGGGCCCGCCGACTGGTGGTGGTGCTCGTCGCCGCGCTGGTGGCGCTGGCCACGGCGGTGTCGTTGGTGCTGGTGTCGTCTCCGACGCCATCCGGCGCTCTGACCAGGGTGAAGACCGCCGACACCGCCCTGCGTCGGGCCCTCGACGGGCACGCGTCGCACACCGACACCGCCGATGCCGTCGAGCAGCTGGCCACCTCGGTGGACGCCGTCCCCGCCGGTCAGCGCGGGGCGGTGCCGCCGGGCACCGGGACGCTGCTCGCCCAGGCCTGCCGGGCGCTGGCCGCTGGGCAGACGGCGAACGGCGCCCCGCTGCCCGCCGCCTGCATCCACCCACCTCCGATCCCCGGCGCCGCCCGGCCACCGGCCACCGGCGCCCCGTCCGGGACCGGCCCGTCGTCGGGCGGCGCACCGGCCACCGGCACCGGCACCGGCGCGCCGACGGGAGCCGCCGGAAGTGGCACGGGCACCAGCGGCGGCACCGGCAGCGGCGGCACCGGAGCACCGGCGCCCGCCGGTACCGGCCCGAGCCGAACCTCCGCCGGATCGGCGCCGTCCGGATCGGGCACACCGCCTCCCGCCTCCCCGGTCGCCGGCCAGGGTTCGACCCCCCCGGCGGGCGCCTCCTCCGGCGCCGGGACCGGCGCGCCGTCGGGCCAGGGCGGCACGCCACCGGCCACCGGCACCGGCGGGTCGGGGGCCGCACCGGGCTCCGGCACCCCGTCCGGCGGCACGTTGCCGTTCCCGTCCGGCGGCACCCCGCCCGTCAGCTCGCCCCGGGAGAGCGGCGGGGTCGGCTTCCCCGGTTCGGACGCCCCGGCGACCGCTGCCGCCGGGTCCGCTCAGCGGGCCGGCACCCCGGCCGGCCCGACCTCGTAGAGGGCGCCGTCGGTCGCCGGGCCACCGTAGGTGGAGGCCGGGACCCGCGTGCCGTGCCGGAGGACCCAGGCGTCGACGTCGCCGGCCGCTCGGCCGCCACCGAAGCCGAAGCCGAACCGGGCGTTCCCGCCCACCAGGACGTACCGGACCCTCCCCTCGGCGACCAGCTGCTCGAACTGCCCGAGGGTCGGGGTCGGCTCCGACCCGGTGAACCCGCCCATCGCCATCACGGGTTCACCGCTGATGAGGATGAGGGGCGAGGCGGTCATCGACCCGTTGACGGCGACCATCCAGTCGGCCCCGCCCCGGTGCTGCTGCAGGTACCGGACCATCTCGGGCGAGACCCCCGACACCGGGGGGACCCCACCGTTGGCCGCCGTCTCCGCCTCGGTCTGCCGGTCCAGCCGCGCCAGGATCTGCAGGAGGTGCGGGTTGTCGAACTGGGCCGGCACGGCGGCCGGCCGGCCGGTCGCCGGACCCCCGCTCGGGTTGGTGGCCTGTGCCGGGTGCTGGGCGGTGTCGAGCGAGTAGGCGGCGGGCCCGGCGGAGAGGGCGGCCACGGCGGCGAGCCCGCCGGCCACCGACACCACCACCAGCGCGGCCCGGGGGAGCCGGCGGGCGCCGAGGAGGACGGCCAGCAGCAGGACCGCCCCGGCGACACCGGCCACCCGGACCAGGGTGGGAAGGGCCGGGGCGAACTCGGGGGCGCGGTCGAGGAGGGTGGCCGCCCACTGTGCGCTGGCCAGGACCCCGACCGGCAGCGCCCAGGCGTAGGCGGGGGACGAGCGGCCGAGCCGCCACAGGGAGATCGAGCCTCCGGCGGCCAGGGCGGCCACCGCCGGTGCCAGCTCCACCACGTAGTAGGTGTGGAACGTCCCCTGGCTGAAGCTGAGCACCCCGGCGGCGCACAGCGCCCAGATCCCCCAGAAGACGAAGCCGGCCCGGACGAGGTCGGTCCGCGGGGCGCGGCGCGTGGCCCACAGCCCGCCCATCAGGCCCAGCGCCGCCAGGGGGAAGAGCCAGCTGATCTGCGAGCCGAGGGTGTCGTCGACCAGCCGGTGCCAGCCGGGCTGGCTGCCGAATCGGGTGAGTGACGACGCCGCGGAGGCCAGGTGCCGCCCGAACCGGCCACCGAACGGGCCGCCCCGCCCGCCCCCGGCGCCGCCGAAGGCGTGGGAGGTACCGAGCAGCCGACCGAACCCGTTGTAGCCGAAGATCAGGCTGAGCTCCGAGTTGTCCCCGCTGCTGTCGATGTAGGGGCGCGAGCCCGACGGCCACAGCTGGACGACCGCCACCCACCAGCCCGAGGCGACCACCAGGGCGAGCCCCGCCCACGCCAGCTGGACGATGCGCCGCCCGAGCTTCGGCGGGCCGGCCAGGACGTAGGCCAGCGGGAACGCCGGCAGCACGATGTACGCCTCGAGCATCTTGGAGAGGAACGCCAGCCCGAGCAGGACCCCGCAGAGCACCAGGCGGTTGGTGGCCCCGGTATCGAGGGCGGACCAGAGGGCCCAGGCGGCCAGCACCAGGAAGAGCGTCATGATGCCGTCGGGCTCGTTGGAGCGGAAGATCGCCGTCACCACCGGCGTCACGGCCAGGGCGGAGGCGGCGAGCACGGCGGCCACGTCGCCGGCCCACCGGCGCACCAGGTGGAAGAGGACGACCACGGCGAGCGCCCCGGCCACGGCCACCGGCACCAGCATGGACAGTGCGGAGAACCCGAAGATCCGGCCGGAGACCTCCATCACCCACAGGAAGGCCGGGGGCTTGTCGACGGTGATGAACGACGACCGGTCGAGGGAGCCGAAGAAGAGCGCCTTCCAGCTCTCCGTGCCGCTCCTGACCGCCGCGGCGTAGAAGGTGTTGGACATGGCGTTGCCGGACAGCCGGTGAAGGTAGAGGACGAGCGCGGCCACCCCGAGCAGCACCTGGGCCGGGGTCGACCACCAGGGACGCCCCCCCCGGGTCAGCCAGCCGGCGAATCCACCGGGTCCGGTCGCCGCCGACCCTTCGGCCGGGCCGGTGTCCGCCGTCGGGACCCCGTCGGTCGGCACCTCCGGCGCGACCACGGGCCCGACGCGGGTGGCGACCGGGCCCCCGGGTCCGGGGTCGTCGTTCCCGGGCGTCGGCGGATCTCCCTCGGTGCGTTCCACGGTGCTCCCTCACGGACGCCACGTCCGGTGCCGTCAGGCGGTCCCGGGGAACGCTACCGACTCCCGACATCGTGGAGGGGTCGTCGCCGATCCGTGATCGGGTGGCGATTGTCGGGCCCCACCGGGACCGCTACGTTCTTGGCCCATGACCACGACGCTGCTCGACGGGGCCCGGTCGCTGTTCGATCCACTCGACACCCTGGCCTCGGCGCGCGCCGAGGGGGAGCCGGTCGCCCCGGAGGCGCTGCGGCACCTGGCCGACGCCGGGCTGGTGGGCCTGCTGGTCCCGAAGGGCGCCGGGGGACTCGAGCTCCCCCTGGTCGAGGTCGCCGACCTCTACAGCGAAGTCGCCCGGGCGGACGGCTCCACCGGCTGGGTCTTCTTCGTGTCGGACACCTGCGCCTCCTACTTCGGCGCCTACCTGCCCGATGAGGGCCTCGAGGACGTGTTCGCCGACGGTGTGCCGTCGGTGGCCGGGCAGTTCTCGCCCGAGGGGACCGCCCGCATCGACGGTGAGGACCTGATCCTCAACGGCGACTACCGGTTCGGGAGCGGCATCGTGCACGCCACCTGGGCCGGGGGCGGCGTGATGACCGTGCCCGACGGGGACCGGGCGCCGGAGTACCTGGGTGCCTGCTTCCCCCGCGCCGGGGCCGAGCTCCTCGGAAACTGGGACGTGCTCGGCCTCCAGGCCACGGCCAGCGTCGACTACCGGGTGCGGGAGGTCCGGGTCCCCCGCTCGCACACCTTCGACTTTCTGGCCCCGACGGTCCACCGCGGCTCGGCCGTGTACGCGCTCGGTGCGGTGGCCCTCACCGCCATCGGGCACTCGGCCTGGGCACTCGGGGTCACGCGGCGGGTCCTCGACGAGCTCGCCGCCGTCGCCGCGGAGACGACACGCGTGGGGTCGCCGTCGTCGCTCGCCGCGTCCGAACGGTTCCTCTACGAGCTGGGCGTCCTCGAGAGCCGCCACCGGGCGGACCGGGCCTGGGTCTACGAGGTGCTGGCCGCCGCCGAGGCGGAGGCGCTGGCCGGCCGGGCCACGGCGATGACGGGCACGCTGATGCGGGCCGCCTGCCGGCATGTCAACCAGGACGGGGCGGACATCGCCCGCCAGGCCTACCTGTTGGCGGGGACCGGGGCGTTGCGCGCCGGTCCCATCCAGCGGGCCTTCCGGGACCTGCACGCCGGCTCCCAGCACTTCTACGCCAGCCCTCCCCAGGCCAGCGCCCTCGGCAGTGCGGCGGTCGCCGGGCACGCCGGGGCCTGAGGACCGACGCCTCCCGGCCGGGGGTACGCTCGGCCCGCCAGTCGACTGCATCGTGGGGGGAGCCACATGGGGGAGCACCGAAGTACGGGCCGCGTCCGACGCGCGCCCGCCATCGACCGCCGGGCCTTCCTGCAGGCGTCACTGGCCGCCGGGGCCGGCGTCCTGGCCGCCGCCTGCGGGGGACCCTCCACGGTGGCCAAGGCGGCGTCGACGGCGCCGGCCGGATCGGACCTCGGGGCCATCGAGCACGTGGTCTTCCTGATGCAGGAGAACCGCTCGTTCGACCACTACTTCGGCACCTACCGGGGGGTCCGCGGCTTCGACGACCATCCGACCGGGTCGCTCGGCAGCTTCGCCCAGCCCTGGGCCGGCAACCTCACCGCGGCGCCGGCGGGCACCGTGCTGCCGTTCCACCTCGACGTCGCCGGTGGCAACGGGGAGTGCCAGGACGACCTCACCCACAGCTGGCTGCCCCAGCACCTCTCGTGGAACGGGGGCTCGATGGACGCCTTCGTGGCCACCCACGCCTCGCCGCAGTACGAGGGTCCGGGCCACGGCCCGCTGACCGTCGGCTACCACACCCGGGCGGACGTGCCCTACCACTACGCCCTGGCCGACGCCTTCACCCTCTGCGACGGCTACCACTGCTCGGTGATGGGTCCCACCCACCCCAACCGGCTGATGTCGGTGTCGGGGACCCTCGATCCCGACGGGCTCCACGGCGGACCGGTGCTGATCACCAACCCCGACCCCGACGCCCGGTTCAGCGTCGACTGGCCGACCATGCCGGAGGTGCTGGAGGACGCCGGGGTGTCGTGGAAGGTCTACTCGCCCCCCGGGGTGCTGTACCGGGTGAGCACCCCCGACGTCATGCTGGTCTCCGACGCCATCCTCCCCTACTTCTCCCAGTACTCGAACCCGGCCTCCTCCCTCTACCGGAAGGCGTTCAACCCGATCTTCCCGAACGACTTCACCGCCGACGTCCGTTCGGGCAACCTCCCGAAGGTGTCGTGGATCATCCCGCCCCTCGGGTACGACGAGCACCCCCCGGCCCCCCCGGCCCTGGGTGCGTGGTTCATCGACCAGGTGCTCCAGGCACTGATCGCCGACGAGGAGACCTGGTCGAAGACGGTGCTGTTCGTCATGTACGACGAGAACGACGGCTTCTTCGACCACGTCGCCCCGCCGGTCGCCCCGCCCGGCACCCCCGGTGAGTACGTGACGGTCCGTCCGCTGCCCGCCGACGCCCAGGGGGTCGACGGACCGCTCGGCCTCGGGTTCCGCGTGCCGATGCTGGTGATCTCCCCGTTCAGCCGGGGTGGGTACGTGGCGTCCGAGGTGTTCGACCACACCTCGCAGCTCCGCTTTCTGGAGGAGCGGTTCGGCGTGACCGCCCCCAACCTCTCGGCCTGGCGCCGTCGCACGGTCGGCGACCTCACCTCCACCCTCCGGATGGGCGATCCGGAGGTGTCGGTGCCCACCCTCCCCTCCACCAGCCAGGACACCCCGTCGGGGGTGGCGGCGCTCGGCTGCGAGGCGACCGACATCGTCGAGGCCCGCAGCGACCAGCCGATCTATGCGCTCCCCGACCCCCAGCAGATGCCCACCCAGGAGCCGGGCGCCGCCCGGCGGGTGCCGACCCGGACGGCCTGAGCCGGCCGGCGGCTCACGGCGCCAGGCGCCGGGCCCTCGACTCGGCGGCCTGTTCCTTCGCCCGCTCGGCGTTGACCCGGGCGGCGTCGCGCGGCCGGAGGCCCTGGGCGTAGACGGCCTTGATGTAGGCCTGCACGTCGCCGGCCGCCGACGCCATGGTCAGCAGGTCGTTGGAGGCCTCGACGTGGGTGCGGAGGCCCATCATGTCCCACGCCCGGCGGATGTTGGACTTGGCCGCCATCAGGGTGGTGAGGGGGGCCTGGGCCACGTGGAAGGCGAGCTCGTCGGTCTCCTCGTCGAGCCGGTCGCGGGGCACCACCCGGTTGACCAGACCCATCTCCTTCGCCTCGGCGGCACTGAGCTCCTGGCTGGTGTACATGTACTCGGCCGCCCGCTTGAAGTTCATGAAGAGCCACGGCTCGATGCCGGTCTCCATGGTGGGCATGGCCATCCCCTGGAGCACCGGGAACTGGAAGTAGGCGTCCTCGGAGGCCACGGTCATGTCGGTGAGCAGCCCCCACACCGTCCCCCCGCCCAGGCAGTAGCCGTGGACCGCGGCGATGGTCGGCTTGGGGAACTCCCACAGCTTCATCACCGGCTCGCCGTAGATGCCCCACTGGCCCTTCCACGGGCTGCCGAGCCGCCTGGTGCTCTCCTGGATCTCGCGCATCTCGGTGCCCGGGGCGCCGAGCACGGCGTGGCCGGCGCTGAACCCGGGCCCGTTGGCCTTCACCACCACCACCTTGATGTCGTAGTCGCGGTCGGCGTCGTCGAGGCAGGTGTCGACGTCGAAGACCAGGTCGGACGACTGGACGTTGGCCTTGTCGGCGAAGTCCAGGGTGATCCAGGCGACGGGTCCGTCCTTCTCGTAGACGACGGTCCCCAGCTCGCGCTTCTCCATCGGTCCCCCGTTCGACCTGCGGCGCCGTGGCCCGGCGCGGCTGCCCGAAGCTACCAAACGCTCCGGGTCAGGCCCCGCCCGCCCGGTGGGCCTCGCGCAGCAGGCGCTTGCGGACCTTGCCGTTGGGATCGCGGGGCAGCTCGTCGACGACCTCCCAGGTCCGTGGCACCTTGTACCGGGCCAGGCGCTCCTCGAGGTAGTCCTCGAGCTCCCCGGTGGGGACGGGCCGGCGGAGCTGCACGATCGCCTTCAGGCGCTCGCCGTCGCGCTCGTCGGGGATCCCGAAGACGGCGCAGTCGACCACCGCCTCGTGGCCGAAGAGCGCCTCCTCGATCTCGCGGGGGGCGATGTTGACCCCGCCCCACAGCACCATGTCCGAGATGCGGTCGGTGATGGTCAGGTAGCCGTCGGGGTCGAGCACGCCGACGTCGCCCACCGTGAAGGCGTCGTCACGCCACGCCCGGCGGGTGGCGTCGTCGTCGTTGCGGTAGCTGAAGCGCTGGGGCCCGGCCGGCTTCACGTAGACGATGCCCGCCGTCCCGGTCGGGACCGGTCGGCCGTCCTCGTCGAGGATCCGGATCTCCACGCCCGGCCACGGCAGGCCGACGCTCCCGGGCCGGTCGCGCCACTCGTCGGGGGAGATCCGGGTGGCCCCGCCCTCGCTCGCCCCGTAGAGCTCGTGGATCTCCGTCTGCGGGAAGGCCTCCATCATCTTGAACTTCACCTGGACCGGGCACGGGGCCGCCCCGTGCACGATGAGGGCCAGGCTCGACAGGTCGAGGGCGGCCCGCTCCGCGTCGGGGATCTCGAGGATCCGGATGAAGTGGGCGGGCACCAGGAACGAACGCGTGCCCCGGCGGCGGGCGACCTCGTCGAGCCAGGCCCGCGCCTCGAACTGCTCGGTCATCACGGTGGTGGCACCCACCGAGAGCGCGCACAGCGACCAGCCCAGGTGGGAGGCGTGGTAGGCGGGGCCGCTCACCACGTAGACGTCGTCGGCCGTCCACCCCCACAGGGCCACCTGGCCCTCCATGGCCATGGCCCGGCTGGCCTTGGCCGACAGGTCGCCGTGCACCACCCCCTTGGGCCGGGCGGTGGTGCCCGATGTGTAGAACATCAGCTCCGGTCCCGACCCGGAGTCGGCGCCGGCCAGCGGCTCGGCCGCCGCCAGACGCTCCTCGTAGTCGCCTCCCACCCGGATCGAGGCGGCCGGGTGGAGCTCCAGGGCGCCGTCGAGCTCGGCGTCGGCCCCCGACCGGCCCACCACCACCGCCAGGCCGGCGTCGTCGAAGATGTAGGCGAGCTCCTGGGCGCGGAGGTGCCGGTTGACCGGGAGGAACGGTGCGTCGAGCATGGAGGCGGCCACCGCCACCTCGAGGAACTCGACGCCGTTGGGGAGCACGGTGGCGACCGGACGACCCGGGCCGGCGCCGAGGTCGGCCAGCACCGTGGCCAGCCGGGCCGCCCGGTCCTGGAGCTCCGCGTACGTGCGGACGGTGTCGCCGAGGATCACCGCCGGGTGGTCGGGGGTGGCGCGGGCGACGGCGGTGACGCCCCGGGGCGGAGCGGACTGGGTGTCGGACATCGGCGCGAGGCTATCCCCGGTGCCGGGTGGCCGCCCGGCCCACCTCGGGCACGCACTCACCAGGGGCGGGGTCCGCCGACGACCGGCGCCGGGGTGAAGGTGACGGGCATGGCGGCCACGCCGGCCAGCGACGGGTCGCGCTCGTAGAGCGAGGTGCCCGCGTGGTCCACGCGGTAGTCGGGGATGCGGTCGAGCACCTGGCGCACCATGATCCGGAAGAGGGCCCGGGCCAGGTGCATCCCGATACACCGGTGCGGCCCGATGCCGAAGGCCAGGTGGGGGTTGGGGGCCCGGTCGAGGACCAGCTCGTCGGGCCGCTCGAAGACCGATTCGTCGAGGTCGGCGGCCAACCAGCTGAGGAGGAGGTACTCGCCGCGCCGCAGCTGCTGGCCGTGGAGCTCGGTGTCCTCGACCACCGTGCGGGTCAGCGTCTCGTTGACGCAGAAGTAGCGGAGGTACTCCTCGGTGGCCAGCGGCATCATCCCCGGGTCCTCGGTCATCCGCCGGCGGGCGTCGTGATCGCCGTCCAGATGGCGGAGGGCCAGCGCGGTCATCGACGAGGTGGTGTCGAGGCCCCCGGCCACCAGGTTCCAGAGCACGGCCGAGACCTGCCCGTCGTCGAGGAGCTCGCCGTCACTGCCCCGGAGCTCGACCAGCTGGGTCAACAGGTCGTCCCGGGGATGCCGCCGGCGGTCCTCCGCCTCGGCGAACAGCTCACCGACCAGGCCGGGGAGGAGGGCCATGGCCTCCCGGTACTCCGGGGAGTCGGCGCTGTAGGCGACCGTCCCGTGGAAGACCCCGGCGTAGTGCTCCCAGCTGGCCGGGGGGAGGCCCATGATCCGGAGGGTGGTCACTGCGGTGACCGGGTTGGTGAAGTCGCCCACCAGGTCGAAGCGGCCCGCGCCGATGTGACGGTCGAGGAACCAGGCGGCGGTCTCCTCCATGAAGGGGGTCAGGGCGGTGACGGCCGGGGGCAGCAGATGGGGGTTGAGCAGGCGGCGCAGGGCGGCGTGCACGGTGGGGTCGGCCTCGGCGATCCCGGCCGGGGGGATGCCCCGGCCCCGGGGGACACCGGTGATCCCGAGGTAGGCGATGCCGTCCACCGGTTCGGGCTCGTACCGGCTGGAGAAGCGGTGCTCGTCCTTGGCCACTTCGACGACGTCGGGGTAGCCGCTGACCACCCAGAAGCCCCCGTAGTGCTCACTCCAGGCCACGGGGCACCTGCGGAGCTCGCTCCAGACCGCCCGGCGGTCGTCGCGGTACCCGCGGCTGTGGGGGTCGAACTCGACGACCGCCCGCTCGGTGCCCTCCGCCGTCTCCCCCACGATCGATCCCTCCCGGGCCACACTGTACGGCCCCGTCGGTGCCGTCGCCCGGGACCGACGGGCCGTGGCGGGTACCATCACCGGGTCGACCGGGGGGAGGTGGGTCATGCCGGGGGCGGTGGCCACGAGGGCGAGCACGGCGGACGCGGCACCGGGCGGACTCCGTCTCCCCGACTCGCCCGACCTCCCGCGGATGCGGTCCGAACGACACGCCCGCCTCCAGGCCGAGCTCGACCGCCGCGACGTCCCGGCGATGCTGCTCACCTGCAGCGGGGCCGTCCAGTACGCCGTCGGACCGTCGGTGGTCACCGGCGACGGGGGACGGGCCACCCACCAGCGGACCTCGGCCCTGGTGGTGGCCGGCGACGACCGGCCCCACCTGTTCACCCCCCATCCCGACGGGGCGCCGCCCGAACTGGCGGACGACCACGTCCACCCGGCGCTGTACCTCGAGTCCCCCGGGGGCGCGGCGGCTGCCTGGGACGCGGTCTGCGAACTGGCCGGTGGCCCGCCCGCCCGGCTGGCGGCCGACGACCTGGGTGCCGCGCTCCATCACTCGCTGGCCGGCTCCCTCGGGGCCGACGGGCTGGTGGACGCCGCCAGGCTGCTGGGTCCGGCCCGCCTGTGCAAGACGCCCGACGAGCTCGCCTGCATCCGTGCGGCGCAGCACCTGAACGAGACGGCCATGTACGAGGTGCAGCGCGCCCTGCGCCCGGGCATCCGCCAGACCGACCTGACCGGGGTGCTGCTCCGGACCGCCTTCGAGCTGGGGGCCACCGCCAACTCGATCGACCCGATCTGGCAGGTCATGGGGCGCAGCCGGGCCGACGGCCCCTTCACCACCAACGGCGACGTGGCCTTCCCGCTGGTCACCACCGACCGGGTGCTGGAGGAGGGCGACGTGCTCTGGACCGACTCGGGCCTCCAGGTCCACGGGTACAACTCCGACTTCGGGCGGACCTGGATCGTGTCGGACGACCCCCGGCCCTCCCCCCGGCAGGCCGACCAGTTCGAACGGTGGCGCGCGGTGGTCGGGGCGGTGCTCGACCGGGTGCGGCCGGGTGCCACCGGGGCGGACCTCACCGGGGCGGCGCGGGCGGCGGCGGGCGGCGACACCCCCTGGCTCGCCCACTTCTACCTCGTCCACGGCCTGGGCACCGAGAGCGCCGAGGGGCCCCTGATCGGCACCGACGCCGGACCCGAGGCCGATGCCCGCCTGGTGCTGGCTCCGGGCATGGTCCTGGTCATCGAGCCGGTCATCTGGGACGACGGCGAGGGCGGCTACCGGTCGGAGGAGATCGTGGCCGTCACCGACGAGGGGTGGGTCGCCCTCTCGGACCACCCCTACGACCCGTTCGGCCGATGACGGTGCCGATCGCCGGGTCGGACGCCGCCGCCCGGGCCGCGGCCGACCGGGTCGACGCGGCGCGCCTCCGCGGGCACCGTCGGGAGGCCTGCCTGTCGGCGATGGCCGGCGCCGGTCTCGACGCCCTGGTGCTGGGGCGGGAGGCCAACGCCCGGTACGTGTCCGACGCCCGCCGGCTGTGGACCGCCGGGGCCCGGCCGTTCGGTCCGGGGTGCGTGGTGGTGGCGGCCACCGGGGCGGTCCACCTCCTCAGCTCCTGGGACGACGGGGTGCCCCCGGAGATCGACCACGACCACCTCTACGGCGTCACCTGGAACGGCGGCGTGCTGGCCGCGGCGCTGGCCGCCATCCCCGGCCTGGCCGTCGCCGCCCGCATCGGGGTGGACGGGATGACCCCGGGCACCGCCCGCCTGCTGGCCGCGGTGGCGCCCGGCGCCGACGTGGAGGACGCCACCGGCCTGCTCGACGGGCTCCGCCGGGTGAAGGCCCCCGACGAGCAGGATGCCGTCCGGGTGGCGGTAGCCATCGCCGAGTCGACCCTCCTCCACGCCCTGGGCGGCCTCCGGCCCGGGGTGGCGGCCCGGCACCTGACCGGGCGGGTGGCCGAGCGGATGGCCGCCCTGGGTGCCACCATCCCGGACCTGGAGGGGGCCTTCTGGGCCACGTCCCCCCCGGGGGGTCCGGCGGGCCGCGGCCTCCGCGGGCCCGGAGGCGGCCGGGTCCCCGCCGGCTCGCCGGTCTCCCCCGGGGAGCTCCCGGCCGGATCGCTGGTGGCCTCCCATGTCGGCGCGATGGTGGCCGGGTACGAGGGTGTGGTGGCCCGGACGTGGGTGAACGCCCCCGCCGGCACCGACCGACCGGAGCCCACCGCCGCCCATCGGCGGCTGCACGACCGCTGGGCGTCGCTGTGGGAGGAGCTGACCGCCGCCTGCCGGGCCGGGGCCAGCGGCGACGACCTCCTGGGCGCCTACGAGCGGGCCGGCGAGCCGCTGCCGGCCGGGCCGGTGGCCCACGGGGTCGGGCTCGGCATGGAGCCCCCGATGGTGGGTGCCGGGCTCCCGGCCGATGCCGGGCGCACCACCGAGCTGGTGCCGGGCACCGTGCTCTTCGTGGTCGGCCAGGTGACCGAGCCGGCGGTGGGGACGGTGGTGGCCGGCGACACCCTGCTGGTCACCGGGGACGGACCCGAACGGCTGGGCTCCCTGGGGTACGGCCCGCTGGCCGGGGAGGCCTGAGGAGCCGCCCGACGGTGGACGGCGCCGGCTACCGGCCGGCGACGTCGCGCACGGCCTCGGCGATCCGGTCGACCGACGGCAGCACGAAGGCCTCGAGGGTGGGGGCCGAGCCGATGGGGGCGAAGCTGGCCGCCACCCGGCGGACCGGCGCCCGCAGCTCGCCGAAGAGCTCCTCGTTGATCACCGCCGCCACCTCGGCGCCGAATCCCCCGAGCCGGGTGGCGTGGTGGGCCACCACCGCCCGGCGGGTGCGGGCCACCGACTCGAGCACCGTCTGGCCGTCGAAGGGGACCAGTGTCCGCAGGTCGACCACCTCGACGTCGATCCCCTCGCCGGCCAGCAGCTCGGCCGCCGCCAGGGCGTCGCGCACGGTCCGCCCGTACGTGACGACGGTGACGTCGGCGCCGGTGCGCTTCACGTCGGCCAGTCCCAGCGGGACGACGTGGTCGCCGTCGGGCACCTCGCCGGTGGTCCCGTAGAGGGCGACGTTCTCGACGACCACGCAGGGGTCGTCGTCGGCGATGCACGCCCGGAGCAGGCCCTGGGCGTCGGCCGGCGTGGAGGGGACCACCACCTTGAGACCGGGGACGTGGGTCAGCCACGCCTCCAGTGTCTGGGAGTGGGTGGCCCCCGAGCCGATCCCCCCGAAGACCGCGGTGCGCAGGGTCATCGGCACCCCGACCAGCCCGCCCGACATGAAGCGGGACTTGGCCGCGTGGTTCACCAGCTGGTCCATGCCGATGGAGAGGAAGTCCATGATCATCAGCTCGGCCACCGGGCGGAGCCCGGCCATGGCGGCACCGGCGGCGGCGCCGACGATGGCCGCCTCGGAGATCGGCGTGTCCCGCACCCGGTCGGTCCCGTAGCGGGTGGAGAGCCCCTTGGTGACCTGGGAGATCCCGCCGGCCGGGTCGGCCAGGTCCTCGCCGAGCAGCACCACCGACGGGTCGGTGGCCAGGGCCTGGTCGAGCGCCACGTTGAGGGCCTCGCGCAGACTGCGGGTGGTGGTGGTCACGTCGGCCACCCCCCGGGTGGCGGTGGCCCCGGGGCCGCTCCGCCGCGGGGCGTAGACGTCCACCAGCGCCTCGCCCCCCTCGGGCGGGCTGTCGGCCAGGGCGTCGGTGAAGGCCTCGTCCACCCGGTGGCGCGCCTCCTCCTCGATGGCGTCGGCGTCCGCCTCGTCGAGGACACCGTCGGCCACCAGCGCCGCCCGGTAGCGGGCCACCGGCTCGGCCTGGCGGGCGGCGGCCAGCTCCTCCTTCGGGATGTACCGCATGGGATCGCCGAAGTAGTGGCCCCACAGCCGGTAGGTGGTGCACTCGAGCAGGGTCGGCCCGTCGCCCGAACGGGCGCGGGCCACCGCCTCGGCCACCACCGGCACGACGGCGTCGGGGTCGTTGCCGTCGACCACCACCCCGAGGATCCCGTAGGCGGCGGCCCGGTCGGCGACGTGGCCGACCGGCTGGGACTCGGCGGTCGGCGTCATCTCCGCGTACCGGTTGTCCTGGCAGACGAGGACCAGGGGGAGCTTCCAGAGGGCGGCCAGGTTGACCGCCTCGTGGAACGAGCCGGTGGCGGTGGCACCGTCGCCGAAGCTGGCCACCGCCACCCGGTCGGTCCCGCCGAGCGAGGCGGCCAGGGCGATGCCGGCCGCCAGGGGCAGTCCGGACCCGACGATCCCGGTGGAGTGGGCCAGACCCGACGGCGGATGGGTGATGTGCATGGCCCCGCCCTTGCCGCCGTTCACCCCGCTCTTCCGGGTGAGGATCTCGGCCACCAGCGGGCCGACGGGGACGCCCTTGGCCAGCTGGTCGTGGAGGCCCCGGTAGGTGGTGACCAGCTCGTCGTCGGTGCGCAGGACGGCACCCATGGCGGCGGCGATGGCCTCCTGGCCGGTGGGCGGCCAGTAGGTGCAGGCGAACTCGCCCCCCGACAGCCCGCGCCGGAGCCGCTCGTCGCATGCCCGGATCAGCGCCATCGTCCCGTACATCCCCCGCCGGACGTCGGGACCCGGGCGCCCGCCGCTCACGAGGCCACCCCGGCGGCGTGGCCGGCGGCGTGGGTCCCGGCCAGGTGGCCCCAGACCAGCCCCATGCCGATCGACGTGCCGCCGCCGTAGTAGGCGGGACCGGCGGGGGAGGCGATGACGTTGCCCGCCCCGTAGAGGCCGGGGACCGGGCGGTCGTGGACGTGGAGCACCCGGCCGTCGGCGTCCACCCGCGGGCCCCCCTTGGTGCCCACCGAGCCGACGTGGACCGGCAGGGCGTAGAACGGACCGTGCTCCACGGTCCCGAGGTTGGGGTGCGGGGCCGACGGGTCCCCGTGGAACCGGTCGTAGGCGCTGTCGCCGCGGCCGAAGTCGCGGTCGTGGCCGTCGGCCACGAACCGGTTCCACCGGGTGACGGTGTCGGTCAGGCCCACCGGGTCGATCCCCACCGCGGCGGCCAGGCCCTCCAGGGTGTCGGCCACCGGCAGCCAGTCGGGATCGGGGGTGCCGGGTCGGACGGTGGCCGCCGGGTAGCGCGACCGGTACTGCCGGTCGAACACCGCCCAGCACGGCAGGTGCCGCGGGGCGTACTCGTTGGCGTCGAAGGAGAAGAAGGCCTTGACCATGTCGTTGTAGTTTGCCGCCTCGTTGACGAACCGGCTCCCGAACCGGTCGACGAGGATCGAATGGGGGGCGGTGCGCTCGATGCCGACGAACCGGGCCAGCGGCCGGCCCTCGTACTCCTCGCCGGGCACCGACGACGCCGGGTACCACCACGCCTGGTTCATGTTGGCCAGGTCGGCGCCCACGTCGAGGGCCATGAGCAGGCCGTCCCCCCGGTTGGAGGGCGGGGTGTGGGGGTGGGTGAGGGGCCCGGGGAGGAAGCGGTCGCGGAGCTCGGCGTTCCACTCGTAGCCACCGGTGGCGAGGACCACGGCGCCGGCCGCCAGCCGGGTCCGGCGGCCGTCCCGCTCGACCACCACCCCGGTGATTCGGCCGTCGGCGACGGTGAGCTCCGTGGCCGGTGTCCGGAGCTCCGGCTCGATGCCCCGCTGCAGGCAGCCCTCGAGCAGCGCCCCGATCAGCGCCCGCCCGCAGGCGACCTGGCCGGCGGCCACCCGACGCTGCACCTCGTCGGCGTCGAACTGCTCGGGGAAGTACGCCGGCCGCCAGTCGACGGTGGACTCCTGGAGGGTGAGGGGCACGGCCAGGACGGGCGCCCTCCGCAGGCGGTCGGCCCACGGTCCGAGCCGGCCGGTGTCGTAGAGGACGGGCTCGAGCATCCGTCCGGAGGCCTTGGCCCCGTCCATCTCCGGGTGGTAGTCCGGCCAGGTCATCGCCCGGAGGCGGAGGGGCGTCCGTTCCTCCAGTCCCGCGACGATGCCGGGCCCGGCGTCGACGAACCGCTCCAGCAGGCCCGCGGGGGTGCGGCCGGCGGTGAGGCGGCCCATGTAGGTGAGGGCCTCCTCCCGCGAGTCGTCGAGGCCCTGGTCCGCCATCCGGTGGTTGCGCGGCATCCAGACACCGCCGCCCGACACCGCGGTGGTGCCCCCCACCGTGTCGGTGGCCTCCACCACGGCCACCGACGCCCCGCCGTCGTGGGCGGCCAGGGCGGCGGCCAGGGCGGCGGCCCCGGTGCCGAGCACCACCACGTCGGCGGTGCGCTCCGCGGTCGGGCTCACCGGACTCCCTCCGGCTCGGCCAGGTAGCGGTCGAGCTCCCGGTGCATCGTCACGATGCCCGCCTCGTAGGTCCGGGACAGGAGCGGGCCGTCGAAGCTGCGGCTGTGGACGCCGCGCTGCTGGCGGCCGATGTTGGAGAAGTCCTGGAGGGGGATGGCCGGCCAGTGCCCGGTGTCGTCGGGGGCGTAGGGGCCACCCATGGCGGGCCGCTCGTCCGGCGTCCCCTCCGGTGGGATGGAGAGCGACCACAGCTCGAAGAGGCACCGTTCCGGGTCGTCGCCGAGCGGTCGGACCCGGTAGACGAGGGCGTTGCCGTACTGGGGGAGGACGAAGTAGTTGGGGAAGACGAAGAAGACGCCGCCCCACCGGGCCAGGGCCGAGGGCTCCGGGGGCGGCATGGGGATGCCGGCGGCGGCGGCGTACTCGTAGACGGCCCGCACCAGTTCGGCCCCGAAGGTGCTGTCCTCGGGGATCGGGCGGTGGCGCATCGACTCGATGACGTGGACGTCCCGCTCGAGGGTCATCGACTCGAGGCCGCGGTGCAGCCGGTGGGCGGACTCGATGACGGCGTCGACGGCGGCCACCCCGACGGCCGCCCCCTTGGCGGCCTGGGCGTTGGGCCGGAGCACGAAGCTCGAGTGCCCGTGGTCGTGCACGTCGTAGACCAGGCTGTCGGGGTCGTACCGCTCGGGGTGGCCGAGCGTCAGCTGGGGGTGGGTCTGGGGGACGTGGTAGCCCTCCATGAACGCCTCCTGGGCCAGCTTCCTGTTGGCGTCGAGGACCACGCCCTTCCACCAGCGGACCCGCATGTCGGCCACCCCCAGCGGGTCGAGCAGTGACGGCATCGGGTCGAGGGCATCGAGGAGCGGCGGGGCGTCCGGGTCGAGGGTGATCCAGACGCAGCCGCCCCAGGTGTCCACCCGCACCTGGCGGAGGCACAGCTCGCCGGGGGCCAGCCGGGCCTCGTCGAAGGTGTGGGGGGCGTAGACGAAGGTGTTGGTGCCGTCGAGCGCCCACCGCCACCCGTGGAAGGGGCAGATGATCCCCAGCTCGCCGAAGGTGCCGCTGCCCACCGCCAACTGCGTGGCCCGGTGTCGGCAGGCGTTGTGGTAGCCGCGCACGGTGTCGTCGTCCACGCGGACCAGCACCACCGACTGGTCGGCGATGGTGTACTCCACGTAGTCGCCGGCGGCCGGGAGCTCCTCCAGCCGGCACGCCATCTGCCAGGCCCGGGTCCACAGGCGCCGGCGCTCGAGGTCGGCGAAGGACCGGTCGTAGTACCGCTCGGGAGCCAGGGAGTCGGGCCGGTCGACGGCGTAGGGGACGGGCTCAGGCACCGCCACCCCCGTCGGGGACCCCGAGGATGGAGATGGCGCGCACCGCGAACCGCCAGCGGTCGGGGTGGCGTACCAGCGTGTCGCGGTAACGGCCGGCGGCCACCACCTCGACGGCACCGACGCCCGTCGCCCGGACGAAGAGGTAGTCCGTCTCGGCGGTGGCCGAGTCGCCGTCGACGTCGACCACCGTGTTGGCGGTGATGTGGACCCCGCGGCGGCCCTCGGGTTGGGCCCCGGCCAGCGAGGTCCGGATGGCGTCGCGTCCCGAGGCGACGTTGCCGAGTACCGACAGGCGGGCGTCGGGGGCGAAGAGGTCGGCGAGGTCGTCGAACCGTCCGTCGTCGCAGGCGTGGCTGTACTCGGCCAGTGTCCGCCGGATCTGGTCCTCGTCCCCCATCACGTCCCCCCTCGAGCCGTCCGGTGGACGATGCTAGGCACGGACGGTGCCTGTGCGCTGGCGCTCAGGTGGGATCGAGGTCGGCGATGTGCTCGCCCACCTCGTACGACTCGCCCTCGGTGCCGATCCGGTGGAGCCGGCCGGCGATCGGCGCGGTCACCTCGTTGGTCACCTTGTCGGTCTCCAGCAGGTAGAGGGGCTGGTCCTGGGCGACCACCGCCCCGTCGTCCACCAACCACTCGGCGATGGTGCCGTCGGTCATCTCCATGCCGAGCTTGGGGATCCGCAGCTCCATGACGGTGCAGCCTACGCGGCACCCGGCCGGGGGATGGGCCCGTCGCCGGCGGTTGCCGCCCACCGGGCGGACCCCGTCGCCGGGCCGGTGGGGCAGATGGGCACCGCGGCAGACGCCCCGTTCGTTCAGAGCACGGTGTCGACGGCGAGCTTCGCTTCCTTCAGACCCTTGCCCGTCAGTCTCCGGTACTCGGTGATCGCGTCGATCTTGCGTCCGGCACGGACCAGTGCGACCACGTCGTCCGGCAGCCCCGCATCGTGGTCCCCGGACGGGGCGGTCGCAGCGCCCGGGACCGGATCGGCCTCGGACGACCGGGCGTAGGGGACATAGGGGACACCGAGCGCCTGCTGGCGCCAGAGCGACGCCAGCTGTCGCTCCACGTAGTCGAGGCGAGCGGCGACGTCTGCCAGTCCGGGGTCATCGTACGAATCGGTCATGTCGCCTCCGCGGTGGTCGCGCTCCCGAGCACCTCCGAGGATAGTTCGTCGCCGGATTCCCGCGCTTCGCGACGGTCCCCGTCCGGTTCCTCACCCCGTCCGACCGCGGGAGCATCCGGATGGTCGTCGAGACGGGCGGAGACGGCCGTCGGCGTTCCTCCCCGGCGAAGGGATCGGGCGGCGGGACGACCGCCGACCGGTCAGGTCGCGTCGTCAGGTTCCCCGGTCTGCAGCTCCGCGAACTTGGCGGCCATGGTCGGGTTCCTCCGGGTCAGCTTCTTCACCGTCAGGTCGTCGGCCTTGTTGTTGGCGAGCCGGAGATTGTTCTCCGAGCCGAGGAGCGCGTCCTTCGTCTTCTGGAGGTGGTCGATGGTCTTGTCGATCTCGTCGATCGCCGTCTTGAACTTCCTCGAGGCCAGCTCGTAGTTGCGGGCGAAGCCGCTCTTGAACGCCTCGAGGTCCGCCTCGAAGGTCGTGATGTCGAGGTTCTGCTCACGGACCTGCGCGAGCTCGGTCCGGTAGGCGAGGGAGTTGAGGGCGGCGTTCCGCAGCAGCGTGATGAGCTGGATGAAGAACTGCGGCCGGATGACGTACATCTTCGGGAACCGGTGGGACACGTCGACGATCCCGACGTTGTAGAGGTCGTTGTCGGGCTCGAGCAGCGACACCAGCACCGCGTACTCGCAGCCCTTCTCGGTGCGGTCCCGGTCCAGCTCCTTGAGGAAGTCCTCGTTCCGCTTCCTGGTGGCCGTGCCGTCCGCCTCGTTCTTCATCTCGAACATGACGGAGATGAACTCCGTCCCGGCGTCGTCGGCGTCACGGAAGATGTAGTCGCCCTTGCTCCCCGACCGGGCGTCGTTGTCCTTCTCGAAGTACGCCCGTGGAAAGGCGGTGGCCCGGATCTTGTTGAACTCGGTCTCGCAGTGCTGCTCGAGGCTCTCACCGACCATCTTGGTCGACTGCCTGGCCTTGAAGTCCTTGTAGTAGGCGATCTGTTCGTCCTTGTCCCGGATGGCGGCGGCGTGCGCCTCCTTCAGGGTCGATTCCAGGAGCCTCCGCTCGTCCTCCTTCGCCTCCAGCCTCCGCTCGAGGTCGTCCCGCTGCTTCTCGACGGCGCTGACGGCCTCGGTCAACGCCAGCTGCTTCTCGACGGCGGACCGGTCGAGCTCGGCCTGCAGACGCCCGATCTCCGTGTCCTTCCCGACGGCCACGGCGTTGAGCTCCTGCTCGACCGTCGCCCGGGCGAGCTCGACGGCGGCCACCCGCGCCGCCTCACCCGACCTGAGCTCCTCCTGCAGGCGTCCGATCTCGGCGTCCCTCTTGGCGGACTCCTTCTCCAGCTCACCGGTCACCGTGGCCCGGACGAGCTCCACGGCCGCCGCCTTCTCGCGCTCGGCCAGCTCGAGGCGATCGTGGAGGGCCTGGTCGAACTCGCGGTCGCGGACCTGCTTCACGATGTCGGCGTAGCCCGCCTCGTCGATGGTGAACGCCTTCCCGCAGTGCGGGCAGATGATCTCGTGCATGCCTACGCTCCCTGCGACCTGGCGGGCTCCCCCGGAGCGACCCCGGAGCGGTCCCCGCCGCCCGGCCCGGGTGGCCGACGCCCGTGCGGTGGCACCGGGGACGGGTGCCGACCGTACGGACACCCTGAGAGCGGGTGACGGGAATCGAACCCGCGTGTCCAGCTTGGGAAGCTGGCGCTCTACCATTGAGCTACACCCGCAGAAGCGGTGGATACCTTACTGCCTGGGCCGGAGGGCGACTCCCGCCGGGCGGTCACCGTCGAAGGCCACCGGGTCCCCGGTCCCCGGCTTCACCCCGGGATGAGCTGGGGCTTGGCATCCGCCAGCAGCGCGGCCTTGTCCTGGGGCAGCACGAACCCGATGGGGGAGACGGCGGTGTTCGCCGACTTCTCGTACTCCGCCAGGTAGTCCTGGCGGGTCGGGTACTTGGCCTCGAGCACCGATGCGGGAAGCGGCAGGGTCGACCCGGCCAGCAGGCAGGCCAGGGACCCGCCCGGGGACGGGGTGCTCGACAGCACCTGGGTGGGCACGTCGACCTCGGGGGTGCGGATGCCCCCCTCGATGATCCCGTCGGCGTCGCGCACGTACTGTCCGTCGACGATGTCGAACCGGGGCGCTTCGGGCGGCGCCTTCCCGCCCGAGGCCCAGGTGTTCAGGTGGGCAAGCGCCGAGGCCACCACGAAGTGGTCGGGGCCCGCGTTGACCGGCTCGGAGCAGCCGAAGTCGGTGGCGGCGATGCCCAGCTGGTACTTGTCCACGTGGGCGGTGCCCGCCACCTCCCACGTCCGGATCTTCGGGGTGTCGGGTTGGGCGGCCGGCAGGTAGTCCAGCACGCCGACCACGTCCGACTCCGTCTCCACCATCAGCACCGGCGCGTCGGTGTCGGTGCGGATCTGTGCCGGGGGGCCGCCGATGCTCGCGGTGATCTCACTGGGCTGGCCCGGCGAGCCGAGGGGGCCAGCTGCCCCGCTCCGGCTGTGCACGAGGAAGCCGTCGTAGGCGTGCTCGAGCGGCTGCACGCCGTCGATGTAGGTCGTGAGCATGATGGCCGACTGCGACTCGCCGGCGGCCAGCACCACCTTGGGCTTGAGGGTGCCCAGCGGGTCCACCTTCCCGGGCTGCCGGAGCGTCCGGGCGACCTGGGTGAAGATGTCGTAGGAGTAGGCGTCGCCCGGGTGGTGCAGCGATCCGTACCGGGCCGGGTCGATGTTGACCAGGCCCCGCCCCGCCCCGCCGAGCGCGCTGACCGGCGTGGACACCAGCACCGGCCCGCCCTCCACCCCGATCATCTGGGCGGAGACCCCCACCCAGGCGAAGCCGGCCCGGATCAGTTCGTCGGCGAAGTAGGTGTAGTCCGGCGCGGCATCGAGGCCGCCGCTCACGTTCAGCCACTCGACCACCACCGTGCCGTTGAACTTGTCGGCCGGGGGGCGCCGCACCACGATGCGGGTGGCGTAGGGGGCGGTGGTCGTGGGGGTCAGCGCGAACTTCCCGTCGGTGGGGAGTGGGCCGACCGAGGTGTAGGCGGTCGCCGTCCCCGCGACCCGGTACTCCGCCTCCGTCCATCCGGCGGGGAGCTTCGGCAGCACCGCGCCGGAGACGAGGTCGATGCCGCTGCCCCCGGTCAGGGGGGACACCGTGGCCACCGGTCCCGCAGCGGGGAGCACCACCTTCGTCGTCCCCCCGCCGCCGGTGGTCCCGGCTCCGGCCGGCACCGTCGACACCGCCGCCATCGAGGCCGTCACCGCGATGGCCGCCGCGGCCGTCACCACTCCCCGCAACCTGCGCATGTTGCCCTCCCCCGGCCGTCGATCGGCCCGGGCGCTCACTCTAGGGGAGCGTCCGTCCGCCACGGGTGCGGGGCCCCGCCGGCCCCCGGCGCCCGGACGTCCCCTCCGACCCCGGGCGCCCACTATCGTCTTCCCGACATGGTGCTCTCCGACCGTTCCATCCGCGAGGCGCTCGACGCCGGCCGTATCGTCATCGACCCGCTGGGGGAGGGATGCATCCAGCCGTCGTCGGTCGACCTCCACGTCGACCGCTACTTCCGGATCTTCCGGAACCACACCAGCCGGGTCATCGACGTCCGCGAGGACCAGGAGGACCTGACCGAGCTGGTGGACATCGGCGAGGAGGACCCGCTGATCCTCCACCCGGGCGAGTTCCTCCTCGGCTCCACCTCCGAGCGGGTGGCCCTCCCCGACGACCTGGTCGCCCGCCTGGAGGGGAAGTCCTCCCTGGGCCGGCTCGGCCTGCTCATCCACTCCACCGCCGGCTTCGTCGACGCCGGCTGGGACGGCCACCTCACCCTGGAGCTCTCCAACGTGGCCAACCTGCCCATCACCATCTACCCGGGCATGAAGATCGGCCAGATCTCCTTCCTCCAGATGACCACCGCCGCCGAGCACCCCTACGGCTCGGACAAGCTCAAGTCCAAGTACCAGGGCCAGTGGGGCCCGACCCCCAGTCGGTACGCCGACAACTTCCGCGAGTAACCCCGTCCCGAGTACGATCGACAAGTTACCCTTCAGTAACTTCTCCCCAGGAGGAACCCCTCAGTGCCCTTGACCATCGGACTCGGCCTCGGCATCACCGTCGTCATGTTCGCCATCGCCGGCCGCCGGTTCGCCTGGCTGTTCCGACTGATCTCCTCCGGGCAGTCCGCCACCCCCAGTCGCATCAAGGACGTCCCCGCCCGCCTGAAGGCCGAGCTCGTCGAGGTGGCCGGCCAGCGGAAGCTCCTCAAGTGGACCGTCCCCGGCGTCGCCCACTTCTTCACCATGTGGGGCTTCACCATCCTGATCCTCACCATCATCGAGGCCTACGGCGCCCTCTTCCAGCGCGACTTCCACATCCCCGGCATCGGCACCTGGTCGTTCATCGGCTTCCTCGAGGACTTCTTCGCGGTGGCGGTGCTGGTGTCGCTGCTGGTCTTCGTGGGCATCCGGGTGAAGAACTCGCCCAAGCGCGAGGGGAAGCTGTCCCGCTTCTTCGGCTCCCACACCGGCGCCGCCTGGCTGGTGCTGGTGGGCATCTCCGGGGTCATCATCTCCCTCCTCTTCTACCGGGCGGCCCAGGTCAACACCGGGAACTTCCCGTACACCGACTGGGCGTTCGCCTCCCACGCCCTGGCGGCCGCGCTGAAGCCCCTGGGCACCGGCGTCAACTCGGTGATCTACACGGTGGCCCTGCTGGCCAACATCGCCATCATCACCGGCTTCCTGGTGTTCGTCTCCTACTCGAAGCACCTCCACATCTTCCTGGCGCCGGTCAACGTGGCCACCTCCCGCCG
>Ga0181519_10000765_pt1 | contig 28638 bp, 23 predicted proteins | sample PEATcosm2014_Bin_26_FD_121102 | JGI IMG/M metagenome (GOLD analysis project Ga0181519, IMG submission 121102) | Peatland microbial communities from MTU Mesocosm Facility, Houghton, MI, USA - PEATcosm2014_Bin02_10_metaG | ecosystem: Environmental > Terrestrial > Soil > Wetlands > Peat | place...
AAGGACCGGGAGAACGGCGTTCTTGTTCGCGGAGGGAATGATGCGGCCGCGCAGCGGCTGGCCGCCGTGGACTACCAGATGGGACATGGGCTTCCTTCGGGCTTCATGCTTTCGTGTGAGCCGCAATATACCCCCGAATGCGGGGTGTGTGCCATGCGACCCGCGTGCCCGTGGCGGGATTGCCGCGCCGCTTGACGGGCGAGAGCCGGTGGTGTCGCCTGTGCCGACGTGGCCGATACCTCTGCTGCTGCCGATACCGGATCCGGGGGGCGCGGCTCAGGACGCCGCGCCCGCAAAGGCCTCGGCAAAAATGGCGTGAAAGTCGGGCGTCTCGGCGGCGGCCGCGCGGGTGAGCACCCGGGCTTCGAGTTCGTCCAGATGTGCGGCGGCGAGCGCAATGGCCGCCTGCGTTTTGCCGTCGCGCAACTGGCTGACGAGCTGGGCGTGCTCCGTCGGCGCGCAGTGAATGAACTCCGCCGGGTCGTAAAGCGCCTTGTAAAGCTCGGTCTTGGCGACGAGTTGGCGTGCAAAGGCGTCGAGCTCGGCGCTATCGGCCATGCCGATCAACTTCAGATGGAACTCACCGGCCAGGCGGATCGAGCGCTCGTGCGTGCCTTCGGCATGGGAGCGCGCTTCGGTCGCGACGTGCTCGTCGAGCACCGCAAGCTGCGATGCGCTCAACTGGCCGCAAATGCTCGCGATGACCCCGGTCTCCAGCACACGCCGTGCGCGGTACGTCTGGCGGATGTCGTCGAGCGACGGCTGCGGCACGAACGCCCCCCGGTTGGGTTCGAGCACCAGCTTGCCCTCGAAGCCGAGCCGGGCGAGCACCTTGCGCACCGCGCCGCGCGTGCAGCCGAACGCCTGCGCCAGATTGCGCTCGCGCAGCGGCATGCCCGGCCGAAGCTTGCCCGAGAGCAGGGCTTGCGAGATCGCCAGATAGACGCGCGCTTCGATCTGCTGACCGGCGTTGCCCGGCAAGCCGTCGTCGCCGGCCGACCCCGGGGCCGTGTCGGGCGTGACTCCCGTACTGGACGCGTCGCGCGGCGACGCCGGTGCTGCGGTGCGGCTCAAGCCTGATCTCCTTGAAAGTCGCGGTTCACGTAGATGTGGGGCGCATTGTACCCGGCCCTCCCAACTCCCGATTTCCCCTCCCGGAAAACCCTCGGTTTCGGCAGTCCCGGCAGCGCGACCTTGCATTTCGGCCATGCGTTACCGATAATGGTCAACAAAAATGGTTAACCATTTTGTGGCGTTTGGTTGATGATATGGCAAATCGACAGGCAGTGCCATCACCCGGACGGTCGCGAAGCGGTCAAGCCATCGGGCTGCCGACGGTCACCTTCGCGCGGCCGGTCGTTGATTCCTTTCTGGGTCTGGAGACGTCATGAAACCTGTGCATTGCCTGGCTGCGCTTCCCATCGCGGCCTTTTACAGCGGCGGTTGGCTCGCCGAACACGTGGGCACCCGGCTCGCCGGGCTGCCGTTCCTGATGACGTGGAATATCGTCTGGCTGCTGCTCACATCGGTCGTGATGGTCGTGATGTTCCGGTTCGACGGATCACGCGACGCGGCGAGTGCCTCGGCGCAGGATCTTCGCGAACACGACGGAGCGGCGTCATGAATGCTGCACTGGCCGTTATCGCGGCGTTTCTCGCCTTTGCGCTTTTCGTGGGGTTGCGCGCGAAGCGCGGGCGCACGATGAGTCTGGAACAGTGGGCCGTGGGCGGTCGCGGCTTCGGCACGCTGCTCGTGTTCCTGCTGATGGCCGGCGAGGCCTTCTCGACGTTCACGTTCCTCGGCGCGAGCGGCTGGGCGTACAGCAAGGGGCCGCCCGCGTTCTACATCCTCGCGTATGGTGCGATCGCCTACCTGCTCGGCTACTGGATGTTGCCGGCGGCGTGGCGTCACGCAACGCGGCACGGTTGCGTGTCGTTTTCGGACTTCTTCGCCACGGCGTATCGTTCGCGTGCGTTGGGCGTTGTCGTCTCGCTGGTGGCGGTGCTCGGCATGACGGCGCTGCTCATCATTCAGTTGCGCGGTCTGGGGATCATCGTGTCCGAAGCGTCTTACGGCACGATTGCGCCGTCGGTCGCGATCTGGTGCGGTGCCATCGCGATGGTGGTGTACATCACGGTGTCGGGCATTCACGGTTCCGCGAGCATTGCGATCTACAAGGACATTCTGATTCTGGTGATCGCCGTGTTCCTCGGCATCTATCTGCCGTTGCATTACTTCGGCGGCTTCGGCGAGATGTTCGACCGTATCGAGGCGGCGCGTCCGGGCTTTCTGCACATGCCCACGAGCGGCCTGACCCTGTCCTGGTACAACTCGACGATCCTGCTCACGTCGCTCGGTTACTACCTGTATCCGTACGTTTTCACGTCGGTGTACGCGGCCAGGAGCGAGAGTGCGGTGCGCAAGAACACGATCCTGATGCCGCTGTACCAGATGGTCATCGCGTTCATGTTCTTCGTGGGTTTCGCGGCGATTCTGCAAGTGCCGGGGCTCACGGGGGCAGATTCGGATCTCGCGCTGCTGCGTATCGTGAAGCAGACGTTCTCGCCGTGGTTCGTGGGCGTGATTGGTGGCGTGGGGGTGTTGACCGCGCTCGTGCCGGGCTCGATGATCCTGCTCAATGCGTCGACGTTGATCGCGAAGAACATCTACCGCGACGGTTTCGCGCCGCACGCCAGCGAAGCCTTCGTGGGCAAGCTCGCCAAGCGCGTGTTGCCGTGCTTCGGGCTGGTGGCGGTGTTCTTCGTGTTGCGCGGCGGAGCGACGTTCGTGGCGTTGGCGCTGTTCGCGTCGAGCCTGCTCACGCAACTGTTCCCGTCGTTCGTGGCGAGCTTGCTGCCGCGCCCGTTCGGTAACAAGTACGCGGCGTTTGCGGGGATCGGGGCGGGCGCCGTCGTGCTGGCGGCGGCCGTCGGGTTCGACATCAATCTGCACACGCTGCTGCCCGGCGCGCCGGATACCGTGGGGTCGATCAACATGGGCCTCGTGGCGCTGGCCGTCAATGGCGTGACGTTTGTGGTGGTGAGCCTGCTCACGCGCTCGCACAACGTCACCACAGAAATCAATTTGGGGAAGGCATGACAACACTGGATATTCGCAACGCACGCGGCCTCGATGGCGCGCCGGTCGAGGTGCGCGTCGAGCGCGGGCGGATTGCGGCGATCGCGCCTTCGTTGCCCGTTGCACAAGACGCCGCCACTCGCCAGATCGACGCGCGCGGTGCGTTGCTCATGCCCGGTCTCGTGGAGTCGCACACGCATCTGGACAAGACCGTGTGGGGCCTGCCGTGGTACGTCAACGCGTGCGGCTCGCGCCTGATCGATCGCATCGACAACGAGCGTCAATGGCGCGCCGAGAGCGGGCACGATGCCGGCGCGGCGTCGCTCGCGCTGGCGCGCGCGTTCCTCGCGGCAGGTACCACGCGACTGCGCACGCATGTCGACATCGATACCGATGCCGGCCTGCGTCATCTCGATGGCGTGCTGGCCTCGCGCGACACGTTGGCGGATACGCTGGACATGCAGATCGTTGCGTTTCCGCAGTCGGGTGTGCTGGATCGCGAGGGCACGGTTGCCTTGCTCGACGACGCGCTCGCGCGAGGGGCCGACGTGCTGGGCTGGCTCGATCCGTGCGCCATCGATCGCGACCCGAGGGCATCGCTCGATGCCATGTTCGCGTTGGCCGACAAGCACGGTTGTCCTGTCGACATTCATCTGCACGAGCCGGGCGAGATGGGCGTGTTCTCGTTCGAGCTGATGCTCGAGCGCATTGCGGCGCTGGGCATGCAAGGCAAGGTGGTGGTGTCGCATGCGTTTTGTCTGGGGGAACTTGAGGCCGCGCGCGCCGATGCGTTGCTCGCGCGTCTGGCGGATGCGGGGGTGGCGCTGATTACGACGGCCCCGCCGTCGCGCGTTGTGCCGCCGCTCATGGCGTGCCGTCGCGCGGGGGTTCCGCTCGCGGGCGGTAACGACGGCATTCGCGACACGTGGACACCTTACGGCACGCCCGACATGCTCGAGCGCGCCATGATGATCGGCCTGCGCTACAACCTGCGGCGTGACGACGAGTTGGAGATCGCGCTCGATTGCGTCACTTATCAGGGCGCGAGGGCTTGCTGGTTCGACGACTATGGCTTGCATGTGGGCGCGCGCGCCGATCTGGTGCTGGTCGATGCGGTGAACGCCGCGCAGGCCATCGTCACGCGTGCACCGCGTCGTTGGGTGGTGGCGAACGGTCACGTCGTGGTGAGCGAGGGCGTGGCGGTATGACCCTTTGGCTGGCGATCGTCGCGCTCGGATTGACGCTGCGGCCGACGCTCACGTCCATCAGTCCGCTGTTGCCGCAGATTCGCGAAGCGACGGGGATGACCTATCCCGTGGCGGCGTTGCTGACCTCGGTGCCAGTGTTCGCGATGGGCGTGGGGGCTTTTGCGGCGAACGGGTTGACGCGTCGTTTCGGTGAGCGACGCGGCGTGCTGCTCGGTCTGGCGGGGCTCGCGTTGTCCTGCGGTGTGCGTTTCGTCGCTCACGACACGGTGACGATGATTGCCACGGCGCTTGCATCGGGCATCGGCATTGCCATCATTCAGGCGCTGCTGCCCGGGGTGGTGAAGGCCAACTACAGTGCCGCGCGGATGACCGCGATGATGGGCCTGTATTCCGCGGCGCTGATGGGCGGCGGCGGGCTTGGCGCGGCGGCGAGTCCGTGGGTGGCGTCCGAGACGGGGGACTGGCGCGTCGGGCTGGGGATGTGGCTCGCCGTGGTCGGGGTGGCCGCGCTTGCGTGGTGGCGCGCACCGTTGGGTCGTCATGCCGCGCAGCCGACGATGGCGACGATGGCGACGACGGAAGCGGATCTGCGGGCGGCATGCCGGGTGGCGAGCGAGCGCTTGGCGCGTGTTGCCGATGGCGCGCCGTCCATGCGCGAACTGCTGCGCAAGCGTCGTGCGTGGACGCTGGCCGTCTACTTCGGCCTCATCAACTGCACCTATACGACGATGGTCGCGTGGCTGCCGCCGTTCTATCAACAACACGGCATGAGCGCGACACGCAGCGGCGCACTGCTGGCGGGGCTGACGGCATGTCAGGTGGTGGCGGCGTTGACGTTGCCGTGGTTTGCCCGTCGAAACGTCGATCGACGGCGCTGGCTCACGCTCGCGCTCGTGGCCACCCTCGGTGGGCTCATCGGATTGGCGGCCGCACCGGACGCAGCGGCATGGGGATGGATCGGTGCCATCGGCTTCGGGTTGGGCGGTACGTTCTCGCTTGGGCTCGTGTTGGCGCTCGATCACCATGCGCATCCGCGCCATGCGGCGGCGCTCGCGGCGTTCATGCAGGGCGTGGGTTTCTGCATCGCGGCACTGGCGCCGTTCGGTGCCGGGGCGGTACTGGCGGCGACGGGGAGTTTCGTGGCTTCTTGGCTCGGCCTTATCGTGCTCAACGTGGCACTGATCGCGTTGACGTGGCGTTTCGATCCGGCGGGATATGCGTCGGCGCTTGGCTTCTCGCGCGATGCGCACAGCGGCCGTCATCAACGCGCATGACGCGCATGATGCCCGTGGCGCTGGAGTCGCACGGTGCGTGAGGCAGGCGCGTAACACCGACGTGTAAGACAGGCACGCGACACAGACGCGTGAGACAGACGCGTTGCGCTCGCGAGACAGGTATCCCGTAGGCAAAAATCATGCGAGTCCCTACGCAATCCGCGCTAAGATGGCCCATCGTGTGATGTCGCAGCGGGGCTTCGGCGCGAGACCGTTGTTCCCGGCCCGGCCCATCTAATCCATGCGGCCCGGGTGGCTGTATGCTGCCGGATACCAAGGGAGAACGGATGCTCGGAATGTCGCGCAGGGCCGTCGGACGATCGTTCGCGACGATGCTCGTCGCGCTCGGTGCCTGCGGCCTCGGCATGTCCTTGCTGGCTTCGTTCCCCTCGCGCGCCTTGGCGGCCGACACGACCGTGCCGGGCAAGCCGGCGCTCAACTCCGCTTCCGTTCCCGCTTCCGTTTCTCTTCCCGCGCCAGCCTCCTCTCCCGGCGCAGCTTCCGCGCCGACCGGTGTCGACCAGCGCGTGCTGCGCAGCGATGGCGGCTACGCCAACCTCCATGTCTTCCGGCCGCCGTCTGCATGCAGCGGGGTGGCCATCCTCAGTCCCGGTGCGGGCGACGATCGCGACGCGCTGGCGTGGCTCGGCCGCGCACTGTCTCAATATGGCTGGCTGACGGTGACGATGGCGCACAAGGAAAGCGGACGCGACTCGTTGCGCGACCGGGTGCGCAACGGCGGGTTGCGAGACGGCTTGCTAGCGCTCACTACGGATCCCGAAGTGTATGACGACCGCCTTGAAGATGCCGGGGCGGCGTTGCATTGGGCGCGAATGCAGTGCCGCGGGGGACCGGCGGTCTTCGCCGGACATTCCATGGGCGCGATCACCGTGATGGTCGAAGCGGGCGCGAAGAACAAGCTCGGGCTCGACAGCGACGACCGTTTCGATGGCTACATCGCGCTGTCGCCGCAAGGGCAGGGGCCGATCTTTCCGGCGGGCGCATGGCACGACATTCATAAGCCCATGTTGTTGGTGACCGGCACGCGCGACGCGCCGCTCGACGGCAAATGGCAGACGCGCACCGAGCCGTTTGCGGATCTGCCGCCGGGCTGTCACTGGCTGGCCGTTGTCGACGGCGCGACGCATTTCAACTTCGCGGGTTTCGGCTATGGGCACGGTGACATCGAAGTGAAGGTGCTGCCGTTGATCCAGCGTTTTCTCGACAACCTGCGCGCGCACCGATGTGCGGTGCCCACGCCGGCGGCCGGCGTGAAGTTCGACGCCAAGTAAGGCGAGCCATGGCCGAACAGGACCTCACGCGCGGCCCCATCGGCAAGACGTTGTTCTGGTTCTCGCTGCCGGTGCTGGGCAGCAATGTGTTGCAGTCGCTCAATGCGTCGATCAACGCCATGTGGATCGGGCACTTCCTGGGGGAGTCGGCGCTGACTGCGGCGTCGAACGCCAACATCCTGCTGTTCTTCCTGCTGGGGGTGGTCTTCGGTATCAGCATGGCCAACACCATTCTCATCGGCCAGTCCATTGGTGCGAAGAATCACGTGCTGACCCAGCGGATCGTGGGCACCAGCGCGACCTTTTTCGTACTGATGTCGACAGCCGTCGCGGTGCTCGGCTACATCTTCACGCCTGAATTGCTGAATGCGCTGGGAACCCCGGGCGATGCCCGCGCGTTTGCCGTCGCCTATCTGCGCATCATCTTCGTGGCGTTGCCGGTGATGTACTTCTACAACTTCGTGATGATGGCGTTGCGAGGCGCGGGGGATGCGCGAACGCCATTTCGCTTCATGCTGCTCTCGGCCGGATTGGACGTCGCGCTCAATCCCTTGCTGATCTTCGGCTGGGGGCCGGTGCCGCCGTTCGGCATTGCGGGGTCGGCGGGCGCAACGCTCATTGCGCAGACCGTGAGTCTGACCGCGTTGATGTACACGTTGTACCGGCGTCGTGATCCGTTGTGGCTGCAACGCAAGGACTGGAAATACCTGCGCATCGATCCCGGCCTGCTGCGGCTGGTCGTCGTCAAGGGCTTGCCGATGGGGTTGCAGATGGTGGTGATCTCGTCGTCGGCGATGGTGATGATGGGGTTCGTCAACGGGTACGGCTCGCAGACCACGGCCGCGTACGGCGTGGCGTCACAACTGTGGACGTACGTGCAGATGCCGGCGCTCGCCATTGGCGCGGGCGTGTCGTCGATGGTCGCGCAGAACGTGGGGGCGGGGTTGTGGGACCGGGTCTCACGCATCGGCCGCGTGGGCGTCGGGTTGAACTTCGTCATGACGGGCACGCTGGTCATGGCCATCGTGCTCTTTAACCGTCAGTTCATGAACGCCTTCCTGCCGGACGATGGCTACGCGATCTCTGTCGCGCAGCACATCAATGCCGTGGTGGCGTGGTCGTTCGTGCTGTTCGGGGTGACGATCGTGCTCTTTGGGGTTGTGCGTGCGACGGGGGCGGTCGCGGCGCCACTCGTCATCCTGTTCGTCTCCCAGTGGGTCATCCGGCTGCCGTTTGCGTGGCAGATGCAGAAGTCGTGGGGGGCTGAGGCGATCTGGTGGAGCTTCCCGCTCGGCTTTGCCGTGTCGCTCGTGCTGGCGCTTGGGTACTACCGTTGGGGACGGTGGCGCGGCGTGCGCATGTTGCCCAAGGGCGGGCCGCCGGCGCTCGCCCCGGTGGGCGATGCCACCCATGCGGTTGCCGGGCCACCCCCGGCACCGGTCTCTCCGACTGTCCCGCCTGTCCCGCCTGCCACCGAGCAAGAGATCTCCCGGACCGACCGCCACCATTAGTCGTTGGTGTGGCTGGTGTCAGCGAGAGGGGGCTTACGTCTTCTCCGAAATCCATGGCGATGCCGATTCGGCGAGCGCTGCCCGTAACCATTGGAGCAGCGCCTCGTAAGCCGGGTTAGCGGCAAACGGTTCACGCGCGAGTGCGACGTAGGCCGAGCCATCGCGCACGAAGCCGAAGGGGGCGACGAGGCGTCCGGAGGCAAGTTCGTCGCTGACCATATACACCGAGCCGATGGCGGCACCCAGCCCGGCCCCGGCAGCTTGCAAGCTCAGATAGAAGTGTTCGAACGGCGGCGTCGTTGGCGGGCTCGCGTCGAGACGCGCCGTAACCGAGATGGCGTCGTGTCGGGCGGCGCGCTGCCAGTCGTGCCAGGCGTTCGGCCGGGTGCGGGTGTGGAGTTGCGAGAGGTGTGGCGAATCGAATGCGGCGGGCAGACCGACCGGCCCGATCCATTCGTCGGCAAGTGGCTCGGCGGCCAGCGAGTGTCCCCAGAAGAAATCATTTCGCCGGATGGCGACATCTACGCCGGTGGCGGCGAGATCGAGGGGGCCGCCTGCCGAGTGGAGATGCAGCGCGATGTCGGGGTGGGCTTGAGCGAATGCGCCGAGGCGGGGAATGAGCCAGCGCATGGCGAGGGTGGGTTCGCAGGAGACGACGAGCGGACGGCTTGGGGTTGAGGGTTGGAGGCTGGCGACGGTGGAGGCGAGGTGCTCGAACATCTGCCGGGTGGTGGCGTGCAGGCGTTCTCCGGCGGGGGTGAGAAACACGGCACGATTGCGTCGGATGAACAGTGGCAGGCCGAGAGCGTCTTCGAGTGTGCGGATTTGGCGGCTGACGGCGCCGTGGGTCACAAACAGGCGGTCTGCGGCGCGGGCGAAGCTCAGTTCGCTGGCGGCGACATCGAAGACGTGGAGGGTGTTGAGCGGCAGCGATCGATTCATGGGTGAGAAATTATCACGAATATCGGCTCGGAAAGATCGTTTTTCCGCGTCCGGAAACCCAAGCAAAATGACGCCAAATCGAGGACCCAATAAGCAAAGAAACGCCTGAAGCACCCGGAGAGACGGACCGGAGCCCCGTTCTGCTGCGAGTTGGGTTTATGTCTGAGTGGCGCAATGGGGCCCCGGTCCGTCGGGGTGGTATTCGGTGAGGTTAAATCATGCAAGAGTTGTTGGCGGTGATGACAATAACGGTGTTGGCGGTCATCAGCCCGGGGGCTGATTTCGCGATGGTGACGAGGGCGAGTTGGCGGAGTGGGAGGCGCGCGGGGTTATGGGCGGCGACGGGCATTGCGGCAGGCGTGCAGGTCCATGTGTTCTACACGCTGGTTGGCGTGGGGCTATTGATAACCCAGGTGCCGTGGCTTTTCAGTGCGATCAAGTGGATTGGCGCGGCGTACTTGATCTATATCGGTTGGCGGACGTTCAGAGACCGGTCGCCGGTGACGGATGTGATGCGAGAGGAGAGGAAGGCGGAGGGCAAGCAGGGAGCTTCGGCGCAGCCACCGGCATCGGGCATTCCCGTGAGTACGCGTTGGCAAGAGGCGGCAAGCGCCTTTCGCACGGGCTTTTTCACTAACGCATTGAATCCGAAGACCACATTGTTCGTGGTGAGTACGTTCACGCAGGTCGTACACCCGGGAACAGGGTGGGCGCTCGGATTGGCGTATGGCGCGTTCATGTCGTTCGCGCATTGGGCGTGGTTCAGCCTTGTCGCGCTGGGGTTCTCGGCGGGTTGGATGCGCGCGGCGATGGTCCGTCGTCAGCATATGGTCCGTCGCACGATCGGTGGGGCGCTCATGGCGCTGGGTGGCGTGCTGGCGATGACAACCCGGTAAGCGCATCCGGGATCGGATAGGAATGCATGTCGAACGGCGCGGGAATGGCGTGGAAATGGCGTGAAAATGACGTCCCAACGCCTTGGATTGGGTTGAGAAGAGGTCAAAAGGAGATCGGAAAGAGACAGAAAAGAGACCGAAAAAGGTGAGGAAAGGGGCTGAAACCTTTCCGTTTTACCCATTGGTCACAAATAGTCACAAATTTATGACGCCCGGGGAGCGGCGTCTGCGCGGACGATTGGGGTAATGTGAGCGCCCGCTTCGAAGGTTTTGCCGATGCACCTTTAGTCAATCGGTGAATGAACGGGTAAAATTGCGCGTTCAGCGCACGCTGGCTACCGTCAGCACGCGCGTTACACGCTATCCCCCACTGCCGATGGAATTCCTGCCCAACGCGGTTCCCCGCATGATTTCCCACCGTGCCGTGCGCCTGGTGCTCGCCAGCGTGCTCAGTGTTTTTGCGCTGGTGTCCGGCGCGGCGCATGCGTTTTCCTTCGATGATGTCGCCAAACAGGCGCGCACGCTTGCGAACAGCCGCTACAAGCCGAAAGATCCGAATCTGCCCAAAGAGCTGCAAAACCTCACGTACGACCGCTATCGCAACATTCGCTTCAAGCCCGACAGAGCGCTGTGGCGCGCGCAGAAGCTGCCGTTCGAACTGATGTTCTTCCACGAAGGCTCGTACTACGACCGTCCGGTCAAGATCAACGAGTTGGCGGGCAACACCGTGCGCGAATTGCGCTACAGCCCCGACATGTTCGATTTCGGCGCGCTCAAAGTCGACCCGAAGCAACTGCGCGGGCTGGGCTTTGCCGGGTTCCGTGTCCACTTCCCGGTCAACACCCCGAAGTACAAAGACGAAGTGATGGTCTTCCTCGGCGCGAGCTACTTCCGCGCATTGGGCAAGAACCAGACGTACGGCCTGTCCGCACGCGGGCTGGCGCTCGATACCGCGCTCAATTCCGGTGAAGAGTTTCCGCGCTTCACCGAATTCTGGATTCAGCGTCCCGCCCCCGGTGCCAAGGAACTGACGATCTACGCATTGCTCGATTCGCCGCGCGCGACGGGCGCGTATCGCTTCACGCTGCGTCCGGGCGTGGACACCACCGTCGACGTCAAAGCCGAACTGTACCTGCGCGAAAACGTCACCAAACTGGGCATCGCGCCGCTCACGAGCATGTTCTTCTTCGGTGCGAACCAGCCCGCCGCGGTGGCCGACTATCGTCCCGAAGTGCACGACTCCGACGGCCTGTCGATCCAGTCGGGCACGGGGGAATGGATCTGGCGTCCGCTGGTCAATCCGAAACGTTTGCTCGTGTCGTCGTTCTCGTTGTCGAATCCGGCCGGCTTCGGGCTCGTGCAGCGTAATCGCGATTTCAGCAGCTATCAGGATCTGGACGATCACTACGAATCGCGCCCGAGCGCCTGGGTCGAGCCCAAAGGCAAGTGGGGGCAGGGCCGGGTGGAGTTGGTGCAGATCCCGACACCGGACGAGACGAACGACAACATCGTCGCGTATTGGATACCCGATGCGCCGCCCAAGCCCAAACAACCGTATTCGCTCGAATACCGGCTGTCATGGCAAAAAGATAACGACAAGCGCCCGCCGATGGCGTGGGTGTCGCAAAGCCGGCGTGGACATGGCTACCGGGGAAAACCAGACGACAGTCTGCTGTTTGCACTCGATTTCGACGGCCCGGCGCTCAAGAAACTGCCGGATGACGCCAAGGTCGAAGGGAACGTGTCCATCGACGGCAATGGCAAGATCCTTGAAGTGCAGACGCAGCGCAATGACGTCACGGGAGGCTATCGCGTCATGCTGCGCATGCGCCGCCTCGATTCCGAGAAACCCGTCGAAATGCGCGCTTACCTGCGCAACGGCAGTAACACCCTATCCGAAACGTGGAGCTACCTGTTACCCCCCGAATGAGCGACCGCTCCGACATTCCGGTCGACGAGCTGTACGTCGACCGGTTGCCCCTGCCCGCCGAGAAGCGTCGCGCGCTGCTTGCCCAAGCACAGCGTGACGGTGGCGATTCGCTCGACGTTCTCACCCGCTTGCAGCGCCTGCTCGCCGCGCGCGTCACGAACGACGCGGGCGAGGCGTTGCCGTCTGCGGGCGATATGTCGCCTGCGTCCTCCTCGTCCCCTTCGTCCAATCCATCCAGCACGCCCCACACATCCAATTCGAAGACTGACGCCAACGAGGCGACCGCGCAGCGCGAGCTCGCCGTAGCAACGTCCGGCGTGCCCGCGACCGTATGGCGCGCGCACGATATTGCCGAGATCGAGTCCGACAGCGACGCGGTGCTCGCCTCGCAACCGGTGCGCCTCGCGCTCACCGAAGGCGGGTCGCTGGCCGCGGCGGCCGGGTTGAAGGAAGTGCGGGGCGTGCAGACCTTGCGCATCGCGCCGCCGGTACGCCGCACGTCGCTCATCCCGCGCGCCTGGTCGCTCAATCCGCTCGGCCGCTTGTGGCGCAAGCTGATCGGCCGCCAAGACCCCGATCCGCTCGTGCGCGACGCGCCCGATCCCAAAGGCAACTGGTCGCAGGCCGGCCGCCGCCGTCGCTGGATGTTGCTCGTGCTCATGATCGCGCAGACGGCGCTGGCCACGCACTTCATGGCGTCCGTGCTGCCGTATCACGGGGCCGACCCGCTCGAGTTCGCCGTGCTGGCGTTGTTCGTGCTGCTCTTCGGCTGGGTCTCCGCCGGCTTCTGGACGGCAATCTTCGGCTTCTTCGTTCTGCTGTTCGGTGGCGAACGTCACATGATCTCGAAGATGGCCGCAGGCGACGCGCCGATCGAACCCGACGCGCGCACGGCCATCGTCATGCCGATCTGCAACGAAGACGTCGGCCGCGTGTTTGCCGGTTTGCGCGCAACGTACGAGTCGCTGGCCAAGACCGACTCGCTCGAGCGCTTCGACTTCTTCATTCTGTCCGACTCGAACGAGGCCGATAACTGCGCCGCCGAAGTCGACGCATGGCAGGCACTGTGCCGCGAGGTCGATGGCTTCGGACGCATCTTCTATCGTCGACGCCAGCGTCGCGTGAAGCGCAAGAGCGGCAACCTCGACGACTTCTGCCGACGTTGGGGCAGCAACTATCGCTACATGATCGTGCTCGACGCGGACAGCGTGATGAGCGGTGAATGCCTGACGAAACTCGTGCGCATGATGGAAGCGCATCCGAGCGCCGGGCTGATTCAGACTGCACCGCTCGCCTCGGGGCGCGAAACGTTCTATGCGCGTCTGCAACAGTTTGCCGGACGTGTGTACGGCCCGTTGTTCACGGCCGGTCTGCACTACTGGCAATTGGGGGAGTCGCATTACTGGGGCCACAACGCGATCATTCGCCTGAAGCCTTTCATGGAGCATTGCGCGCTCGCCCCGTTGCCCGGCAAGGGGGCGATGTCCGGCCCGATTCTCTCGCACGATTTCGTCGAGGCGGCGCTGATGCGGCGCGCAGGATGGGGCGTATGGATTGCCTACGACCTGCCCGGCAGCTACGAGGAAATGCCGCCGAACCTGCTCGACGAACTCAAGCGTGACCGGCGCTGGTGCCAGGGCAACCTGATGAACTTCCGCCTGTTCCTGGCCGAAGGCATGCACCCGGTACATCGCGCGGTCTTCGTCACGGGCGCGATGGCTTACGTTTCCGCGCCGCTGTGGTTCATCTTCCTGATCCTCTCGACGTGCCTGCTCGCCAAGCACACGCTGGTCGTGCCCGAGTACTTCACCGCGCCGCGCCAGCTTTTCCCTGTCTGGCCGGAATGGCATCCCGAGCGGGCGCTGGCCTTGTTCACGGCAACGGCAACGCTGCTCTTCCTCCCGAAGATTCTGGCGGTGCTGCTGATCTGGGTGAAAGGCGCAAAGCGTTTCGGCGGCGCGCTGGCGGTCACGGTGAGCATGTTCATCGAGATGGTGTTCTCCGCCGTTCTCGCCCCCGTGCGGATGTTGTTCCATACCCAGTTCGTGCTCGCCGCGCTAACGGGCATCGCCATCCAGTGGAAGTCGCCGCCGCGTGAAGACGCCGAGACGCATTGGGGCGAAGCGATTCGCCGCCACGGTCTGCAAACGCTGATCGGGGTGGGGTGGGGCGGGGTCGTGTACTGGCTCAACCCGGACTTCATCTGGTGGCTGATGCCGATCGTCGGCTCGATGATGATTTCGATTCCCGTGTCCGTGTTCTCGAGCCGTGTATCGCTCGGACGCGCCCTGAAGCGCGCTCGCCTGTTCCTGATTCCGGAAGAGTCGTGGCCGCCGAAGGAACTGCGCATGACGCAGAAGTACACCGAGGAGGCGGCCAAGCGTATCGACTTCGTCGATGCCGTGATCGATCCCATGGCCAACGCGCTCATGGCCGCGAGCGTGGTGCCGACCCTCGACGATGCGAAGCGCGACACCGTGCGCGCCGGTCGCGTCGAGACGGCACTGCTCAAGGGGCCGGCCAAGCTGACGAACACGCAGAAGTGGGAGTTGCTCAACGATCCGCGGGCCCTCGCCGCGCTTCATCTGCTGGCGTGGACGGACCCGCGTGCGCATCGCGATTGGCGCGACGCGCGCGCCAACGGACTGTCGCAGGGCTTTCTCGTGTCGGCCTGAGCGGCACACTGCATCAACGCATGAGGTGTGAAGGAATGAAAAACGGCAAGGCATCGCGCCTTGCCGTTTTTGCTTTCGCGGCGGTCTTCGTCGGAGATCGGATCAGCGTGATGGCAGGAAGTCGCGCGGATTGAAAGGCGTGCCCTTTTGACGAACCTCGAAGTGCAGCTTCACCACGCCATGCGAGTCGGTGTCGCCCATCTCGGCAATCTTCTGGCCCTTGCTGACCGAGGCGCCTTCCTTCACCAGAATGGCCCGGTTGTGGGCGTACGCGGTGAGATAACCGTTGTCGTGTTGCACCATCACGAGATTGCCGTAGCCGCGCAGACCGCTGCCCGCATAGACAACCTTGCCTGCGGCGGCCGCGTAGATCGGATCGCCCGGTTTGCCACCGATATCGACGCCCTTGTTGCTGCTGCCGTCGTAATTCGCCAGCACCGGGCCGTCGGCCGGCCAGACCATCGGAATCTTGTTCGTTGCCGTGCGCGGGGCGGCAGGCACGGGCGCAGGCTTCGGGGCCGGCTTGGCTTGTGCACGCGGCCGGGCGCCGCCCGACGACGATGCGCTGCCACTCGACGAAGCCGCAGCGGGGGCGCTGGACGATCCGGCGGGCGGCACCACACGCAGCACCTGACCCACTTCGATCTTGTCGGCATCGGCGAGTCCGTTCCAGCGCACCAGATTGGCCGTGCTGGTGTTATTGCTGCGTGCAATGCCGTACAGCGTGTCGCCTGACTGCACGCGATAGCTGCCCGCAGGCACCGGACCATAGGTCGGCGACCCGGCGCAGGCGGCGAGCGTTGCGCAAACGGCCAGACTCAGCACATGAGTGCGGCAACGGGCGAGCCAATGCGTTCGGCTGGGTTGACGGACTTCAGATTGCGGCCGCGAAGGGCACGTGAGACGAGTAGGCTCCATCCGTAGGCAGGTGATAGGCTCAGTGGCAGGCTCAAGGGTGGTCGCCTGACATGCCGGTTAGGCAATGCGTCAGGTAATGCGCGTCGAATAGGGGAAAACCGCGGGAAAGCGGTTTCGGATAGCGCAAAACGCGAGCAAGACGCGCGACAACAGCATGGGCACGGGAAAAAACGCCCATTGTACGGGCAGCGGCACCCCGTCGGACACCCGTGGAGTGCCCAAATTCCCTGTTATTTGCGGAAATTGTTACGCTATTTGCAGTATTTCCCCTGTTGACAAGCGTCGGCGCTACACGTATAAAACCAACTGCAGATTGTCAAGCCGCGAAGTTGTTGTCCGACGTAGTTTTCCTGCTTCTCGCTGGTTTCTAGTCCTTCATTTTCCCTTGATTGTCAGCGCTGGAGGGGTCATTGTGACCTCAGGCTATTGTTTTATTAGGAAAAAACATGGAAACCGGTATTGTTAAGTGGTTCAACGACGCAAAGGGCTTCGGCTTCATCACCCCGGACGCCGGCGGTGAAGACCTGTTCGCTCACTTCTCGGAAGTGAAGGTTGACGGCTTCAAGTCGCTGCAAGAGAACCAACGCGTGTCGTTCGAAGTGAAGACTGGCCCGAAGGGCAAGCAAGCTGCGAACATCAAGCCGATCTAAGCGGCTTCATCGCTTTCTCGTGATGCCGCGCCAGCTTTAGCGCGAGGCGGCATCCCGCGATCAACAGGCCCGATGGCGAAAGTCATCGGGCCTGTTTGTTTTTTGATTCCCTTACGATTCGCATGAGACGTGCACGCGAACGATGTCACCGTCACGGTTCGACGCTACAATGCCTGATCGAATTCGCAGAAGTATTTCTCCGAGGCAATCATGAGCCTGCAAACGTGGTGGCTATATGTGGTCACCGTTTTTTTCGTCTCGGCGACACCGGGACCGAACATGTTGCTCGTCATGACGCATGGCGCGCGTCACGGCTTGCGTGCGTCGTTGGGAACGATGGTCGGTTGCATGACCGCACTTATCGCGATGATGTCGATTTCGGCCGCGGGTCTGGGCGCCGTGCTCAAGGCATGGCCGATGCTGTTCGACACGCTGCGCTATCTCGGCGCGGCCTATCTGATCTATCTCGGCTACAAGAGCTGGCGCTCGCCGGTGGACACCCGCGAAGCGGCGGCCAATCTCGGGGCATCTGCGTTGGTGGCCGACTCGAGCTTCGGCAAGCTGTTCAAATCGGGCTTTCTGGTCGCGGCAAGCAACCCGAAGGCCATTCTGTTCGCCGCGGCGTTCCTGCCGCAGTTCATCGACCCGGCAGCCGCCAAGCTCCCGCAGTTCTCGATTCTGCTCGGCACGTTTGCCGTGATCGAGGTGAGCTGGTACCTGGTCTACGCCACGGGCGGACTGCGCATTGCGCCGTACTTGCGTGAAGCGCGTGTGCTCAAGGCATTCAACCGCATCAGCGGGGGAGTGTTCATGGGCTTCGGCGCGCTCATGGCAGCGGTGCATCGCTGATCGGGCAACGTCAGCGGCAAGGGCGCGTGGGAGCGCCCGGAGTGTGGCGCACGGCACGGGGTGAAGTCGGTTCGTGCGCCGGAGCACTCAATATTTACGGTCGGCGACCGTTAACGTTCATGACCAGATGCATGACACGGCGAGTGAGTACCGACTGGCGCTCATTCGCGCTGTGATGCCGCGAGGCGTCACGGGTGGCAACGGCTTTAATGCGACGGCTTGCGTGGACTCGCGCGGCCGTCACGGGGACAAATAGAAGATCAGGTATGGAAACGACAGAACCGCAGGTGACACCGGCGCCCACGGACGAAGAGTCTGAACTGCATGACTCGTATCGCATCACCAACCCGCTGGAGATTGGCGGCGTGCTGCGTCATCTGGCGACTCGTGGCGATTTCATGACGGTGTACTTCGCGAATGGCCAGCGTCAGCTCGTCACGCGTCTGCTCAAGGTCGACCCGCAAGCGCGTGGCTTCTATTTCGATTGGGGCGGCGTGGAGACGGAGAACCGGGCGTTGCTTGCCAACAAGCGCGCGCTGTTCGTCGGCGTGCCGGAAGGCATTCAGGTGCATTTCCCCATCGGCGACGTACAAGAGGTCGATTACGAGGGGTATCCCGCGTTCTATTCGTCATATCCGGAAACGCTCGTGCGCTTGCAGCGCCGCGACTACTTCCGCGTGAAGACGCCGATCCTCGATCCCTACCAGTGCACGGTCAAATTCCCGGGAGACACGCCGCTGCGGCTGTCGGTCTTCGATCTGTCGCTGGGGGGCGTGGGCTTGCGCACGAAATCCGAGGTGGCCGCGGAGATTCCGAAGGGCTCGATGCTCATGCACGTCGAGATCGAACTGCGCGATTACGGCACCGTCCAGGTCGATCTGGAAGTGTGCGCAGTTCGCAGCGTACCGCTCGCGAAGGACGTCGAGTATCACGTCGGATGCCGCTTCATTGCGCTCTCGCGCACCGCCGAATCGCGTCTGCAAAAACTCATCACGCAACTCGAACTCAATCGCAAGGCATTCGCGCGCGCCTGAACGTTCGACGTCATCTCGTATGCGTTGCGCGTCACCACTCAGGTGACGCCAGCGATATCGCCAAGGGCGGCCCGTGGGGTCGCCCTTTTGCTTTGTGCCCCCGGCCTTTGCAGCCGAGCCGGCCTCAGTGGTCGCGTTGTTGCGCCGCTACGTGGGGTGGCGGCTCGCCACGGGCTTCGCGTATGCCGTCAGGATAGATGCGCACGAGCACGATACGCGGTCCCTGCATCTTCTTGACGACCACCGAGAAGCCCTCGAAGTCGATCTTCTGGCCCTCGCGCGGCAGATAGCCCAGCGAATCCATAATCAGCCCGCCCACCGATTCCGCACGCTCACTCGGGATATCGATACCCAGCGAGCGTTCGAGCGTAAGAATCGGCAAGCTGCCGCGTCCGATGAGCGTGCCGTCTTCCATGCGGGTCCAGTCGTCTTCCGTCTGACGGAATTCGTCGCGGATCTTGCCGACCAGCGCCGAGAGCAGGTTGTCCAGCGTCAGGAAGCCGATGGGCTTCTGGTCCGGCCACCCCACAATCGCGAAGTGCGGCGCACCCCGGCGAAAGCGGCCGAACAGCTCGCGCGCGGGCATGTCGGGCCGCACACGCTCGACCGGACGCGCCATCGCGCCGAGATCCTCGATGGACTGGCCGTGATGCTCCGCGAGAAACAGATCTTTCAGGTGGACCACGCCGAGCACGGTCTCGCCGTCATTGTCGAAGAACGGGTAGCGGCTGTAGCGGTGACGATAGGCCGTGTCCATGTTCTGCGCGAAGGTGGCGTTGCGGCGGAACGCGGCCACTTCGCTCATCGGATGCATCAGGTCGGAGACGCTCAGATCGCTGAAGTCGATGGCGTAAGCCACCACGTTCCAGTCGTCGCGCGAGAGTTTTTCGCTCGACGCGCCCCGGCGCATGATCAGCTTGATTTCGTCGGCCGAGTAATGCGCTTCGGTGCCGTGCGACGAATCGAGACCGGTCCAGCGCAGCAACCGGTTGGCGCTGTGGTTGAGCACCCAGATCGCCGGATACATCAGCCAGTAGAACGCGTAGAGCGGCGCGGCCGTCCAGACCGAGACGGCTTCCGGCATGCGCAGCGCCATCGACTTCGGCGCGAGCTCACCCACGACGATGTGCAGATACGAGATCGTGAAGAACGCGATGAAGAAGGCGAGTGCGTGAATCAGTTCTGCCGAGACGACGCCCAGCGAGGCGAACATCGGCGTGAGAACGCGCGCGAAAGCGGGCTCACCGATCCAGCCCAGGCCGAGCGAGGCGAGGGTGATGCCGAGTTGGCACGCAGAGAGGTAGGTATCGAGTTGGCCGTGAACCCTGGCGAGGATACGGCCGCGCCAACCGCGTTGGCGGGCAATGACTTGAACGCGCGTCTGGCGCAGTTTGACGAGGCCGAATTCCGCCGCCACGAAGAAGCCGTTGAGAAACACCAGCAGGATCGCAGCGACGATCAGTAAGAAGTTTTCCAAAATGTATGAAATGGGACAACAGGCCCGTCAGTATAAGTGACATTTGCCCGCGATAAGAAATAACCGTGACGTTCCGGTGTTTTGCCTGCCAGTTGCGAGTGATTCATGGGGCTTTCGCGGCGGATGCAGGCAAGTCTGTGTTCGTCAGCGGCGGTCGATGGCGCGCCAGCCGGGCATGGCGAAGGCGTCGACGAGGAAATCGATGAGCGCACGAACCTTGGCGCTGAGGTATTTGCGCGTGGGATAGACGACGTAGATGCCCGTCTCGCCCTGCGTGTACTCGGGCAGGAATTCAGTGAGCTGCCCGCTGCGCAGGGCGTCCTGAACGAGAAACGAGGGTTGCAGAACGATGCCCGCACCGGCCACGGCCGCCGCGAGGCACGTGTCGCCGTTATCGGCGATGAGTCTTGCGCGCGTGCGCACGGACACGGGGCCGTCGGGGCCATCGAAACGCCATTCGCGGCGATGCGAGAAGTAGCTGTAGCCCACCGTCTCATGATGGGCGAGTTCGCTGGGATGCTTCGGCGTGCCATGTTGGGCAAGGTAGCCGGGCGAAGCGCACAGCACCAGCCGGGTACCGGCGAGCCGCCGATGCACGAGCGACGAATCGGGCAGACGCGTGATCCGGATCGCGAGGTCGTAGCCTTCGTCGACGATATCCACGAGGCGGTCGCTCAGCGTGATATCGAGCGACACCTGCGGGTGTTGAGAGAGAAACGTCGGCCACAGCGGCGCGAGATGGAGGACACCGAATGTGTGCGGGGCGTTGATGCGCAACGGTCCGGCGGGCTGTCCGTCATGCTCGCCTGCCATGGCATCGGCCTCATCGAGTTCCGCGAGAATCTGACGGCAGCGCTCCACATAACGTTGGCCCGGCTCGGTGAGCGACAGGCGTCGCGTGGTCCGTTGAAGCAAACGCGTGCCCAGACGCGCCTCGAGATCGGCGACGTAACGCGAGATGGCCGTCTTCGAGACGCCCAGCGTAGCAGCGGCCTTCACGAAGCTGCCCGACTCGACGACGGCGATGAAGCACTCGATCTCGCGAAGTTTGTTCATGCCGGGGCGATGCTCCTCAGGGACGCGCGTATTGTTGCGTTGATCGGTACCAATGCCGCTATTGTGCCAGCGCGTGCACTTCGGCGAGCGTCGGGGCGGCGCTGCCGAAGGCAAAGGCATCCATCCGCAGGGCGCCGTAGGTGGTGCCCGTGTCGAAGTGCGTCTGGCGGGCGGCGTTCTCGGCCGCGCCCAGCGCGATGTAGAGCGGCAACAGATGCTCGTCGGTCGGGTGCGCGCGCTCGGCGTGCGGTGCGCGGGCGCGGTAGTCGAACAGCGCGTCAAGATCCATCGCGGCGAGATGCTCGGTGAACCACGCGACGAACTCAGCCAGATAAGGCGCTTCCGCCCGATCTTCGGACGGCGCGCGGAACACTTCGTGCAGATTGTGCGTGAAGCTGCCCGACGCGACGATGAGCACACCATCCTCGGCGAGCGGTGCGAGTTGCTGACCGATGCGGTAGTGGTACTCCGGGCGCATCTGGCGTTGCAGCGACAACTGCGTGACCGGCACATCCGCGTCGGGGTACAGGTAACTCAGCGGCACCCATGCGCCGTGATCGAGACCCCATTGGTCGTCGGTCGCGGCGGGCAGGCCCGCGTGCTGAAGAATCTGTACCGTGCGCTCAGCGAGTGCGGGCGCGCCGGGCGCCGGGTATTCCAGCGCGTAAAGTTCGCGAGGAAAGCCGCCGAAGTCGTGGATCGTACGCTGTTGCGCCAGACTGCCCACGCGCGGTGTCGGCGTCGACCAATGCGGCGAGATCACGAGAATCTCCCGCGGACGCGGCACCGCACGCCCCAATGCCGTCAACAACGGGCCGGTACGGCCGGGATCGACCGCGAGTAGCGGTGAGCCGTGGGAGACGAACAAGGTGGGAAGGGCAGCCATGGCGAGAACTCCGGCAAAAGAACGCTAAAAGAACGCTAAAAGAACGGAATGAAGCGAGGTCGGGCGATCAGGCCGAGCGCGTCCGGCGAAGCGCGTAGGCGCCGTCACCCAGCAGTGCCACGACCAGCAGGGCTACCAGCCAGAAAGCGGGGAATTCCCAGCCGCCGCCCTTGTTGGTAAAGAGCCAGCCGTTGTGGCCATGCACCGACACGATGGTGCCCAGTATCAGTGCTGCGAGCGGCAGCGCAGCCCAACGTGCGTAGAAGCCCGTGATCAGCATCAGGCCGCCCACGAATTCCAGTGCCATCGTGACATAGGCGATAACGGGCGGCAGGCCGAGCGAGCCCATGAAGCCCACGAAACCGGGCACGGTGAATACGAACACCTTGAGCGACAAGTGGGCGAGGAAGAGGATGCCCAGCGACACGCGCAGCAGCAGCGCCGCGTACGGGGCGGTTTTGGTATCGATCATGACAGACTCCGGTGAGAGATCGAGGTAAGGGGTGGCTCTGCAATCGAATGGACTGCTGACTTACCCACGATTCTAGGGAGCGCGATCGTTCAGATAAACGAGTGGGGCAGGGATTGATTGTCCCTTTATTTGGGACAATCAATCATGACTGCGATGCCTCGTGCCTCGCAATTGGCACTGATGGCACTGATGGCACTGATGGCACTGATGGCACTCGTGCCGCCAGCACTCAGCCCGAGGCGATCATCCGATCGAGCAATTCGATCCAGTGCTGCACCGGGGCGTGATCGCGTGCGTGCTTGCTCTTGGCGCTCGCCTGCAAATGGCAGATGCAACCGACGTTGGCCGAGACGACCAGTTCGGGGTCGAGCGCGTCGAGCGACTTCCACTTCGCGTCGCGCAATTGATGCGACAACTCCGGCTGCGTTACCGAATACGTGCCGGCCGAGCCGCAGCAGATGTGGCTGTCTTGCGGCAGCATGACGTTCACGCCTACGCCGGCAAGCACCTTTTCCACCACGCCCTTGAGTTGCTGACCGTGTTGCAGCGTGCAGGGCGGGTGATAGGCCACCTTGCCGGTCTTGCGATTCGGCACGCGTTGTTGCAGCGCTTCGAGGTTGTCGAGCAGCACCTCAGACAGATCGCGGGCCAGTTCGGAGACACGTTGTGCCTTACCCGCGTATTGCGGATCGTGGCGCAGCAGGTGGCCGTATTCCTTGACCGTCGCGCCGCATCCGGACGCGTTGATCACGATGGCCTGCGCGCCCGCTTCGATCTCGGGCCACCAGGCGTCGATGTTGCGGCGTGCATCGTCGAGGCCCTCCTCTTGATAGTTCAGATGCAGACGGATGGCGCCACAACAACCGGCGGCCGCAGGCCGGACCATCTCGATGCCGAGCGCGTCGAGCACGCGGGCCGTGGCCTTGTTGACGTTGGGCAACATGGCCGGTTGCACGCAGCCCTCGAGCATCAGCATGCGGCGTGCATGCTTGGCCTGCGGCCAACTGCCGGAGCGCTGACGATGCGGCACCTTCTCGCGCAGCGAGCGCGGCAGCAGCGGACGGAACTGCTGCCCCAGGCGCAAGGCGGGCGAGAACAGGGTGCGGTTGGGGAGCACATGGGCGAGCGTCCAACGCAGGGCGCGCTCACCGGCAGGACGACCGACCTTGGCGTCGACATGACGGCGGCCAATATCGGCAAGACGGCCGTATTGCACGCCCGACGGGCACGTCGATTCGCAACTGCGGCAGGTCAGGCAACGATCCAGGTGACGCTGCGTTTCGCGCGTCACGTTCTGGCCTTCGACCATCTGCTTGATGAGATAGATGCGCCCGCGCGGGCCGTCGAGTTCGTCGCCGAGCAACTGGTAAGTCGGACAGGTCGCGGTACAAAATCCGCAATGGACGCATTTGCGGAGAATGGCTTCGGCTTCGTCGCCATCCGGCGTATGACGGAGGAATTCTGCGAGGTTCGTTTGCATCGTCTTCTTTAGCGGTACAGCCGATGGCGGTTGAAGATGCGGCTCGGATCGAAAGCGTGTTGCAGACGTTTGCCGATAGCGTCCAGCGCGGCCGGTTGCGGGGTAAATACGCCGGCCGACTTGTCGCCGTGGCGGAACAGCGTAGCATGCCCGCCCACCGCTGCGGCAATCTCGCGCACTTCGGCGGCGCTGCGCGCGGTGATCCACCAGCGTTGTGCGCCGCCCCATTCGATCAGATGTTCGTCGCCGTGAGCGAGCGGCGGTGTAGTGGGGGGGACTGACAAACGCCACAACGGCTGGCCGTCTCCCGTGACCGGCGAGGGCGCGAAGAATCGGTGCGTCTGCTCACGCAGGGACTGCCAGAAGGCGTGGGCTTCGATGGCATCGACGGATGCACCGCCCAGCGCCCTGCGTGCGGCGTCGATGGCTGCGGCAGCCCCACCCAGACGCACGCTGAGCACGCCGTCGTGCCAGACCGATCCCATGAGCGGCAGCGGCTGCCCGCCCCAGCGATTGAGTTGCTCGATGGCCTGCGCCTGCGGCAGCTCGAAACGCAACGTGGCCTCGGCCACGGGGCACGGCAAGACCTTGATCGAGAGTTCGAGCAGCACACCTAGGGTGCCGAGCGAGCCGGCGAGCACGCGAGAGACGTCGTAACCCGCGACGTTCTTCATCACCTGTCCGCCGAAATGCAGCACTTGGCCCTGTCCGTTCATCACGACAGCGCCGAGCACGAAATCGCGTGGCGCGCCGACGTGCGGTCTGCGCGGACCGGCAAGACCCGCAGCGACGCAGCCGCCCAGCGTTGCGCCGGCGCCAAAGTGCGGCGGCTCGAAGGGCAGGATCTGACCGCACTCGGCGAGCGCCGCTTCGATCTCGGCGAGCGGCGTGCCCGCCCGGGCGGTGATCACGAGCTCGGCCGGATCGTACGAGACGATGCCGCGATACGTGCGCATGTCGAGCGGCTCGCCGTCAGGCGTCTGACCGTACCAGCGCTTGGTGTTGCCGCCGTGAATGTCGAGCGGCGTGCCGCTCGCGGTGGCGGCGAGCACGCGTTCGCGAATCGCGGCGAGGGCCTGCGCAGCCGCTTGCGGGTCGGCGTCATGCTGCGGGGCGTGGAGGACTTGCGGCATCAGAACCTCGGCAAATCGGGATGGGGCAGCAGCCCGCCGCGCACGTGCATCTTGCCGTACTCGGCGCAGCGCGCACGCGTGGGAATGGCCTTGTCCGCGTTGAGCAGACCGGCGGGATCGAAGGCGCGCTTCACGGCGAAAAACGCGTCGCGTTCTTCCGGCGAGAACTGCACGCACATCGAGTTGATCTTCTCGATGCCCACGCCGTGCTCGCCCGTCACCGTGCCACCCAGCGCCACACAGGCTTCGAGAATGTCGCTGCCGAACGCTTCGGCGCGATGCCATTCGTCCAGATCGTTGCCGTTGAACAGAATCAGCGGGTGCATGTTGCCGTCGCCCGCGTGAAACACGTTGATGCAGCGCAAGCCGTATTGCGCCTCCATCGCTTCGATACGCTTGAGCAGCGTGCCGATGGTCCGGCGCGGAATGGTGCCGTCCATGCAGTAGTAGTCCGGCGAGAGGCGTCCGGCGGCAGGGAAGGCGTTCTTGCGGCCGGACCAGAAGCGCAGGCGCTCGGCTTCGGAGGCCGACACCTGAAGGCGCGTGGCACCCGACGCGCGCAGCACCGCCGAGACGCGTGCGATCTCTTCCGCGACTTCTTCTGGCGTGCCGTCGGATTCGCACAGCAGGATCGCCGCCGCGTTGAGGTCGTAGCCCGCGTGAACGAACGCTTCCACGGCTTGGGTGGCCGGTTTGTCCATCATCTCCAGACCCGCCGGAATGATGCCTGCCGCGATGATCGCCGCAACGGCGTTGCCGCCGGCTTCCACGTCGTCGAAGCTCGCCATGATGACTTGCTGCACTTGCGGCTTCGGCACGAGTTTCACGGTGATTTCCGTGACGACGCAGAACATCCCCTCGCTGCCGATGAACACGGACAGCAGATCGAGACCGGGGACGTCGAGCGCGTGCGAGCCGAATTCCACCACCTCGCCGTCCATCGTCACCGCGCGCACGCGCAGCACGTTGTGCACGGTGAGGCCGTATTTCAGGCAATGCACGCCGCCCGAATTCTCCGAGACGTTGCCGCCGATGGTGCAGGCGATCTGCGACGACGGGTCCGGCGCGTAATAAAGGCCGTAAGGAGCGGCGGCTTCGGAGACTGCAAGATTACGCACGCCGGGCTGCACGGTGGCGGTGCGGGCGTAGGCGTCGACTTCGAGAATGCGCTTGAATCTGGCGAGCGAGAGCACGATGCCGTCGGTGATCGGCATGGCGCCGCCGGACAGGCCGGTGCCGGCCCCACGCGGCACGACGGGAACGTTGTGCGCATGACATGCCCGCAGAATGCGGCAGACCTGATCTTCGTCGGCGGGCAGCACGACGGCAAGCGGCAGCTTGCGATACGCGGCTAGTCCGTCGCATTCGTATGGCGTGATCTGCTCTCGATCGGTCAGCCACTGCGCGTCGGGGACGGCGGCACGCAGCGCCGCGAGGCGAGCGGTGCGCGTGGCGTCGTCCAGTGTCTGGAACACGGGCTCATCCGTGGATGCGGGGGCCGGTGGGGAAGACGCCGCCGATGCCGACAGTGGAGTCGGACGCTGCGCACGCTGAGGACTCAGCGACGGGGAACCCGCAGAAGCGCCGGAAGCGGTGGAAGGGGGCGAAGCATGCGATGCCATCAGGCTTGCTCTCGAACGATCGTTAACGTGAGATGTGTTGAGTCGGCCCCTTTTGGTCTACTGGTAGACTGGTCGACCAGACATCTGATAACGTCATCGTAAAGGGAATGATCCGATTCCGCCTACCGGGTTAACCCGCGGTTTATGGGCGATCCTCTCGTGATGCCGCGCGACAGACCGTCGGGCTGCCCTGAGCGAAGCGTCATCCTGTATCGTGGCGTCTGTGATTTTTCCGTTGAGAACCAAAGCCGACATGTCGTCCAACGAGTCGTCCTTGCCTATGTCATCTCTACCTGCCAGCGAATCTTCGGGGGCCGTTGCGAGTTTCGTGCCGGTCACGCCGCCACCGCGTCTGCGTCTGTCGGACATGGTGTACGAGCAACTGGAGACGATGGTCGTCGAAGGCCGGCTCGCGCCGGGCTCGGCGCTGCCGTCCGAGCGCGATCTGGCGCAGCAGATGGGCGTGTCGCGCCCGTCGCTTCGCGAGGCGCTGTTGCGCCTGGAGTCGCGCGGTCTGATCGTAGGGCGTGCCGGTGGGGGGTATCTGGTGGCCAACGCCAGCCAGCCGCTGCTCGCCGAGCCGCTCTCGCAACTGATGTCGCGCCACAGCAAGACCGTCGACGACGTGCTGGAGATGCGTGAAGTGCTCGAAGCCAAGGCCGTGGAACTGGCGGCAGAGCGCGCGACGCCCGAAGACATTGCCCGGCTCGCGCAGGCACTCGAAGCGCTCGAGGCGGCGTACGCCGCAGGCCGCGATGGTCTGGACGGCGAAGGCGATGCAAGGGGCAGGTCGCTGCTTACCCGGGTGCCCGAACTCGACGCCCATTTCCACCTGGCGCTGGCCGAGGCCACGCACAACCTCGTGCTGGTGCATCTGATGCACGCGATCTTCGAATTGCTGCGCGGGTCGGTCGTCGACAATTACCGCGCCATCGTCGGTCACGGCGCCGATCTGGCCGAGCTGATCGATCAGCATCGCCGCATCTTCGATGCCGTGGCGTCGCACGATGCCATTAGCGCGCAGCGTTCGCTGCGCGAACACCTGACCTTCATCCGCAACAACTCGGGCGACGTCGAGTCCGTCTGACCCCGTTTTTCTCTGCCTGACGGCGCCCTCGCCAGAGGGCAAACAAAACCCGTCAAAACGTCATCGTTTTCCCTGACCCTGCGCTGCGCGGCATGATGCCGCGCCGGCGCGCGCTCGCCTGTGATCCGGCGTGCAATGCCTCTCAATCGCCTGATTCCACTGCGTTTTCCCGTTATTGAGCGCTTACCTCCGGCGGCCGGACACCTGCGGCCAACCGTGGATGGCGGCCCATCCGCGGCCGATAAGCGGCCGATATGCGACCGCTCTCGGGTTGACAGTGACCGGGCCATCGACTAATTTTGTAACCATAAAAATACTTAATTCGATATATTGAATCTTGTATATCAGATGCAAGGCACCGAATCGGCCCGACCAAGAGACCCGTGAGTGGCACCGGGCAGGCGCCGATCCGACGCGGCATTCATCGGAGACATCAGTTGGGCAAGCACTCTTTTCCTTTCGGGCAGGCCTCATGCGACGGTTCCTTCGCATGGCCTGTTCCGTCGTATCCGCCGCCGGCGTCCGATGCCGTGATTCAGGCGCTGCGGTGTTCCTCATCTCCCTGTCGCCCGTTGCGGGCAGGCGATCCGGCGATCACGCGTCCGCGAGGCGCGCCCGCCTGAGTGATGCGACATGGCCTGCGCGGGGCGTCACGGAAATCCGCCGTGTCTTTCCGCAAGCGCAGGCCGGTCAGCACTCGAATTCGTAACCCGTCACCCTTCGGCAGTCGGCAACTTGCCGGCGTGGGCCCACAAGCCTGCGTCGCCGCGTCGAAGTGGGGACCGGAAGTGTCCGTTGGCACTTTCGCAAGTCAGTCAGCCGGGGCTCAAGCCCTGCGAGCGCGCCGCCAGGCAGCGTTCCGCGATCAAGCGGCCAAGCATGAGCCGCATGCAACGCCAGGAGGCGTGCCGTATCCGCGATCCCCATGCCGGGGAAGGCCACGGCACGCGATGACGGCGGGCACCGCACAACGAAGCGCGGGCCGCCGCCAATCGTCTGACAGGTATAGGAGGCAAGTCATGCAAGCAACTGCGCAACCGGAGGAGAAGACCTCTTTTCTGGGAGGGCGCTGGTCACAACTGGTGATCGGCATCATTTGTATGGGCCTGGTGGCCAATTTGCAGTATTCGTGGACGCTGTTCGTCGAGCCGATGCAGGCGAAGCATCA